>WLWD01006025.1_pt1 | contig 114105 bp, 60 predicted proteins | sample 6712731 | NCBI WGS metagenome assembly WLWD01 (sample SAMN12718690, study PRJNA576275) | sponge metagenome | isolation source: marine sponge | host: Mycale hentscheli | place: New Zealand: South Island, Marlborough, Capsize Point | collected 2014-11-01 | reverse complement strand
GCATACGCAATTAAATCGTACAGTTTATTTTTAACGGCGACTAACGAAGTTTGCGTAGAGTTCTTTTTAGCTTTCAGAACGTCTCACAGCCTGTCTTGTCGGAATCCTTGGCTACTCTACTCCATGTAGTGGTAAACTTTCAACCAGAGATGCACTAGTCTCAAAGCTATGCCGTTTTTTTTTAGCTGCTTGTTTGAAACTCCGCCCATTCCCCGTTTATTGTACAAACTTTGAGAACGAGAGAATAAAAAGTAGCTTGTCTTTCCACGGCACGCTTGGGGTCTTTTAAGTTGTTTCGGCATTTGAAATTAGGCGTAGACTTAGAGTAAGGGTCACTAAGACTAATTCTGCAAAAAACAAAAATAGGAGGAAGAAAGAATTTTTCCAATGACTTATACTTCTGGAGCCTACATATATCTCAATTTCAATTTTTGCGTGAAGTGCCCCCTTTTCCCATAGACTGTCACATATAATGGAGAATCAAGAACTGTTTAATGCCAAGAATTCTTGGCTATGACAGTCAAACAAAAGAGAGAAAGAGTAAACATCATAATTATATTAAACATTCCTGGGACATTTGTCACAAATGAAACTGTCTAACATGTTTCAGCTTACTTAAACTACAAATGAAAATTTGTGTCTTGTTACTTTCATAGCAACATCACATCAAAATAAGATATTACACGATCAAATAAGTATCTTTGTCAGGCCAGAATCATATTCGACACACCCATTTCATCAACATAGCTATGCTGCCGCTAATTAACATTGTTACAATACTTACTCGGTAGTCATCCATCAATTTACTATATTTTGCTTCATATTCATCTCTCTGTTGCTTCATTTCATCCCTGTCACCATCAATTCTTCGTGACTGCAAAATATCTCTTTCTCTCTCTCTGCTTTCCAACTGAGCATTTTTGTATTCAAACTGCAAAGAATAAAACAAAACATAATATATTACATTGTAAGACATATACTAGTGGTGTGCTTGAGCACAAATGGCGAGCAAGCCTTAAACTATACCATTATTAAATGATTGATTTTAACAACTAACACTCAAGCCACTAAAATAAAGTTGAGTTTTTAAATTACGTATATGCGGTAAAGGGGATTCAATGCCATAGTAACTGCTCCCCGCAACTGTTTGAATTGAAAAAGAAGCAACAAAATAAAGTCACGTTATTTAAAATTTCTTTGTGATAATCTTAATAGTAGTTGTAACGCACAATATTTTCACACAACTGAACATACCTAGCAAGACTTACCTTCGTGGTTCGTCTAGTGGACAATGAATTTTCAAGTAAATACTGTTGCGTAGGGCTTATAACTGTGACAAATAGCGTATTAACTTACCACCGCACCTAACTCGAATAGAAATGGAACTCCCACAAGTTTTTGAGTTTTAACTGCACCCACAAAACAATTCAAAGCGGTAAACCATTCAATTTCTAAGGTGACACAGGTGATGATCGCTAAACCGGGGGATTCTGTCGAACACGGAGCAAACACAAAAGTACGCGAGAGTCAAAGTACAAAATGACATACGTACGTCCACACATTTATATAAAAAAACTCATATCCCCGATTTTCAATTGTGTTACCCCTGTAAGTGTCTCACTCGCTACACTCGCTCGCCAATAAGTTCAATTAACCCTTTCACCGGCAGATAAAATTCAGTAATTTTAATTTTTCTATATGAAAAATGTTTCAAAATAAATATAAAATCAGGAATTCAAAAAAGTACCCAGCAACTATATATCGCGTAAAAGTACATGTATTGTTCAACATTTTTGGTCAAATTTGGTTGCTTAGCAACAAACCACAAAGTAGTTATTGTGACCACAACGTTACTATATCATAACAATGTGATCTGTATGCGTTCCAGTGCGTTATTAGCAATTGTTTGCGCATGATTAGATATTTTTTACTGTTATAATAGACAGTTATCTCAGCCAGCAATGCCGTTGCTCATTGATGACACCAGGGGAGGCGTGACTGATAGCTGGGCAGAAGAACATCAAGAATAAAAGAATATTTTTCGCTAACAATTCCACTCCTCTGCACACACTCACTCCTCCCGCTAGCCATATTCTTACTGATACTCTTCATTTTTCATCCATTCATTACTTTGTCAACCTTTCTTCATGCTTTCAACTTAATCAGTATTACCATCATCTCAATATTCAGACCTTGCAGAAGTAGAGACATCATCCTTTGAATGAAAAGGAAGTCCAAAGTATGTAATTCAGAGAGCAAAGGTAGCTCGGTCAAATCATTGCTGGGAGTTTGTAAAAAAAAGTTTACAGCTGTGACCAAATTAGCGCCATATTCCTGGGAAAGTTATTAGGCATAATAAAACTTACCGCCATGTTCCCGGGAAATATATTTCTTAATTTTTTCTCCAATATACTCCGTAAATAGCTGTTTTTCTTACCTGGAATATCAAGTTCCGTATCCTCTTCGACATAGCTGCTGGTATGTTCGCTACCTACAGTAGCTCTCAAGTTGAAAATTAGTAGTTTCCTCAACCTGCAATGAAATGACAGCTTTAGCAGGCAAGCCTAGCTCTCTATCCTCGACAGTAGTACCTCTGTGGTAGCTATATAGCTCTGTGCCCCTTCCCTTTCACGTTGGCAGTCGAAAACATCGTCGTAGACATGATCCACCGCCTCAGTTGCAGACAAATTTATCGCCATTTTTCGAACTAACGTCAAAAATATTTTTAGCCCGACTGCCTTAGTTACGTAGTAGCTATTTCTATTCTAAAAATACATGCAATAGAACAACACATTAGCCGTGCTCTGGACGCTGCAGCTAAGCTTTAATCGTTTAGGGTAAAAATATTTTTTCCTGCATTACGTCATCCTTGAGCGTCTATAGGCGCTTGTGCTGGTGAATGGGTTAAAACAAAAAAAAATAGAACCTCACGAGGTGTTTACCAGGAGGCGCTGTCTGGACACTGCAATATCCATACCAATACATTTTATACGAAATGAGCATGTATATAATTGATAACTTATATCCTCTAATTTCTTCATTTAAAATATCTTTAGTAATGACTATCTATGGAGACAATATTAGGCTTTAAGCGGGGATGTCCAGGCAGTGCCTCCTATTTAACACCTAAAACGAAGTTCTTCAAACTCCCCATTAAACAGTATTTATCACTTGAATTTGGTACAAAATCTTATCACTATATAAAATGGGCCAATGATTAAGAATATAAACAATTGCTGAGATAATTGTGCTGCAAATACAGATGCAAACATTTAACAAAAAACAGCTTCTTTCATTGGTTCGTGCACACAAAGGTTAAAAATCTATTGTAGATAGCTGTGACAATCATAAGTAAAATAAATGTAATAATTAATTGGCGAGCTAGCGAGACACTATGAGGGGTAACTCAATTGAAAATCGGGGATATTTGTTTGTATATATGTGGGGATATACGTATGTCATTTGTATTTTGACCTTCACGTATTTTGGTGTTAGTTCGGTGGTCGAGCACTAAACAGAATCCTCAGGTTTAGCGATCATTACTCGTATCACCCTAGAAATTGAATTGCTTATCGTTTTGAATTCTTTTGCGGGTGCTGTTAAAACTTGAAAACATACCGGAATTCTATTTCTATTTGTGGCGGCGGTGAGTCAATGCGCTCTTTGTCATAGTTATAGCTGTACGCAACAGTATTTACTTGAAAACTCATTGTCCACTAGAACCACGAAGGTAAGACTTGTGTAGGTATGTCCAGTTGTGTGCAAGTATTGTGCATTTTAGCTACTACTTAGCTCAAGCATATCACAAAGATAACGTTTAAATATACAGTAGTGTGTATTATTATTTATTTATTTTTCAGTTGATACAGTTAGGGGAGGGGTTACTATGGCATTAAAATGCCTTTACGTATAAACGTAATTTAAAAACTCGACCATATTCTTAGTAGCTTTGAGCTTTAGAAGTTAAAATCAATCATATAACAATTGTGTAGCTTTAGGCTCGCTCGCCATTTGTGCTCAAGCACATCACTAGTAATACTTACATACATGCGTATTAAATTTCAAAGTTATTAACATACCTCAATTAGTTTGTCTTGAACATACTTCAGTTCATGCTGTAATTGACCAATTAATTGATTTTTACTATCTAACTCTCTTGAAAGATGAGTCAGGTTTCGTCTTGTATCTTCAGTTACTTTCGTAGCTTCTTCTGCTCGTTGTATTTCTGTTTCTAACTGAGTTTTCAATACTTGCCTGACTCCATTGACATTCTGCAACTGCTTTGCAAGACGCTGCTTTTCCTGGGCATGCTGCTCTAAGACTTGGTCAAGTTGGCATTCCAGTTCGCGATTCAATGACGAAAGCTTTTGATTTTCTTCTTTGTATTTAAAATTTTCATTTTTTAAGATTCCTACACTGGCATGAAGACTCTCACTGTGTTTTTTGAGGTCACAAAGCTTACTTTCATTCTCTTCAAATTTGCTAAGGTGCTGCAAATATTGCTTTTCAAGTTTTTCTTTCTCTGATTCCAGAAAGGAAAGTTTTAAAGTCATTTCAGTTTGCACTTTGGCTCTATCTCTTTGAAACATATCCAATTCTCTTTGAAGTTCGTTATAGGCTGTTTTTTCTCCTGCAAGCAGCGAATTATAATTGTCTTTTGTTGATTGCAGTTGTTCAGTTAGTCTATTGCATTCTTTAAGAGCATCATCTTGCTGTTTCTTCAGCATGACATCTGCCTCCTTACGCATCTGGTCAACAGTTACACGGACAGTTTCTTCAGCTTCACTTCGCATACTTTCAATCTGGTCCATAAGAAGCTTTGTTTCTTCATCATACTTGTTACGCTGTCGTTCCAATGTTTTCTGATTATTTTCCATTTCATTATAATAGTATTGCATTTGAGATTCAGCTTTGAGTACCTGTTAAGAATAGAACAGTCAACATCACAATATAAATTCGGCATATTAAATAATAATAACCTGAATTAGAAGCAAAACTGTTCTAAAATTATTACATTTATATTTAGTTCTGACAAATCCCACCACAAAACTAAACTGTTAAATAACATTGCTTGTTTTTAGGAAGTTTTTATTGAAAGGGGAAGGAATAAGTAGAGCTGGAAAGAATATCAAGAACTAGTATCTGGATATCCAAACAGGACTATCCAGTTCCAGATCATCATCGATTAGACAGACTGCCTAATAAATATGTAGCATTCTCGCCTGTTAATCTTGTTTCTGTGATTTTTAAAACTAGATCATTCTCTGGAAAAAGCCATCCAATTGGTCAAAGCAGCTGCTAAAATATCTTATGAGTTTATGGGGATCTCCAGTAAACTAAAACTCAGAGTTATTACTACAATATTTACATACATGAGCCACCACCATCAATTACCACCCCCAATATCCAGTTCAAGTACAAAAAATGGAGGAAGGGACTCCATGACTCAAGAAGAAAGAGTTGAAGAAAGGAAAGCAGGGGGATAAGAAAAGCTGAGATAGTTTGGAAAAAAAGAGAGCACAAGAGGGAAACCGATGTAACCATAATCAAATGGTAGAGAATGAACAAAACTGCATTCTTAAATGCAATACATCAAGCGCCACTGTGTGGCGGGGTACTTGATAGTATAAATTTAATGCGAACTCTTACCTTCCCATTCCCTTCTTATTCCTATTCCTCACAAAGAAAAATGAATGACAATTGTACATTTCAAAAGGTTAATCATCAAGTTTTGTTGGAAAAATTGTAATAATCTATTGGAAATACTGAAATATATGAAAATACCCTTAGTTTAGATTCTCATAGCCAGGCTAAAAGTTATTGCAATATTATTCTATAAAAGTGTTCTCCAGTAGCTTACTATTCTACTAACCTTCTCTTGCAATTCCTGATCTTGCAGTGAAGCTCTAGCTTTAAATTCTTCAAAAGTAGCAGCCATCTCTTCTCTGTCTTTCCGTTCTGCTTCAAAATCTTCACGGAATCCTGCAATCTTTACACACACACACACACACACACACACACATTAGTTGATTGGGATACAGTGATATAAGAACATAGAAAATAAAGTATCTTTTTTTTTCTTGAGGCTTGGTCACCTAGGTAAACTTTCTTTTTTCCAAACTTTTAAAAGTAACACTAAGTCTTGCTTTATGAAACAATGAACAAATGTTGATGAGCATCCATGTAATAATAGCTTGTGTGTCAGTAATGACGACGACCGATGGTGTGTATTCATGAATAATTCATGAGTTTAAACAGTTTGGTAAACATCATCATCTCATTCCGGGTAAAGTGTCGCTACACACAGAAAGTGGTTAATTTTAATAAGCGGGTGGAATCGACGAGAGAAAACGGCGTAGGTTTAAAAAAGGAAGGCAAAAGCACGAAAGAGAAGAAGGTAAAAGGCAATTTATGGTAACTAAAAAGCAGGTGGAATCAACGAGGCAAGGCAGCATAGGGTTAAAAAAGAACAGAAGAGAAGCAAGAAGGCGAGCGATTAGTTGTAACTAAAAAATGGGAGGAATCGATGAGTAAAAGAGGGGGTTAGTTTCCTAAATGAAGGCGAAAGTACGAAAAAGAAGGCAAAAGTTTTGCATAGCTTAAGTTCAGAATCATGATAGTAGGACAGAAATTCAGAAGCGGGAGAGATAGACAAAGCAAATGGGGATCCATGACTCAAGAAGAAAGAGCTGAAGAAAGGAAAGGTGGGGGATAAGAAAAGCTCAGATAGTTCAGAAAAAAGAGAGCAGGAGAGGGAAACGTATGTAACATTAACTTTAACCAATGGTAGAGAATGATAACTGAGCAAGATAACATGTGCTACTGCATTCTTACTTTGCAATACGTCAAGCACCACTGTATGGTGGGGTACTTGCTAAATACGCACAAGTTGAATGAGACTAATGAAGCAAGAGATTCTATTGGATAAACAATTTTTTATATTTCTTAGAACAAGGCATACGCTGAACGAGAAAAATTAAAATGGTAACACGGTTGAACGAAACAGACCTATTTGTACCAAAAGGCATATCGTTTCAAACTCCACCCACCCAACCATTTTTTAAAATCGCGCAACAGTTGTTTTACAGAATGGAATCCGTAAGCATTTTTGGTGCCTACTGTAAAATGGACTACTTTGCCTTCAGCAATGCAAACCAGTTTTCAAAAGTGCATGTATTGTGATTAAATGATGAAAGGTAGATGCAACAATGAGAAGCCAACAACAACTGAAAGAAATTTTCACTTCAAACAAAATCTAGCAGTGTGTCTGTAAAAAAATTATTTTGCATAGATACAAAACAAGAATACGGCGATTATGACTTAACTATGGTGATCATGCATATGCAAGCCTTCTGGCAACTGTTTATGACTATATATATATATGTACAAAAGTTACTCTATATACTTTGACTGTTGGTGTATTTGTAAAGAAAAAAAACAACAACAAAATAACAACAACAACACACAAACCAACAACAAACAAACTAAATGAAGTATACCAGTGAACTATAGGACACTACCCACATTTAACCAAGCATAAAACCTAATAGGAAGATAGTAGGACTTGGTAATCAGTAAATAACTGCTCATGTCAGTAATACTTACTGTAGCATCTCTTGTTTCCATCTGCTCTCTTGATGCTTGGATTTCATCTCTTAATGCAACATTCTCCTTCTTTAAGTTAACCACTTCAATAATTTTATAATTGGCATCCTCTTTACTCTGATGTGCTGCCTCTTGCATTTTTTCCCTGTCTTCTGTAAGATTTAGTTTCACCTCTGTTAACTTCATTATTTGATCATGCTGTCGGTCTCTTTCTTGCTTACTGAGTTTCAAAGAACTTTCAAGACTAGATCTGGAACGCAATAAATGTTCAATCTCCAATTCTCTTTGTTGACATAATTTTTGCTGCATTTCTAATTCAGCCTACACATACACACACAAATAAAGGTAAAATTACATACATTGGACTATTTGTAATTCTCTCATTATAACTTTATTATTAACCCTAAGCGCGCATGTGCGAGAGGGTTATAGTAGTCGTCCTGTCTGTTTGTCACGCTCTGATTTTGGAGATTACCGACATTTAACAGTTGATTTAGGTATAAACTTACTCAGGACAAAAATTTAAGACCTTTTATTGTGCTAATTATTTAATTTGGGGCTAATTGTTGAGAAAACACGAAGCTTTCAGGTCTGTGTAGGTACCAGCTCATTTCATAATCACTTGAGCAAATAATTTCTTGCAGCCAACAGTGTAGTTTATTTTATGCTCAGGGAAGTTTACGGAGTTGAAAGAAGTGAAGTTTCGCGTTGAAAATGTACAGTAGGAGACAAAATAAAGTTTCGAATTCCGTTCCGTAGAATGGCTGTCGCACGATTAAACAACAGAGAAAAAACTGTATGCCGTTGGTAAAAAAACGGCCATTCTGTTCGACTGGCGTTACCATTTTCATTCTTTTTTGTACACCACACACCTCGCTCAAAGAAATTATAAAAAATTGTTTATCAAATAAAACGTTCCGATTTTTTTATTACAGGCTTATGAGGCGGAGCTTTTCGGGTAAAAAAGATTTGAAGCCGTCCGATTCAAAGTTGTCTCGTGGAGAATGGTTAGCTTGACTACCGCACAGTATCGATATGTTCTCAATGCTAGGGCCTTCTCAGGATTAGATTTTTTACTACTGAAAGTCCATCAGTAGTTAATAGAAGACGTACGAAGTGCACACCTTGTAATAGCTGTGTGCCTGTCAAAACATCAGTTTGCAGTTTATGAAGCAAGATAAATTTTTGTACGAGCTGTTTTGCACTATCCCCGTAGTGTTTAATGGTCAATACAAGGCCTCAGCTTGCTGATATAGCCATGGACGAGTTTCTAGTTAAAAAATATCAGTGAATCAACGGAAAAACTTAACCTTTGGCTGGTTAAGCAAAAGTATTAAACTGGACTTCATTAGGTCTCTTATGCTAGAGTTATAATTTGACCAAACACATTATCATCACTTTATCTCACTCTCTTGACCCACATACACATACCACAGTCGTTGCTACTAACATCACTTTACCAACATAGCTCAGCCAGTGAATTATTCATGCATACACACTGTCATCGTTACTGACAGACTAGTGTATGATTACCTGAAGTTGAGTGACTTGCAGTTCAGCTGCTTTGGAGACCGACTCTATATCCACACCTTTCTGTTCACACCGATGCTGCCAATACTCTAAGCTCTTCGATAATTGAACATTGTTTTTCTATACAAAATAAAATTGAAAAGTAATTATTGATACATATGTATTAATGATATTGTTATTCAGTAAATAGTCACACACACAAAAAAAACTCGTGAACAAATGGCTTACCAAAACCACAACTAAATATTCTCTACTTATAATCCATCTTCTCTTTAACTCTAACTTATATCTACTGCCACTGCCATTAACTACCAACATAGTATACCACAAGAAAATTGTTCACGATAATAAACATACTGGGTTACAATATACATCTACTGTCATGTCTAAAACGTTTTATCACTATAACAGTTTTACATGTTTCATAATTTCATTCTCAGCCTCCTTTTACTCATTAGATGTATTCTCTTTTTTTCACAGGTTTTTTTAAATATAGAATTAAAAAATATTAGGTCACCACTGGGAAAACAAGCGGTCCTGGGTTCACTTCCCATTTTCTCATTTTATCCATCTCACCTTACTTAAGGAAATTCCATATCACTCAACCCTCCTAATTGCTCTACCTCCTCTCATCTTACCGTAATATTTACTTAAATACTACAATCACATATCAATCAACTTTTACATCTCTATAATGTATCTTACTTTGTTAGAAAAAGAAAGCATAATAAATAGTCAATTACATTTAAAGTGGCATTTTCCTCCTGTAGACGGTTAGAATCTTCTCTCATACGATGCAATTCTTTATCTTTAGAATTTTTTACAGTCTACAAAAAAATTACAAGTTAATTATTAATAAGAATCACATATTAATGTCTATTAGTTCTAAAGTTGTGCCATAATGAATTAAACATAGAAAACTTTGAAAATATATCATGCTTGACTCCTCAACAAAAATAACAATCAATATTTAGTATTACCTCAGCTTCATCTAATTGCATCTTCATAAAAGATAGTTTAGAAGATAGAGTCCTATTCAATTGAGGTAATCCTAATGATCTCTCCATATCAGAGCATTCGTGGATCTAAGAATAATACGAATTACAAAATAGCCTGTAATAATTTATCTTTAATGCATACTGTCAACTTACCACATCAGTTTCATCTGTTCTCTGACGCATCTGTTGAATTTCTTTCTCCAGGTCTTCATTCTTTTCCTCAAGCTGTTGCAGTTGTTCTTCTAGATCCGTAATTCTTTTATCTTTGTCATCTCCAGCTTCAAAAAGTTTGACTTCAGAAGTTGCACCAGTTACTGAATGAGAAATAGATCCTGTACTCTGATAAGCTAATTCATTAATTGCAGATTGCCTTTCCAATAGAGCAAAATATTGCTTCTTTATTTTAATAAGCTTTTCATTGTCGGCCTGGAGCTTGTCTAGCTTAAAATGTCGCTGTTGCTTTTCAGATCTCAATGACTCCAACTTTAGCAGTAGCTCTGCTCTTTCCTCGCGAATTGAACTTAAATTAGTCTGTAGGGTTAATATCTCTTTGTTAGCAGATTCTAAATCTGACTTGAGATCATCTGCATACTTTTCCACAGTTTGTAATTTGCCTTGTAGAACCACAACCTCATGTTGAATATTAAGCTTTACTGTATCAGTCATATTGTCTTCCATAACCTGAAAAACAACAACAACAACAACAACAACAACAACAATATTTTAATGATGTGTGCAACAAATTTCTACCTAAAAATGCAAAAATTAAAAGGTTCTAGAAATGACAGGTACAATACATGCAAAAAAATATTTGCTTTCATGTTACTCTAGTCACAATTTGGAAAATTGAAAGAAAACTTACAGTAACTTTGCCGGCCACCTCAGTGAGTGAAGTGTGGGGAGATTCATAAGCATTGTATCGATTTACTTCTTGTTCTTGGGTGTCTACATCTTGGTTATCTGCAGTTGCTGAGTAGTTGTCCTTCTTCAATGAACTTGGAGCACTAGAATGCACAAAAGCCTCGAAATGATGTTCCCCTAAATTCTCTGACTGAAGATGCAATTGTGACTTAGATCTCTTTGCTGCTACATTTTGGGGAGCTAAATGAAGTTCCTGTCCACTAGTGTCTTTTCCTGGTGATAGTAAAGGGCGAGTGTCTAGTGGTTTGACTATGACATGTTCCAGAGCAATGGTGTTAACTTTTAGTTTTTGATCTAATTCTGAAATACGATTTTTCAAAATACTTATTTCCTCTGTATGTTTAGTAGACCACATTTCTTTCTCACGTTCCAGTGTTTGTAGCTGTGATCTCAATTTTTCTGCCCCATTCTGTGCTGTCAATAAAGATTCTTCACAGTTTGCCAATTTTTGTTTCTCTTCAACATGTTTCTGACATTGTTCTTGTCTGACATGGTCTAGCTCCAATCCTGACTTACGCTGCTTCTGTTTTTCCTCTTCCAATTCAATTGCAAGTAACCTCAGTTTCCCATCTTTCTCATTTACTTCCTTTTGTAAAGCCTTACAAAGCAGAGTAACTTCACTATCTCTACCTGTAAGCTGCTGTAGTTTATCTTTATAATTAGTGACTTCCGCAGTACGTTGAGATAACTGGTCCTGAAGGGATTCAATTTTCTTGGAAGCTTCAGAACTACTTCTGCTAGCATTTTCAAGCGTGGCTATCACTTTGTTAGACTTCTCTTGAAGAGCTGCTTTAGTCTCCAGCAATTCCTTGTCCAAGTTTTCAGACTTCAATTGCCCTTCCTTCACTTTTTTCTCTAACTCTTCATTTTTTCTCCTTACATTTTCAACTTCTGCATTTTTCCCCTGCAATTGTTTGTCCAATTTTTCAGACATTGAGTCATGCTCCTCCACCTTTTTCTTCAAATCACAAATTTCATTTTTTAGATTTTCAATTTCTTCTTTTCTGTCCTGCATTTCTACTGCTGTAACATTGAAGCTAGAGGTTCCTTCTTTTACTTGTTCACCCAACTGATGGTTTCTTTCTTTAAGTTTACCAACTTCAGCTTTGTTTGATTCAACAATTTCCTCCCAAACAACACGACTCTTCCTAAATTCTTCAACAGATTTTAATGCCTCCTCTAATAGTTTTTCTTTACGTGATAATGCTTCGTCGGATTCCACCAGGTCTTTGTTTGCTTTCTCAATCAACACTTGCAGTTCAGAATTTTTTGTTTCCACATTATCAAGTCTTGATTCCAAAATCTGTGCTTCATTATTCTCACATTGATGAACACCTGAATCTTCTTGATGTTCCATTTGACTGTCATCCATGTGTGAAACATCTTGAATAGGAGTAACTGTAGCATTGTGACTACTTTTGACACCAAATGCTTTCTTAACTTCTTTACGAAAACCTTTGATTGACATTTTTTTTGTTTTTTTACTTTTTGGTTTGTCTGCTTGTGACACTGAAGGATCCGAACTTTCACTCTGTTCTACATCAGTTTTAGATGTAGCTCCTTTTGCTATTATTTGAGATGAAACATTTTCATTTTTCTCAACTTGAGCTGATTTTTCATATGAGCCCCATGTAGGGACATCATTATTAGAGTGACCAGACTTAGCTGCCCCGGTCTTTTCATGTTTTGCCTGTCCTGAAAGGATAGGTGACTCCATTGGATTAAAGCCTGTACCTTTGGCTGGCTGCTTCATATGTGAAGAAGGTTGCTTTGAGGCCATGACTGAACTGCAGTTGGTATGCTACACAATAACAAAACAAAAAAAGTGGGTGATTGTGACAATGATGACAAGAAGAAGAAAACGATGGGAAAAGCACAATAAGGCTTTACCAATTTATCATTAACTGCCAGAATCAACATGAACTGCCAGATTAGCATTATAAATCATTTCTTGCAGAAGTAGTGGTAAAAAAAAAAGATTCCTCAAATGGAACTGTAATACTGCTGATAATCACTCCTGTGTAGTTAAAAAAAATACTGTGATGCGCAAAATAAAAGAGGTACGGTATACAAAAAAATTGATTTTTTTTTATAAGCTCACGTACCATTCATCTACAGGTACATGACCCACCCACTCTGCTATGCACAGTCTATTCAACATAGTTTACCATCTTGCCGAAACTTTCTTTAAGCTTGCGGACTCTTAGGTTTGATTTTCTATTTGCTCTCACTAATACACTGTCAATTGTTATTGCAAAAACAATTTTTAATACCTAGCCTTTCAAAATTTATAAACAAGAAACAATCAAAACCCACATGATTGTATTAACTCTGATTGTATACACCTATGTGTGAAAAAAGGGGGGAGCAATTTGTGCGCTATTACTATTTTATTCCTTGTAGTGAGGATAACATAATTTGCTAATTGTCACTAGTGTTGATCAAAAGTCATAAAATTTCAGCATATAACAATAATTATTTTGCACTATTTATAAATATATACATTAATGTATCTAATTAGCTTTGTAATTATGCTAGCTATAGCTTAAGGGACAACTTTAGCCTTTCAGAGTGAGGAAATCACAGAAATATGGCTTTTCAGTTACCAATGAAGTCCATGTGTGGTAACCACAGGAACACATGGACTACCCAAAATCTAAAAGTAGCACATGTAGACTCAAACAATTGCTTGACAATACCCCTTCATTACTGCACTATTTATAAATATATATATGACAGGCTCTGCGAAAACCAGGCATTTCGGGCAAAAATTGAAATTGAGAAATAGGCTCCAGAACTACATACATGTAAGTCATCGGAAAAATTCTTTCTTTCTCCTATTTTTGTTTTTAGCAGAATTAGTCTTAGTGACCCTTACTCTAAGTCTATGCCAAATTCAAATGTCAAAAAAACTTAAAAGACCTCAAGCGTGCTGTGGAAAGACAAGCTACTTTTTATTCTCTCTCGTTCTCGAAGTACAATAAACGGGGAATGGGTGGAGTTTCAAACGAGCAGCTAAAAAAAAACGGCATAGCTTTGAGACAATTGCATGCCATCTACAGCTTACCTCTGGCTGAAAGTTTACTACTACATCCAGTAGAGTAGCCAAGGATTCCGACAAGACAGGCTCCGAGACGCTCTGAAAGCTAAAAAGAACTCGACGCAAAACTTTGTTAGTTGCCGTTAAAAAGCGGCTGCACAATTTAATTGCGTATGCGGAGTACGCCGTTAAGTATACGGAAACGTTAATTATACCGGAAGTGGAAATTCAATTTATGTTTTCACAATTTCTAGTTCAATTGCTTTGCTGAATACAGCCCAGTTCAACTGCCAGTTTCTGTGCGAGTCAAATGTTTTACCCTCCAGTATTTTAGCACTAAGTTGAGATAAATTCTAGCTTTTTATTAACATAAAAAACTCTTTTTTTTTTGGTTTGCCAGAAATGTCTGGTTTTCCCAGAGCCTGTCACATATATTAACGTATCTAATTAGCTTTGTAATTATGCTAGCTATAGCTTAAGGGACAACTTTAGCCTTTCAGAGTGAGGAAATCACAGAAATATGGCTTTTTAGTTACCAATGAAGTCCATGTGCGGTAACCACAGGAACACATGGACTACCCAAAATCTAAAAGTAGCACATGTAGACTCAAACAATTGCTTGACAATACCCCTTCATTACTGCTTCATAAATAATACATTTCTTCTGTGTACTAATGGGTTCTCATGTATGCTACTTGAACATTTAAAAGCAGGCATACTTACATTGTATGATGAAATGATCACATCTTCAGTAACAACTTTCTTCCTAATGTAAGATACAGTCAGACAAAAAGCTCAGCACTGGCACTGGGAGCAGTAAAAATTGTATGCTAACGATGAGACAGCGCAATTCTGAATGGCAAGTAAATGAATGAATGGGTGTGTTTGTACAACAGCGTTCATCATAGTATCTGCCTATTCTCTCATTGTTGTTGTTATTTTTAAACCAAGCCGAAAAAGAAAAAGAAAAAAAAGTAGCGCATTAAAGGGACTTAAAATTGTCATTTAATCTGAGTTCCTCTTCTCTCACGGCATAAAAGTCTGTCTTAGAGATCTGCTGTTGACGGAGTGAGTGAAGGAATAACAAAGAGACTACTATAACTCTCACATGCATGCATCTGAGGGCTAAAAATGTGAAACAAGAACACTAGGATTTTGTTTTAACAAAACTGTGTATGCCAGTATGCAAAGTCAAAATGTTGTACTAAAGGATTTCTAGGATTAAGGTGGGAGTGAAGGTATTTCAAGGAAGGCAAATGCGGCCCCTTTGACCCTATTAAATTAAACCCTGCTAATATAACATAATGAAGAGAAACCAGTTACTCGATTAGTACTTATTCCTGTTTAAGTGTACAAAGGACACTGTGAGCCCAGGTAGTGGTGACAGTGATACAAAGAAAGAAAGAAATGCTATTGACAAAAAAATTATAGTCAATTCCTTAGGTTTTACCAAGGGAAAAACAACAACAACAAGAAACAAAAGGTGGCTATTAGAAGGGTGGAGTTAGGAACTAAACTTACTCAACCACCTCCCCCGTCCCCTGCCACAGTTTAGATGGAACCATCCAACAAGTACAAATAAGTAGTACACTCAAACCTCTCTTATCCGTTCTTCTGAGTTACTGACACCTCTGTCTACCGGACACCAGTGACTGACGGTTAATAAACTACCAATACAAAAAATCAATGAATAAAATTGTGTAAATTTTTCACGTGTTGCTTTGAGAATTAGATTGCGGTGTTGAAGAGATGGAACATGGATATCATGAGGCAATTAGTGCATCTACTGCTTGTTCTTCATAGAACCGTTGACAGGTGGCATCGCTGCTAGTTCAGTGGGCCCACTAACAACTAGAGGGGATTGAAGAAAAGTTGCGGCACTTAAACGCAAGCATAGCATTTTAACTCTAGCAAGAAAGCTTGAGATAATGATAGTAGAAATCAAGAAAGGAAAGTTAGTGAGGTTAGACTCTGGACAGTTCTGCGAATGATATTTGAATGCGTATTTCTGAGTTATGGACATTTCTTAGTTATGGACACCCCTTGGTCCCACACTGTCTGGATAAGAGAGGTTCGACTGTATATTTTGTTAGATAACAAATACTCGTGTTTACGTTGTGATACTTACACTGTACAACCAGTACAAAACTATTCTCAGCCCAGACTAAAACAGTACAAGAAAACCTGCATATATGTGTTGTTCATTATGTTAGCATTACTACACATGCATTATAAACTGAAAATGATCACACGAGTGAAGTTGCTTCAAACTTGAATAAGTATGAATCCAGTATGGAACAGTCAGGGTCTTAGACAGAGGTATGGCGGTTTGGGTTTTGATCTGACCACTCTCGAGACGAGAAAAACCATACTATACTTATTTAGCTTAAGTTCAGCTCTGTGTTTTTGGTACAGCGATTTGTTCTCAGCACCGTGGCTACCAACTCCTGATCAGGTAAGACAAGTCTTAATGTGAAAAGAAGAGATTAAAAAAAAATCAGAATGACTGGCTTGCCTATTCTATACTTACCACAGTTGGGATTCAGTGTTGAAGAAAAAATGGAGCCAGAGCATTGCCATGAAATTTGTGTTGTTGTTTGTATATGGGTGTTTGTATTAGCTAAATATTTTACAGCCACTAAACTTTTATAGCCATGCCCCATAAAATTCTGTGTCATGAGAAAGCTCACTATTGGTGAAACGATTCAAATTGAACAACTCTTTTCTATCCAATATAGTAAGAAAATAATAAAATAAATAAAAATAAATAAATAAAATAAATAAACAAACAAATAAACCATTCCAAATTACTTGATTGATAGCACAAAAATAATGTGTTTTTTTTTCTAAAGTACATTCCTTGGGGTTACTATAAATGAAAAATAAACCACAAAGCAGTCAATATTGTAGAATTTATCAATTACAGCAGGTAAAAACTTCTCCAAACTTTAGTTATTTTCACATAGCTACTAAATAATAAAGGCGAGACTTATTTTGACGCCATTATAATATTGATGGAGATAACGGTTCATAGTAATAGTATTTGTCACTTTGTTTTTACTAGAAGTTCAATGTTGGGTGTACAATACTGACACCAGCTGGTGCAATTTCGTCATCAGAACTGAAAACGATATACAGTAGGAGACAAAATAAAGTTCCAAATTCTGTTCCGTAGAACGGCCATCGCACGATTACAAAAGGAGGGAAAAATGGTACGCCGTTTGGTAAAAATGGCCGCTCCGTTCGACCATGATATTGCTTTAATCTTTCTCATTCACCGCATGCCTCACTCAAAGTGACTACCACACAATATCGATGTTTTCTCAAAGCTAGGGCCTTCTCGGACTTAGATTTTTTACTACTGGAAGTCCATCAGTAGCTAACAGAAGAATACAAACCTGTGTGCTCATCGAAACTTCAGTCTGCAGCTTTATTGAAGCAAGTTAAATTTTTGTACAAACTTTTTTGCACTATATCCCCGTAGCGTTTAATGGTCGATAGCTTGCTGATATAATCATGGAAGAGTTTCTAGCTAGAAAATATCAGTGAATCAGTGAATCCACGGAAAAGCTTAACCGTTTTTTTTCCCCCCTTCTTTTTACCGTTTTAGTAAACGGTGTTGGCCGTTTAGTCAAAACAGTACGGAACGCAACGGTAAAAACTACGGTAAAAAGACTACCGTTTTACGGCCGCACTATGGTAAGGAATCTGGAACAATATTTTGTCTACTGCACATATTGAGAGAATATATTGAGGCAGAATGTGGTGGGATGGCAAACTGAAACTGTTACACTTGTTTTATTTTGATTTTTTTTTATTGACAAATTGGCCGATCCTGCCTATTGGAGGGAAAATCAATAGAAAACAACAACAAAAAAAAAAAGACAAAACAGTTCTTGCAATCATCATTAGTCTAATCACCACATTATTCGAATACAGTTTAAAATAAATGATTATGTATTGGGTTGCTGTCTGCTATAAAGCCCACACAACCAGGAGTGCAATGCATCTCCCATTACGTTCACTAAACCACAGTTACAAGGGTGACAACAAACCACCAACCACTGGGTGTAAGATAACGATCTTGAACCTGGTAGAATTTGAATTTGATTTTTGAATTTCTACCACAAAGCAACTGCAAAAATCCACAAAAAGCAGTCAGGCATATAAAGTAGGTAGCTATGTATAGCCTTATAACAAGAAAATAAACTTCTTAACCGATTATGCGCGAATAAAAATCTAAATTGTGCCTTACGTAATGCGGTCACGGGTGCACGCGAGACACAGAGGATTGATTGCTTGGTGGGAGGGTGACACTAAGCGAGAGAAAGAAGACGAACGTTTGAAGATTGCCTCGGGGACAGTATTATCGAACGATAGAGTACGCTCTAGGCTATTGGGAAAGCATAAATTCGACGCTAAGGAGCTGTTCCCGACTTAAAAATAACAAAGTACTTGCACCGTTTGGCAAAAACTTTATGGTATCACACTGAGGCTCTTAGTAAGCACACTAGTAAGGTTGGAAGTATGGTTTCATGGCTGAAGCAGTTTGCTACTTGATCAAAGAGGTAAGAGAAAGTGTTTTTGCACGCATCTGTCTTACATTCAGGAAGAATTTGTTGATATTTATTTAGGGTGTGTTTTATTTTGAACTGAGCAATCTGTTATAAATTTTGTGAACAGAGAAGCTTTTTATGGCTTTTGTGCATGAAAACAGGTACATCACAAATAAATGATAGAATATTTTAGTGTATTCAGTTTGGTACTCCAAGGTGTCTTTACTTTTGATGTGCTGGTAGGCTGCATTGTTGACAGAATAGTTAGTGATCTTACTATCAAGTGCAACTGGTCATAGCATAATAGAAGTATATGTCAGAGGGCTCCCTGCAGTCTCACCTGTTGTATAACAATATTTATTTTTACTTATTGTTATAAAGAATGTGGTTAAAATTCCTGTAGAAATCGCTACCTTTCAGAATCATCAATTCCGTTCTCTCGTCAGAGTCCTTGACCATCTAGTGACTGCTGCAGTCACTACACCCATCAGTACTGAAGTCATTCTTGCTGTCATCAAACTCCTCGTCACTACCATCAGAGTTACTGCCATTCTGGTCACTGCCATGCTGTGCCAGGTCAAGAATAACGTCTTCATCACTAGGATGCTGAAGTGCCAGTGTTCCACTTGCCAAGATAGCTTTCTACTTGTTTTATCATGAGCAGTTATAGCTAAAGTAATATTGGTTTCTAAAAAATTATTCTGTGTACCTTTATTATAATATTATGAAATATATTTTCAATTTATACTTTATCAGAAAGAAGTCTTATTGTTGTGACAAAATTTACTCAACATTTTCTTATGGCAGTCTATGTATTTTATAAGCCTAAAATATACTTACAACAATATAGAATCGTCTGCAATTGTGATTGGTGGCGTCCTTGACTCCACAAAGCTGTAGGGCGAAATGGACGCGAAGACGCTTTTTTGACGCATTTTCGCGTCCTCCGCGGTTATCGATTTTTCTTAATTGACGAGTTTTCGCGTCCTTCGGCATTAATCGGTTAAAGCCTGAAAATGAACTGGAACTAGTCCATCTTACAGCAGGTTTCGAGGAGACTTCGAGGAACGAGCCCAATCGATTACTCCCGATGTCCGGTAGGAAAAACTTTATCCATATTCTTCCAAAGTGCTGACGGACTCTCTATTTGCTCCATACTTTCTATTCTGAGTGTTTGAAGTCCGTAGGCAACAAAGTATTTGGGCGCTCGGCATCATGAAAATTCTCGGTCAAATTTTTTTTCTCAATCTCCGTTTTCAGACAATAAAAAAAACAACAACAACTTAACCTGTCTGTATGGGTCCAATATTTTTTAACAGGAAGTACAACGCCTATTTGCATATAACAAAGAAATGACGGTTTAATCTAAAATATTATTTTTAATTCGGAGAACACAGACCTGTTCTTGCCCGCATATATGCGGTTACGTCGTCGAAAGGGTTAAGACTGTACACAGGGTTTCATACAGAGGTAGGGCGCCCTGGGATTTCACCCCCCCCCCCAGAATTTCATGAAATAAATTAATAATATTTACTACTTAATGGTATTCTGTGATTTTGTTGCTTATATATATCCAATATTTGGTGAAAGTTCACTTCAGTTAATTGAGGTCCTTCAATTGCAATACGTATTAGTCTTCCAAGATTGATGTCACTGATTCTAGACCTGAGACGATTTGTAATCAAATGGGTGTGGTTTTTCAGCAAAAGTGGTTGTGGTCAAACAACGTGTGCCTCCCCCCTCCCCAGAAAAAAAATCCTGTATGAAACCCTGTAGTACATATATGATATGCTGCTTTAAGTTCATGGAATCTACTCCCCTAGATATCACACTGAATGAAGACAGTGAATTAAGATGATATGTGTGTGTAAGAATGACTGCAATTATCAAGAGTTGTCACTTCCCAAATTAAAAAAAATTGACACACAAACTAGGGATATGTGGCCAGAATAAAAATATACCTTCATATTGTACACACCAAATACAACACTTAAATTCTACCTCTCACCATATCGATGAGAATAAATTAATGTAAATATATTCATATTTTCAATGTGTAGCCATCTGGCAATCATTATTTGTTTATACAGTAGAAGACAAATTTTTTTTCGAATTCCGTTCCATAGAACGGCCGTTGCATGATAAAAAAGGGGAATAAACGGTACGCCGTCAGTTAAAAAAAAAACGGCCGTTCCGGTCGACCGCGTTACCGTTTTAATCTTTCTCGTTCACTGTATGTCTCCCTCAAAGAAATGTAAAAAAATCGTTCCGATTTTTTGTTTACAGGCTCCTGTGAGGCGGAGTTTTTCGGGTTAAAAAAATTGAAGCCGTCCTATTCGAAGTTGTCTCGCGGAGAATTGATAGTTCGACCACCGTATAGTATCGACGTTTTCTTGATGTTAGGGCCTTCTCGGGCTTCGATTTTTACTACTGGAGGTCCATCAGTAGCTAGCAGAAGATCTACGAAGTGCGGACCTTGTTACAGCTCTGTGCCCATCGGAACTTTGGTAACTAAGATTTTTTTAAACATTTTTCCTTTGCTTTTTTTCCAGACCTCTTTAGGTGAGAAAGTGTCAATCTAGTTTTTATGTTTTAGTTTGTATGAAGGGTCAGAACTTGATAATTATGATGTTAATGCCTTTTTAATTCCAAATTATGGCTCCTATCCGGAGGGGGAGGTGTTTCCGGTCGACACCGAAAAGGTGTTCTGACGGCACATAATTGGTGGTCTGTTGAGTACGAGACTGCAGCAAGCGGTACTACTCAACCGTATAAAGCAAAAATGTGAGAGTCTTGGATGTCGAGTCTTGGAAGTCGAGGGTTGTCGTAGCTCAGTGGTTAGAGCATTGGTGGCTAAAGCCAGTGGCCCTGGGTTCGAATCCCCGGTGACAATGAAGATTTTTTCACATTTTTCCTTTTCTTTTTTCCAGACCCCTTAGGTGAGAAAGTGTCAATCTAGCTTTATTGAAGCAAGTTAAATTTTTGTACGAGCTTTTTTGCACCATCCCCGTAGCGGATACAAGGCCTTAGCTTGCTAATATAGCTATGGAAGAGTTTCTAGCTAGAAAATATCTGTGAATCGACGGTAAAGCTTAACTAATTTTTACCGTTTTAGTAAACGGTGTTAGCCGTTTAGTCAAAACGGTACGGAACGCAACGATAAAAAGTACGGTAAAAAAACTACCGTTTTACGGCGTATTACGGAACGGAATTTGGAACTTTATTTTGTCTCCTACTGCATTCTTACCTCCCACCACATTGATGGGGAAAATGGATGTAAATATATATATATATATATATATATATATATATAAACAATGTACTAGATACAATAGTTTCAACATGTAGCCATCTGGCAATTACTATTTGTTTACTTCAAAACTAACCTGCCACACTTTCAACTTGATGTTTAATTCTTGAGTATCAGGATAATCTACCAAGTGTGAATGAGGCCAAAGTGAACTGCAACATGAGAAACACACAGTGTACACAACTCATGATATTTACCTAATACCACTTAACCACCTGTAGTAGTGATTGTGGTTAAAATGTAAACAACTCACTACCACTACACAACACCACAATACAACTACTACCACAACACCTGACAGTGAGAATAGGTAGGGCATACTGCACATTATGTATAACTTGTTACATGTACATGTACATATGTAGCTGTTGAATTCTTTTACATTTGTAAATTTGAATACTAGTGGTGTGTTCCATAGGAAGCCAAGCAAATGAATTAGAACTGTGTATATATCTTGAGTTCCCAGAAAATATACAAGCATATCAATGGTTCATTTGGGGGTGGGGGAGAGGGGGAGGGGACAAGGGGGAACACTCATCCCCTCCCCTGAAGTTCATTTCGCTCCCCTTGAAAACTTATACAATTCTTGTAAGCAGACATAGTGACTAGAAGAGATTTATTACAACAAGCTTACTTTGACAAAACAAAAAACAAAAAAAAACAAAAAAACAAACACACGACCGTACAAGTTACAATTTGTTGTTCAAAAAATGATGTCACTCCAAATTATGTACTAGCCACACACAGAATGGGCTGCAATACATTTCATCAACTGTTCATGGGATTCTCCACTTACTTTATGTATGTACATAGGTGTGCATACAAGTATGTTGTATTGCCAAAGCAGTCTTTACTTACAAGGTATATACATAGGTGCACACCACCCTTCCTCCACAGGGCCATGCAGACAAGAACTCTATAATTATTGGCTGCACTAGTCATATGACTACTATCACCAAAGTCTCTGATGCTCTCTAATATGAGAGCACAGTATTTACACACACACACATATAATAGGTACTTTCAATTACAAATAGTACTGTGTAGTGTTGCAAAACCAAAACACTATCTACTATCCAGGGGCGGATCCAGCACTAGCGACAGGGAGGGGCCCAAATATATTTAGGTCAAAACTTGCGAAAATTGTAAAATTAAGATTTCTATATTAATTTATGAGTGAAGAGCATAAGTCAATGCAGTTGTCTTGTAAATTGCATTGCTTTGGGTGTATACATTCGTCCTTAACTTGGTTGGGAGGGTGACCCTGCCCTCCCCCCCTCCCTTCCTATATCCTCCCTTCTTTCAGACATGTTCATAGAATGTACACATAGATGTGCTGACTGAGTTCTGAAGTGGGAAGAATTGCCTCCTTCTGTTATATGTTATGATGATCCTGTGTCAGCAAAGTGAGGAGTGTACTAAATGGAATTGTATGGTATTTCGACATACAATGTCAAGTACGTGACATCTATTGGGCACCATTCAACCAATGAAGCATGGGCAAGGTATAAGGGGGAGGGGGGGGGGGGGGGGGGAGAGAAAAGAGAGAGTTATGTAAATGCATATAAATGAATGGCTGAGTTTCTATACCAAATATAAATGGCTGAGAGTGGGGACTAGAGGAGCTAGGGTCCCCCAATACACTTATGTGTCAGTAACGGAAACAGTAAGTTTATTCACAAACAATTCACTAGCTGAGCCAAGTTGGCAAAGCATCATCATTAACCGAATGGGTAAAGCATCATCACATACAGTAGTTTTGAGAGACTGCTTGGATTTGAACCAGTCACCTTCAACTTGGTAGTCAAGCACACTTACCATTAAGCTGTCTAGAGCTGTAGCTAAGGGATTCTTCATCAAGTTATAACCCACCAATATGTAAGCAAATATACAACAGCATTTAAATGGTGTATTGTATCCTCTTTGTGGGGTCAATAAATTACTCAAGTATTGTGGTTGTTTTTTTAAGCATTTTAGGAACACTAAAGCATAATGAACATTTTAGAAACATTTTTCTAGCATTTTTAGTGAACATTGGAAATCACAAACATAAGATAGATAAATTTTGGCAGCAACATAAACCCTTATAAACAAAAATCCACCATTAAGATTGATGGGAAATAGAGCAAACCATGGTATGCATTCTCTATGGAGAGACACTTAGCTATGGCCGTTAAGTAACCATTTCACACAACTACTTTTTAGAATGTTTGACATAGTAGTGAAATAAAACCAGCTCTTTTTAAAAGGAGTAATTTAACACAAGGGTAAGCTTAAATTTAAGTAGGCAACAATATTTGACTGTGAGTAATAACCTCCCAGTAGATAACAACCACCCAGCTAATTCGCCAGCACCTACACTCGCCGGTGAAACGGTAAAACTAAGTAAAGAACTCACAAAAGAGAAGTTTTTAGAATATTAGCCCGGGAGAGTTCGTACCAGTATGAACAGCAGGATTGACGAGTGTAAGGCAACCAAACAAACATACAATCAGTGAAGTAACTCCACCCACCTAGCTACAGATGTCGGGTATTCCCCTTTGCGGCATTAATTACGTAATTGATTGTGGTTGTGGTGCAACTAACCCTTTACCTAATCGCAAATTTTGGGAGTCGTTTTACAACTTAAAAAGTATGGCTACGCAAGACTACCTGGGTTACTTAAGGCGGTATTGCTCGCTCAGTATGGTACGCCGTTTGTAACCAAAAATGCATGCGTTATATAGGCCCTATGAAACTTATTTTGGCCCGATGTGACCGCATATTGGACCCGTGTAAACAATCCAAACTCAACCATTCAAAACTTCATCCACTACTTTTGTCTGTATTATTCTCTCCAGGGTTGTCAATAGTGTGGGAAAAGCAACCCACATCCAGAATATGTGGCTAGTTTGAATGGCTGCTTCACACTACTATGATCTGCATTATTGCCAAGAGCTGATCAGATGTAATAATAATGGCTACTTCTCCAGTCAGCTGCTTGAGGAAACACTACTGCTGCTGGCCTTATACATTGGCACACACTGGGACCCCCCCCCCCCCCCCCAGACTCTGATTAATGCCTCATATCTATAATAATACCACCTTTATAACATTGGCTTATAGAAAACAACCTTGAAAATACATTTGTGATAGCTAATTTTACCCACAAATGAGTTATATAGTTACAACAGGATACAGTCTTGTAAAGTCATCAGCAAATATGTAGAGGACAACACTTCTACAAAATGGTGGGACTCACTAAAACCCTGCTAGTAGCACATTTCAATGGTTAGACCTTATACTAATGTCAAATGAGACATGCTGGCGCTGATGTGCATGCTTAACATATGAGTTGTACTGGCAGGTTAATGCACTTAGGTTGAAGAATATGAGCAATGAAGCAATAGCTTTTCCTAGGACTTAGAATATTCTAAAACCATCTACCACCTACTTGTTTAGATATGATTAATGTCTCTTATGTACAATAATACTATCCTCACAACACTGACTAACAGATAGCAATCTTTTGCTAGGAGATGAAATACATTCACCTTACCATAAGCGGGCAGCTTTTAGCAGCTGCCAAAGCAGACATGTTGGAACTAGCCAAGTCAGGTCCCAAATGGAATAGATAAGGTGATGTATTTTTTCCTACTATGTTCTCCACCTCACTTTATCTACTCAAAATGTATACTCTTAATTCTATGCTAAAGTAGATCTTATTTGTCAACATTATCCAGGGAAAAAGAATGTTGTCTCTGTTGACCAATTTGGAGAAGCAGTGGCAATCATAGCAGGGATAGGAGGTTCAAGCACTTCCTACAGCACTTGAAGCCGAAGTACAAGCACTTTTAAATGTGCTTAAGCATAAGCACTTTAACTTGGTTTACAAAATGCTTAAACACCCAGTCAAGCATTTTTAAGTGCTTTAAAGCACTATCTCAAGCATGCTGCACACTCTATGTATGCATTGCATAACAAATTTGTTCGTACTTGAAAATCCATTGTCCATAATAGTCAGTCATGCAAGCTCAGACCAGTTCACTTGCCATTTGTGCTGAAGCACATCATTAGTTAATGAAAAAGTTATTATTTGTTGTATCTGGTGAACATTAGCATTTCAATGTCATCATTCAGCCCCATTTTTATCAGTGTAAATTTGCAGTTTGCATTTTGCTTTTATTGAAAGTGCTTAGTGCTTAAAAAGTGCTTATCAGAACCTTTGAATAGATGGCCTTAAATACAAGCCCAAGCACAAGTGATTTATAATATACCAATGTACTTGAAGGCACCATCTCAAAGGCATGACACTGTCTCCAGAATTGTTAAACATGTCTTATGTAGTAGCTGAATAAATAAATGAAAAGAAGTTTGTGTTATCCTAAGAAGCCTTTAGTGAAAGCAGGAAAATATTATAAGCGACATAATTAGGTAATTTTTTAGGAGAATTTTCTTAAAATAGATCATATTTTAATATGCATATATGAAACTGGTCTAACTGTGTCTCATCCAGATAATAATAATCACTTTCATATTGAGTTATACATGGAGATGTAATATTAGTGCATTTGCAAAAGAAAGAAACCAGTTCTATTGCAGAAACATAACTGAATCTAGGTTGAACTTCAGCTTTCTTGAAGGCATCTAAATTTTCATGTAATTTAGCATTCACAATTACAAAATCAAATGCCTCTACCAAAGATGGTTCACTCATTGACTTGCGACATGCTCAGGGCATTTCATCATGTGTGCTGATATAAGACGAGAGCTATTACAAATTTAATAAATTATATCAACATGTATAAATTAATATTAAGAATACAGCTAAATTTATTTACATCAACTTTTCCATCATCGGCTGAGCAATGCTGCTCAAACCTAGCTCCAGTTTTCCATAAACGCAGCAGGCTATCATTGTTGAGCTGATCAAGTAACACCCTAAACAAATCCTACATTTAGAGGTGATACAAATAATTTATAATTAGATATATCTGATAATTTACTAAAGACAATTTTTGATCAAGCTTTAGATTAACCTTATTAGTAAAGTTAGATGCAGAAGTTTTAGCCTCATCAGATAATGCAGCAGTTGTTGAATATCAATTTTGAAAATCAACTTACACAATTACATTATTATAATAAATTCTTCAACTAGCTAACTACTACTTCAGTTGGGATTAAGTGTAATGTAATTCTATTTCAGAAAAGCTAACTATAACTGGCATGCTTACTTTAGGGGTCAATGATCTTCTTGTAACATAGAGTCATCAGAATCCAGATCACTATCAGAATCACTACAATTTTGATAATAGTGAAACTTTTTAGTGTTGCTGCTTTGTCTGGAAGAGATGGAGATGACTGAGTTTGATCGTATTTTGAGTCTCCAGAATTTATTCATGCTAAAATTTAACAGTAATTTTTTTGCATCTGTCAATATGCAATTCTTACATTGTAGGGCTTCATATGAACTGCATTTACACGAGGAATAATCTCATTGCTATCGATTTTTTGAAGTCTGTAAAGTCCACGACCAAGTGAACCCACAATTGTAAATGGACCCACAATTGTAAATGGACCCAACCATTTCGTATCCAGATAGTACTGGATCAAGCAAAGGCTAACATCATTAAGGCTTAGCTAAATCAAAAAGAGACTTATAATAAAAAACATTCCTGTACTGAAACATATAAAATAGGTGCAGTAGTATTGAATTAATCCCCGCCCGTTATGCTAACCACGTGGGGGGACCGTTGATGACGGGGTCGGACCGTATATGACGGTAATGTTTGGTCCGGCCGGACCGGATTTTACGGGGGACCAAATTTTTCGTGACAGACCAATTAAAGTTGGCGGCCGGCTGGACTATGCCTGAAGTGAGACCATTTTTCGTGACGGACCAAGATCGCTTTGTTATTCCTCTCACTGGAAAGTGGTTGACTATGCTAGACTTACTCAGCGAAGCTGACTCAATTCTTAAATTCAGTTAGCCGTTAGGCGGTACCCTGTTCCGTCACAGGCGTACGACGGGACCGCTTTAACTCTTTTATTAATGCGCCTGCGCGTGCATATAAAAGAATTAGCACGGGGAAATACCCATTCGCACGTATAAGTGGGTGGAGTTCTTAGCTTTGTCTAAGTTCTATGATCTCACTAACAATCGCCTGACACCGGTTTGTTTATAGTCACCATTAATTGGTACCAATTTGGTAAGTTATAGTTGTTTCATTTCTATTTGGTGTTAGCTAACCTAACTCACTGGCATATTATAAGATGAGGGGGGGAAGGGCTGCCCGTTATAAAACTAGTATAGTCTCTTTTATTCAGAGATGCAAATTAACAAGCTGCTGCTTTAGACAGCTTTTACCCTTCTCCTTTCTCTCTATCAGTCCATTCCTAAAAGTATAAGTAAGTAACTGTTGTGACCATTGTATATACTTTAGCTAATAAATACAGAACTACTTTGTTACCTCAATTTTCCATGTATTGTTATTTTCTGTCTCTTATATATGTCTGTGGGGGGTATGGACCAAGTCCTTGTACAATTACTAAGCAGCTGGAGTCTTGTGTAAATCCCTAGTTCCAGCCTGGTACACTGCCACCAGAGTTGGTCTATTGAGGTTGTCTGGCACTCTTCTATCAGCGACATTATAGTTCTATCAGCAACATATAGCTATCCTATCACTTCCTAACTAGCCCTGAAAGTATTCAAGGAAGTTATAATGAAAGTTTGAAGACAGAGACCAACTGACAACAAAAAATACAGAACTACTCTCATACCTCATTCCCTGAGTAATGGTAATTTCTGTAGTATCAAATTTAAGCCATATAGTGACTACCTCAATTACCAGTAACTCTTGAAAAAGCTGTCAGGTCTATAAAAAATTGCCAGAGTTATTTTTGTAATTTTATCTAACATATATTGAATTACGTACTTACCTCAGCCCCTATCCCGAAGTAGTAGTAGCTTTCTTAGTATTAAGCCATTCCGCCTACTAGTGGCAACCAACAAGCGGCACTTACGCAGTAAAAAAAAAAAAAGATGAAGTTTTGAAAAAGCGTCTGGTAAAGGATTTTCAGTGCCATATATAGGTACCAGTCGCAGCAACTTTTTGCGACTTGAAAAGTAAGCATTTTCGTAGAGATTTTCTCACAATTTTGAGCCTAAGTTCAAAGTAAGACTTTGGTTAATGCTGTAGTATCAGAACAAACTGGGGTCAAACCTATAAAGCCTTGTTTTTAGGAGAAAAAAAGGAAGTCCAAACAGTTGTAATAAAACCAAACTGAAGCTGCTTTTCTCTGGCCGCGTTTATGCGCCTATCGGAACTACCGGTTTTTAGTTCGTGGTCGCGTATACGCGCCTATCGGAAGGGCATATATACCATCCATACACATGTATGTACTAGCGGTGTGTTTGAGTACAAATGGCGAGCGAGCCTACCTCGTTAAGTTGCACAAAACTACAATATTATTAGCTATACGATGTATATTACCTGAAGAAGCTTATATTTCATGATGACAAAAACTGATATAGCAGTTGACCACAAATAAATACAGAACTACTTTCTTACCTTAATTTCCTGAGTAATGATAAGTCTGTAGTATCAAACATAAGCCATTCTGACTATTTCTATCACCATTAACTCTTGAACAAGCTCTCAGCTACAAAAAAATAAGGCCAGAGTTATTCTTGTAATTTTAGCTAATAAATATGAAATTATGTACTTAACTTAGCTTCCCCGGAGTAGTGGTAGCTTCCTTAGAAGCCACTCTGACTACTATGGTAGCTCTTGACGACCAACAAACGGCACTTAGCAGCTCCAATAAAAAAATGGCGGGTTTTGGAATTTACGTCTGGTAAAGGATTTCCATGTAATAGTAACCGTTTGCAGCAACTTTTTTGTGACTTGAAAGACAAGCATTTTCGCAGGAACCCTCACATAATTTTGAGCCTAAGTTGAAAGTAAGACTAGATTAATGCTGTAGTACCAGAAGTAGCCTAAAAAGCAGTGTATTTTTTTGGAGGAAAAGTCCCCCGTGCGTGCATGGCATACATACTATCCATACACACATATATACATAAAACATATACCTGATTTTCTGCATTATCCACCCCTAATACTGTCTCGCTTGCTCGCCAACTGGTGATGTGCTTGAGCACAAATGGCGAGCGAGTCTAAAAACACACTATTGTTAAAAGATTTATTTTAGCTTCTAATACTCAAGCTATTAAAGAAAGGGTCGAGTTTATAAATTATATATACGGTAAAGGGGATTCAATGCCATAGCAACCACTCCCCGCAACTGTTTGAATTTGAAAAAAACAAAAAACAAAAAGGAAAGCCACGTTATTTAAACGTTTTCATTGTGATATACAACACACAGTACTACTTCCTAGTCTGGCGGGCCAGACCCTTTACCTTCTTGTTTTGGGGTAGGGGAAGGGAAAGGGTCTGAGGTCACTAGCATCAACGACTTGTTCCAGAGGAATTTAATTAAAAAGTGTCAAAATTGCGTCACATATTCCCCCGCGCATTTTAATATTTCCCGGGAAAGTACTGTAACTTGCAGCTCGACCAGCGCGATCCGGCTTAGCTATGGAGTTCTGCTTAGGTTGTGGCTCTGATCTTCCATCAGAGTCTAGATATGTCCGTAGGCTAGTTGCGGAGAGATCAGATCTCTCAAGACTCCGTTCTGGAGTTGTGTTAGCTTGGCGTAATCTAATGAAGGAAGCATGGCAGCATTGGAAGAGAATTCTGGGCCCTCTCCACCAGATTGCGCCACAAGTAGCTGTGATCTTACATTACAAACCTCATCAGGTAAGAGTCTTCCATGCTTGAAGGGAAAAAAAAGAACCGTATAATGACGCATTATGATGACGTCCCATGACGAATGTACCAAGGAATGTGCTAAAACCGCCACCCCAAAATCGGGGTGGCTCGAACAAGTCGTTGATGCTAGTGACCCCAGACCCTTTCCCTTCCCCCGCACATAAAAAAGAAGGTAAAGGGTCTGGCCCGCCAGACTAACTACTTCCATACAATTGAACATACCTAGACAAGACTTACATTCTGGGTAGTCTAGTGAACAATGAATTTTCAAGTAAATACTATTTCGTAGGTCTTGTAACTATGACAAATAGCGTATTAACTTACCACTGTCGCTACCTCGAATAGAAATGGAACTTAGGTAATTTTTTGTGTTTTAACTGCATCCTCATAATAATTCAAAGCAGTAAATAATTCAATTTCTTAAGTGATACGCATCATGATCAATAAACCAGAAGATTCTGTTAAGTGAAGTTACTTTAGGGGTTAACAATTGAAAATCGGGTATACTTTATATAGTATGGTTTTCAATAGTTCAACCCAAGTAGTAGCTCGCTCACTTTGCTCGCTCGACAACAAATATCCCCAATTCTCAATTTAACATCGCTGTATAGTGTCTTGCTCACTCGCCAATGACTAACTGTTCGGGTTGTTGATCATTACGAAACATCGAACTACTTTCATTAATATATTCATATCACTTCCCATACTGAACGCATTATATCATAAGTCATTAATCATAATATGAGATTACTCTATTACCTATTGGTCTGTGAAAAGTTTTATTATACTGCAACTGGACATGTGTACAGTTCGCGCACATTGAGCACTTAGCTGCAGGAAGTTGAGTTCACCGTCTAAGCCGGTCATCATCTCTATGTGAGCGTGACTTTCTCTAGAACCAGCCAGCTCAGCAGTTCAAGGCACTCCTTCTGAATCCTGCAATGAGGGTGAGATTTACTCCACAGGTGGCACACGTTCTTCAAGTCTAGAAGGTCAACCTCGGGCAGGCGGCCGGCCACACATGCTCAATAACATTATACTCAATTTTGCATTATCCTCTACTAGTAGTATCTTGGTTGCTAATTAGCTCTTTACTCTTCGCGGAAGTCACTTCATCCGCTCATTTTGGATAACAACCACGAGATCCGGTAAAGAGTAGAAAAATTAATAGAGACCCCCCTTTGTTAGAAAATTTGTGCAACGTGACTGCAATGGCCACACCATTTCCAATACCCCTACTACGAATAGTCTGGTGCAAATTATTATTGTTGGCCATCAGACATTTGGCATTCAAGAAAGCTTTATATTCAACCAAAACATGTTTTAGCTTTTTAGCCTGCCAGAGTGGTTAGTTTCAGTTCAGCACTGCTGACTATATCCTGATTTTCTGGCCTATCGATAAGCGGTTCTCTTACCCATGTGCTAAGCATTGTAGTTATGGTTTGATGCCCAACAGAGAGTACTTTCACTTTTTTCCTCCCCATTTCTTTTACCCTCTTCATTTTATCCTTCTTTACACTTTTACTTCTAGCTACCATTTTGTTTTAATTTGTTACGTCTGGCTTTTTTATTTTTATTTTTTTGCTTTATCCTATGGTTATTCTGCTATATAGTTATGCTTTTTAAACAATACTGAATTATAAACTGTTTTGCTGTCACAAGGATGGAATCTAGGACTACAGTAGCAGATCCAGCACTAGCAACAGGGAGGGGCCCAAATATATTTAGGTCAAAACTCAAGAAATTTTAAAATTATTAATGATTGATTTTACAAGATTTGAATATTAATTTATGAGTGAAGAGCATAAATTAGCATGCAGTTGACCTATAAACTGTATTGTTGTTATTAGTACATTTGTCCTTAAATTTTTTTTCACAAACTTGGTAGGGAGGGGGGCACTGGCCCCCTCAGGGCCCCCCAATCCTCCGCTGTTCCATGCTTCCACAAGTGATCTGCCACTGAGCTAGGACAGCAATCTATAGGCAACCATATTATATAGATGATATTTCCATTCAGATGCTCATTACTATGTGGTTTGTACTAATACAAAAAAACCCCAATCCATTGCTGCTTTGTCTTGTTTCACTGCTCGTTGGTGTTCCTTGAGTCTGACCTTATGAGTTCTGCCTGTTTCCCCTATGTATGGAGCCACAACTGTAGTTAACTTTGTGTTCTGGTGACAGTACATAACCATCAAATCTCCAGTGAAGTCACAGATCATTCCACTTTATCATCCTTGTAGAACAAGCTGAAGAAGGATCCGGTGTGACAAAAATCTAAGTTTATAAATGATTCAGTCATTCTTGGCTGAAATACTTATTATAATAATAGGAAATTTTTCTCTTTTTAACAGCCATTATTTTAATTATAACTTAAGTTATAATTAAAAATATTGGCTGTTAAAAAGAGAAAAATTTCCTATTATGTCTATAAAAATGCTTATAAAGTAATTAATAAAAATTCAATTCCGTAATGGGTATGCGACAGTTTCGCTCTGAACAAATCAAAGGAAATTTTTTTCAATTTTATCTGTAGAATTTTTTCACTCAGCTATTACAAAATGGTAGAGAAAAAAAAAACTCATCAGATAGAGAGTTTGTGTAAAATTTTGCCATTCTAGCTATCTTAGGACTAGCAGCTCCTGACAATAATAACTCGGCTTCTAAAGATGACTCATATTTTGAAACTATATACTACAGTGCAAAATTTTCTGTGATCCTATACCCACCTATACATGTTGTGGAATAACCTATACATCTTAATTGGCGAGCGAGCGAGACACTCTCAGGGGTAACACAATTGAAAATCGAAATCGGGGATATTTGTTTGTTTATATGTATGTGTGGATGTACGTATGTCATTTTGTACTTTGACCCTCACTTATTTTTGTGTTCGCTCCGTGTTCGACCTTGTCCCAAACTTCACTAAACAGAATCCTGGGGTTTAGGGATCATTACCCGTATTACCCTAGAAATTGAATTGTTTACTGCTTTGAATTCTTTTACGGGTGCAGTTAAAACTCAAAAACTTATGGGAGCTCCATTTCTGTTTGAGTTAGTGGCGGTGGTAAGTTAATACGCTATTTGTGACAGTTATAAGCCCTACTCAACAGTATTTACTTGAAAATTCATTGTTCACTAGACTACTAGACTAACCACGAAGGTAAGTCTTGCATAAGTATGTTCAGTTGTGTGAAAGTATTGTGTTACAACTACTAAACGAAGAAAAAGTTGAAATAACGTGACTTGATTTTGTTGCTTCTTTTTCATTTCAAACAGACTATAGCATTGAATGATTTACCGCATATGCGTAATTTTACTCGACTTTATTTTAGTAGTTTGAATGTTGGTAGTTAGAATCAATCGTTTAGCAATAGTGTAGTTTAAGGCTTGATCACCATTTGTGCTCAAGCACACCACTAGTTGAGACTCGTTTGTGAGGGGCTTGCTTTAGTCACCCACTAAAACATTACATTGAAATATATGTCCTACCACAGTCCATAAAGCAATTAAATTATGTAACAAAACTTGTCTTACCATATTTTTAAATGTTGTATCAAGCATAATATTGTTCTGACATTTGTCTGAGCAGTGACCAAAATAGTTATAAGCGACACTATTTTTGAATGTTTATTTATTTTTCTTTTATAGTTTTTTTTTGTTGCATATTCTAAAAATTAAAAATATATTTGATTAACAAATTCTGATTTACTTTATTGCATTGCCTATTGGGCAATGTTCAGTTACACAATTAGTTTTCAGTTTTGGTAAGTGTTATCCTCTTTTCTTTTTTCACACTTGTGGTTGTGCCAACTCTATTGGGACAGTGTAAATTTATGTTTATTAAGAGGAAACTTAGATATTGGGGGTCAATACTGATAGTGACTTTATAACTTACTCAGCAATTGTGTTACATAATTAATGCCTCAAAAAGATTATTTGGGCCTTGTAGGGATAGTTTATTTGCCAATCTGTCAAAAGCAAAGAATATTTTTCGACTACCAATTGACAGGAGTGTTATGTTAATTCTGTTAAGGGGTGTTTAAATAACACCTCGCAAGGTGTTCACCAGGAGACACTGTCTGGACACCCCACTTTGAGTTCTTATAACTTCAACACCAAAACATTTTATACCAAATGAGCATATATTCATTCTATATCCTCTAGTTTCTTTATTTCAAATATCTTTTAGTTATGATTAACTATGGAGACAATATTAGGCTTTGAACTGGGGTGCTGTGGTATCTAACCAAGACTAGTCTTTAATCATTGCATCATACTTATTACATCATCATGTGGTTTTGCCATGTATTTAATAACTTGTCATTAGTTATTTCTCCAGTCAGTTATTGAGAGTGTATTGTATCCTTGTGTAACTTGCGATATGAATTGTTGAACTTTAATTGTTTGATTGAATGAACCTAGTTGTCATTAGTATACGACAGGTGCCCAAGCAGCACCTCCTATTTAACACTAAAAATAAGTTCTCCAAACTCCCCATTATTGACAGTAAATAAGTGGGTAATAAGTACAGTTTTCAATAATGATAATAGTAACAATGGTTAGTATTATAATTATTATTCTATTAGCATTATATTATGTGTTATTTTATGTATGCATTACTTCAGTTGTCTAATAATGGCATCAATAAGTCCTTCATCTCAGAAGAAACCAATAGCCAAAAGAACAAGTGATAATGCAATGGATTCATCTATTCTTTCTGGACTGGTGACACAGGAAAAGGAAGCAGCTAAGTCGGGTATATTTGAAAAGGAACTAACTATGTGGGAGTCTTATGGAGAATCTCATGCTGAATGCTCCATAGCTAAGGCAGAGAAAAGTGAAAATGATTCCTCAATAGCTCAAGCAGAGAATAGTGAAAATTCTGATTTTTTGTCATCTCAACGAAATATGAAACAAGCTATGTCGGAAGTAGAAAAATGTGAACGTTTTGATACATCAGTATCAAGATCCGATAAGTCAAGAAATGAAGAAACAAAAAATTTAAGGTCCCATTTTGACAATAAAAGTAAAAAATGTAGTCACAGTGCTACAGTTACTTCTGGTCAAGATGTTTCACACATAAATGAGGATCCGATTAAACGGTCAGTTGATCATGAATATGATCATAATGCATTGCAGTTGTTTGAATTACGACTTGATAGTTTGGAAACACAAAATTGTGAATTGCAGAAGTTGTTGGAGAAAACTAACAAAGAACTGGTGGAGTCCAAAGCAGCATTGTCAGAGAAAGAGAAATTATTAGTGGAAACTAAAGAATCACTTGAAGTCTGTAGTAAAAGCCGTGTGGTTTGGGAGCAACTAGTTGAATCAAAAAAAGCTAAAGTTGAGGAACTTAAGGAAAATAATCATAAGTTGGTAGAAAAAATGAGAGAGTTAGAGAAGAAAGTGAAAGAAGGGCAATTAAAGTCTGAATACTTGGACAAAGAATTGCTAGAGACTAAAGCAGCTCTTCAAGAGAAGTCTAACAAAGTGATATTCACACTTGAAAATGCTAGCAGAAGTAGTTCTGAAGCTTCCAAAAAAATTAAATCCCTTCAAGACCAGTTTTTTCAACGTACTGTGGAAGTCACTAAGTATAAAGATAAACTACAGCAGCTTACAGGTAGAGATAGTGAAGTTACTCTGCACTGTAAGGCTTTACAAAAGGAAGTAAATGAGAAAGATGGGAAACTGAGGTTACTTGCAATTGAATTGGAAGAGGAAAAACAGAAGCAGCATTGGTCAGGATTGGAGCTAGACCATGTCAGACAAGAACAACGTCAGAAACATGCTGAAGAGAAACAAAAACTGGCAAACTGTGAAGAATCCTTATTGACAGCACAGAATGGGGCCGAACATTTGAGATTACAGCTACAAACACTGGAACGTGAGAAAGAAATGTGGTCTACTAAACATACAGAGGAAATAAGTATTTTGAAAAATCGTATTTCAGAATTAGATCAAAAACTTAAAGTTAACACCAATGCTCTGGAACATGTCATAGTCAAACCACTAGACACTCGCCCTTTACTATCACCAGGAAAAGACGCTAGTGGACAGGAACTTCATTTAGCTTCCCAAAATGTAGCAGCAGAGAGATCTAAGTCTCAATTGCATCTTCAGTCAGAGAATTTAGGGGAACATCATTTCGAGGCTTTTTTGCATTCTAGTGCTCCAAGTTCATTGAAGAAGGACAACTACTCAGCAATTGCAGATAACCAAGATGTAGACACCCAAGAACAAGAAGTAAATCGGTACAATGCTTATGAATCTCCCCACACTTCACTCACTGAGGTGGCCGGCAAAGTTACTGTAAGTTTATTTCACTTTTCCCAATTATGATTAAAGTAGATTAAAAGCAAATAAATTTGCATGTATTGCACCTGTTGTTACTAGAACTTCAAATTTTTTTGCATTTTTTGATTGAAATTTGGTGCACACTTTATTAAGATATTGTTTTTATTTGTATTGGGTTTTTTTCAGGTTATGGAAGACAACATGACTGATACAGTAAAGCTTAATATTCAACATGAGGTTGTGGTTCTACAAGGCAAATTACAAACTGTGGAAAAGTATGCAGATGATCTCAAGTCAGATTTAAAATCTGCTAACAAAGAGATATTAACCCTACAGACTAATTTAAATTCAATTCGCGAGGAAAGAGCAGAGTTACTGCTAAAGTTGGAGTCATTGAGATCTGAAAAGCAACAGCGACAAGTTAAGCTCGACAAGCTCCATGCCGACAATGAAAAGCTTATTAAAATTAAAAATCAATATTTTGCTCTATTGGAAAGGCAATCTGCAATTAATGAATTAGCTTATCAGAGTACAGGATCTATTTCTCATTCAGTAACTGGTGCAACTTCTGAAGTCAAACTTTTTGAAGCTGTAGATGACAAAGATAAAAGAATGATTGATCTAGAAGAACAACTGCAACAACTTGGAGAAAAGAATGAAGACCTGGAGAACAGAATTCAACAGATGCGTCAGAGAACAGATGAAACTGGTGTGGTAAGTAAATAGTATCACATTAATAATAAATTATTACAGGCTATTTTGTAATTCGTATTATTCTCAGATCCACGAATGCTCTGATATGGAAAAATCATTGGGATTACCTCAATTGAATAGGACTCTATCTTCTAAACTATCTTTTATGAAGGTGCAATTAGATGAAGCTGAGGTAATACTAAATATTGTTTTTTTTTGTTGAGGAGTTAAGCATGATATATTTTCAAAGTATTCTATGTTTAATTTATTATGGAACAACTTTAGAACTAATAGACATTAATATGTGATTCTTATTAATAATTAACGTGTAATTTTTTTGTAGAGTGCAAAAAATTCTAAAGATAAAGAATTGCATCTTATGAGAGAAGATTCTAACCGTCAACAGGAGGAAAATGCCACTTTAAATGTAATTGACTATTTATTATGCTTTTCTTTTTCTTGTAAAGTAAGATACATTATATCGAGATATGAAAGTAGGATTGATATTGTAGTATTTAATTAGAATATTACGGTAAGATGAGAGGAGGTAGAGGAATTAGGAGGGTTGAGTGATATGGAATTTCCTTAAGTAAAGTGAGATGGATAAAATGAGAAAATGGGAATCGAACCCATGACCGCTTGCTTTCCCGGTGGTGACCAAATATTTTTTAATTCTGTAGAGAAGTATTAGTTGTGGTTTTGGTATGCCATTTGTTCACGAGTTTTTTTTTTGGTGTGACTATTTACTGCATACACTTCAGTACATGTATCAATAATTACTTTTTCAATTTTATTTTGTATAGAAAAACAATGTTCAATTATCGAAGAGCTTAGAGTATTGGCAGCAGCGGTGTGAACAGAAAGGTGTGGAAGAGTCGGTTTCCAAAGCAACTGAACAGCAAGTCACATTACTTCAGGTAATCATGCACTAGTCTGTCAGTAACGATGACAGTGTGTATGCATGTATAATTCACTAGCTGAACTGTGTTGGTAAAGTGATGTTAGTAGCAACGACTGTGGTGTGTGTATGTGGGTCAAGAGAGTGAGATAAAAGTGATGACTATGTTTGGTCAAATTATAACTCTAGCATTAAGAAGCCCAAAGTCCTTTACTTAGCCATCTGTTTGATTTTTTTATAACTTCTTGAGACACATCTTAATAGTATTGTATTTCGTATAATACGGAATGCAATACATTCCCCAGGCCCTGGCAACTCTATTACATGACTTTTTCTCAAGATTCATAAAATTGAGCAAAACTAATGAATCATCGTAGCTAAATACCGGTTTATGCTACGGCCCCCAAATTTAGGAAACCTATTCCCTAGTGGTTAAAACAACAACAACAACAACAACAACAACAACAACAATAACTATAAACTAGATGGCACATTTTTCAGATTTTCCCAAAACTGGGTCACATATATGCTTGGTTGAGGTAACGGCCAACACCGTATACTAAAACGGTAAAAAAAAAACCATTTAAGTTTTTCTGTTGATTCACTGATATTTTTTAGCTTGAAACTCATCTATGGCTATTTCAGCAAGCTGAGGCCTTGTAGCGACCATTAAACACTACGGAGATAGTGCAAAACAGCTTGTACTAAAATTTAACTTGCTTCAATAAAACTGCAGACTGAAGTTTTGACAGGCACACAGCTATTACGAGGTCCGCACTTCGTACGTCTTCTATTAGCTACTGATGGACTTTCAGCAGTAAAAAAATCTAAGCCTGAGAAGGCCCTAGCATCGAGAAAACATCGATATTGTGCGGTAGTAGAACAATTCTACGTGAGACAATTTCGAATAGGACGGCTTCAAATCTTTTTTACCCGAAAAACTCTGCCTCATGAGCCTGTAAACAAGAAATCAGAACGTTTATTTGATAAACGATTGATTTTTCATAATTTCTTTGAGCGAGGCGTGTGGTGTACGTAAAAGATTAAAATGATAATGCCGGTCGAACGGAACAGCCATTTTTTACCAAACGGCATACAGTTTTTTTACTGTTGTTTAATCGTGCGACAGCCATTTTACGGAACGGAATTCAGAACTTTATTTTGTCTCCTTCTGTACATTTTCAATGCGAAATTTCATTTCTTTTAACTCCGTAAACTTCCCTGAACATAAAATAAACTACACCACTGGCTGCAAGAAATTATTTGCTCACGTGATTATGACCTGATACTAGGGGGCATTTCCCATAAAAGCTGGTACTTACACATACCTGAAAGCTTAGCATTTTCTCAACGATTAACCCCAAATTAAAAAAGTAGCACAATAAAAGAATGGTCTTAAATTTTTTGTCCTGAGTAAGTTCATACCTAAATCAACTGTTAATTGTCAGTAATGTCCAAAATCAGAGCGTGACAGACAGACAAACAGACAGGACGACTACTATAACCCTATCTCACATGCGCACTTATGGTTAATTAGTTATAATGAGAGAATTACAAGTAGTCCATTGTATGTAATGTTACCTTTGTTTGTGTGTTTATGTGTAGGCTGAATTAGAAATGCAGCAAAAATTATGTCAACAAAGAGAAAAGGAGATTAAAAGTTTATTGCGTTCCAGATCTAGTCTGGAAAGTTCTTTGAAACTCAATAAGCAAGAAAGAGATCGACAGCATGAGCAAGTAATGAAGTTAACAGAGGTGAAACTGAATCTTACAGAAGACAGGGAAAAAATGCTAGAGGCAGCATATCAGAGTAAAGAGGATGCCAATTATAAAATTATTGAAGTTATTAACTTAAAGAAGGAGAACGTTGCATTAAGAGATGAAATCCAAGCATCAAGAGAGCAGATGGAAACAAGAGATGTTGCGGTAAGTTTACTGAGATAGCTATGCTGTTACTTACTGATTACCAACTCCTACTATCTTCCCAATTAGGTTTTATGTTTGGCTACATGTGGGTAGTGTCCTATAGTTCACTGGTATACTTCATTTAGTTTGTTGTTGGTTTGTGTGTTGTTGTTGTTGTTTTGTAGTTGTTTTTTTCTTTACAATTACACCAACAGTCAAAGTATAGAGTAACTTTTGTACATATTCATAAACAGTTGCCAGAAGGCTTGCATATGCATGATCACCATAGTTCAGTCATAATCGCCGTATCATTGTTATGTACGCATGCAAAATTATTTTTTTACAGATACACTGCTAGATTTTGTTTGAAGTGAAAACTTCTTTCAGTTGTTGTTGGCTTCTCATTTTCTCTTTTGTTTGGCATTTGTTTTGTCATCATATCTTCTAGCTACTAGATTATTGTTGCATCTGTCTTTCATCTAATCACAATACATGCACTTTTGAAAACTGGTTTACATTACTGAAGGCAAAGTAGTCCATTTTACAGTAGGCACCATGCAAAAATGCTTACGGATTCCATTCTGTAAAACAACTGTTGCGCGATTAAAAAAAACGGTTGGGTGGGTGGAGTTTGAAACGATATGCCTTTTGGTACAAATAGGTCTGTTTCGTTCAACCGTGTTACCATTTTAATTTTTCTCGTTCATCGCATGCCTTGTTCTAAGAAATATAAAAAATTGTTTATCCAAAAGAATCTTTTGCTTCATTAGTCTCATTCAACTTGTGTGTATTTATGAATAACTAGCAAGTACCCCACCATACAGTGGTGCTTGACATATTGCAGAGTAAGAATGCAGTAGCACATGTTATCTTGCTCAGTTATCATTCTCTACCATTGGTAAAAGTTAATGTTATATACGTTTCCCTCTCCTGCTCTCTTTTTTCTGAACTATCTGAGCTTTTCTTGTCCCCCACCTTTCGTTTCTTCAGCTCTTTCTTCTTGAGTCATGGATCCCCATTTGCTTTGTCTATCTCTCCCGCTTCTGAATTTCTGTCCTACTATCATGATTCTGAACTTAAGCTATGCAAAACTTTTGCCTTCTTTTTCGTACTTTCGCCTTCATTTAGGAAACTAACTTTTACTCATCGATTCCTCCCGTTTTTTAGTTACAACTAATCGCTCGCCTTCTTGCTTCTCTTCTGTTCTTTTTAACCCTATGCTGCCTTGCCTCGTTGATTCCACCTGCTTTTTAGTTACCATAAATTGCCTTTACCTTCTTCTCTTTCGTACTTTTGCCTTCCTTTTTTAAACCTAAGCCATTTTCTCTCGTCAATTACATCCGCTTATTAAAATTAACCACTTTCTGCGTGTAGCGACACTTTAACCGGAATGAGATGATGATGTTTACCAAACTGTTTAAACTCATGAATTATTCATGAATACACACCATCGGTCGTCGTCATTACTGACACACAAGCTATTATTACATGGATGCTCATCAACATAATTTTCATTGTTTCATAAAGCAAGACTTAGTGTTACTGTAAAAAGTTTGGAAAAAAGAAAGTTTACCTAGGTGACCAAGCCTCAAAAATAAGAAGATACTTTATTTTCTATGTTATTGTATCACTGTATCCCAATCAACTAATGTGTGTGTGTGTGTAAAGATTGCAGGATTCCGTGAAGATTTTGAAGCAGAACGGAAAGACAGAGAAGAGTTGGTTGCTACTTTTGAAGAATTTAAAGCTAGAGCTTCACTACAAGATCGGGATTGGCAAGAGAAGGTTAGTAGAATAGTAAGCTACTGGAGAACACTTTTTGCAATAACTTTTAGCCTGGCTATGAGAATCTAAACTAAGGGGTTTTTTCCCGTATAATTCAGTATTTCCAATAGATTATTACAATTTTTCCAACAAAACTTGATGATTAACCTTTTGAAATGTACAATTGTCATTCACTTTTCTTTTTGAGGAATAGGAATAAGAAGGGAATGGGAAGGTAAGAGTTTGCATTAAATTTATACTATCAAGTACCCCGCCACACAGTGGCGCTGGATGTATTGCAAATTAAGAATGCAGTTTTGTTCATTCTCTACCATTTGGTTATAGTTACATCAGTTTCCCTCTTCTGCTCTCTTTATTTCCAAATTATCTCAGCTTTTCTTATCCCCCTGCTTTCCTTTCTTCAACTCTTTCTTCTTGAGTCATGGAGTCCCTTCCTCCATTTTTGTACTTGAACTGGATATTGGGGTTGGTAATATTGATGGTGGTGGCTCGTGTAAATATTGTAGTAATGACTCTGAGTTTTAGTTTACTGGAGCCCATAAACTCATAAGATACTTTAGCAGCTGCTTTGACCAATTGGATGGCTTTTTCCAGAGAATGGTCTAGTTTTAAAAATCACAGAAACAAGATTAACAGGCGAGAATGACTACGTATTTATTAGGCAATCTGTCTAATCGATGATGATCTGGAACTGGATAGTCCTGTTTGGATATCCAGATACTAGTTCTTGATATTCTTTCCACCTTCCACTTATTCCTTCCCCTTTCAATAAAAACTTCCTAAAAACAAGCAATGGTATTTTGTGGTGGGATTTGTCAGAACTAAATATAAGTGTAATAATTTTAGTTTTGCTTCTAATTCAGGTTATTCATATGTAATATGCCGAATTTATATTGTGATGTTGACTGTTCTGTTCTTAACAGGTACGCAACGCTGAATCTCAAATTCAATACTATTATAATGAAATGGAAAATAATCAGAAAACATTGGAACGACAGCGTAACAAGTATGATGAAGATACTAGGCTTCTTATGGACCATATTGAAACTATGCGAAGTGAAGCTGAAGAAACTGTCCATGTAACTGTTGACCAGATGCGTAAGGAGGCAGATGCCTTGCTGAAGAAACAGCAAGATGATGCTCTTAAAGAATGCAATAGACTAATTGAACAACTGCAATCAACAAAAGACAATTATAATTCGCAGCTTTTGGGAGAAAAAACAGCCTACAACGAACTTCAAAGAGAATTGGAGACGTTTCAAAGAGATAGTGCCGAAGTGCAAACTGAAATGACTGTAAAATGTTCATTACTGGAGTCAGAGAGAGAAAAACTTGAAAAGCAATGCTTGCAGCTCCTTAACAAATTTGAAGAGAATGAAAGTAGGCTTTGTGACCTCAAAAAACACAGTGAGAGTCTTCATGCCAGTGTAGGAGTGTTGCAAAACGAAAATTTTAAATACAAAGAAGATAACCAAAAGTTTTCGTCATTGAATCGTGAACTGGAATGCCAATTTGACCAAGTCTTGGAGCAGCATGCCCAGGAAAAGCAGCGTATCACAAAGCAGTTGCAGATTGTCAATGGAGTCAGGCAAGTATTGGAAACTCAGTTAGAATCAGAAATACAACGAGCAGAAGAAGCTACGAATGTAACTGAAGATACAAGACGAAACCTGACTCAATTACAACATGAACTAAAATGTGTTCAAGACAAGCTAAGTGAGGTATGTTAATAATTATGCAATTTCATACACGTGTAATTTTAGTGCTATCAATAATTCAATTTGTGTGGGAATATGTAGTTATCACAGGCATGCGTGTACTCTATATACTAAACTGCCTGCATAAATGTTTTACGGCAATATTTAGATACATGTTATTGAGGGGTACTTGCTGAATGCATTAGAAATTATCAGCAAAAGAGAGGTAGCTAGGGAGGTTACAAATGCTTAAAAAAAGGTGCACAGAGTAGCCCAAAAAGCAGAAGAGAAAGAGACAAAAAATAAATAAAATGAAAAAGACTATGTTCCAAGAGGATCTAAAAATGTTTCTACTGTACCACAGGTAAGATATGTACTAGCTATTTATATCAAGGCTACATTAGCTAACCTCTTACAATATTCTGAAGCTATAGCTTTTATTTTTGCTAGCCCATTAGCTCACTCAACTGATTCAATGGGAACTATTTTCTAGTTAGTTAATACAGTATCTGTCAGTTTTCTCTGCTATTGTACAGAAAAATAATTTACAGTAACAATTTTTTTAGATATATAAATAATAGAAACAAAAAAGATTAAAAAAATTTCCTCTGAAATATTGGGTTAAACATAGTGCAGTTCTTTTTAATGCAATGATTTAGAGGCTACTGCTACTGTTTTCTTAATATGTATTATAGCCATGTAATCAACACTAATAAGATCCTTTGTAGTTTTTAAGAAACTAATATACAATCACAGGCACATATTGTTTGTAGTCTGCCTTAACTCTTTCCTATAGGCACTTTTTTAAATTTAATGTCCGTATTCTTTAGAGTGATTCCTTTGAAAACCATGAAATTACAAAATTGGCAACAATAAAGTCTGGTTTGGATCAAGGATCTAATGGATCAGTTGGAGTAGTTAAAGTAAATGGTGTGTATTGCATCCAAAAACGTGTACATGACATCCTGCTCGGACTGAACAATGTGGAAGAAGTTAGCCAAGATCAGTGGAAGCCAGCATTAGACAAATTTTATAATGAATGCAAATTGCTATGGAAAATGCGACATCCTAATGTAGTTCAATATTTAGGCATTCACTACTACAAAAAAATTGGAGACACGAAGTTAATATCTCTTGTCATGGAATATGTTCCTTCTAATATGGAAAAGTGTATTGAAGGTTGCAATAAAATTCATTATGTTATTCCATTTAGTCTTAAGTTGTCAATATTGAGAGATATAACTTGTGGACTATCTCATCTTCATGCCAATCACATCATTCATCGAGATCTCTCAGCTGCAAATGTCCTACTTACCTTTGGTATGAAAGCAAAACTTGCTGATTTAGGAGTCTCTAAATTAATGAGCACATCTTCCGTAACACTCACTCGAGCACCTGGGGCACCATACATTATGCCACCTGAGGCATTAGAGGGAAGAGATTACACTGAAAAATTGGATATATTTTCTTTTGGAATTGTGTCATTGTATCTTCTCACTCAGTCATTGCCTATGCCTGACAGTTCAGCACTCAAGGAACATCATTTGTCCAATAAACAAATGGAAATTGGAAAAAGATTACCGTATATAAAGCAAGTTGAATCTAAGCACCGAGGTTTAGGAGCTACTGTCATGGGATGCTTATTGGATAGTAATGGGGAAAGACCAAATGCGAATAAGCTAGCAGAGGATATTACCAAGATTTTTCATGAATTTAAATTGGATTTCTTAACTGATGTATCAGACTTTATTAAAAAGGCTGGAAAGGAAGTTTTTGTAAGTTTTTCTAGTAGAATGTATAATAGTATGTCTAATTGTTAGACATATAAAAGTTATATGGTTTCTGATGTATTTCTAGAAAAAAATTACATAAAATTTGTTATTGTGTGATAAAAGATAACTTGGTAGCCCTTGTTTATTTGAATGGCGTATGTTTTGTACTGACAAGATGTGACAAAGAATTATCTTTGAGTGCCTGGCTATTGCACTTTTATATGCTGGTAAGGTTAAATTATGATTTAATACTGATAGAATAAGTTAGTGTAGTTGCTGTAATGCTCTGACTGTAACATGATACATGATTTGCAATAATAGGTATCACCTCTAATTTTCACATAATACGCAAATAATTTTATTATTGCCACAGTTTGTATAATGATCAATCTATAATTATGATAAATTAAGTGGAGTGTGTTTAATAGTATGTGCCTAACTGAATGGTTGTTACTTTTTAGAAAACAATTTATTGTATGGACGAATATATAGAATTTATCATTATTATTTAGTAGCAAATAGCGATGGAACAATTGGTCCATGATATTTTGCATATTATATTTTTGTACCTTTCTATGTCTATCACCTTTTACTCTCAATTTGTGCCACATATTAGTTAGCTAGCTAACATCAAATTTCTATTCCATGGTAATATGTGAGCAGGTCTCAGAAATGGACCTTATGGCGCAAAGAGTGAAATTAAGATATGCGCTCCAGAAGTAAGTCATCAGAAAAATGCTTTCTTTCTCCAACTTTTGTTGTTTTTTCTTGCAGAATTAGTTCTTACTGACACTTACTCTACCTTATGCCAAATATCAAATGTCAAAACAACTGAAACCCCCCAAATGAGCCATGACAAGACCAGCTACTATTATTATTCTCATTCTCAAAATACAATGATCAGGGAATGGGCAGGATTTATAACTAGCAGCAAAAAAAAAAAAAAAAAGAAGAAACTGGCAAAACTTTGAGATTATTGCATGCACTCTACAGCTTACTTGTGGCTGAAAGTTTACCACCACACCCCGTAGAATACCTAAGGCTTCCGACAAGACTGGCTGTGAGATACTATAAGAGCTAAAAAGAAGTCCACGTATATCTAGTCACCGCTAAAAGCCACTGTAAGATTTAATGGCATATACTGAGTACACCGTTAAGTATAGGGAAACGTAGATTATGCCAGAAGTGGCACTTCAATTTACATTTTCTTGATTTCTAGTTCAATGATTTACTGAATACAGCCCAGTTTAACTGCCAGTTTCTATAGAGTTGAAGATTTTGCCCTCACTATTTCGCTAATGTAGGTGCATTGTAGCTTATTAAATAACTCAATTTTTGTTGTTTGCACTATATGGTTCCTTTTATCTAGACCCACTCACATATATAAATCTAAGTAGACAATAATTTATTCTAGTTATTTTTAAGGGTGGCAGTATGCATAGCAACTCAACAGGTGCAGCTGCTGGTAACAAAAATTGGGCATGGGAGCTACTGCTAAGAACATCTACACAAGGAAGGTGGCTGCTAATATGTTTTGATGCTAGCTCAGTTAACAACTGGGCTACAAGGCTGTGTAATAGTATCAAGCAAGTAGATTAGCCACATCCTGCCACTTAGCCAGAATTCCAGTGTAAAAAGTGGGATTATGTTTACACATAGAGCCCATTACACCTGATATCCCATAGAAAGATTTTTGTCCTGTAATATTTTAACTGAAATGTGACCAAATAGAAGTGAATAGTATAAAAGGTAAGAGCTTTGTTGCATTTTTTCTCTATAGAATTGTAAAAATTTCATTTTTCTATTATCTTGCACAAAATTAGCTGTATTCTCTCTCATTCACAGGCTTTTTTTTCTTCAACAATTGAACCAAGGACAGCTTGCTTAAAGCCCAAGCGCTCTATCACTGAGCTAAGACAATCAGCTGGCAACAAATACGTCAATTCTATATAATATATACTGTTAAAGGGTACTGCTATGCTACAGTCTCACTTTCAACGGACCAATGGAAATTTTCTTCTTTCAAAGATTTGTTTTTATCTGTGGACTTTTTTTTACTTTGCTAATTAGTCACTGAAAAATTTTCACTTATAAAATAGAATCTTTGAAGAATAAAATTTCCATTGGTCTGCTGCGAGTGAGACTGAAGCATAGCAGTACCATCTACATGAGTAAAAGAAAGCTGAGATAGAAAGAGTAAAAAAAATTGTTCTTGAACTCCAACAGTTCCTGTGATTTTAGGCCCTCCAAGTCAAATTTTGAACAAGCTGAAAAATCTTCTTGACTGTCGATATTAGCTGTCAGGTCAGATATTCCATCACAGGTTGCTTGCACGAATTAAAAATGATCATATAGTCGATATACCAGTATAATTCTATTAAAAATGATCATATACTCGATATACCAGTCTAATTCTATTATAGCAACCAAAGAGCATGGACATTTATTGCCACCCTTAAATATATTAAACTATTATAGCTACATTGATGTCTTGACGTTGATTATTACGTATTACTCTAGATACTCCCTGAAAAAGATAGTTGAACTTTTTATAAACATTTCAAAAGCACATCACATATGCATTACTTGATCACTCTATAATTTGTCACATCTTTAACACAGTATTGTCTTTACTATAATTATAATTCCAATTATGTTACTATTTTTATTGTGTGTTTTCTAATAAATAAACATTTTGGTTAAAATTGAGCTTCTGCAATAATTAGCTATATCGAAGCGAACTAAAAAATATGAATTGAGTGTATATAACTGGCTGGTTAAGATAGTCAAAAACTATTTATCTAGAATTGATATGAGTATTTCAAATCTGTATATTGTTTACTTTAAAAAAATCACTCATTCCACTACATCTCCCCTAATACAGTAAAAGATTGAAGTACATCTAGAAGCGAACAACCTGTACACTGTGGACTTGCAACTGATCTCCTAGCTACTTCTTATTGATATAATGCATTATAACCTCCGAAAAATGGACACCTTTGTAATGGGACAATGTACACAACACAAGACCCATTGCGGCAAGATTTACTATAGTATTTCTCTGCTACTCGTAGACCCGAATAGTGGCAATAAACTAGCTAACGTGAAGCACATAAAATAATAACTTTGAAAGAGAAAGCTGATCTGATTAAGATGGCAGCTATGCAAGCCAAGATAGGACCAGCAATAACCTGGCTGGAGAAATATTTCCAAATATGCCAAAATGTCCCCTTTTATAGATACAAATTCAATAGGAAATCACAAAAGTAGGAGAGACATTATGACAGTTTTGTACTGCACTGACAAAGCTTGGTGAAATGCAGTGGATAATGGACTGTAGCTCGCATTTTGTCCTTAGAATACTGGTCGTCATCAATTATTAAGTTACTGGCATCGCTGATAAGTCGAGTCCAGTTTAATTTAATTATGATGATCAATTGACCCTTGAAGATTAGCTGCTGGAAGGCAAGTTCTATCATACAATTCCATGAATTGCAACATTTTAAAAATGCTTCTAAGGCAAACTACACTCCTAATTAGCATGGCCACACCCAAACTCATACCCATATTGATTGAAATGTTATTCTTTATCAGTTGTTGTTTTGTATTAGTGATTGAAAATTGAGTTAAGAATAATATTGTGTATTATTGTGGGGCAACCCCTATTAATAACAAGGAGTGAGCAGACAGTGAACATGGAAACTAGAACACTCAACATGTCTAGGTGTTGAGCACCTGAACATATATCATATATTCTGTAATACCATTTTTTGTAAAAAAAATACTAAAAACTAACTAAATCTGAGAGAATATGGGAAAAATAAGCATTTAAGATATGTCTTAGTATGAATAACAAAATCTAAGAAAATCTGGAATCTCTAAATCGAAACAACACTGGCAATGTCCTGTCCTGATGCTGTGATTGCTGCATTCGACAACATCAAGCAAGCCCTGATGCTACACTCCTAGTTCACCCCACCTTAGATGCCCCTACTTTCTGATGACAGATGTATCTGATGTTGCAGTTATTGTTGTATTACATGTGTATAGACACTGGTGTCCGATGGCTTACTTCTCTAAATCACTGAAGGCGGAGAGGTATAGCACTCTTGACTGGGAATTACCCCTCCCAACATCCACTGGTAACGTCTATCTCCACACATTGTATGGACCGATTTACTCGTTGGCCTGAAGCTCGCCCAATAGCTGATTGCACTGCTGCAAAAGTCGCTTGCACCTTCCTACAAACCAAGATTGCAAGGTTTTGTGTGCCTTCTACCGTGACCATGGACAGGGGAAGACTAGACAGTTTACTTATGTACAACACCTTATCACCCAATATCAGAGCGTCTTCATCGACAACTCAAGTAATCTCTAAATCTTATCCTACTCCAATAACTGGACAGAAGCTTTACCACGAGTACTACTCTCAGCGGTAAATTAACACCACCAAACATAGCCGACAACAGCTCCTCACTCGTCGTCACTACTCATGTGTTTGACAGGCATGGTACAGTGAACAACAACCGTATGATGCCCCTTACAGAGTTCTCAAATGCTCTATTAATTTTTTCACATTTAACTGTAATGGACACTCTTATACCATGTCAGTTGATGTGTACACTGGCGAACATTTTGCTTAATTTATTATCATATGCATTGCCACATCCACACACACACACACACACACACACACACACACACACACAGTCCTCATGTCAGTTAGTCAGATATTGAATAGAGTCTTGACAAAGTATGTAGCTTGCTATCCAGCTCACCGCTACAAGGATAACAAAGTAAGGGATGTCTTCTTCCGCAAGAAGCCAACCTCACATCACAAGCAAGATCGATTGCTGATGGGGCATAACCTCCTTGCACTGGTCTGTCAGTGCATGAACTGCATGTAGCAGAGCAAAATGTCGCTTCGCCAGGTTTTTTTGAAAGACCAGTATAATTAACCGAATGTTGTAACACTCCTCCAAGGTCTGCAAAAAACTACATGTATGCAATTTTGTAGCCACACCCCTACACAATTAAACTTTATGTAAGAAGTACACATTCTATACATTCAGTATGCCTACGTTGCACCTTAAAAATGCAGAGTGCACCCTCATCCTCAAAATAAATAGAGTTAACCTTGGTTAATTTTACAATTTTTAAATGCCAATTTCATGGGAGTATGTGTGTAAGTGATTAATTAGTGGCAAAGAATTGGCCACAGAACTTCCCACAAACTGGCTCTACTTTAGAGAGAGTCATTGTAGCCGAAAACAAATCTATTTAATCAATATTATATATTAATGATTTGGATATAAAACTTGATAATAAAAATAGTATGTTATGCAAATGTAGTGTCAAATTGTTGAGTTCTATAGAGTGTGATAAAAAAAACTATGATTGTATATAGAGTGCTACAAAATAGTTGTTTTCTCATCAGAATCGTACATGTATTCCAAGCAAGTGTCGTGATCAGGGTCAAAAAAATCACTCAACACTTTACTTCTTCTGACAGCTTCATTCTCCATGAGATGCTGACTCTCATTGGTATTTATTTCAATGCATATAGAAACAGTAGTAGTGGTGGTCTGGTTTATTTGAGGAGTGCTTGGTTCAAGATTTTCAGCAGGAGCATCTGATTGGGTTAATGTGATGTCCACATTTGAAGTTTTGCGATTTTCTTGTAATGTCACAGCATCAGACTTATCATCAATTGTGAACTCTTTCTCAGCATCTTGCTTTGGTGTGGACTTTGCGAATACAGGTACATCTGGATTTGTTGATTGTAATAATTTCTTGGAGGTGGTGTATTCTTTTGAGGATGCTTCACTGCTTTTTGCTGTTTCCTTTAATTTCATGCTATCTTCCGTATCATGTGATTCCTTCTCTCTAATATTTTTTGAAATGTCCCTATTTTCTGATGAACTTGCTGGTTTTGGTCTTAAACTTAATTCTGGCTCGGTCATCTTTCGTTTAAGCATAGCCTTTCCTAGTTCTGCCATTAATGGAGATGGGTGACTAAGAGTTCCGGCTTTCTTTAGTGAAGGAGATTTGTTTTCAGTTTTCTTTAGTGACGGAGATTTGTTTTCAGTACTTGGAAGTCGTTCCAATTCATTTTCAGAATCATTGTCAGTTGTTTCTTCTTCGGCCGATTTTGTTTCTGATTTACAGTGAGATGAACTGTTATCAGAAAAATGAAGTACTACAACTTCACTATCTTTGATTTCTGAATCACTGCTTTTTGTTACAGTTTCATTGTTTTCTCCCTTATTCTCAGTACTACTTTGTTTTGGCTCTGGTACCTAAAAATATATTTTTTTACAATAGGGATAAATAATTATTAAAATATAGCTATAGATTCATTAAAATAATAGTCGAAGTAGTAAAATATTATTGTTTTCTAAGTTTGGTTCAACTTCTCTCTCATAAAATTATAAACAGTTGCATTCAGACTATCTGAACTATTAATTGGCAATGACTATCTATAATATTATATTTAACTGGAGTATCCAATTTAGTATAATCAGTAATTTGTTAAATAAATTATGTTTACATATTGGATTTATGTTTACATATTATATAATGTTATTTGTTTTAAGAAAACACATTCTTGGGCAGGAAATTCAGTTAGAATCGCATTACCACTCCCTTTCCTCTATAATATACTTATAAAATAACATACCTTAGTCTCACTTCCAAAACGACGTGTTTTTCCTTCTTGTATCAATTCTGCGATGTAATCTGACCTATGAATGAATAAAATATATATTGCATTGAGTCTTTAGTTATACTGGAAACTTAAACTTAGCTGTATAGAAAAAATGATTTTGAGGTCATATTAAAATGGTGTTATGAAGCTGAAAAACTCTGTTTGAGCTATAAATTTGGAGTAAATGTTACGAACTATGGAATGTGAAGACCAGCTAACCTGATTAAAATGTGAAATATTACATGGGAATTAGATAGAAATTGTTTGGAATCACATTACCTACAGGTATCATTGCCATAAATAACCTGAAACATCTTTTCCTTACTTCGCTAATTAAATGATAATTGTTTTAATTTAAGTGATATTCTACAAGTAAATAATCAATTAGATATCATTGTAATATTGTTGTCAAGATATCTGATTGATCTAGTGTCTTGTACGGAAATTTGGCAGTATTAAAAGTCATGATTGCTTTCAGCTACAAAGGAGTGAATTGATCTTGTCAGCTTTAACCCTTCTGACACTGTTACCACATGTATGCGGGCAAAGACAGGTTTGCATTTTCAAGATTAGAAAAATATATATTCAAGATTGTAAAGTTATATTTTTTTAAATTTGAAGAGGAGGTATTTGACTTCTTTTTTTTTTTTTTTAATGAGCCCGTATGGACAGGTTACATATTTTTTTAATTGCCTGAAAGTTATTTCAAGGACAGGCTAATTTATTTTCAAGTGCAGGCTAATTAATTTTCAAGAGCAGGCAAATTTATTTGTAAGAACCAGGGGTAGAGTGTAAATATTATTGGGTTTTTTTAAAAGTGAAATATCTTGCCATATCACTATAGACAGAGTATAATAAGTGGTTTATTCTATGCTAGATTTTGCTGCAGTAGTTTTTACTAGGGTTGGTAACTCTAGGTGTAAAGTTGGCTGTAAGATTCCTTAGGGGCTCCCCATACCCCTAATGATAATTTAGCAGCTGATCCAGCTGCTTTTTAAATATGCATTAACAATAATTATATTTCTATGCCCAATTTAGAAAGTGAATAAAAGTGCTTGATTTGTATTTCTAATCATAGCAGACTTGGTCAGTCACAAGGTTGCTAGTACATGTCAACACCATCAGTTTTATTTCTCCATGCACTGAATTGAATATACAAAGTCGAATACCTTATAGTATATATAAGTGTATCTACTTCCGGACTATTGTTTTCCTATGTCTATAATATCATGCCGCAGTTATGTATACATTAGACATGCATTTCATAACTGTGGTCACTTGTTTATGGTACGGTGAGATTAGAAATATGAGATACTGATGAAGTTCAGCACAAACTGTACACATCAACTCCATGTGATAATGTCGTTATACCTGTCATGACTTATAACTGATGTATATACTGCTAAATGAATTATGAAATTAGTTATATTGAACATTAATGTAATACAAATACTCTAATTAATATTTCACTTGAGGTGTACAAAGGTATTTATTATTAATTATGCTGTAAATTTAGCATAATATTATCACAGTAGAACTTCAATTATCTGGATTTCAATTATTAGAACATTTTAGTTAACCAAACACCAAAATCTAACAGTAGCACATGCAGACTCAAACAAATGCTTAACCATACCCTATGTGCTTCGTAATACATTTCCTCTCTGTACTAATGGGCTCTCGTGTAACTGAAGTTCTATTGAATCTGTTTAAACAGTGACGATTAAAAACACCCTTTTTTTATTGTAATATTTTATGTGTAAGAGTATGGAGCGTATGTTGCCCATTAAAAAATGTATGGGAAAAATAGCTTTTCAATTGAAATCGCATGGGAAAGGTGAAATAGCGTGCAACTAATTGAAGTACCTCGCTAACTAAGTGGAAACTAAGTGAAATACCGTGGTAGCTAAGTGAAGTAGTACGGGTAAGTGCGTACACGTGCAGTGTTAATCTTGGAAACGTACAGTTCGAGTAGTTTCTAGTTGGAGACAATGTCATTCTTTACCATGGATGCTCTACTCGTATTAGACAGAATGCTTTTCAATAGATTAGGAGTCGTATGTTGAAAACAAAGTTCCAGGGGAAGCTAATCCTGAAATAAGGAGATAGTAAGTGAACGATACAGTGTAGCTACAATTGCAAATGACTTTGCATAAAGCTGGCCTACTATTTGTGAGTGATAGCACAAGTAACCTGAGCTATTCGGGATCAATAGTACGGTTACCCGTGCTATTACTCATACAAATTTGCACATTTCAACACTCATATCTTTCAAGTGCATCAAAATAGCAAACTATAATTAAAAACATGCTCAAAATTAATTGACAATTTTTTAACGTAAAGTTAGTGACTTCCATACAAGTATAAGGGATAAATAACTCACTTTAATTGAATATTGTACTTCTTAGGCAATTTTCCCACAAGTCGTTGAATTATATTGAACTCATTCTCCAGCACCCACTTAGCTTCAGCTCCTTCTACAATATCTGCATGTCGTGTGGTCACACAGTAAAGACAATAATTTCATTACTCTATATTCTATCACATTAAAGGATATCTACACTACCTCAGTTACAGAAAGTGACCTACCATTGATTTCTGTGCTTATTAGATCCATGGCTTTAGTTCCCAATGCCACCTCCTAAAGTAATAAAATATTCCTTTATGTAGCCAGAATATTGTAAGTGATTTTTTAATGATAGCGTATTTAAACGAATGAATTAAAACATTATTACAAAAGAAACCTAGTTATTAAAAAAAAAAATATATATATATATATATAATATTATTATTACCTCTTGTTTGGCTGAATTGGAAACAGAGGGAGCTGCTGGAAACTTAACAATAACAACAGTTGTATCATCTGGAGTGATTTCAGGCTGAAAGAATATAAGACGTGATAAACTTAAAGTTTATTCATTTACCTAATCTAAGATGGTGTCCTTTATAGCTACAAGTATTATACTACAAAATTGTATAGCAAGCTTATGAACATTGTGAAAACCTCAAGATTTAGTGTTTCTGTTCCTTATTAATACACATAAAATAATACTTTATGGTAATAAATATCAAGGGCTGTCCTACATTATTACTTGGGTATATGTTTACACCTTTATGTGTCAGTATTGTTGGCATTTTTTCCAATTATTATTAAAATAAATTGAGAAAAAAAATTGTAGTAAAATTTCTTCATCTTTTGACTAATGGGGTACAAAGTATACTATTGTATGATATCTCCATATGAAAAGCCAATGTATTAGTTGTAATAAATAGCTGTGATTGATTTCATGGTCAAAAGTACAGTAACATATTCTACTTAGGTTAATTATATTGCCGAAACATCATAATATAGTAATACAGATATTGTTAATTGGGCTCTTATTATTATATGAATTACTGTGTTTTTTTTTAACCCTTTCTCACTGGTGAAGGGTTTAATAGAAGTTGATCAATAAAAAAATTACTCTTGTACATTATGACAGAAATCAAGTTTTAAACAAGTCCATTGTCATGTAATGTTTAATTCTACAAGTAACTAGCTAAATTCACTATCACAACGGTATATAGACTCAATTACATTTTAACTCAATTTTATAAACCACTGCTTACATAGGTTATAGCAACGATAGACTATAGTTTGTAAAGCAACACCTTCAAGGAATGTGTTGATATAGAAACTTAAATGTCATGTTAGTTATATCAACTGCATTGCAATCTAAACTGATGAAGTTAAATAATAACATTTTACTGTCGGAAAACAGCTTTTTTTATTGTTTCTTACCTGATTAACTGAAATTTCCTTACAAGGAAATACTAGCTATACAAACAATACAGTGACGTATTATTTGAAAGTGGTCTAGTAGCTTTGTCCATTTAATTCTCATTGGTATCGTATTATCAATGTTCTAATCACAAACATTTTAAGAGATTGTCTAAAAGATAACTACAATCTGGCTTTCATTGAAACTTCTTCTTACAGGCTTCAGTTGCATTTGATACAAGACTGGTACATTATTGTGCCGCCATAGATAAACTTAAAGCATTGGGATTAGCAGTAGTATTGAAAACTAGGCATAAGTTATTACTATGGAGTTTCATAATAATATCTGAAAATCATAGAGCACAACACTTTGCGATCAGTTATATATAATATAATAATGTATACATCATTGTAATACACAACTACAGTAATTTTACTTGAATCCTAAATTTTTATTATCTGCTTTTTTTTACCTCAGGTGTATTATTTTTGTCATCTTCAATGAGTACTACTTTACTTATTATATAAGTGGTCATTATAGAGTATTCACAACTCTATAGTAAGCATACTACTTTGACTATAAATGGTTATCCAATTGTAGCTGCACTACAAATGTGGCAATTGGTTAAAAACAGCCAAAAATGTACAAGATAGTATAATCATGATTTTTTATTACATACAATTTTGTGTTGAATTTTATTGAACTTCATCCTTGGCTGTAAAGAGCATGTTTAAATCATGCCAAACTTACCGAGTAATAAGCCATTTCAATGAGGTCTCTACATATTCCTGCCAGATCATCTGTAACTTGCATTCTTTTCTGAACAAATGACACAGCCTCTGCGTTAGACATGGACTTGAAGATTCCATCAGAAGCCAGTAACAGAAATTCATCAGAATTGAATTCCCTAGCAATAACATCGATATCTGGAATCGGGGACACAATTTGCTCTTCTGGTGGTAGCGTGGGAGATTTCTTGAAACCATAATCACCCAGGGTTCTGGAGACGGCGAGGTTAGTATATGCCTCAGGATCGAGAATGACCTTGTTCTTGGAGGGTGTGGTGTGTACTTTACCCCCTGCTGCTATGATGCGCTTGTCTTCTACTTTATTCCCTGGATTGTGATCGATGGTTGAGAATCGTATGCCACCGCTGCCACAGAGTATAGTCCTGGAGTCACCGGTGTTTGCTACGATAATGTGGTTACCAAGAACCAGTGCCATCGTAGCTGTGGTCCCACTAAACACAAAATTGACTTTTTCTTCATCACTGGTTCCCGTTGATGGGTGTGAGCGAGCAACTTCCTTAAGTTGTGCATCAAATTTGACAAATGTCTTAGTAAATGCAGTCTTCAGAATATCAGCCGAAAGGAATTTGCTGCTTCTCAGCGCTTTCCTGTTCACAAACTCGTTTAAGAAGTTTTCGGAACAAAATCTGGAAACCACTTGTCCGTGACGCCCATGGCCATCGAATACGGCAAAATACCCAAATGATTCTCCACGGATGTTACCTGAAGGGGAACAGGCGAAGTCATCCTGCATGTGAGGCCTAAAGCCCTGCATAGCTGCTGCTCCATACCTACGTGAATGTCAATGGAACTATAATAACATTGCAGTTTATTTAGAAGCAATGCTATGTTTCATTTTCAAATGTTTTAAGGCACATCATCTCTTCATTTCATCTGTCTTTGAATACACTTCCTTGGCAAACAAGACATTGACACAATTGTTTGTGTATTTTCACAGGAAGGTACTAGACAAGGAAATGCGGTATATAATAAGCTCTAACTATTAATAATTAGCTCTTCAAGACATAGATGTGTGAGAAAATTCATTGCATGGACTACATTGTAGTTGTAATCATGACATAACTTATCACATAGCACACTTTAGAAATTGTGTACAATTAGCTACCAATGGGTACCTAAATGATTTGGCGTTCTACTGATAAAATCACTATAATTTGCTCCTAAAGTTCAACTACTAAAGGACTTACCTGAAATTGCACAGTAGTGAGCCGCCTCTTTCCGATTTTTGAAACTTGTCAGTGTTGGCGTAGTTTCCCTTGGACGCTACGGCTGAAGAATTTTGCCTCTTAGTTAAGGTAGGCTTTTTGGATTTTATACTGAACACTCTTTTCATCCTAGCTATACAGCTTGTACGCCGCAACCTTTCTGACGCACAAAATGATCAAGTTTATTATTGCGGTCGATTTTGTAGATAAAGGAAACGGAAGTGGGAAGGAAGTGCACGCAGACTGTTTTTTTTTTTGTTACAGTAAATCTGGTTATAAAGAAAAAGAAAAAGACAATAAATATACAATAAATATACGCACCAGTTAGCCAACTAGGTGGCTGGGCGGACACTTTTGGGGTTTAGAACACCAGATTCTGTAATAGTTAATATCCCCTTTTGTTGATTTGTTGGAATTGAGGAGAAATTGGTCTGGCCTCTCTCGAGACTATTCGTGATAAATGAGATCACTTGGTTCTGTAGGGGTTTAATTGTGGACACAATTACCAAGCAAGGTTCATAATTAAGAATCATAGCTATACTTCGGATACTTTATCTGATGCTACCTGGCTGTTGCTATCTCACCTATGTCTCATATTTCACGTATTAGGTGTGTAGGAAAATGGACCACAAAGTGAATTTGTTATAGCAATAGATGCAGTGGCTTATATTTTTTTCTCAATCCTGATAGTATTTTTCTATTAGAATAAAAATAGCTGCAGTTTTCTCTGAAAGTCAATACAAATCTGACTAGATAGCAGCAGCTTTAGAAAGCAACGCCAATTTTAATCAACTGAAATGGGAATTGTATCAAGTTGATTTCTATGAGTAGTAAAATTATAAAATCATCATGTGATGTAATACTGCTCAGTGTGAAGTATACACACTTTCCTAATTGCCTGGGTTTTAAAAGTGTGTGGCTAAGATATAAAAAAGATATAACATTGATATTAATTATGGTACATTTTGTTTATAAGGATACTTGGTCCATTATCAAAAACCGAATGGTTCATAATGTTATCACTTTATATTAATGATTCAATAAGAGTAATTTGACATGCTATGAAGACTGCTTCAATGCTAGTAACTTCCATTAGCTACATGCAATAGTAGTATTACTTACAAATGAAGTATGGCATTTCTTCATTCTTACAATCTATGATTTCAAAAAAAATTCAAAAAAGTTTTTGTTCTTGTTTGATGTAACATTGAATGTTATTGCTGTTGTGGTGTATTTGGTCATTATTCATTATGTCAATCCTATGTAATTTTATGTTACTTTCTGTTTCATGTGATTTTGTTCACATGTCATCAGTAGTTGTCAATTGTTCAGTACTTCATCAGTTTTTCAATGGTTGTTGAGTTCATACATTTTTGCTTCTGATCAACCTTTTAAGTGCTTATCATGCTTTGGGGTAATTGGGTCTCAGTGTCCATAGTCAATACATGACAAAGGTCATGACCATGCAGCAATGTGTGCGTGTGTGTTGATAGTAAAATTGTGAATATGATTATTTTTTAAGAATTATTAAAAAAATTACTTCAGACAAAAATTAATTAATATGGTTACTATTTGAAATATTATAGTCTGTACAAGTGATACAATAGAACCTATACATCTATTTATAAAGATAAATAATATTTTAAACAATTTTTCGTATAGCTAAGCTAACCCTTTTACTTTATTTAAAGCTATTGGTTAGTTACACTGAGCCAATAAACTAGCTTGGAACATTTTTTTAATAGAGTGCTTTGGAAAAAAAACAATGCAATCACAGGCAAAAACTTGAATTTCCTGTAGTCTTGTATGTAGGACTTTTCATACTTTCATCACCTTTCTCATAGATGATAGGGCGAAATGCCATGCACTATAGGACATTTAGCCCTATTCTCATCCAGAAAAATGGAGAAACATTATTAATTTCCTAAAATATGTGACTACAAGAAATTAAGTTTATGCCTGGTGTAACATTATTAATATCTGATTGTTGCTTCAATTTCAATAACATCATAGTTAATTTCATGTCAGGACTACACATTAGTTAATCAAATAATTGGGCGTTTGTAGTGGAATTGAATAGTAATGTAATAGTTAGTGACAATAACGATCTTAGAGAAAGTAAAAAGTATTATTTCATCAAAAAAGTAGCGGTAACGTAAAAACGAGAACATTAATTCAAATCACTTTTCCATTAATAATATTTATAAGTAATAACTATATCTTATATTATATAAGCAAACAAGTCATGACTACATACTTTGTCTCACACCTTGAACTGACACTTCACTGACTGCATAAAACAATCCTCCATGAGCACTGTTCCATCCCTTACACTCATACAAACCCTCATTGCCTTTATCAATGTCAGAAATAAGGAGAATGGTTCTTCTGTGCGACAGCTTTGCATTGTGAGGTAATTGTTTCTTGTTGAAAAACCATCTTGTAACATATTGGGCATTACATCTAAGTACTACTTTACTTGCCATTTTCACTTTTGTTTTACTTGGATAAAGTAACCGGTTATCTGTGCAAATAAGTGTTATCGACTTATATTTTCTATTCTGATTTTATTTTGATATCATTCATATTATTATTTTGTTATTTTTCGGACATCTTTTTGTAACCTATTAAACTTTAACATAAATATGTATATTGTATACACATGGTATAATATTCCATGCTATGTAGATATATTCACAATAGTTCTTTTAAGTCCATGACCTGTGAGATACCTTACTTTATCACATCACAAGAGTTTAATAGCAATAAACTTAGCTAATTATCCTCAAATACTCTGGTAGTTATAACACCTGCCTAGATTAACAGTTCCCCAGCCACTTTTTCTACAAGAAAATATCCATTAAGGACGATACAGCTTCTAAAATATCAGCTAATGGTGTTGGAGAGAGCCCCTTTGAACTCGCACAGCCTACTTTATAAGCCAAGTCCAATAGCACTGCAGTGAAGATATCTAGCATAGAATTAACAACTGATTACTCTCATCAGAGGTGATATGGCTAGATATTTCACTTTTGAAATTTATTTTCTCTGACCTTCGGCCCAGTGAAAATAAATTAGCCTGCTCAGTAAGAAACATCTTCCCATATCACACTATGGTTTAAGTATAGCTAAGTATAGTAATACTTATCGCATGAGTCAGAGTGTGATATGGAGAAATTTCATGGAGAAAGGCTAATTTATTTTCACCAGCCAGAGGAAGTGAGACTGTTAAGCTAGGGACTCCCAATCCTCAGCTGGTATTGTTAACAGCTACTCTAACATTTGGTTAGGTTTCACACCTAGGAAGATAGCCAAAAACAAACGAACACAGAAGGCTATAAAATCACATTATGAAGATATTAACGTAACAACCATACTTTTAAGTAGTTTAGTGCCAGAGCATAATGCAAATGGATTATTAAGTCTGCCCCTTGAGGTTGAATTTTCTGCAACCATAAAATGTTTTTTATGTCTGCACCATGTTGTTGAATTTTCTGTAAATGAGGCTTCAACAGTGTAATAGTACTAGACTGCCATGTCCCAGCAAGAATCTTCTCTTTTTCATATCTTAGATCCACTCACCAACCAATATTATAAGCTCAGATCCTTTAAAGTTTCACTATAGATTGATGATAGAAGAGCTGACTAGGACTATTTTCAAGCTTCAAACTGTCTCTTACAAGTAATTAACATAGGAAAAGTTAACTGTTATTTTCATAGGTCTGGTCTCGTCCAGGAGAAAAAAGGGGAGTGTGTCTGATTTAACGGATCCATCCCGTGTTGTCTCTGTGCTTTATAATTCACGGAAAATTGTTGATTAGTCTATTATAGTAACTTGTGGTAAACTGATAGCACTATTATTATTTCTGAGCAACTCAGCTTTCAACCACTTTGGTGTGCTATACACCAACAGTATTTCACTCAGTAGGATATTAAAATTAATATATTTGCGTATATTGATTTTGAGTTGTGGAAGTGACATATTATGTGCATATTTAAAATTTTACTGTAACATTTTAATTATACTGTAGAAACTAACTATATAGCTACAAACCTTGTATTTTAAGTTCCACTATGTTTAAAAATCTAGTTTTCTCTGATCCTAAACTGTTAAAATATGAACCATGGCAAGCATAATAGCCGGAATGTCTGGGACCTACTTTTTTCAGTGTCAATTTAGTGCTATTGTGGGACATTTTTTTAATAGGATATCCATAATGTCTCATAAACAGCCAGCTTATAGGTTTATCCGAGATGCATTTGAAGGAAGTTGTCTCTCTCAAAAATGCATGCTTGGTAACTGGCCAGACTAATGTATTTTCCTCTAAAAATACCATTAATTTGGTGAAAAATATCATTAATTTGGTGAAATTTATCATAAGACGTAATAATTATACAGAATATGAAATTGGATTTAAATACTGGTAATGGGTTAAGTAAAACAATTTCATTAAAATTTATAAATTTTAATACATTGTACTTTTTATTAATTACTAGCAACTTAAATTTACACAATTAAATAGTAATCTTAAATGATGTGCAGAGTCATACAGACTTGTTATTGCCATATTATTGCCATATTATTGCCATATTATTGTATCATTAACCTTTAGGTTTACCTTTAGCCACTATAAGGTTTGATTCTGCCACAAAATGATTTTGGAAAGAATCTGTGCCATGACAAGTATATATGCCTGAAGAGTCTTCAGTAACATTGAACAACTCAATCTCTTCTTTGAACCCTAATACTACATCATCTTTTGTCCATACAGGAATACCATGGCTAAAACACTTCATTTTTATGTGTTGTCTTGGAAATGCAATCTGAATTCTTGGAAATGCATACCCAATAAGTGATGTGTATCCTATAGAATTGACATGCTAATAATTATACAAACGGATCATTCTGATACTTCAGCATTTTAGTTGAGCCTTATAGCTATATAAATAGCTAGATATTGGAAATACCTATGCTACAGAGTAAACAATTTTACTACTCCAAACAGAGAAAGATTCAATGTTCATAGGGGATATAAAATACAATGTTGTTGAATATAAGTACCCTTCTATTAAATTTTGCTGTCAACAAAACAATACACTAAGCTACAATACACCAACTGCACTTAGCTTTTAATTCTCATTTGATTAGTAACTAATACCACATAACTTAGGTTCTAAGTTCTCACAGAAAGGAAGAATGGAATGGCGAATACTATATCTGTAGCTAAATGCATTTATGTACAACTATTATTACCAACATGCATACTATTACTCTAATTTGATAGTTATGCCAATTACCGTAATTAAATTTGAAAAGTAATGTAATAAAAAAGAATGCCGTCATTTTAGTCAACGTGATATTTTTATCGCGGATTTGCTGGGTGTAGCGTCTTCAGCGTGGGTAAATTGGTTTGATCCAACGAAGTTGTCCGACTGCGCTTGTTTCGCGTAGCCAGACCCTCTAATCGAGGGAATAGGTTTTTCTGCTGCTCGATACTCCTTTTGCCCTTTTTCTATCATACTTACCAGTGCTTCTAGAATACGAGCTTGCCCAGTCTTGCTGGTCTTCCTGCTGGACAGCAGTGTGTTTGTTGGAAGTTGGTTAATGGTGAACTAATAGACCAGATAGATGCTGATGTAAACAAGGGTTATATAGTAATACATTTGTAATTGAGAGCCTGAGAACTTCCTTAGGATATCTGCAGCTCCTGTTAGTCATGCGCGCTACGGTAAAACACCTTTTTTTAAGGATCACTACTTAGTGATATTATAAGAATTAAGAATTTTGACCTGGGGGAGCGCCCGGTCTCTGTCAGCTGTGTGGTTGCGAGGTCGGGGTCGTCGCTGGAGTGGCGGTCGAGCTTCTCCTCTCTGATCCCTTCTCGCGATAGCGCTGCCACCAGAATCCCCAATCCAAGCTTAGCAGCACACTCGTTGGCTCGCAGGGACCTTGTAGTAGGTGGGCCTGGCCTATATGTAGCCGCGATGCAGGGACAATCAAAGTTGAGCTTTGCGTCTTTAATATATTTAATGGGAACTGAATGACACGTGCGTGGCTTGTCTACTTATTGTTCAAGGCCACGCACGTGCTCTAACATAAAACGATGAACACATCCGGTCACACCCGGGGGCACAAATTATACAATAAAAATACTAACAATAAATACGTGACGTCCTTTACCTAATCTAAATGACACAATAATCATACACCACAAATAAATACACAACACTAATAATGAGTTCATAATTCTCTGTCTTCTTCTCTAGTCTTCTCTTTATCTTCTCTCCTCCTTTCTCTCATTGGAGACCAGACCCACAAGCTGTGTGTCATGGTGCAAGTAGAATAGTCATTAGTTCTGCAGTAGCAGTAGAATTAAAAGTTAGTACTCCCAACTGTAAGTGTATTAGAGCCAGGGTAGCAGTATTTTAGTTAGAAAAATTAGTCTGGCCACTTGTAGCTCTCTGGGGCAATTTGTTACTAGTTGCTTACCCCATGGTGCTTGCTACTATGTGTTTGTGTCTCTTGAGTTAGTGAGGAGAAGCTTTTATGGGATACAAATTATTATATGTTAGATTTGTTTGGAATGAATGGGTAATAACAAGAAGAAGAATTCCTAGAGAATGGAACTTTCTGTTAGGGCCTGTTATCAGCTATTTTTAAAAGCTAGCTTTAATGTATAGGATAGTAAATAGTTAAGATTATATCTGTAAAGCTTGCAGGCTGAAATTATAAATAAAACAGGCCAAAACTAAAAGTTTCCACCTGTAGAGAATGTACCTTTCCTAATTTATCTTCTCCATAGATACATTTTCTACAGTGTGGGACATATAGGAAATTTCAGTTTTGCAAGAATTTAGACTAGATAAGCTTTGGATATTCATGTTTTTTATGACTAAATACATTTCTTTACTTTAAGATCTCGAACAAGCACAAAAATTGTTTTAGATGTAAAGCAGCCAACCACATCAACACCAACTCGGTGAAATAGACAGACCCTCTAATGTTTGCTGTTATTGATGGTTTCAAGCGAAGTTACTAAGTAATCTTGCTGTAGATTAACATGAAGTTCTGTGGTCAACTTTATAATTTGTTAAACACCTTTTGGGACAAAATGGGCTAATGTGGAAGCAAAAGATAAATATGTAGACTATCATATCACTGAATCAAGTATTGATGTTATAAATGACTGTTAATATGAATACAAATTCTATGTACTTTGGTAATCGCTATATCAAATAAAATTAACGCTTTTGAAATGGGAGGGGAGAGGATATGCTAATTTGAGAAAATTAGTATCCCCAAGGCTTTCAAAAGTAAAGCCTGCTATGAAAGGTGACATAAACAGAAAGCATGTGGTTTTAATTATCCTGCTGTTAGTATTTTGTGTAAAAAAATTTACTATAGTTTTTACCTTGAGGACAAATCTATAAACACTGTTAAAATGGGGTGCGTTAATAACATCTCGTGAGGTGTTTACCAGGAGTTGCTGTCTTTGACTTCCACACCAATTGAGCATTTTCTAGCTAATATCCTCTAGTTACATCTTCACTTACAATATTTTTTAGTAATGGCTAGCTATGGAAACAATATTCAGCTTTAAACAGGGGTGTCTAAGCACCACCTCCTATCTTAAACAAAAGATATTATTTCCAAACTCCCCATTTTTAACAGTGAAGATGTGCATTAATTTAAAATTTATTGTGAGTAAACAGAAAAATGTTGATTATTATTATGTGATAGTAATAAATCTAGCCAAAAATGACTTATATTTTGAAGCATAATTATATTAAATGAACTATTTAGTGAATATAATAGCCACTTATGCTTGACCAATTGGCTCTTCTATTCTTTTTCTTGTTATATTTCTCGTATAGGGTGGCTTTGTATCAATTAGCTGCATATTATTAATTTTACAAATTTTTAATTGCTTATGATCACTGTATTAGTAATTTTGAGTGGTACTTACATAATTCTACTTGTCATTTAGTACTATCAATTATTGGGTCTCATATATGTATAATAGTCGAACAGCCTGCTGTCACAGAGCCTGAAACACTTTTCTGATAGGGATGTTTACCAGGAAATCAATTAGAGAAGATATTGTATGTTTAATTGTGGAAGAATTGGGTGTTTTGAGTTCACTGAAGCAGAAGAATTACTTTTTGAGAAACAATATGAGGAGAGGCCTATAGATAGAATGCATTGCTTTATCAAAAGAAAAGATTATCTCTTATAGGAAGTTGTCATTCACTGTCAACTTCAGATGTGTAACCGTCGGGATCAGGCCATCTGCTTAGATATTCTCTCTTTCAATCCCTCCCCCATCCCTTTGTCTCTATGTCTAGCAGTTAAGTGATTGGAGCCCCACATTCCTAGTTCTCCCACTAGTTCTGCAGTTGAAACCTTAACCTATTCAGGCCTTCTTGTTTCTCATGGTCTATCAGTTGGAACCTCACCCTTTTAAGTAGCCCCCTCATATGTCGGGTCATGAAGTAAGAACCTCACCATTATTGTGCACCTTAGAGTCTCAGGGTCCTGCAGTTGGAGCCCCAACTCTCTTCAGGCCCCCTAGCATCTCTGAGCACAGCATTAGAAGCTCATCCTTCTCTTGTCTCATGGTGCAGCAGTTTAAAACCCTGCCTTCCTCAGGCCCTTTTGTGTTCCTGTGACTAGCATTTGAAACCTCATCCTCTCAGTCCTAGTGCCTCTTGGTTAATTAGTCAATCAGTTGGAGACCGACCCTCCTCAGGCTCCTTCTGGCTTTCCAAACCTTGAACGTTTGGCTTCTCTGTCTGTGGTACTTCCAGTTACCACAGCAACTGTAGAAAGAAGCTTTAGTGACATGAAGCTTGTAAAGACAAGGTTGTGTATCTGGGTGCACCAGTTAAACCCCTCCCCCCCCCCCTCCCCCCCCCCCCCCCCCCCCCCCCCATCCTCTCCTCGGGTCCACTGGGTCTATAGGTAAATGGTAGTTTCATAGTTTTTCAAACTAATAAAGTAGTTTGTGTCTCATATATCTCCTATTGCATTATTATTATTCCTTAAATTCTGAATGTGTTAATTAATAATTCTACATTAATTATTATAAATACAATTTTAAATACCAAATTTAAGTATCAAAGTTACATATGAATGGAATATTTAAACTTTAATATTCAGGTTCATGATCTATATTGTATTATAATATAGCTTAATAATGGAATTAAAGCAGCATAACATTTTCCCCCACTAGATAATCTATATAAATGTCAATATAGCTATATAGTGAGATTAGCTATTGTACAGAATTATATCATTTGCTTCATTTTGGTATTGATGAAAAAAAAAAATTGCATTACTGGTAAAAAAAATTACAGCTATTATTAAGGCTCCACAAACCATATGCTGATATTAACAGCTGCTTTAACAGGATTGGGTAGGCTTCACTAGGGGAAGGTAGCTATAAAAAACAGGAAAAATGGTAAGCTAGACTGGTTGCAATAACTAGGGTAAGAGCTTGCAACACAGAGTGAAATAACACCATGAAATAGAGTGAGTGATTTCATTGTTAAGTGCTTAAAAATAACATTGTGAAGATATCTAGGGTGGAATGATTTATAATATTATTATAGTGATACATCTTGTAATACATGTCAGCTCAGGCTTTTTATTCTTGTTGGAGCTGTGTTTATGAACTAGGAGCATTTTTTTTTTCGTGCTAGCACACGTGCCAACTCGACTAACTGAAAGCAATTTTACCTATAAATCTAAGACATGTTGAGAACGTCTAAGGTGCATAAGAAAAGGTGGCGGTTACAGAAACCTTTAGGTAATATGTAATATATTGAGAATAGGAACGGTTGAAACTGAGACGAGTGTGGTTGACTCTACCTATTTTTGTCCAAACAATTAATATGAAGTTATGATTATTGTCAAAATCTATCTTTTTAAATTTAGCAAGAAAAGTAAACAGTTTTCCAACTCATAGCACCCTTAGTGTTATAAATAGCTACACTAGCAAACTATTACAAAATCATGCAATCTCAAAGAGTAATAACTTTCACTACAACTGATCAGGTACAATTATTGCAGCTTAGGCAATGAAAGTTGCAGTTGATGATTCTGTTCTCTTTTATTTAAATAAACTTCTGTCAGTCAGAGTTGTGTGTGTCACAAGAAACACTAGAGAAACTTTTTCCCTGTGAATTCCTCAGTCTCCCCCTATGACCCCACCTCACTAACTCAACTTGGACGAAACTATCTTATTGCACGCCCCATAAAGCAGAAAGCAATTTAACTTCGGAAGTGAGGAAAATTACTTGCTCAGGTGACAATGGTGGGTGTTTTATTAAAGTCAGTACGTGCCCTGAGCAGTTAGCTTGGCAATTTTTTTAATGACTACCCAGTGGGTAATACAAAATGCTTAAGTATTAGCTTATTGTATATACTAGAAATGAAGTTGTAAATTATCACTGAATTCTTTTATAAAAGAAATAGCAACTAGCCAGTGATATACCTTTTACTATTACAAAGCTGGCGACAAAGAAGAAGCCGTCCCTAGCATTGTTCCATCCTACACATTCATATTCACCTCTATTCAAAATATTAGCATTATATATATTAAGACGTCTTTTATTGTGTGTAAATATGATATTGTAAGGTAAAAAATTAGTACCATTGTAAAACCATTCCTTCACATATTTTGCCTTACAAGTCAAAGTTAAACTCATATTGTTTCGTACTACTGCTGCATGAGGACTCAACAATGTGCTATCTGCATTAATAAATAATATACATATAGGGAACAATAGCAAAGCCGTTGTGGGCAGAATTGTTCAATCAACATACGCACATGTATATACATATTATACATTTATATGTTAATGTGTATATATTTATATAATTATATGTATATATTTAATTAATTGGCTGGCTGTTAGAAAGACAAAAATTGCTATTATTATATTTTTCTATACTATAAAATAGGTATTACAATATTAATGTAAATATTTATTTCACCACAGATAGTTTCACAATGATATTATTAGGGAAGTGATCACAAGTTTATTACCCTCTTATTATAGCAACTGGTCAAGCTCACCACTTTTCCAGGTTTTTACAGCTACCTACTTCTGGTGTAGCTTACACAGCAGAGATAGAGCAGCTGCTAAAATAATAGTTGGAGGTTTGGGAGATCCCTACATCAACCTGAATCAGAATATATTAGCTTAACATAGCATAGTTTAATTGATAAAGAACGTCTTGGTCCGTGGCATTACACCTCACACTACCATCCATGTGTGAAGTCAGGAACAGTGAAATGTCTCTGGTAGGATAGTAGAGATGGTATGTGACGACACTACAATAAAGGAGGAACTAAGTTACCTAAGAGAGACAATCAAGAGAAATGGCTATCTAGACAAGATCATGAATCAAAGCTTAAGAAGAGATCCACGGCCAACATCGAATACCACAGATAAGACTGAGAAGACAAAGATGTTATACCTTCCATATATCAAGGGACTATCTGAGACTATTCAAAGAATATGCAGGAATCTAAATGTGAAAGCAGTATTCAATTCTGATCACACCCTCCATCAATTTCTAACACGCGTTAGACCCCCTAATGAGACATGAAGAGGAAGGAAGTGGTATACCAGATCCCTTCATGGACTGTACAACAGTATACATTGGTGAGACTAGGAGGTCACTTGAGAAGTGAGTCAGTGAACACAAGTATGCTGTGAAGACTGGTGACCTAAGGAATGGAGTAGCAGTTCATGCCTGGGATATAACAAGACACAGAGTGAATTGGGATGGAACAGAAGTACTCAAACAAGAGTCCAACTAGTGGAAGAGAAGAACTATAGAAACCATCTGAATTCACAGATACAAACATAATAGCAATTTGGATTGTGGGGCTAACTTTGAAACAGATGTGGCTGGCTTATAGCTTACAGAGTGTCATCATTTATTATTTGTTTTTGTTTGTTTTACTTTATTTATTTGCTTGTTTGTTTATTTTATTTATTTGTTATTTTATTTTACTTTATTTATTTTGTTATATATATATATTTTTATTTATTTATTCATTTATTTATTTTAATCATTTTAATCTATATTTTCTTACCTCATACTCATCACAATCGATATTACTAATTGTAGGTTTAATAAGTTATGACTAGTTCATTTTACGACACTACTGAATATAATATACCGCTACTTATTCTTAAATTAGTATATTACAATTGATAAAATATATTCATACTTACCACTTATTATTAACTTCACTATGCTAAATGAAGTGTGATTTTCATTCTGTGGATAAAAATTGTATGTGCCATAGCATGCATAAAAACCTGAATTTCCTGGATTAACATTAAGTATTGTCAGAGTAGATTGATTCACTCCTAGTTTACTAATTGGATGTTTGTATTCCTTCATAAACAACCATAACACTGGTTTGGCAGTGGAACATATGAAGGTGACATTACTGCCCAATTTTACATAACGTACCACTGGCCATGCTAAATTTTCACCTGGATAAAAAATGTTTGATATTAATTATTCAAAACATTTACAATTATAAAGAATTTATCAGGAGATATAACATGTGAATGTTTTAATGTTTATGTATACCATCCTCACTTCTTCAGGTTACTATTATACACTAGTTAAGGTCATTCATTTACCACTATCAGGCTGTTCTGGTGGGATATATTGCACAATATATCCCACCAGAACAGCCTGATAGTGGTAAATGAATGACCTTAACTAATCCAAGCATTAATCTGTAATAAATTTTTAGTGAAGTAATACTGTTTGCTAGCATAATGTCATAGAGTTGACTGTGTTCTTTTACTAGTAAATCACTCAATTTGGTACCTAAGTACCTAAACTCAGACCATAAGAGTATTAAATATTAATTAGCTTATTCTCTCCCTTCAATAACATTAGGGTGCACTTAAAGTACAAAGTAAGATGCAAGAACCCTGATTTCCTAATGCAAACACAACACTAGAGCTATGGCCATAATTATACAAAACTAAATTAATTAATAATCATTTCTCGTTAATGTTCACTTCTTTTCTAAGCAGAGACTGAGGTGTGAAATAGGTAGTTAATAAGGTAAAAGACAGTCTTCTTGCTAATTCCTTTATATTTTTCTCTTCTAGAAGGTACAACATGTCAAAAATAATTAGCACTTATCTGTGTTACAATAATTTGGAGATACAAATTCAGTGATAGCTAAAAGTAGTAACGGTAGTATTGTTTTGTGTAAAAGATATTGTCATTGCTACTAATAAATTTCCCATGATAACAGGAATGTGTTGCCAAAGATGAAATTTGTAAGATGATGCATTAAATACACCCCAAATAGTACTCAACTCTTGTTATGGTGGAAGTGGTATAATTTACTTGAAAATTAGTGAAATTTACCCTTTTCAACTTTCAGCCTTCTTTTAAGGAACTGTATATACTGCAGTTTCCTGAAAACATGAAAGACTGACTGGCAGTAATAGTTGGCCACGCTAGCTACAAAGGCATAATGTCTCACTTCAATGTAGATAATTACTTTAATGATCACTTTACCTTTGGCTTCAAATGTTAGAACAACTGTAGCCATTTGACCATTATTATAGTTAAGATGTAAGGGTCCACTATGTTATAGGAATTCTAGTCCCTATAGCACAAGGGGAAGTTAATTACATGTAGCCTTGTAAGTTGTACCACCCCAAATATCCCAGATTAATTTTTGTCTAATGTTGTTGTTTTTTTTTTTTTTTTTTTTTTTTTTTTTTTTGCATTCTCAAATTTGTTTTGGAGACATCATTCCTAGATACAACTGAATCATTGTGCATTTTTGCATCATTATTATCATAATTATATCCTTTTCAGGTTAGCTATATGAAACAATTCACACAATGCAGTAGGAAGATATAAAATATTGGGTGGGTGGTGGCGGAACAATGTTTGGAGTTAATTGTTAAAAATGCACTTGTCTCCCACAGATTCTGGATTCTCCCCACCAATGTCATGGAAATGAGAGACCCTGCTGAAATTAAAAAATTATTGGTTTCACTTGGTTCTTATTATACAAACCTTGTAAAGAGAAAAAATATTGAAAGTTGTTATAGCATAAACTTATAAGCCATTGTCTTTTTTCTGGTAAATTTAGGCAGTATTTTAGATTGTCTGTTTTAATTCAGCGAGCGAGCGAAGCGAGCGAAGCTGACTCTCAGTCGTGTTCAATTGAGATTTCAGATATATAATATATGTGACCGGTTTTGGGAAAATCGGCCTAAACGCGGCAAACAATTTTTTTCAGTATCACCGGGTAAAGCCTTATGGGCTGATTTTTTTCGAAAAATTTTTTATGGCAGAAATGGATAGACACCAGTTAGGTCTAGCTTTGTAAGCTCTGGCGTGCTCTAGAACTCACACTAGGAGGCTAGAAACACTAGCCGGTTGGACTCGTGTACGGAGAGTTGCTAAGAAATTATTGGCGGGCTTTTCACTAACAGCCGGGAAAAAACTGTAGCTAACTAATTCACTTGCTATTCTACATAATTCACGTACTCACGCAATTCTCGTCATCATAGTTTCTTAAGGAGCCCTGCATTAAGCCTTTTAGACTTCTTTCAATCCGCCTGTATGTAACCGATTTATTCCATAGTGTCCCGGAGACACGCAGTAATTCAGCGAGCGAGCGAAGCGAGCGAAGCTGACTCTCAGTCGTGTTCAATTGAGATTTCAGATATATATATATATGTAGGTATGTATACGTACGTCAAAATATTTCGCCCGCGCTTCTAATTACGTAAGTTAGGTAAAGTGTTCACAGTACCAGTATTTTTCAATTAACGAGCACGGAGAATCCTGCTGCACTGCCTTACGCAACTTTGTTTAAACCAAAAAGTTTATAGCTACTCTCTTCTTGAAACAATTGTGAAGTCTTTGTCAAGCTGCGCTTTTTTGCCACTGCTTTCTAAGTTTATTCAGGTAATTTTGTTATTGTTAACTCTTCATGCCTAAATCATTGCTATTATTTAGCGATTTCCTTCACAAATCATCTTTACCTATACTCATATATTTACTCGCTCGCCATGCATTTGCGCTATTCGAGCGCACCACTAGTAGTATACGGACACAAGGCACGCCCCCTGACCTTAGCAACGCCTTTACCCGGCGTTTTTTCGAAATCAGCAATAATAAGCTTAGCAAAACTACTGAAGTGTTGTAGTGCGTAGGGCGAAGACGGCTTGTGCTACAGCTTTCAAATTAGGAGGAAGTCATCCCAAGGCCCCTTGCAGCCTACTGGTAGAATAAATTAGAAAACTTTAGATGCCGCGTTTAGGCCGATTTTCCCAAAACCAGTCACATATATTATTATTGGCGAGCGAGCGTAGCGAGCGAGACACTTACAGGGGTAACACAATCGAAAATCGGGGATGTTTGTTTATTTATTTATTTATTTATTTGTATATATGTATGGACGTACGTAAGGCATTTTTGTACTTTGACCCTCGCGTTTTTGTGTTAGTTCGGTTGTCGACCCCGTCCCAAATTGCACTAAACAGAATCCTCTGGTTTATCGATCAGTACCCGTATCACCCTAGAAATTGAATTGTTTACCGTTTTGAATTCTTTTGCCGGTGCAGTTCAAACTTGACAACTTAAGGGACTTCCATTTCTATTCGAGTTAGTGGCAGTGGTAAGTCAATGCGCTCTTTGTCATGGTTATAAGCCGGGCGCACAGTATTTACCTGAAAATACATTGTCCACTAGACTGCTGTGAAGGTAAGTCTGTGTAGGTGCATGTCCAGCTGTGTCAAAGCATTGTGTGTTACAACCACTACTTAGCTAAAGAATATCACAAAGAAAACTTTTAAATAACGTGTATTGTTTTGTTGTTGTTTTTTTCCTTCCAAGCAGTTGCAGAGAGTTGTTACTATGGCACTGAAATCCCTTTACCCTGTATGCTAAATTAAAAAACTTGACCTTATTTTCAACAGCTTCAAGTCAAAATCATTCATATAAAAATAGTATAGTCTTTAGGCTCGCTCGCCATTTGTGCTCAAGCACATCACTAGTAGGTATGTATACGTACGTCAAAATATTTCGCCCGCGCTTCTAATTACGTATGTTAGGTAAAGCGTTCACAGTTCCAGTATTTTTCAATTAACGAGCGCGGAGAATCCTGCTGCACTGCCTTAAGCAACTCTGTTTCAACCAAAACGTTTATAGCTACTCTCTTCTTGAAACAATTGTGAAGTGTTTGTCAAGCTGCGCTTCTTTGCCACTGCTTTCTAAGTTTATTCAGTTAATTCTGTTATTGTTAACTCTTCATGCCTAATCAGTTAGATGTAATTTCTGTCCTATTTTTCTGTAAAAAGAGTCTTCTCGCTCGCCATGCATTTGCGCTATTCGAGCGCACCACTAGTATGCAAAGTATACTTCTTGATGTTGCTACTGAGGTCAAAGTGTGCTTGTGTAGTTAGTTATAGTTTAGAGAAATTGTTTTCTAATCGGAAGAAAAAAATTACCCACAGAAGACTGCTTCACTAAGCTTTCCTTTTGTCTCTAATAAGTAGACGTTGACAAAAATAAAAGTGATGTAATTGAACCTGCACATTAGTAGCTGATTTAGCAACTAACTGTTTTCACACACAGCATGTTATTATACTGGATCTGTAGTTAAACAATTAAGATCAGCCGTCAGTAGGTGTAAACTACTTAATGAAGTAATGACCATGGTGAAATATTGGGGGGGCAGATCCCCCTTGAGAATAATTGGAGGGGCGATTTCCCCCTTCCCCCAATTCCTATTACACAGTGAAAATAAAATTGCATATATCACTATCTAAAAATCTATTAGCTACAAACAGTGTTTTTTTCAGATTCAATTGGAGTCCAACGGCCTCCATCAAGGCTACTCTAAGAAAGCTGCAGCCATCCCAGTTATCTTAGTTGCAGTGCAGGGAGCTGGAGACCCCCATAAGTTTAGGGCACAATAATGGTGTTTCTCACATGAACACTTTTAAACCCCAAAACACATGACCTTGGAGTCCACCCATACCAAGCATTCTCCTACACCAGCTGGCAATTAGTGCTGTTAAAACTGGGTGCTTAAATAGCACCTCTGATGTGTTTGCTGGAGGTGCTGCCTGGACTACCCAAGTTGAGCCCTTATAACTTCCACAACACATACATACTTTACCAAATGAACATATATAATAATCACTTGTATCCTTTAGTTTCCCCCATTTCTAATATATTTTAGTTGTGACTAACTATGGAAACAATATAAATCTTTAAACTGGGGTGTCCAGGCAGCACTTCCTACTTAAAGGGTAACTGCGGTGAAAAAAAAAAAATTCTGCAAACATCATAAATAATACTCTTATATCATGCTAAAACATGGCCCAAAACCATTTGACCCAAAACTGAGTGGATGCTTCAAAATAGCACCTTTATTTTCAGCTATTTGGTTCATTAATTTTCACTTCCTGTTGTGGGCGTGGCCTCGCGATGACGAGGAAAAGGTTTCCTGTCTACCCACATTGGCTGGACTATGGATCTGAGAGTGCTTCTAGCAGCCATAGCAGTGCAGAGAGTGATCCCAGCAGTTCTGAGGTTAGCTTAGAATATGATTCCTCCTCCTTTACATCTGAAGCTGGAAGTAGTCCTGATCCTGAAGTGCTTCCATTTATGTATGAGCCAGTAGTAGCCTCAGCTAGTTCCCATAGTGAAGCTGAAGAAGACAGTGAAGACAGTGATTCTGATGAGGGTGTTCACCCCAGGCTTCTTAACTTTACTCCCCGTAGCTACCATTTTAAGCTGAGTGTTTCGTCACCTTAAGCTCCGACTAGCTATGTCCATTATTTTCACTATTCACTTGGCGTTTTGCTGATACGTGCGTGAATGATCGCCCCAGGAAACCTCTAGATAAGCTGACCCCAGGTCTGGCCTTAAGACGACAACCGAGCTTTTTATTCCACACACAAAACCAATGCACAAGGACTCTCACAAAACTCAACTCTGATCCACTGGGGCTGGGCCGTGGTATATATAACCCAGCACTATGTGGAGTGAAACATAAATAAAATGCTGTAGAGTCTGTAGTACATTATGTATGTATGTAATGCGATCTGACCATTTATACTAACTAGTGGTGCGCTCGAATAGCGCAAATGCATGGCGAGCGAGTAAATATATGAGTATAGGTAAAGATGATTTGTGAAGGAAATCGCTTGATCAGGCATGATAGAGTTAACAATAACAGAATTACCTGAATAAAGTGGCAAAGAAGCGCAGCTTGACAAAGACTTCACAATTGTTTCAAGAAGAGAGTAGCTATAAACTTTTTGGTTGAAACAAAGTTGAGTAAGGCAGTGCAGCAGGATTCTCCACGCTCGTTAATTGAAAAATACTGGAACTGTGAACGCTTTACCTAACTTACGTAATTAGAAGCGCGGGCGAAATATTTTGACGTACGTATACATACCTACATTATTGGCGAGCGAGACACTTACAGGGGTAACACAATCGAAAATCGGGGATGTCAGTTTATTGGTGAGCGAGCGTAGCGAGCGAGACAGTATTAGGGGTGGATAATGCAAAATCGGGTATATGTTATATGTATGTATGTATGGATGGTACGTATGCTCTTTTAACGCGCGCGGGGAACTTTTTTCACCTAAAAACACGGCTATTTAGGCTTGACTCCAGTTTATTCTGAAACTACAGCATTAAGCAAACTTTACTTTATACTTAAGCTCCAAAGTATGAGAAAATTCCTGCTAAAACGCTTGTTTTCAAGACACAAAATACTATGGCATTGAAGACCCTTTTCCAGACTTCATTTCAAAACTTCGCCGTTTTATGGGGGCGATACGGAGTGCCGGTTGTTGGTTGTCAAGAGCCGTTGGTAGTCAGAATACCGTAGTATTAATGCTATGGAAGCTACTACTTCTCGAGGGAAGCTGAGATAAGTACGCAATTCCATATTTGTTAGCTAAATATGCAAAATTAACTCTGGCCTTTCTTTTTTGTAGCTAAGAGCTAGTCAACAGTGACTGGTAAATTCAAATAGTCAGATTGGCTCAAATTTGGTACTATAAAAGTTACCACTGCTCAAGAAAATGAGGTAAGAAAGTAATTTTGTATTTGTGTGCTAAAATTGATTGTCTTTTGTTTTTGTAGGTGAGAGCTTGTTGTCAAGAATTCAAGGTAATTCAGATGGTCAAAGTAACTTCAATTTGATACTACAGAAGTTATCAATACTCAAGAATGATGTAAGTAGTAATTCCATATTATTGTTGGCTAAAATTACAAATAATAACACTGGTTTATTTTTTATAGAGCTTGTTCAAGAGTTACTGGTGATTGAGATTATCAGAATGGTTGATGTTTGATACTACAAAAGTTACCATCAATCAGGTAAGAGAGTGATATTGTATTTGTTTGCTGAAATCAAATGTCATAACTGCTATTATAGTGTTTGCATGAAGTAAGCTAAAAATAGTAACATTTTTATGTTACCTAACTATCAGGCTCGCTCGCCATTTGTGCTCAAGCACACCACTAGTTTATTTGTATATATGTATGGACGTACGTAAGGCATTTTTGTACTTTGACCCTCGCGTTTTTGTGTTAGTTCGGTTGTCGACCCCGTCTCAAATTGCACTAAACAGAATCCTCTGGTTTATCGATCAGTACCCGTATCACCCTAGAAATTGAATTGTTTACCGTTTTGAATTCTTTTGCCGGTACAGTTAAAACTTGACAACTTAAGGGACTTCCATTTCTATTCGAGTTAGTGGCGGTGGTAAGTCAATGCGCTCTTTGTCATGGTTATAAGCCGTGCGCATAGTATTTACCTGAAAATACATTGTCCACTAGACTACTGCGAAGGTAAGTCTGTGTAGGTGCATGTCCAGCTGTGTCAAAGCATTGTGTGTTACAACCACTACTTAGCTAAAGAATATCACAAAGAAAACTTTTAAATAATGTGTATTGTTTTGTTGTTGTTGTTTTTTTCTTCAATTCAAGCAGTTGCAGAGAGTTGTTACTATGGCACTGAAATCCCTATACCCTGTATGCTAAATTTAAAAACTTTACCTTATTTTCAGTAGCTTCAGTGTTAGAAGTCAATAACAATAGTATAGTCTTTAGGCTCGCTCGCCATTTGTGCTCAAGCACACCACTAGTATAATATATCTGAAATCTCAATTGAACACGACTGAGAGTCAGCTTCGCTCGCTTCGCTCACTAGCTGAATTACAAAATGAAACCCTTTACTTTGTCACAATTATTTGTAGTTAACTTATTAAAAATAGTACACGTAAACATAAGGGCTACTTTGTGGTTTTTATGAAGACACTGTAGCTCAGTCTTCTATATCCTTAATTTTTTATTCGAAACATACGTCATCAGTAAAAATAAATTATATTATTGAACGAGTTTAGATCTCTTGCTTAAACAGGAGTCATTTTATTCACAACAGAACTAGAAGTATAGATGTGGAATATAAAGGAGTTGCATAGTACACAAACCACAGAAGCGTAGCTACCTCCCTTCAAAATTATTAACTTTTTTTACCGTGCCAACTCAACCTGGACATACCATGGAGAGCCAGCCCCAATCAAAATAGGCAAGTAATTTTTAATAAATCAACATCATCTTATTTTAATCGAAGTTGTGATTATGTGGATAAAGTTAATTGAGAGTTAAATTAAACTACTTTCATAATAGCTACTGATTGCATTTTTGACTAATAAATTTAGGATTTTGTCAATAGCTTACACTGCCTGAAAAGAGTCCATTGACAACCATAACAAAATCTATAAACTGAGCTGATAATTAGAGTTGACAAAATGTTGATGACAATGCTGTAGAGGTTATCAAACTAGTTATCAACTGATTATACACTAATCTTGATTACTTATGGTTGTCAGTGGACAATTTTCATGCAGACTTAGTCCCCACAATTGAGCCCAAACCTAAAATGTCTCTCTGAGCTACATTCAGTATAAAAAAATTATATTGAAGATTTTAGCAATTGCTGACACATACTACAAAAATAATACACAACTATAAAAGGTAGTATAAACATAATTAGCTAATTGCACTCTTTAGCATGCTTTCTAAATTTCTGAATTTCTCCATGTCGAAACTTTCTGTCACAATGGGGGCAAGTCAAGTTAGGATCATGGCTTTGCTGAATATCAGTTTTGATAACTTCTTGTCGATCACAGCGAAGTTCTTTCATTTTGTCACACATAATTTTAATATCCAAATCCAATTCATTTTCTGGTGAGTATTTAGATTCAACATATTCTTTTAGGCTTGTCTTCTCTTCTTCTGACAAATCTCCCATTTGTATACTGACATATTCCAAAGCTGTAGTATAATTAGCATCAACTCGTTCAGAAATTTCATCCTGATGGGCCATACCTGGTTGCTGTTTTCTAGACATTATGTGACCATCATTTGCTGCGCATGGCTGAGGATATGGTTTCCTCACCAAACGGCTTCCATGTGAAGGACCTTCCTGTGTTGGCTGCTGATATGGAGGCAAGACGGAATGTAATCTGTCATCAGACTCACTATCAGAAATGGATCTAGAGTGTCTTGCATAAGCGTTAGGATGGAGTTTAGTTTTAGAAGAAGGTAATCTCGAATGTCGATCATGACGTTGGTAAGAGTCTTCGTGATGTTTGTGACGTTCATTGTAAGGTTTTGTCTCATGTCTCTGCAATTCTTCACCAGAAGAAAAGTGATTTTCATGAGACTGCTGTAGTAAATTTTTAATATCCTGTTGTAATTTCTTGATAATGATGCTAGACTTTTTATTGTCTTTTCTCAAGTTTTTATTCATCATATTGGCAATATCCAATTGATCCTAAATTTAGTATAAAAAACACAATTTTTATTATAATTACATTTTGACAAATAGCTAATCCTTGCTGCATCTTAAGTCACAAATATCGCATGCACATCACTATGTTCCCTAAAACTAATTTTCAATAGATTTAATAATAAAAAAAAAGCTTAGTTAAGGTAAGCATATTCCTAGACATTTACTCTCTTATCTAAAATAATGTTCATAGGTATAATAATCTCAGGATATTTCATGAACCCGTTTTTGAAGTATTCACTCGACAGTCCATCGTCCTAAATACGAAAATAAACTCATATCATTGCAACTGATTTCATTAATGTTGAAGTACGACCATAGGTTGGCCAGAATAAGTGCTATACAAATTCTGACGATATAAATATTTACCCGTTCTTTCTGCAATGCTCCCAACTCTTACCTATTTAGCTCAAAATCTTTGTTAGAATACAAAGTGCACTCAAGACTCTCATTCATATCATGCGTTGTGCATATTGTAATTGTAACATTATTCATACGGAATGATCATGCATTACGTAATGTTGTAACCACGTGCTCTCTCTCTTAGATTTGTAATGTCATGCCGTTGATTTGCTAATATAACAATTGTTTGCATCTAGACTCTAGCTAGATGTGAGATTGGACCATAGTAGGCCAATTCTAATAGGTAATAGGCCCAGGCGCGACGGTTTATTAGTCAGCTAGCGGAAGTCTTCAATAATGGCAGAAGAAAAGGCTGTTATGATCGCACCCCTGAAAGGTTCTAACTACCCGAGCTGGAAGGTTCAGTGTAAAATGGCCCTCATAAAGGAAGGCCTATGGGGTATAGTTGATGGGACAGAAATAGCCCTTGACGCAACTTCCAAAGCTGACAAGTACGCCTAGTTTATGGTAGTCATGCTCTGGCGATGGTTGTTTTGGCTGTCGATCCTTCCCTGCTCTATCTAGTCAGGGACCCGGTAGATTCAGCGGCAGTTTGGAATAAGCTGTCTGGACAATTCCAGAAAAAGACCTGGGCAAACAAGCTCAGTCTTAGGAAGAGGTTGTTCACCATGAAGCTTGGTGACTGTGGGTCGATGAATGAGTATGTCAAGAACATGACAGAGATATTCAGTGAACTAGCAGTAATCTCACAACCTGTGTCAGACAAGGACTTGCTACTACTGCAAGAAACCTGGGCAAAACAAAAAGGACTGTAGGAAGTATGCTCAAGCACATTCTGAAGACAAAACTAGCAGACAGAAGACTCCATCGCGGCAATCTAAAAGCACTGAGGCAATGCTGGTCAGTAATACATGTGACTTGTAGCTCCTGAGTCCACAATCCAGTCACTCCTAGACTTCGACAAGAGCGTAACAATCGAGCAATGTTTAGTGAGATAAGGGAACTGGAATCTTGTGACATGGTCACATTAGGTGACGGAAGTACTCTACAAGTCACTGAAGAAGGAACAGTCGACGTGGACATGATTCTGAATAATGGGACAAAAAGAAGTTGTGCACTGAAAAAGGTGCTATATGTCCCCGGACTGGCCTACAGTCTAGTCGGTGTGTCTAAAGCAGTTGATGCTGGGAAGACTGTACATTTTGAAGAATCGATGTGCAAGTTTTGGAATGAGTGTGGCGAGGTTATGCAGCATTGGCATTCGAGATGGGGGCCTGTATGGCCTAAAGATCGCAAAGCAGCCCATAGAGTATAATATGAACATGGCTAAAGGTTGGCATGAGAATAGGCTCTGGCACCGCCAGCTTGGACATCTGAATGAGCAGAGTATGAAAAAACTGGTGGACAAGGATCTACTTGGTCAACTGTCTTTTGATATGTCTGAGGAAGCTGGAATCTGCGAGGCGTGCATTGGTGGAAAACAGTGAAAGAATAGCTTCAAGCCAAGTCAAACAGAGACATCGATGCCACTGGAGCTTGTACACTCAGATGTTTGCTGTAAAATGGGGCACAATTCTCTTGGTGGAGCTGAGTACTTCTTGACATTCGTGGATGACTATACTCACTACACTTGGGTGTATCCCATCAAAACTAAGGATCAGACCTTCGACATGTTCAAGATGTGGAAGGCCGGAGTAGAGAATTTCAAAGGTTTGAGAGTGAAGACCTTAAGGACAGACAACAGTGGGGAATTCACTTCCAACAGGTTCCAAGATCACCTCAAATCCTGTGGTATCCGTCATGAGTTGACAATACCAAAGACTCCTGAACAAAATGGATTTGCTGAGAGACTCAACCGAACCTTGGTTGAGACAACGAGGTCAATGCTCCTAGATGAGTTCTGGGCAGAGTCAGTTTCCACAGATGCTTACATCAGGAATGGGTGTCCCACTACAACTACGCAAACCACACCTCATGAGTGGTTTGAACAAAAGCCAAGTGTGAAGCACTTGAAAGTGTTTGGGTGCACTGCATATGTCCAAATCCCTAAAGATGAGCTGGATTCTAAGACCAAGAACTGCATCTTGCTTGGTTATGGAAGTGTGCAGAGTGTACAGGGTACTTGACCAACTTCTCGGAAAGTTTCTCACAGCAGGAATGTAAAGTGCGACGAACGAGAGGTTGGGGTGTCTGTCGAAGAGGAATCTGCACAGAACCCATTGACTCTAGACTTAGCTGATACTGTACTGACATTAGGCTCAGCCAATGATCCTGTACAGGATCCAGTGACCTTGGGCTCAACCGGCTCAGGTAGTCAAAACCCTGAGGAAGAAAGAGAAGTGAGCGTCTCTGACCAATCACCAACTGAAGCTAAGGCGGAAGCACCTCCTAGGAGATCCACCAGAGAAACAAGACCAGTTGATTATTATGGCACATTTGAGGAAGCAACCAAGTGCCAAAAGCAAAGAGAGTGGAAAAATGCCATGGAGAAGGAAATGGCCTCATTAAAGAAGAACAACGTCTGGGAATTGACTAAGTTGCCACCTGGAAAGAAGGGAATCGGTTGCAAGTGGGTGTACAAGGTGAAGACCAATGGTGAAGGCTTAATTGAACGTTACAAGGCAAGACTTGTAGCTTGGGGGTTTGACCAGCAGTATGGCTCAGACTATGACGAGACATTTTGCCCTGTCATGCGTTTAGAGCATTAGTGGCATTGGCTACTCAACGTGGATTGGAAATCCATCACATAGATGTAGAGACAGCTTTCCTGAATGGGACCTACCGGAAGAAGTGTACATGAAGCAGCCTATTGGATATGAGAAAGCAGGCGAAGAGCACTTGGTGTGCTGGCTGAAGAAGAGCTTGTATGGACTTAAGCAATCATCCAGGTGCTGGAACTCGGCTTTTGACTCACACCTCAAGGGTATGGGGTTTTCACAGTCACAGTCTGATCCCTGTTTGTATATGACAGGAGGAGAACATCCCACATACATAGGGGTGTATGTGGACGATATGATTCTGGATGGCAAAGACGAAGCCGAGTTGAAGACTGTGAAAGACGCCTTGTCATCCAAATTTGACATCAAAGACTTGGGGAAATTGAGATACTTCCTAGGAATGTCTATCATCTGTGATGAAAAGGATGAGAATACTTGGATGGGACAACTTGCTTATACCGAGAAGCTAAGGAGCAAGATGGGGATGAGTGACTGCAGACCAGTTTCAATTCCGATGGAGCCGGGAAATCATCTTGATGAAGATGACGAGCCTGTAAAGCAACAATCCTACCAGTCTCTGATCGGAAGCCTAATGTATCTGGCTACCTGCACTAGGCCAGATATTGCATTTGCTGTAGGAACCTTGGCCAGGTTCTCAAGCAAACCTAACACTACACATTGGAGTGTTAGGTTTTACAAAAAGTTAGTTAAGAGTATATCTGTAAAGCTTGCAGGAAGAAATTATAAATAAAACGAAGCCAAAACTAAAATTTTCCACCTGTAGGGAATGTACCTTTCCTAACCTATCTTCATAAGACTGGTGTTCCATTTTCTACAGTGTGGGACATATAGGAAATTTCAGTTTTGCAAGAATTTAGACTAGATAAGCTTTAGATATTCATGTTTTTTATGACTAAATACATTTCTTTACTTTAAGATAAGATCTCGAACAATCACACAAATTGTTTTTAGATGTAAAGCAGGCCAACCACAATCAACAACCAACAGGTGAAATGACAAGACCCTCAAATTTTTGCTTTATTTGATGGTTTCAAGCGAAGTTACTAAGTAACCTTGCTGTAGATTACCATGAAGTTCTCTGTGGTCAACTTCATAATTTGTGACACCCTTTTGGGAACAAAATTGGCTAATGTGGAAGCAAATATAAATATTAGACTATCATAACAATCACTGAATCAATATTGAGCTAAAATGTACTGTTAATAATTGAAGTGCACATGAACTCACAAATTCTATGTACTTTGGTATCTCTAATAAATCAAATAATTACACGCTTTTGAATGGGAGGATGGAGGAGGATATGCTAATTTGTGAAAATTAGTATCCCCAAGGCTTTTCAAAAGTAAAGCCTTCTATAAAGGTGATATAAACAGAAGCATGTGGTTTTAATTATCTGCTGTTATTATTTTGTGTAAAAACATTACTATAGTTTTTTACCTGAGGACAAATCTCTGAACACTGTTAAATGGGGTGCGTTTAATAACATCTCGTTATGTTTTACCAGGATTTGCTGTCTTTGACTTCCACCCAATACATCGATAAACCAAATGACATTTCAGCTAATATCCTCTAGTTACATCTCATTACAACATAATTTTTAGCATTGCAGCTAACAGGGGTGTCTAAGCTCGCCACCTCCTATCCTTAATAAACAAAAGATATTATTTCCAAACTCCGCCACCCCATTTAAAACACAGTGCATTATTAAAATTTATTGTGAGTAAACAAAAATGTTGATTATTATCTATGGATAGTATAAATTAGCCAAAAATGACTTATATTTTGAAGGCCTAATTAATAATAAATTTTAAATGACGTTTCAATAAATGCCCACTTATGCTTGACCAATTGGCTCCTCTATTCTTTTTCGTGGTTATTATTTCTAGTATAGGGTGGCTTTGTATCATTATAGCTTGCATATTATTAATTTTTACAATTTTTAATTGCTTATATCACTGTATTGTAATTTTGAGTGGTACTTACATAATTCGACTTTTCATTTAGTCATCAATTTATTGGTCTCATATATGTATATAGTCCGAACAAGCCTGCCGTTTCACAGAGCCCTGAAACACTTTTTGCTTATAGGGAATGTTTCCGGGGGGAGGAAATGAATCATTAGATAAGATATTGTATGTTTTTAATTGTGGAAGAATGGGGTGTTTTGAGTTCACTGAAGCAGAAGATTACTTTTGAGAAACATATGAAGAGAGGCCATAGATATAATGCATTGCTTTATCAAAATAAAAGATTATTTCTTCAGGAAAGTTGTCATTCACTGTCAACTTCAGATGTGACCCTTCTGGCTCAGGCCATCTGCTTAGATATCGCTCTTTCAATCGATCCCTCCCCCATCCTTTGGTCCTCTATGTCTAAGCAGTTAAGCATTGGATAGCCCCACATTCCTAGTGCCCCCACTATTTTCGCAGTTGAAAACCTTAACCTATCAGGCCCTCTTTTGAACCTCAACCCTTTTAGGTAGCCCCCTCATATGTCGGTCCATGAAGTTAAGAACTCACCATTATTGTGCACCTTAGAGTCCTCAGGGTCCTGCGTTGGGAGCCCCACTCGCTTCGTCAGGCCCCCTAGCATCTCTGAGTACAGCATTAGAAGCTCATCCTTCTCTTATCTCATTGGTGGCAAGCAGTTTAAAAATCCCTGCCTTCCTCATGCCCTTTGTGTCCCTGTGAATATTGAACCTCATCCCTCAGTCCTAGTCCGATTGGTTAATTATTATCAGTTTGGAGACCGACGCCTCCTCGGCCCCTAGTTTATCTGGGGCACCATTTTAAACCCCCTCTCGCCCCCCCCCCCCCCCCCCCAAACCCCTCTCACCCCCCCCCCCCCCCCTCCCCCCCCCCCCCCCCCCCCCCCCCCCCCCCCCACTCCTCGGGTTCACTGGGTCTATCAATTGAGGTCCCACCTTACACCGGTTACCTTGTGTCTTTCCTACCTTACTCAGGCTACAGAGTCCTGCAGTTGAAGCCCCACCATTCTTGTGCCCCCTGCCAATAACAGAATACGATTCACACTATTATCATTAATTTTATAGTATAGTATAGGTAAATGGTAGTTTCATATTTTTTCAAACTAATAAAGTAGTTTGTGTCTCATATATCTCCTATTGGGTTATTATTATTCCTTAAATTCTGAATGTGTTAATTAATACTTCTACATTAATTATTATAAATACAATTTTAAATACCAAATTTAAGTATCAAGTTACATATGAATGGAATGTTTAAACTTTAATATACTCAGGTTCATGATCTATATTGTATTATAATATAGCTTAATAATGGAATAAAAGCAGCATAACATTTTCCCCCACTAGATAATCTATATAAATGTCAATATAGCTATAAAGTAAGATTAGCTATTGTAAAGAATTATATCATTTGCTTCATTTTGGTATTGATGAAAAAAAATAATTGCATTACTGGTAAAAAAAATTACAGCTATTCTAGAGGAAGGTAGCTATAAAAAACAGGAAAAATGGTAAGCTAGACTGGTTGCAATAACTACTAGGGTAAGAGCTTCCAACACAGAGTGAAATAACACCATGAGATAGAGTGAGTGATTTCATTGTTACATGCTTAAAAATAACATCGTGAAGATAACTAGGGTGGAATGATTTATAATATTATTATAGTGATACAATATCATAGTGAAAAGATGTCATTTAGCTAGCATCTTGTAATCCAGTCAGTACAGTTAGGCTTTTTATTCTTGTTGGAGCTGTGTTTATGATTCGGGAGCATTCCTTTTTTTTTTCGTGCTAGCACACGTGCCAACTCGACTAACCAAAACAATTTTACCTATAAATCTAAGACATGTTGAGAACGTCTAAGGTGCATAAGAAAAGGCGGCGGTTACAGAAACCTGTAGGTAATAATTGACAGATGGGGAATAGGAACTGTTGAAGCTGAGACAAGTGTGGTTGACTCTACCTATTTTTGTCCAAACAATTAATATGAAGTTATGATTATTGTCAAAATCAATCTTTTTAAATTTAGCAAGATAGATAAATCACTTGAAGTAAACAGTTTTCCAACTCATAGCACCCTTAGTGTTATAAATAGCTACACTAGCAAACTACTGAAAAATCATGCAATCTCAAAGAGTAATAACTTTCCCTACAACTAATCAGGTACAATTATTGCAGCTTAGGCAATGAAAGTTGCAGTTGATGATTCTGTTCTCTTTTATTTAAATAAAATTCTGTCAGTCAGAGTTGTGTGTCACAAGGAACACTAGAGAAACTTTTTCCCTGTGAATTCCTCAGTCTCCCCCTATGACCCCACCTCACTAAATCAACTTGGACGAAACTATCATGCCATTTTGAGGCTGACACAGCTTCTTGTACGCCCCATAAAGCAGAAAGCAATTGAACTTCGGAAGTGAGAAAAATTACTTGCTCAGGTGGCAATGGTGGGTGTTTTATTAAAGTCAGTACCTGCCCTGAGCAGTTAGCTTGGCAATTTTTTAACGACTACCCAGTGGGTAATACAAAATACTTATTAGCTTATTGTATATACTAGAAATGAAGTTGTAAATTATCACTGAATTCTTTTATAAAAGAAATAGCAACTAGCCAGTGATATACCTTTTACTATTACAAAGCTGGCCACAAAGAAGAAGCCGTCCTTAGCATTGTTCCATCCTACACATTCATATTCACCTCTATTCAAAATATTAGCATTATATATATTAAGACGTCTTTTATTGTGTGTAAATATGATATTGTAAGGTAAAAAATTAGTACCATTGTAAAACCATTCCTTCACATATTTTGCCTTACAAGTCAAAGTTAAACTCATATTGTTTCGTACTACTGCTGCATGAGGACTCAATAATGTGCTATCTGCATTAATAAATAATATACATATAGGGAACAATAGCAAAGCTAAAGTTGTTGGCAGAATTGTTCCAATCAACATACACACATATATACATATTATACATTTATATATTAAGTGTATATATTTATATATATAATACTTATAGCACGAGTCAGAGTACAATATGGGAAAATATTTTACGAGCACGCAAAATATTTTCACGAGCCAAAGGCGAGTGAAAATGTGGCGTGAGAGTAAAATATCATTCCCATATTGTACGACGAGTGTGATAAGTGATTTATTGCTGCCTTGATATTTTTTCTCAACCGGTTACAATTCAATTTTCATTGATTTTACTCGCTACGCGCATGCGTAGTGTACCGTACAATATAAACCGTACAATATGGGAGAATACAGAACGCTCGCGTGATGCGGAAATATTCACGTAAAAATATCAAAGCTGCAATAAATACAAATATATATTATATATATTATATCTGTTAAGTTTTAATTAATATAATATTGGCTGTTAGAAAGACAAAAATTGCTATTATTATATTTTTCTATACTACACTTTTACTCAAGTAAAATAGGTATTACATATTATTAATATTATAATATAATGAAAATATTTATTTCACCACAGATAGTTTCACAATGATATTATTAGGGAAGTGATCACAAGTTCATTACCCTCTTATTATAGCAACTGGTTAAGCTCACCACTTTTTCCAGGTTTTTACAGCTACCTACTTCTGGTGTAGCTTACACAGCAGAGTTAGAGCTGCTAAAATAATAGCTGGAGGTTTGGGAAATCCCTACAGCCTACTTTACACAGTGAGAGTTAAGGTCCACATAGTAAATACAGTAATGAGGACATCCAGGGTAGAATACACCACTTAGGTAGAATGATATAGCAAGATATTTCACTCTCAGGCTTTATTTTCACTCACCTCTGGTTCTATGAAAATAAATAAGCCCTCAGGAAATATTTCACCATATACTCTGACTCAAGTAAAAAGTATTGTGTAATACATGCAACTTATATACGTAAATACTATATCTTAGAGGTTCATTGCTATGAGTATCAACCTGAATCAGAATATATTAGCTTAACATAGCATAGTTTAATTGTTAAAGAACGTTTTGGTTTGTGGCATTGCACCTCACACTACCATCCATGTGTGAAGTCAGGAACAGTGAAATGTCTCTGGTAGGATAGTAGAGATGGTATGGGATGACACTACAATAAAGGAGGAACTAAGTTACCTAAGAGAGACAATCAAGAGAAATGGCTATCTAGACAAGATCATGAATCAAAGCTTAAGAAGAGATGCATGGCCAACATCGAATACCACAGATAAGACTGAGAAGACAAAGATGTTATACCTTCCATATATCAAGAGACTATCTGAGACTATTCAAAGAATATGCAGGAATCTAAATGTGAAAGCAGTATTCAATTCTGATCACACCCTCCATCAATTACTAACACGCGTTATATAGACCCCCTATATCAGACATGAAGAGGAAGGAAGTGGTATACCAGATCCCTTGCATGGACTGTACAACAGTATACATTGGTGAGACTAGGAGGTCACTTGAAAAGAGAGTCAGTGAACACAAGTATGCTGTGAAAACTGGTGACTGAAGGAATGGAGTAGCAGTTCATGCCTGGGGACACAGAGTGAATTGGGATGGAACAGAAGTACTCAAACAAGAATCCAACTATTGTAAGAGAAGAATTATAGAAACCATCTGGATTCACAGATCCAAACACAACAGCAATTTGGATTGTGGGTTAACTTTAAACCAGATGTGGCTGGCTCATCTGGAATCCACTTATAATAGCTTACAGAGTGTCATCATTTATTATTTGTTTTTGTTTGTTTTATTTTATTTATTTGCTTGTTGTTTATTTTATTTATTTGTTATTTTATTTTACTTTATTTACTTTATTATATTTAGTTATTTTATTTTATTTATTCATTTATTTATTTTAATCCTTTTAATCTATATTTTCTTACTTCATACTCATCACAATCGATATTACTAATAGTACATTTTACGACACTACTGAATATAATATACCGCCACTTATTCTTAAATTAGTATATTACAATTGATAAAATATATTCATACTTACCACTTATTATTAACTTCACTATGCTAAATGAAGTGTGATTTTCATTCTGTGGACAAAAATTGTATGTGCCATAGCATGCATAAAAACCTGAATTTCCTGGATTAACATTAAGTATTGTCAGAGTAGATTGATTCATTCCTAGTTTACTAATTGGATGTTTGTATTCCTTCATAAACAACCATATCACTGGTTTGGCAGTGGAACATATGAAGGTGACATTACTGCCCAATTTTACATAACGTACCACTGGCCATGCTAAATTTTCACCTGAATAAAAAATGTTTGATATTAATAATTAATATCAAACATTTTTTATTCAAAACATTTACAATTATAAAGAATTTATCGGGAGATATAACATGTGAATGTTTTAATGTTTATGTATACCACTCACTTCTTCAGGTTACTATTATACACTAGTTAAGGTCATTCATTTACCACTATCAGGCTGTTCCGGTGGGATATTGTGCATGATTACCGTTTTTGGTGAACAAATACCTAAAATATCTGCTTACATTGATCAGTTGTTCTGTAAGGTGCTTCCTTAAGGAAACACCTCCACCACCACGGATTAAATGATTATTGAGGAGCTTGGCAACCAAAGTAAGACTTATCTGGATAATTGCAACTAAATTGGAACACAAGTGTCATTAGTCGGCACCATATATCTGAGTCACTAGCTAAATGCTCTCCTGTGGAAAAAATATTTTTATTATTACTTCATCATTTTTAGTAGAGTGTGCACTAAAAAGGGAGAACTTAATATGTGGTATGGGTTGCATTCATTCAGTATGGAACCAGTAAGCTGGCAAATAAGTAAGATTGAATGTACAAAGACAAGCAATTAATATAACCATCTCAATCCAAGCATTAATCTGTAATAAATTATTAGTGAAGTAATACTGTTTGCTAGCATAATGTCATAGAGTTGACTGTGTTCTTTTCCTAGTAAATCACTCAATTTGGTACCTAAGTCCCTAAACTCAGACCACAAGAGTATTAAATATTAATTAGCTTATTCTCTCCCTTCAATAACATTAGGGTGCACTTAAAGTACAAAGTAAGATGTAAGAACCCTGATTCCCTAATGCAAACACAACACTAGAGCTATGGCCATAATTATACAAAACTAAAATTAATTAATAATCATTTCTCATTAACGTATCACTTCTTTTCTAAGCAGAGACTGAGTAGGGACTAGGATTCCCATACCATAGTGGACACTTACATCATAACTATATGGTCAAATGGCTACAGTTGTTCTAACATTTGAAGCCAAAGGTAAAGTGATCATTAAAGTAATTATCTACGTTGAAGTGAGACATTATGCCTATGTAGCTAGCTGGCCAACTATTACTGCAAGTCAGTCTTTCATGTTTTCAGTAAACTGCAGTATAATATACAGTTCCTTAAAAGAAGGCTTAAAGTTGATAAAAGTAAATTTCACAAATTTTCAAGTAAATTATACCACTTCCCACCATAACAAGAGTTGAGTATATAAACTGAACCATTATTTGGGGTGTATTTAATGCATCATCTTACAAATTTTATCTTTGGCAACACATTCCTGTTGTCATGGGAAATTTATTAGTAGCAATGACAATATTCTTTTAAACAAAACAATACTACTGTTACTACTTTTAGCTATCACTGAATTTGTATCTCCAAATTATTGTAACAACACAGATAAGTGCTAATTATTAGATTTTTGACATGCTGTACTTTCTAGAAGAGAAAAATATAAAGCAATTGGCAAGAAGACTGTCTTTTACCTTATCAACTACCTATTTCACACATAGCACTAGGTTTTTTGCATTCTCAAATTTGTCCTGGAGACATCATTCCTATACAACTGAATCATTGGGCATTTTTGTACAATTAATATACCATTATTATCATATATCCTTTTCAGGTTAGCTATATGAAACAATTCACACAATGCAGTAGGAAGATAAAAAAATATTGGGTGGGTGGTGGCAGGGGCAATGTTTGGAGTTAATTGTTAAAATGCACTTGTCTCCCCCTGATTCTGGATTCTTCCTAATAAGTATTATGATCTTCATGGTTACATTTGCCACAAATATCTTCATCAATGTCATGGAAATGAGAGACCTTCCTGAAATATAAAAATTATTGGTTTTACCTGGTTCTTATTATACAAACCTTGTAAAGAGAAAATATTGAAAGTTGTTATAGCATAAACTTATAAGCCATTGTCTTTTTTCTAGTAGTATTTTAGATTGTCTGTTTTAATATGCAAAGTATACTTATTGATGTTGCTACTGAGGTCGAAATGTGCTTGTGTAGTTAGTTTAGAGAAATTGTTTTCTAATCGGAAGAAAAAAATTACCCACAGAAGACTGCTTCACTAAGTTTTCTTTTTGTCTCTAATAAGTAGACATTGACAAAAATAAAAGTGATGTAATTGAACCTGCACATCAGTAGCTGATTTAGCAACTAACTGTTTTCACACACAGCATGTTATTATACTGGAACTGTAGTTAAACAATTAAGATCAGCCATCATAGGTGTAAACTATGAAGTAATGACCATGGTGAAATATTGGGTGGGGGGGGGGGGCAGATCCCCCTTGAGAATAATTGGAGGGGCGATTTCCCCCTTCCCCCAATTCCTATTACACAGTGAAAATAAAATTGCATATATCACTATCTAAAAATCTATTAGCTACAAACAGTGCTTTTTCCAGATTCAATTGGAGTCCAATGGCCTCCATCAAGGCATACTCTAAGAAAGCTGCAGCCATCCAGTCATCTTAGTTGCAGTGCAGGGAGCTGGAGCCCCCCATAAGTTTAGGGCAATGGTGTTTCTCACATGAACACTTTTAAACCCCAAAACACATGACCTTGGAGTCCACCCATGCCAAGCATTTTCCTACACCAGCTTTAGTGCTGTTAAAACTGGGTGCTTAAATAACACCTCTGAGGTGTTTGCTGGAGGAGTTCCCTGGACTCCCCACGTTGAGCCCTTACAACTTCCACAACACATACATACTTTACCAAATGAGCATATAATAATCACTTGTATCCTTTAGTTTCCCCCATTTCAAATATCTTTTAGTTGTGACTAATTATGGAAACAATATAAATCTTTAAACTGGGGTGTCCAGGCAGCACTTCCTACTTAACACAAAAACTGAGTTATCCAAATACCCCATTTTTAACAGTGTGGGGTCCTAGAATCACATTGAAGCCTGAGTGTGTGCCTGGGTGGTGCTTTAAATCGAAGAAGAATAGCAGACCCAGGGGTATTCTCACAACACTATTGGACCCAAGTTTATACCACTAAGAATCCCATATCGCTCATACACCTGTTTTAAGAGCTGAATACTTGCTGGACAATACCCAATGAGAGTTCCAATAACGCTAACAACTGCCACTCAGCCGTTCCCGCATTCAATCCGAGACCCAATGGGACGTGCGCGCAGTTTATTTATTATCTTTCAAGCTGAAAATGTCATTTTGATAATTACCGCTTAACTAACGTGGTGCTACCAGAAGTCCTGAACGTACTCGGAATTTATTGGATAAAAAATCAAATCCATCGCAAGTATACACACCAGTATTTTTTCTAGTCACATTTAATAATTCAAGAATATCGTTATAAATCAAAGTCACATTTTGTCTCGTCCATGTTGGAATTCCATAACTAAAGCATTTTAATTGTACATTGTCTCCAGGATAAGCAATCTGCATTTTCGGATATATATGCCCTACTGAATAGGTTGATCCTGCAAAATACCAGAAAAACTAGTCATTATTCAGAAAAACGTATTGTTGTCATTGTATATATAGTCTCTTATTCCACTGTTATATCTGTCTGGTTTAGGCATATATGATATTCCAATAATTTAATATATTCATAAGATAATATTTATCCTTGCGTAGCTAATGTATTTAGAATATAAAGTATTGCTACATTTATATAACAACAATAGATTGGCTAACTGATAATTACCATAATGAATTTGAACAGACAGTAGGTAAATGTAAAAGAAAAGTCCTACTTTAAAAAATCTGTACGCAAGAAAATCCAGTTCTCTAATTTCTTACCCGTGTTTTAAATTGATAGCGTGAATAATACAATTGACTGTCCCGCGTAAACAGGGAGCAGAAAGCGTATTACCTATAACTAATAAAGGGAGAACTGACCTTACTCCCCGTAGCTACCATTTTAAGCTGAGTGTTTCGTCACCTTAAGCTCCGAGTGCTGTTGGTAGGCGAGTTTTGTGATGTGACAATTTTCTTTAACAAAATAGTTATATGCTAGGGATTTGCATTATTAAGTTACTAGCAAGTACCCCACCACACAGTGGCGTTTGACGTATTGCAAAGTATGAACCACTCAGTGGCGTTTGACGTATTGAAAAGTATGAATTTAGTAGCATGTCTCATTTTGCTGTTGTTTAGTCATATTAAGGCTTGACTTAGACCAATAATACTAGCTATGTCAATTATTTTCACTATTCTCCATTAGGAACTTTTTATTTTGGTATAGTATGCACATCAATAACTAATCCTATTTGTATAGGATATTAGATCAATACTGTACATATGGACCTCTCACTTGAGAGGGTTTAAGCTTAGGCATTAGCGTAGGCCGAAATTTGCTTCTTGAAGCATAAGTCAGTATCTATAAGCTTTCTCAAGATGTAGTAAGCTGAATCTTTCAAACAACTTATAAATGCATCTTTGAAGATACTTACTATTTTTGTTATCGCAGAACGCTGAGCATTACCGAGGAGTGGTTGGACCTCTACTGTTGGCCACCTTCTTCAATTATCGACTGCTGGTTGAGCTCGTGTACAACGCCGCCAGTTGGCAATAAGCACAGTAATTCGTTTCTAATATGAATTCACTCAAATTAGACAATAAATACCGCTGTAATCTATAATAATGTAGATGAAACCCTTTACCAGAGAATTCTATAAATTCCTTTGTCACAATTATTTGTAGTTAACTTTTTAAAAATAGTATATGTTCATAAGGGCTACTTTGTGGTTTTTATGAAGACACTGTAGCTCTTTAAAAATAATTGAATGAGTTTAGCTCTCTTGCTTAAACAGGAGTAATTTTAGGTATAGATGTGAAATATAAAGGAGTTGCAGGAGCCAGCTGGAGATGGATGCAGCAGAAAGCCTACTTGAGATGAAAGGTACTTAAGACAGACACTGTGATAAGCCTACTTTGAGATGTAGGTTGTAGAGGTATTACATTGATTCCTTACAGCTGAATTCTTTCCACTTCTTAAATCACTGCAATCATAAATGATTGCATGCAATCTATAAGTTTCATTAAGTTTTACTAAGCCTACAGCTGTAAAGTACAGTTAATCACTAGTAGTTTAGTAGCTAGCTAACTACTAGCTAATAAATGGTGTTGTTATAGCTAGCTATCTAGCTAAATGACAGAGTGTACTGATTATACTTAAATTCAGCACTAAAGGATATCATCACCCATGGCAACCTCCAACTCAGTTTACTCTGATATACTAAGAAGAACCAGGAAAAAGAAATTATATAGAGCCACAATGCAAACTGAAGCGAATAAAATACTGGAATCTGTGCTCATTCCCTACTTTTCACAGGTGGATAATCGAGGCTTAACTGGTTGGTACAGTAAAACATCCCTTATCCGGACGTCCAAGATACGGGCACGTCCCTCTACCGGGATGTTTTAGCTGCCATCACGTCGCGCTTCAACAATAGTCGCGCGCGCTCATCGGAAAATTATCACGCGACAGATGACAGCTGCTTGACAGCGCAGAATTGAATAGTGACGAGCGTAAGGCTTACCCAGGTCGATATGGAGGCTTACCTGGTCAATAATAGGAGGGGGTAATGAGGACTTACACTAGCTGTGTGAAAATTTCTTCCAATTTTTAAGTATAAATACCTACTTCTCAGGATGCTTTCACACAGTTTTCTTCTTCTTATTTATACATAAAGAAGGTAGTTTGCACAATACAAGTATTATAGTATGTCCATGTTGAGTTGGTGCGACTACAAATGTGGCAAAAGGGGAATGGACTTGGGGAAGCCAGCACATGAAGGTAGTACCTCAAAGGTGCAAAACATCGACTGCCTACACAGGGTGAAAAGAGTCCTTTTACAACCACAACAAAATCGTATACTGCCTTGGTAATTTACAAGGAAGTAGAGGTTAACAATTTACGATTTTGTTTTGGTTGTACACTTTTCAGGAAGTGCTAGGGATAAAAACGGGCGGGTCTAAGTTGCGCATTAAAGAAAAAGGAGCTGTGGCAGTTTTTTTCCACTGCCATATTCAATAATTGGGTTGTAACTAATCACTCATAGTTTATCGTTTATACAAGCATCTGGTGTGCGCTGAAAGCCAGAGAGGGTCATCTGGAGCTAATAATGTAACACAAATCTTCGAGGAAAAGAAGCGCAGGATTGCGGCTGAACGCCACCTCTAGTAAGTCTGTAAGCGTGTATTTTCTTACTTTATTGGTGTGACGAACTTCTGAATTACTCAGCGGTAATGTGAATAATCCAGTAAATCACCTGCACCTTTAGCTATGGCCACACATATTCCAGTATTATTTTATGTCATTCACACTGAATCATTCATATCATTTTATTCATGATTTTACTTTATTTTCTATATTTGTTAAATTACAATTTTTTGATTATACAAAACTTGATATAATATTGATAAAATTTATGATGACATGAATTTGTGGTAGCTACAAGCAGCAGTTGAATTTGGAGGGTGGTAAATACCGTTCCCATTGAGAACTGTACCTACATGAGGAGTAATGGACAGTTAAAGCATAAATAGTGGCATTTAGAGTCTATGGTGAATTATATATAATAATTATTATCTTGATCAGCAAACAGTAAATTGGCCCAGTTTCTAAATAAATAGGCCCTATTTTTAACTGGTAAGAAAATCTGAGTGGACAAGCAACCCCATGCTGCTACAAAATGTACCTCGCATTGTAGCTCGCTCCACTTAGGTAGCCTTGAATAGAAACAAAGTCCTGAGCCTAAAACTAACCAGAATGTCAAGCAGAAGGGTAGAAACGAAGTCACCTAACTACGACTGCTTTGTGTTTACAATTTGTCTCTGAGGTATTGCGCACGTGGTTGGCCCGATTTGGGCGCGAGACTAATCTGGCCAAGTGTAACGCGTGAAACGTGTGGTTTTATTTATTCTTGTAGTCTTGAGTTTTGAAACTGCACTTTCCCACACGCTCTAAAGTTTTAAAGCGAATTTTCTGGACTCCTTCGACACTAGCTTTCGAATGGTACACAAACCACAGAAGCGTAGCTAACTCCCTTCAAAATTATTAACTTTTTTTTACCGTGCCAACTCATCCTGGACATAGCTAGCTACCATGGAGAGCCAGTCCCCAATCAAAATACGCAAGTAATTTTTAATAAATCAGCATCATCTTATTTTCATCGAAGTTGTGATTATGTGGATAAAGTTAATTGAGAGTAAAATTAAACCACTTTCATAATAGCTACTGATTGTTTTTTTGACTAATAAATTTAGGATTTTGTCAATAGCTTACACTGCCTGAAAAGAGTCCATTGACAACCATAACAAAATCTATAAACTGAGCTGATAATTAGAGTTGACAAATAATGTTGATGACAAGGCTGTAGAGGTTATCAAACTAGTTATCAACTGATTATACACTAATCAATGATTACTTATGGTTGTCAGTGGACACTTTTCATGCAGAGTTAGTCCCCACAATTGAGCCCAAAACTAAAATGTCTCTCTGAGCTACATTCAGTATAAAAAAATTATATTGAAGATTTTAGCAATTGCTGACACATACTACAAAAATAATACACAACTATAAAAGGTAATATAAACATAATTAGCTAATTGCACTCTTTAGCATGTTTTCTAAATTTCTGAATTTCTCCATGTCGAAACTTTCTATCACAATGGGGGCAAGTCAAGTTAGGATCATGGCTTTGCTGAATATCAGTTTTGATAACTTCTTGTCGATCATAGCGAAGTTCTTTCATTTTGTCACACATAAGTTTAATATCCAAATCCAATTCATTTTCTGGTGAGTATTTAGATTCAACATATTCTTTTAGGCTTGTCTTCTCTTCTTCTGACAAATCTCCCATTTGTATACTGACATATTCCAAAGCTGTAGTATAATTAGCATCAACTCGTTCAGAAATTTCATCATGATGGGCCATACCTGGTTGCTGTTTTCTAGACATTATGTGACCATCATTTGCTGCGCATGGCTGAGGATATGGTTTCCTCACCAAACGGCTTCCATGTGAAGGACCTTCCTGTGTTGGCTGCTGATATGGAGGCAAGACGGAATGTAATCTGTCATCAGACTCACTATCAGAAATGGATCTAGAGTGTCTTGCATAAGCGTTAGGATGGAGTTTAGTTTTAGAAGAAGGTGATCTCGAATGTCGATCATGACGTTGGTAAGAGTCTTCGTGATGTTTGTGACGTTCATTGTAAGGTTTTGTCTCATGTCTCTGCAATTCTTCACCAGAAGAAAAGTGATTTTCATGAGACTGCTGTAGTAAATTTTTAATATCCTGTTGTAATTTCTTGATAATGATGCTAGACTTTTTATTGTCTTTTCTCAAGTTTTTATTCATCATATTGGCAATATCCAATTGATCCTAAATTTAGTATAAAAAACACAATTTTTATTATAATTACATTTTGACAAATAGCTAATCCTTGCTGTATCTTAAGTCACAAATATCGCATGCACATCACTATGTTCCCTAAAACTAATTTTCAATAGATTTAATAATAAAAAAAAAGCTTAGTTAAGGTAAGCCAATTCCTAGACATTTACTCTCTTATCTAAAATAATGTTCATAGGTATAATAATCTCAGGATATTTCATGAACCCGTTTTTGAAGCATGACCATAGGTTGGCCAGAATAAGTGCTATACAAATTCTGACGATATAAATATTTACCCGTTCTTTCTGCAATGCTCCCAACTCTTACCTATTTAGCTCAAAATCTTTGTTAGAATATAAGGTGCACTCAAGACTCTCATTCATATCATGCGTTGTGCGTATTGTAATTGTAACATTATTCATACGGAATGATCATGCATTACGTAATGTTGTAACCACGTGCTCTCTCTCTTAGATTTGTAATGTCATGCCGTTGATTTGCTAATATAACAATTGTTTGCATCTAGACTCTAGCTAGCTGTGAGATTGGACCAGAGTAGGCCAATTCTAATAGGTAATAGGCCCAGGCGCGACGGTTTATTAGTCAGCTAGCGGAAGTCTTCAATAATGGCAGAAGAAAAGGCTGTTATGATCGCACCCCTGAAAGGTTCTAACTACCCGAGCTGGAAGGTTCAGTGTAAAATGGCCCTCATGAAGGAAGGCCTATGGGGTATAGTTGCTGGGACAGAAATAGCCCCTGACACAACTTCCAAAGCTGACAAGTACGCCAAGTTTATGGTAGTCATGCTCTGGCGACGGTCGTTTTGGCTGTCGATCCTTCCCTGCTCTATCTAGTCAGGGACCCAACGGCAGTTTGGAATAAGCTGTCTGGACAATTCCAGAAAAAGACCTGGGCAAACAAGCTCAGTCTTAGGAAGAGGTTGTTCACCATGAAGCTTGGTGACTGTGGGTCGATGAATTAGTATGTCAAGAACATGACAGAGATATTCAGTGAACTGGCAGTAATCTCACAACCTGTGTCAGACAAGGACAAAGTTGTTCATCTACTAGCAGGACTACCAGAAAGCTATGATGTCTTGGTGACTGTCCTGGAGAGTTCATCAGATGCAGTGCCAACCCTGGAAATTGTAACTGAGTGATTACTGAGAGAGGAACAAAAGTTGAAGGACTGTGAAGATGGTGACGATGGCAAGAAGGAAGCAAAGGCAAAGAAGCACTTCACTTGCTACTACTGCAAGAAACCTGGGCACTACAAAAAGGACTGTAGGAAGTATGCTCAAGCACATTCTGAAGACAAAACTAGCAGACAGAAGACTCCATCGCGGCAATCTAAAAGCACTGAGGCAATGCTGGTCGGTAATACATGTGACTTGTAGCTCCTGAGTCCACAATCCAGTCACTCCTAGACTTCGACAAGAGCGTAACAATCGAGCAATGTTTAGTCAGATAAGGGAACTGGAATCTTGTGACATGGTCACATTAGGTGACGGAAGTACTCTACAAATCACTGAAGAAGGAACAGTCGACGTGGACATAATTCTGAATAATGGGACAAAAAGAAGTTGTGCACTGAAAAAGGTGCTATATGTCCCCAGACTGGCCTACAGTCTAGTCAGTGTGTCTAAAGCAGTTGATGCTGGGAAGACTGTACATTTTGAAGAATCGATGTGCAAGTTTTGGAATGAGTGTGGCGAGGTTATGCAGCATTGGCATTCGAGATGGGGGCCTGTATGGCCTAAAGTTCGCAAAGCAGCCCATAGAGTATAATATGAACATGGCTAAAGGTTGGCATGAGAATAGGCTCTGGCACCGCCAGCTTGGACATCTGAATGAGCAGAGTATGAAAAAACTGGTGGACAAGGATCTACTTGGTCAACTGTCTTTTGATATGTCTGAGGAAGCTGGAATCTGCGAGGCGTGTATAGGTGGAAAACAGTGAAAGAATAGCTTCAAGCCAAGTCAAACAGAGACATCGATGCCGCTGGAGCTTGTGTACTCAGATGTTTGCTGTAAAATGGGGCACAAGTCTCTTGGTGGAGCTGAGTACTTCTTGACATTCGTGGATGACTATACTCACTACACTTGGGTGTATCCCATCAAAACTAAGGATCAGACCTTCGACATGTTCAAGATGTGGAAGGCCGGAGTAGAGAATTTCAAAGGTTTGAGAGTGAAAACCTTAAGGACAGACAATAGTGGGGAATTCACTTCCAACAGGTTCCAACACCTCAAATCCTGTGGTATCCGTCATGAGTTGACAATACCAAAGACTCCTGAACAAAATGGATTTGCTGAGAGACTCAACCGAACCTTGGTTGAGACAACGAGGTCAATGCTCCTAGATGAGTTCTGGGCAGAGGCAGTTTCCACAGATGCTTACATCAGGAATGGGTGTCCCACTACAACTACGCAAACCACACCTCATGAGGCCTGGTTTGAACAAAAGCCAAGTGTGAAGCACTTGAAAGTGTTTGGGTGCACTGCATATGTCCAAATCCCTAAAGATGTGCTGGATTCTAAGACCAAGAACTGCATCTTGCTTGGTTATGGAAGTGTGCAGAGTGGATACAGGGTACTTGACCAACTTACTCGGAAAGTTTCTCACAGCAGGAGCGTAAATTTCAACGAACGAGAGGTTTGGGTGTCTGTTGAGGAGGAATCTGCACAGAACCCATTGACTCTAGACTTGGCTGATGACACTGTACTGACATTAGGCTCAGCCAATGATCCTGTACAGGATCCAGTGACCTTGGGCTCAACCGGCTCAGGTAGTCAAAACCCTGAGGAAGAATGAGAAGTGAGTGTCTCTGACCAATCACCAACTGAATCTAAGGCGGAAGCACCTCCTAGGAGATCCACCAGAGAAACAAGACCAGTTGATTATTATGGCACATTTGAGGAAGCAACCAAGTGCCAAAAGCAAAGAGAGTGGAAAAATGCCATGGAGAAGGAAATGGCCTCATTAAAGAAGAACAACGTCTGGGAATTGACTAAGTTGCCACCTGGAAAGAAGGGAATCGGTTGCAAGTGGGTGTACAAGGTTAAGACCAATGGTGAAGGCTCAATTTAACGTTACAAGGCAAGACTTGTAGCTTGGGGGTTTGACCAGCAGTATGGCTCAGACTATGACGAGACATTTTGCCCTGTCATGCGTTTAGAGCATTAGTGGCGTTGGCTACTCAACGTGGATTGGAACTCCATCACATAGATGTAGAGACAGCTTTCCTGAATGGGACCTACCGGAAGAAGTGTACATGAAGGATATGAGAAAGCAGGCAAAGAGCACTTGGTGTGCTGGCTGAAGAAGAGCTTGTATGGACTTAAGCAATCATCCAGGTGCTGGAACTCGGCTTTTGACTCACACCTCAAGGGTATGGGGTTTTCACAGTCACAGTCTGATCCCTGTTTGTATATGACAGGAGGAGAACATCCCACTTACATAGGGGTGTATGTGGACGATATGATTCTGGATGGCAAAGACGAAGCCGAGTTGAAGACTGTGAAAGACGCCTTGTCATCCAAATTTGACATCAAAGACTTGGGGAAATTGAGATACTTCCTAGGAATGTCTATCATCTGTGATGAAAAGGATGAGAAGACTTGGATGGGACAACTTGCTTATACCGAGAAGCTACTGAGCAAGATGGGGATGAGTGACTGCAGACCAGTTTCAATTCCGATGGAGCCGGGAAATCATCTTGATGAAGATGACGAGCCTGTAAAGCAACAATCCTACCAGTCTCTGATCGGAAGCCTAATGTATCTGGCTACCTGCACTAGGCCAGATATTGCATTTGCTGTAGGAACCTTGGCCAGGTTCTGCAGAGCAAAGCACATTGACATTTAGCATCATTTGTGCGGAAGCTAGTCACAGATGACACTATCAAGCTGGAATATTGTCCTACCAATGAGATGGTTGCCGACATGCTTACAAAGGGACTGCCCCGTGAACGTTTCTGTTATCTGCAGAAGATAGCTGGAATAGAGAGCCATGAGTGAGGAGGAGTGTTGGAATACAAGGTGCACTCAAGACTCTCATTCATATCATGCGTTGTGCGTATTGTAATTGTAACATTATTCATACGGAATGATTATGCATTACGTAATGTTGTAATCATGTGCTCTCTCTGTCATGTCGTTGATTTTCTAATATAACACTTGTTTGCATCTAGACTCTAGCTGTGAGATCGGACCAGAGTAGGCCAATTTTAATAATCTTGACCTATTTATTTCAGTTTTTCATATTTTAAAGCTTTCATAAAATTAAGCAGCTATATAAGGCTAGTTTTTACAGACTTTATGGCTAGAATTTAGATAAAAAGTTAAATTTTTCCATTACCAAATCTGCACCCAAAATAAAGGATACAATATTTAGTTGGCCTGCAGTTAATGTTTGAGCTCCTATTCACTTACGTAGTTTAGGGAGGCATCATTTTCAAGTAGCCACAAGTAGTCATGTAGCTCTTGACCACATATTTTAGCTAACAAATATGGAATTACTTTATTACCTAATTTTCAATCATTCCAACTACAAAAGACCTGTAGTGCCAGACAAAAACCACTCCAGTTACTAAACAATGACAGATTATTTAAATTACGTATAGTAAGGGGTTTCAATAACTTTATTAAACACTTGGTCAACAGTTTGACTTTAAAAAAAACTAAAAAAAAAAAGAAAAGAAAAGAAACACCCGATTACGGCAAGTAAACAATATAATTTTATGTATAAACATGGTGTGACCATACCAAAATATATGTGTTAGCTTGGTATTTGAGATATCAAAAAATTAGTCAGCATACTGGTATCAATTTGTTTATTCTAGTAATGTAAAATAGTAATAAATCCTTTGAAGGATCTTATTTTTTGAAGTGTGGAAGGTGGTGTTCCTTAGAGCAATGACTGGAGGAGTAAAAAAGAAAAAAAGAAAGAAAATGAATAAAAAAGAAAAATGGAGAAATAAAATTAAAAAAATGAAACCAAAAAAAAAACAAAAAAAAAACACGCAATTACAATAACACATACACTAGCTATAGTCTACTCCTACCGAACATGTTCTTGAGAAAAAATTCCCCTCATTTGTTATGCTTATCTCTGCTTAATTCAAGCAAGTTATATATTCGTACGCTTTGTTTTGTACTATCCCCATAGCATTTAACAGTTGATAAATGGCCTGAGCTTGGTAATATGTAGCTATGAAAAGGTTACTACATGTAGATAAAAATAGTAGTGAATTGATGGAATTTTCATAGTTGTCCAACTCTATGGGTTTGTACTATAGTAATATTGTCAAAAGAACCCAAAATAGCCGAAAAAATGCTTTTGGAACAGCATCTAGGGGGTGTGGGGGCATAGCCCCCTGAGCATTAACAGGGGTTATGGGGGTGAAGCTTCCCATTTTGGATGTACCAGTCATGTGACTACAAACACAAAATGTTAGCATGACTATTCAACCACAAGGAGGGGTTCCCTGCAATGAAAATTACAAATTTAATACATTTCCAAATTTTGATGGGACATCCCATGGAACTTTTGTATTGTCCTATGGGACAATCGACGGCATTATGGACAACACTCAGAACTTTAATAATATTTTTTACCGTTTTAGTAAATGGTGTTGGCAGTTTAGTTAAATCGGTACACTACACAATGGTAATTACTACAGTCAAAAACTATCATTTTACGACCACACTATGAATTGAATCCTGAACTTTATTTGGTGCGCTATACAAAAAATTAATAGAAGGGGGAAAATTGTAATTATTATTAGAACTATACATATCCACTTCACCTGTAAAGTGTAATTCATCTCAGGAGTAGCCTTTTCTATAACTTGTCTTAATCCATGAATCTCATCTTGGCAGTCCTGAAGACGAGCATTGGCGCAATCCAAATCATATTTATAGCTGTCACATTTTCTATTTAAAAGATAATTCGCGTCTTGTAGTCTTTGAATTTCGTCTTTAAGTTTGCAATTATAATCCCACAGTTTTTTATGTTCAGCTTCAATTGAGTGAATTCTTTGCTTCAAATTGTCACTATTTTGGTTCTTTTCCAATAACTCTGCTTGCAAACTTTGACAGATTTGTTCTTGTACAGTTACTTTCTTCTTTGTTTCATCTAATTCGCTATGTGCTCTCGCACGATCCTTCCTCTCTTCTTCAAAATCCTTCCTATGTATTTCATTCTGTCGACATCAAAAAATGTATAAAATAATTGATTAAAATTTATACCTATTAGCATTATACCTTAATCATCTACCTGTATACTATGAAAAAAAAAGAACACTAATAATGTTCAAGTGATATTGCCTAATGAAAAAAAATAGTGCCAACTAGAGCACTGAGAGTGTTAACAACAGCTCTATTGTTCCAAAATTTGTTAAAAAAAAGTCACTATTGTAGAATACAAAAGTCTTTACTTTTCACTTTATAACCATAATGGTTTCATTCCATTTATGAATAATTATTATAAGATATATCTAGCTAGATGTGTAATAGCAATGAAGGGCTGGTCTAGGGAAGCGGGTGAAGGGGGGGGGGGGGGGGGGGAGAAGGGAGGAGGGAGAAACGATGGCTTGCACAATTTCCAAAATATAAGTTTATTTACAAACAAGACATTTCCCTTGTACATAACACACTAAAATACACACACAAGAAATTTTTAACTTTAAACTGATTACTTGGGAAACTTATGTTGAAGTTACTGAACAAATGTTGATTAAGAAAATGGCAATAAATGACAATCAATGTATTTTTAAACTTAAAAAAACATTAATTGTGCTTAGATACTGAGAGATCTAATTATTTCCATTTTCTCTCCCAAGTCATAGACTGAGAAGTAAAAAAAAAGTGCTGAATACTTAACACTATAGTGGTGTTAACCATAGAAATTTTAGGATTATCAGACATGCATGCGTGTTACAGTACGCTTTACACACATGTTTTTGAAGAATTGATGAAAGAATCACACTTGCAGCACCAGATAAAAAAATCAGCTCTGCAACTGGGCATTGTTAAAAGTTATGCTCAAGTAAGAGCACATGATTCTAATTGGCAGGTAAATTAATGGGCATGGCCATAATAGCAGCAATAGTCATACAGTGCGTCCAGCTTAAAGAGTGAACTTTTTGAATTTATCATATAGAAACAAAATACAGCTTTTTTATATGCATGTACCTTATTGTTACTCCTCCAAATGTTGTTTCCAACTGCTACAAAATCACTTTAACTCATAGAAGGTAGAGAACCGCGCATCGCCCATAGACTGCAATAGTCTCGCAAGCCAGACCTTTGCCGACCCTTTACCGCTACGCGGGGGAAGGAAAGGGTCTGGACAAGTGCTATAGCACGTTTCGTTCCATTCCTCCAGATTCTGGAGGAACGTATAAAATGTGTATTACTTATGATTGGGTGTGGTTTACTTAGAAGTTGTGGGCGGGCGCTGGAAATTAATAGAAAACTGCTCTTCACGGTAAAGATCGAAGACGCATGGCATTGCAATATTAGTTTCCTCAGTTCAGCTAGGGTCTGTTAAGAGGTGTATGTGTCAGAGCTGTTTATGGAGGTCTGTTCTAGCTGCGGAAAAGATGTCTCCACACAGCAGGAGAAGAAACAGAGAAGATTGTTGTCTGGCCATGCTCTGCAGTCTGTCTATCAAACATTGAAAGATTTCATTGGCAAAGTTCAAGGTAATCATGAGAACACTGGTGAAATTGCTGGAGGCTATATATGTAGATCTTGTGTGAGGCTGATAGAGCGACATAACAGTCTGAGTGATGAGTTGTGCCATAATGTAAGGAAGGCTCTTTCAGTACTACAGGGCACAAATTCAGCATTAGTACAACCAATGCTAGTCACCCAAACGCAACCCCATGCTACTAGTGTCACTCCCTCTGACTCCACAACAAAAGCCGGATCACCAGCACTTACGGTAAAATTGTTCTCATTTACGACCATTATTGATATTAGCCTTTGAATTATGTTTTAGGCAAGTATTCACTACAAGTCAAGGGTAAAAACATTTAATGTCACACCAGCCAGGCGACGGATTTGCCGGCCACTATTACGAAAAAACTATCAGTCATTTTCCAACCAGTGTGTGCAGAATGCTAATACAAGGGAGGCAATGGTCAAAACTGTGTCCAGAATATTAAACCATGAAGTTATAGCTATGTGTTCTGATAAATATTATTCAGCTGTGCGGAACAAATCGGTAGAAAGCCTTTCATCATTTGATGCCAAGACCATTATTCAGGAGCTGCATTCCCATGCGCCAACACTGGTTATTCTGCTGAGGGCTTGCTTGAAAACTAGAGTACCCAGGAGAAATAGTGACTTGATTTTGGTTGCCATTTTGGGGATTATTCTCAAGCATAGACGGTCATCGTGCTCCCTAATTCAAAATGTGATCTCCCTGATTTTGTATGCTGGACATTCAGCAAAACAGGTACGAAATGCTTAACACATATGATGGTATATTAGAAATATATATGTACACACAGGTGTACCAGCGGCTACAGAAGGTTGGCTTGTCATTATCTCATACTGCTACTATTGATTTGGTGGATAGGCTTGGAGATAACTTTGATGCAGCAGTTCTGGATTGGAAGAGAATTGCTGAAGAGAAAATGGTATCAAAGGTATTAATAATACTGTACATCTAAAAAAATACAACGTAATTATTGTTATATGTACAGGATAGTCAACAGACAGTCGCACTGCCATTTATTGGCCATGGTGTATCACCTTCACCTCCGCATTCTCCTGTGTGGTCACTAGATTCGGTCAGTGAAGTAAGCCCTGATGCAGACTTTACAGATTTGGATGAAGAACTAAGTTTCGATGACGACCTCAGCATACCGCCAACTTTGGAGCGAGGTGAAGCGTCTGACATAGACACATCAGCAAGCATGGAGCCAGGCGATGACTTCAACATGGACACATCAACTTTGGAGCCGATGGCGGATGAAACAGAGGTACCAGATTTGTCCGTTACTGCTGGATACAAAATTGTGTTCGACAATGTCGACAAAAATGTTAAGCCACGGTACATGCGCAGTGATTCACAGACTCGCTCCCTCCATTGTGTCCATTGCTATGGTGTGAAAGATCGAGTCGATTTCTCTGAATTTTCAGATACAACACCAACAGAAGTCACTCCTTTTGACATCATCCCTACTTTGGAGGATTACAAGTCATTAAAAAATGATTTCTCTGTGTTAGTGGCAAGACAGATAGTGCAGTTCATTCCATTCTTCAGCATGGACTATGAAGGGCTAGTAGAGAACCACATTCCTCATAAGTACTCAAAGGAAATGACAGCAAAAAGTGAAGTGGTGAGAATTATCATGTTTTTGTATTAATATTTTCATGTTAATTGGCTGTAGCATAATTTTCATGAGAAAGCTGTAACTGTAAATTCAGTTGCCAGAGTGAATACAAATAAAAAGAATTCTGTATGCTTACCTAGTTATAGAATCACCCATTCTATTACATATAAGTGATAATGTAACTACTGACATAGAATATGCACTAACACTCAAACATTGCAGGTTCCACTTGGAGTGCTGCTGAAAAATGAGACTATGTATGAGGACATGACGGAAATCCTGGAGCACTACCAGATGTATGTCCCTTCAGTAAGCTGTGACAAGCAAATTCCAGACACTGGCATCACCGATGACAAGCAGTTTCTGACCACACTGCTTGGTGGAGACTACTTGTCAGTTGCTAGAGCAAGAGGTGCTCAGCTGATACGCTCTACATCGGAACTTGTGAAGCACACTCTGGCAGGGATCTTGCAAGTAGCAGAGGATTGGCATGCTAAAGTGTGCTTTATGGATGTAAGTTCTAATACTCATGAATATAGATTATACTATGTGATGAGGTTCATGTACTCGTTTTATACTCCCTTTGTTTCATTACATCTAGTCTAGGCAGAGTATATTATGTATTTGGAACTTATATAACCTGCTCTCAAATATTATGCTGATGTGCCAAGTCTGTTTTTTTCTTCGTAAGTATGTGACATTGTCTTGCCATCTGTTGCAGGTTATATGGAAGAGGCTGTTTGATACATCATCAGGAATGGATGTTGGTACCTTGTATCACCTGAGAAACTTAGTCAATCGGAGGAATGTGACGAAGCAGGTGAAGAGTGATGTGAATGCCAATGAAGATTTTTTGGAACTGTGTGTGACGGGATATATATTAGTGGCTGTGATGTCATTCCTTGGCATGACAGCTATTGAGGATTCTCCCCATTCTTCGATTGTGTCTCCAGACTCGTGGATGGAAGAAGATTTGTTGCGAAGTACAACGCTAATGAAGATTGCTGATGCCATTGTGGAGAAGTATGTTGACTTAGAAGCCAAGTTTTGTGATCCTTCACAACCTCAGTCATCATCTCAGGATTCATCAAACCACAACTACGGGAAAGAGGTGATTAGCCTTGGTCTGTTGTTTCTCAACTTTAAGGACGCTGTGAGAGAGGGAGATGGTGATCGAGTTTTACGCATGTGGAAGTACTTTTTGCTCCTCTTTAGGGCCACTGGGCATACTAATTATGCCATGGAAGCATTAACTTTGTTACTTCAATGTAACGTTTTTCTGCCGCCCAACCTTGCTGAACAGATAAAGTGGTCGCGTTTTATCAATGTCCACGGGCAGCTTGGTAGAAACATCAGCTGTGATCTTCACATGGAACACTTGAATAGAATTATCAAGTCATCTATTGAAGGATTGGGAAGCAACAAGTCAGAAAAGGCAATTGTGAGAGCTGGAAAGTGTGTGGGCAAGTTCATGAAGGTGTTAACTGCATATGATAAGCAAGCTGGTGTACTAAACAAGGGTGGAGACCATAGTGAGAAGTCGTACATGAAAGATTTGCATCAAATCATTGATCAGTTGTGTAAATCAAATGTTCTTAATACGTGTACGCACAAGTCATTTTCAAAGCTAAAGCCCAACTTGATACGAACCTTATCTGAAACAGAACTTAAAGGTTGGATTATAGATAATGTTTGTAATTATACATCTTGTCATTAATTTTTGTCTTAAATTTATGCATAGTTAAATAACTTTCAACATATGTTGCAAAAAATGATTTAATTAATTAATTTATATATAACTTTAAATTACAAAAAATAATAATTAAATAACTTCAAATTATTAGAACATTGTCCACATTTACAAGACAGCTGACAAACATCACAACATTTGCACCCATTAAAAGTGAATTGACAGCCAGGAAAATCTTCGAAAAGGATTCTTCGTCTACAAGCAGACTTGTTGTTGCAATAGTCTATCATATGCTGAGTTGTATATTGTTTGTTTAAATCAGCATTGTTTTTCAATATGGTAGCGCATGACAATTCATCATCTCGCCCAGCTCTTCCACATTCCTGGACATACATCTCAGCATCCGCAGGCACACCCCAGTGAATTACATGACGTACATCAGAGCAATTGATTCCCATGCCAAATGCAATGGTGGCAATGACTATTCGAAGGTTGGATGATGGTTGTGTAAACTGTGAAATGATCTTGTTTTTTACAGTTTCATGCGTGCAGTGAGTATATATATCAATGAGTCTATTGACTACAAAATCAGGAGATCCAGGAGGTTCAACTAAATATTTGCCAAGTTTACGCTTGCAATACTGATAAATCAAAATAATGCTGTTGTAAGTTTTACAAAAAATTATGATTCTAGGCATGTTTGCTCGTTAAACTTTCAACTTGTCCACAATTTTTTTCGAAGTACTCACTGATGTCTTTAGGCTTGTCCAATACATTATAAACTATATTATCCTTAACTGGAGGGATATATATGATATCAGGTGACTGCATATTTAAACTATTAATTATAAACTTCCTAGTTGTCTTCGTTGCTGTCGCTGGTAAAGCCATCACTCTTACACTCGTGGGAACAATACTGCGCACTTCACCCAAATGAGAAAATTCTCTTCGAAATTTGTCGCCCCTATACATATGTCAATTAACATATACACTGTTACATAGAGCTTGATAAAAGTTACTAATTATGCTATATCGTGTGATTAGGTAGCTAACATGTGTACGATTAGTTATCCTTAATTGTTCAAGTTTACAGGCCTATTCATATAACATATTCCAATAGTTAATGCTATAAGTGTTAGTGATATACAATTTCTATTTATACCCATTATTATCATCTGTAAGGTCTTTATTATAACAGCATAATAGGACTGCAGACATAGCCTGAGTACTACTTACCATTTCTTAATACAATGTGCCTCATCCACAATAAAACCAACTAAATATTCTCTGTATACGTCAGATGACAGCATACTCTTCCACTTTGCTGATAAGAATAAAGCTTCAGGACTCATAAAAACAATTCTATATTTACCATTCATTACATCTTGCTCAACTGTGGAGGCCGAATGTTTGTCTATGTCACTCACATAAGTAGCTGATAACCCATTCTTAGTAATAGATGCTACCTGATCCTTCATCAGTGCTACTAATGGTGATACAACAATCACAACAGACTTGTCTTCTACTCCTCTGAGCAAATCAAATATTCTGGGCAGAAGAATGTAGCACAGAGATTTACCATATCCAGTCGGCAGAGATACAAAGACATCCCTGCCACCTACAAACTTCTGTAGAGTTCTCATCTGGTCTGGCTTAAGGTTGTATCCCTAAGACTCCCAGCTTTGACTATGGCAGCATCTGTAGTTGTAGTGGTCATTCTGCACTTACTTGGCTTCACAGTGCAATAGTCCATCTGGTCGTTCTTACATTTAACGCGTTATCATTTTAATGGTTACGTGTCGGTTTCATTGCGTCATATTTCATCACAATTAAATTCCACTGGAACGAAAGTGCTATAGCACTTGTCCAGACCCTTTCCTTCCCCCGCGTAGCGGTAAGGGGTCGGCAAAGGTCTGGCTTGCGAGACTAAGACTGCAATACATTATTCGCCATTTTATTTGACGTCACATTTTCGTCTACGCGTCGTCATTAATCGTAACTAATCGTAATTGGTTTGTGCCGCGCAACGCTTTACCCACCAGTAATACGGGTATTCCCCTTTATAGTCTCAAACCGGGCCAAACACGTGCACAGTACCTCAGAGACAATTGTAAACAAAAAGCAGTCGTAGTTTGGTGACTTCGTTTCTACCCCTTCTGCTTGACATTCTGGTTCATTTTAGGCTCAGGACTTTGTTGCTATTCAAGGCTACTTAACAAGAGCAAGCTACAATGTGAGGTAGGTTTGTATCACGGGTTGCTTGTCCACTCAGATTTTCTTACCTGTTTAAATAGGGCCTATTTATTTAGAAACTCAGCCAATTTACTGTTTGCTGACCAAGATAATAAGATATACAATTCATCACAGACTCTATATGCCACTATTTATGCGTTAGCTGTCCATTACTCCTCATGTCTATATAGGTACAGTTCTCTATGGTTATGCTATTTACCACCCTCCAAATTCAACTGCTGCTTGTATCTACCACAATTTCATGTCATCATAAAATTATGTAATAATATATATTGTATAATGTCATTATAAAATTATATTAATTGTCAATTTTTTTTTGTATAATTTTAAAAAAGTTGAAATTTAACAAGTAGATAGAAAATATAGTAAAATCATGAATAAAATGATATGAATGATTCAGTGTGAAGGACAAAGTAATACTGGAATGTGTGTGGCCATAGCTAAAGTGTAGGTGATGTGCTGGATTCTTCACATTACTGTTGAGTACTTCAGAAATTCGTCACACCAAGAAAGTAAGAATAGAGTTTAAATACACGCACCAGAAATTCGTCACACCAAGAAAGTAAGAATAGAGTTTAAATACACGCACCAAGAAAGTAAGAATAGAGTTTAAATACACGCTGAAGCACACAACAATCAGACTTACTTGAGGAGGCGTTTAGCCGCGGTCCTGTGCTTCTTTCCTCTAAGCTTTGTAGCTCCAGATAACCCTCCGCAACCTTCAACCAGTTTTAGCGCACAACTAGAAGCTCGTACAAACTATAAACTACGAGTGATTAGTTATAACTGGGCAGCCAATGTCACTGAAAAGTGCGGTAAAATGGCGCCACCAGCTGAACCTATCGCAGCAATACGCATGCGCACATTTTAGACGTCACGCTTACGTAGATCAGCCCGCGTATTATTACCTCAAACGTCATCATTTGGAGACCCTTACCATAAAAATGTAAATTTAATGAAAAATTGGCCATAATTCAGTGATTATTAAAAATGAAGCTATCAAATTAATACACATAAATTGTATCATAATTTTATACCATAGAACAAATGTATAGAGATATAACCCAATAAATTCAAAAGTTTTTTCTTAAACACTTTTTTTCATAAAACGTTAAATATTGGACGTAAAAATTTTCACCAACTTACAAAATTTGGTTCAAATGAAAGATTAGGAGCTTAACTATCAGTGAACCAAGTTAGAGAGATAAGGACCAATAATTTCTCTTTTTTTTCCTTAAAAACTACCAAATTCACTGCCCAAAAGCTCTCAGTTGTATCACCTGTTACCACAAAACTAACCACAAAACCACAAAAATAATTTGAGTGCAGCTTTGTATGCCAATAATGTGTAACTTTTCCAAAATTTAGATATTGATCATGCATACTTCATATATTACAGTGGTTTTTGTGATAGCATCATAAATTTCAGAAAGTTCACTCTTTAAGCTGGACGCACTGTAGTATTGAGATAGTAGCACTTAGTTTGCACTGTAAATGATTCATTCCAAACAAATACTTTGATTCACACCACTAATGTTCAACCTAAATACTTAAATCAAAAGTAGATCGGTAGTAGATGAATGAAGCCTGGCCTCTGAGTCCCACGGAACCCGAGGTAGGACTCCTAAGCTTAAGAATGCTGTCACACTCTTTGTGCGCTCAAAAATCCCTCGGAATAGGCAATGGTTGCTAGGGCGGGTTAAACTTACTCCTGCTTTTCCCTCGTGAGTTATTATATTTCTGCAGACAAGAAAGTATATCTAGGAGAAAGCACCTACCAAGAATAAAGACTGGAAGTCTGCTGCATCTCAAGAAATAGCCTCAACAAAATTTCGAATTTCACCACAA
>WLWD01001496.1_pt1 | contig 114115 bp, 84 predicted proteins | sample 6712731 | NCBI WGS metagenome assembly WLWD01 (sample SAMN12718690, study PRJNA576275) | sponge metagenome | isolation source: marine sponge | host: Mycale hentscheli | place: New Zealand: South Island, Marlborough, Capsize Point | collected 2014-11-01 | reverse complement strand
TGAACGAATGGTCTATCTTAAAATGAGACATACCTCTGGTCATTAATCTTGGCAGGTTCTTTCTTTTAGTAGGACTTGCTAGCCTGCAGTAATAAAATAGCTTCAGGGATAATAAGCAGAAGTAAGTTTATACACCCTAGCATGCTAGGCCTATTTCGCAGGTTTTTTGCACCCAAAGAGTGTGATGCCCTAGCAACCATGATCAATTATCATCCAATAATTATTCATATGCACAGTATATCATGGCTACTAACTAGTTAGCTGATTTTGTAGTTGCAGTGACTTACTCTAATTTTGAAATTAATGTGATGTTACATTTTGTATGTTCTCATATGTAATGTTATTGGGAACATGATAGCAAACTGTCATTGTGTGTAAGCATAGTTTTATTCTAGTTGATATATCAACGAAACTATTTTTATTTACAGTTTTACCTCAGGTGATGTTAGAAGCCATGGATCAACCTAGAGTTAGATTAGGTGAAGTTGTGACTCTTACTTGTACTGTAGTAAGAGGTAATCCTCCAAGTTATTCCTTTCAATGGTATCACAATGGAATGCCAATTAGTTCCACATCAGAAACATCAACTACCTTCACTTTGGGGATAGATTCAGTTATGGAGTCCAACACTGGCAAATATGAGTGTAATGTAACAAATGAGGCTAGTACTGAGTCACAAAGTATATATATATCCATTGGACGTAAGTAGTAGTTTTTATACTAATACATTATTACACCTTGATAATCTTATAATGTCCTGTGTGACTAGGTATTGACATACTTATAGATACAATTATATAGTATTTTCACTAGTCCATGTTAAGTTTTAATTCAGCAAACGTTTCATCAGTGCTATTATGATAGTAACAAAAGTCTTTAGAAAGAAGACTCACACTGACCAGTATTTGCCATTTTGCTCTCACCATCCAACAGAACACAAGTTTGCAGTTGCTAGGACATTATTCAGCAGAGCTGAAGTGATATGTAGTATAACAGATGATAAGCTTGAGGAGGATAGACATATCACATCTGCTTTGATGTCCAATGGCTATCCTCATTGCTTCATTCAAAGAGTATCAAAGAAGATCAAAAGATAAAGATCAGATGAACAACCAGTTGCAACAGTAGTCCTGAGAGTACTTTTCATAATATTGCTGAAAAACAATTTTTCCACCAAAGTTTCCCTTCAATACAATATTTTTCTACAATAGCTGCCAAAATATTAATTTAAATTGACATTTATAGCTAGCAATAATTTTTTTTAAAGGGGATTCTATGTCATAGTAACCACTCTCCACAACTGCTTGAATGAAAAAAAAAAAGCAACAAAAAAAAAGTCCCGTTATGTAAACGTTTTTCTTTCATTATGTAAGTAGTAGTTTGTAAAGCACACACTTAACTGAACATTCCTACAACGTATAAAAATCATATGGAAATTATAGTATTGAAATAAACTCACTACAAAAATTATAGCGTGGAAACCCACCAAAAATCATCCATGCATAGCATGTATCACACGTTTCACCTAGTGTGAACCCATACTTTGCTTGAAATTCACACTCATTAACAAGTGTGAACTTTATGAGCAACCAGCGAATATATTCATGTGAAGACACAAACCAATGCTAATATATCATAGTATTTTCTTTATAAATGTGTTGTACACTTGTGTTCTAGTTATAAGAGTTGACAAAGAGTTTGCTCCTCTTTTTATTGAGCTCTGAGATTCAGGCTAATAACATTCATGCCCCCTGAGGGTTAATGATGATGAACAGACTATAACCTTCTCCTGTGTAGCCTTGAGGGACTCAGTTGTCGTTAAAACTTCACCTTGTAATAGTATCAATACCTAATCTGCATGATTAAATAAATTACTCGTAAATTCATTGTTGTTAAAACTTTGCCTTGTAATTTACCAAACACAGGAACAAGAAGCATATTAATGCAACATACACTAGAGGTTACTTATAGACGTAAAGTTAATGCACAAGTTTCACTTATAGCAACATCGGTGAGTATAGAATTAACACATCACTAAATTGACTCACTTATTTGGTGTATGATGCAAACAAAGTATTGAGGTATAGCTAATTTGTTTTAAGAAAATATAGAGATCAGTCTTGCTGATAGGCTTGTTAAATGGAGAAAATGGTGAAAAATCATGCCGCCACGAATTTACATAAATCTATTGACAAAACATAACAAAAATACATACTGAATTATATGATTTAATTGGCCTATGAATTTCAGCATTATTATTTTCTAGTGGCTAGTCATTGTAGCTAGCTATCGCATGATTCGAAAGGAAACAAAAATTCTAATCTGCTAAATAACATTTTTACTGAGTACTATTATTATTATTATTATTAAAGAAATCTTATTATATAGAACGCAGTGAACGAAGGACATGACGAAGGAGGTTTAGAAAGGTACGAGATAGATTGCTTCCGCTGCAGCTAACAGTAATAACTGCAACTCGCGATATTTTGTCGTTACTGAACCTTAAGTCAGCCTGGGTAAATTTAGCTGAGCCTCACAAGTTGTAGCAAACAAAGGTGTGTAGGGAGGAATTTATTTTTTTGCTAGCCTATAGGGTTCTGTCAGTGGACAATGTCTAACTCATATTTTCCTTGCTTATTTGTCTACTATCTTCATTTCTACTTCACAGGTTAGGATGGAATATGTTGTTACAGTTTACTTAAAGGTAGTGTGTAATTAACTGGTGGGCTAGAGGGATAGTCTGTACACTATCAGGGTTCTGTTATAAAATTTCAAGTAAGCTTATAAAATTTCAAATTTTTATTTGAATAGCTATGTTAGATAAAATATATAGCGAGTATTAGCTATGTTCAAGGTAAGATCTGTCTGTCTGTCTGTCTGTCTGTCTGTCTGTCTGTCTGTCTGTCTGTCTGTCTATCTGTCTATGTATGTGTGTGTATGTGTGCCTGTCTGTCTGTCTGTCTGTCTGTCTGTCTGTCTGTCTGTCTGTCTGTCTGTCTGTCTGTCTGTCTGTCTGTCTGTCCGTCCATCCGTCTGTCTTTCTTTAGGTTTGATTAGTTTCTGTTGTTTTTATTTAAATGACAGATTGTAATGTTTTGAAATCTTTTATACTCAAAAAACCATTCTATGACTTCAATTCAATGAATCATTCAGTCATTTGTTGTAGCTTTTGACTGTCACCTGCTAATGTTATTAACAGACATTATGTAGTAATACACATTTGTAGAGAATTGCTAGCTATCCCTACACTTTCTTAGACAATGTGAACCATTTACTATTATCCGAATTGCCTATTCGTTGGGACAAAGTTAAATAAGAAAATATTTTAATATAATATGTCTAATTGTATTGTTTATGTAGGATATGAAGTTCAAGCTCAGCTGTCAATAGTTACACTTCCTAATTCATTGTACACTCAGTCATCTAGAATAGTAGAAGGATCTGTCGTCTGGCTGGTCTGTGAAGTTAACTCAGTATCCAATACACTGTTGGTGACATGGAATAAAGATGGAGGACAACTAGTACAAGATGTTCCTCATATATTTATAAGACGATCTGTAAATTCTAACACCTCCAGCACCAATTTGAAGCTAACAATTGATACAGTAGTTCTTTCTGATGCTGGAATGTATCAATGTACTGCTCAAGATAGGCAAGAAATTGTAAATGGAAACATAATTCCTATTATAGGTAAGTCCAGGTTGACATAACTATTTTACTCCAACAAAATAATTTACTCAGTAGAACTATTATGCCTGCATGAAAAGTAAAAAAAAAATTTAGGAACCGTTTTGGTAAAATAGCTAGAAAATGGCACTTGTTTTGGTTCTCATTGGGGTGAAGTTTTAGCATTTCAAACAATATGCTATAAGTGTATGTCAATTTTTTTATGAACATTAAGAATAATGTATACATGCAATAAATTATGTCAGTGAAAATTCACTGGGTGTGTTTTAAATACTTTAGAATAGCCAGGAATGATATACTATAATATAATAATTCAATTATTCTTAGCTGCAATAATTATAATAGTCGCTAATTTTTCTGATTCTAGCATCCAATATTGTTAATTAAAACTATATTTGAATTAACAATATTGGCAGTTAGAACAAGAAAATTTGTTATATAATAAATAGTGGTGGTATAACAAGTATAAATTCCTAGCTTGCAAACAATTATAGCAAAATAAGATAAGTGGCCTCTCATAGATGAGGCTAGACATACATATTATACTATATATATATATTATATATATATTATATATATAATTTCTCAAGTTTTCACTACTACTCTTCATTACACAATGGTGATGAAGTAATAATTATGATGGAAAGAGATACCAGCAAGACGCTCTGAGACACAATTGAGACACATCTACTGTTGTTGTTGTTTTTCAAAGCTTAGAGATCAATACAAGACTAGTGCATGCTCCTACTACACAATCAGAGAATCTAGCCTTCAACCTTGAATTGCCATCAAAATTACTTATCTACGTCTGGATCGTAGACTTTATGTGACCCATATTAAGAATTGTAATTTTTGTTTTAGTTGCTAGCAAAATAATAAGCTCTGACTTAATAAGAGAAAGACTTTTTACGAAGGTTGGAGTTACAATGAAATAGTCTAGTCATGTCCCACACCAGTCAAGAGAAACCACGATACTTTATACTTGAAGCAACCCTTGATGTTGCAGTCAACATCACTTCTTCATCAACTTCTCTCTCTCTATCTCCATACTTTTTTCCACTGCCCATAATCCCCCTCCCCACAAAAAAATTACATGTACCTAAATAATATATGTATTAATATAGTTTAAAAAAAACCCATCATTACCTGTTAAGCAATCCATAATTTTGAGTCTGGTATGCAAATTTGACAATTTACTGCTAGTATTATTTGTAAACGTGACTCATTATATTGTTACTTTGATTCCAGTTTTGTCCAGTGCTCCAGGAGTATTAACAATAACTAAACAGGATAGTCTAACATCAGCAGAAGTTCCTAATCGAAGAGCATCTTCTGTCAATGATGCTATTACATTATCATTCACTGCTGGCCATGAGGATGATGAAATAAATATGTATTCTGTTGCAACAACACAATGGCTGCACAATGGAGTTCTGGCCAGGACTCCTCCAATGAATGCAACGGAAGCACATGGTCAACTTAAGTCCACTCTGTCCTTCACATTCCAAGAGTCTGATGCTGGAATTTATCAATGTATATTTATGAGTAACAACTCTCAAGTTTATGGCACAATTCTGCTGAGATTAGAAACTGGTTAGTTTGAAATAATTAGGCTGAGTTTAAAAATGCATAATACACATAATTTGGTTTCAACAAATTATTGGTGGTAAGGGATTTTCAAAGTTTGTGTGTGAAAATATTATTAATTCTATTAAAATAGTGCTTTTTGTATATTCATATTTCTTTAACATAATTATTTTTTTCTATTTTGTTTGACTCCTGATCAAATCTTTGCAATACATAAATGGTCCACTTGTGAGCTATATGCATTTATATCTATAAACTAACAAGTGAAAAATTATAAAAGTTCCAATATTAATACTAAATGCAACTTCGGTGACCCCAAAGCACAAGTATTTCCTTAGTGTTATGCTAAAAAATGCTAGATATATTATGTGTATAATAGAGAGTGATGAGTATTATTGTTTATCCCATTATGTTCTTCCTTTTTCTTAAATACTAACTGGCAGTGTTGACGAAGGAAGAACTTTTACTATTTGCAGCCTTCTGTTTAAGTTATTGTTGATGAACCCTTAAAGGATGCATAGGAAAAGATTGTGATTATACTACAGCTTTTATTTTTATAAACAACCTCTTGTACACAATAACATCCAACCCTGTTAACTACACAACCCTAGTCTCAGTTATGGAGTGTAATCATTTTAAATTTCTACTTCACTCATATAATTATTATAATCATCTACAGTGTGACATTGTACTATTTTTCTATAACCAGTTGAACTTGCTCACTCTGTTTTTCAGTTAATGCTGAGTATAAATAGTAACCTATAATTCCAAGCAGTTATAATTAAGCACCACACGTGAAAACATAAATATTCAGTTTAAAAACTGACAATGCATAAACATAAAGCAGTTTTGCCAGCTTGACAGTGTCTTGTGGTAATAATCAAGGGCTAAATGATTATTCTGTTGCTAATTATTCTTGTGTTATTAGAGTGGACATGCCTACAATGTCTACTATTCACAACATGAATCATTTCTCTGGCTCAACTTTGATATATTGCAGTGCACCAAGTCGACACTATGATTATACATGCTCTCATATCTATTTCTCTACAAACAGTAAACATTATGATAAGCAACTTTCTTGTGTCATTTCTCTACAACTATATCAACAAAAATGAGCTATGTTAAGCATGTTTGTAGCAAACAAAAACATAGAATGTATATGGCCTGTGTAAACTGTAACCACAGTTACATTACTGGTCAGAAAGTAAGTGCTAGAGTTCTTTGCTATTATTATGCATTGTGCTATTATTCTGAAGTAGCTTTTTCACAAAAATAGCAAAGAACTCTAACACCTACTCGTTGGCAAGTGATTTAGGTACAGGTACTGTACTTTAATAAATAATGTTAAGCCACAGAAATGATTCTATAACATGTAGATATGTCACCTTGCTAACCACTGCTGATTACACAAAATCTAGCAGTAGAAAAATCATCTAGCCACAGATTATTACTTATCGCAAATTTTTCTCTTTTTAACAGACATATTGTTAATTATAGTTTCACCCAATATGTTACAATTAACAATATCGGCTGTTAAAAAGAGAAGAAATTGATATTATTATAATTATTTCTGCCAAGAATGACTGCATCAAATTATTGTTATAATACAAATGCCAGGTTGGCAAAGGTGAATGATGCTTCTACACAGACAGCACTTCCTTTAAATCAGCATCGTATAGTCACAATTCCTACATCATGATCAACTATTTTTGTACTTTGTCAGAGTAGCTTTTTCACAACAATAGCAAAGAACTCTAACACCTACTCTCTGGCAAATGATTTAAGTACAGGTACTGTTTATACATGCCATGTGTTTGCAGTGGAGGTACATAACGAGCACAAGGAGTCTGTATCACTTTTTAGCCACAGTTTATAATACCCTCAATCAATTGCAAGTACATGTAGAAAGTCACTTTCTGTCTGCTAATATTATGTTAAAATTACTGATATTGATTAAGGATGGATTATTCTATGTAAAGTGTCCAAGCCTAATTATAATGAAAAGGTTGTCTGAATCCTGTTCTTCATCAACAATGCCAGCAAGTATTGGTATTACACCTCTGACGAAGTGCAAAAATAGTTGATCGTGACATAGGAATTGTGACTATACGATGCTGATTTAAAGGAAGTGATTTCTGTGTAGAAGCATAATTCAGCTTTCCCAAACTGACATTTGTATTATAGTAATAAATTGATTCAGTCATTCTCGGCAAAAATAATTATAATAATATCAATTTTTTCTCTTTTTAACAGCCGATATTGTTAATTGTAACATTTATTGGGTTGAACTATAATATTGTCTATTAAAAGATAAATATTTGTGATTAGTAATCATCTGGGGCTAGATGATTTTTCTACTGCTGGATTTTGTGTAATTAGCAGTGGTTAGCAAGATGACATATCCACATGTTATACAATCATTTCTGTGGCTTAACATTGTTTATTACAGTACAATCAGATTGGAGGCCCTCTCATTACAACCAGTTAACAATAATGGTAAAATACTTTCTTATGCAATTTTCTCAAAAATTATATCAACAGTTTTAGCTACTATAAGCAAATTATTGGCAAATAAGAATGTAGTTAGTCCATGGCATTAGTAAGCCACCAATTGGTAATTACTTGCCAAAAAATATGAAAATTCTTCGGTATTATTGTGCCCAATCTTTGTGATGAAGGTGACACTGTTCGCCTGTAATGATGCAATATTTACTTAATTGGTTATGGACAAATTCTTAGTTTTATAGGGTGTTAATGAATAAGATAGAACTCTTCATTTGCCAACACTGCCAGCATGAACAGCTAGGTAATAGTATTCTATATAATCACTCACTGATAATTGTTAGTGAAAATATTCATATTAATGCAACACAAAACCAGGTAATTTTTCCAAAGTGTTTGCCACTTACACAAAACCAATCAGTAAATTGAAGCCTATGTGGTCAGTCAATGATACCTTTAATATTTTGTGGTAAATACAATAGTTGTGGGTTCTGTTTATACATACCACCAGCACAAGTTAAACTACATTCTTAATTTGTCTAAAACTTGCTAAAAATACATTAATGAGTAAAGTACACTACCCATGAACTGTGGGAACTAATTTAAGCACCCCAATATAGCCCAGCCCAGGAGTGGTGGAAGAAAATTTACTTTGCTCAGGCAAATATGACCCACCACTTAATATTGCAATATATGCATGTACTAATGGTATAATGGTTTTTATAAAACAAAGGAGTAGTTCTATATAGGTTAGTTTAATTATATACAAATAGGAAGTTCAATACTGATGGCATAAAACTGATAGTTAACTATGGCTAAACATAATATTTCAGAGCTCTTCTACAAAATATAACAACAATTAACGAAGTAATATTAAAATAATGTAAATAGTCTGATAAAAATAATAAAATAGCTGCAACATTCAAACTTTTTGAATGAATTTACTGTTTCAATTCTAAATAAAAAAATTAAAAACTATGCTTTTTAAAGTTACTAAATTTTAGTTACAACTATACACTGTAACTACTAATAAAATAGGAAAGATTCTAGAATTTAGCATTGTAAAATAATAATTAAAATTAATAATTTTTCTAATATTACATGAAACTTGACTGGTACACTATCAAGCTACCACTACTTTAGCCAGGCGGTAGATATCTCAGACATAGAAAGCCGAAACCAATCGATATCATTTTTGAAATAGAAAGTGCAGATAACTAATTCATAGACAGCAGTATCATATTGGTGAGCGGAGTCATCATTTTACCGCCATTGTTGTGATTTAAAGTAGTAGTGTTCAGTTTTTTGTAAATAAAACTTACTGACACTGTTTTAGTTAATCTTTTAAAGTATCAAAATTTTGTAGCTAAAATATTGGTCCACAATTGCTGGTCTGCTGCCCCATACCTCCAGTCTGGAACCTACATCTGGCCATCTTGCTTACTAACAAGATGTAAAGTAATTTGAAAAGTATGGATTTTAACAGGTTGAAAAAATCTGTAACAAAATATATCTATAACATCTGTCCAACATCTTGTCATTTCCTTTTCATGACCTTTTGTATGTACACCAGTCTTCATTATTGTATGTCATATTTCATTACTACATATTATTAACTTCAACAACTGAGTCATTTAACATGATAATAAAATGCATTGTGCTATTACAGGTGAGGTAGTTGGTCCTGTACGATTATCTCCCTCCATTGTATTTTTTTCTGTTCCTGATAAGTTGACATTGGAAGTAGTTGCCAGTGGAGCTCATGGTGGTATTTCTTGGACACGAGATAGTATTGACTTTGGTACACGTTCACAGTTTGTCTATTTTCATGAGATATATTTCAAAGAATCAACTACCAATGATGATTATGGAGAGTATAGTATATTTTATTCTGGACTGGGAGGAAGTGGAGCTAGAGCTACAATTTTGGCAATTCCATTAGGTCAGTCTTAGTGAATATAAATGTAATCACAGATTATTAGTACTCAAATTTGATAAAAATGGCAAGTAAGAAATGTTTATGTATATACAAATGCACTAGAAAATGTACTACACAATATACTGAAGCCAATCATGTGACATAACTATACAAGTTACTCTGTTTACTTATAGTACAGTGCATTATATCTTATAATCATTTCATAATGTTTGTGTTTAAGACTACTTGTGCTGTAAAGTAATGCAGTAAATGATTACTAATTTTCTCATCACTTCATATAATCTCAATGTAAAGATTACTTGCATTTAATACTGGCTATGAACAAAGTAACACAGTGCACAATACAAAATATAATGATATTAATTTTAATTATTCAAAATTATTTTCCAAAATGATTAATCAACTCAATGACTCATTAGTCTGCAGAATTAAATGTCTTGCAAACTATCTTTTTAATTATGAAAATTACAAGATGAAATAGGATTGGTGTATTTCAATGTCACAATTTAATTCATGTCTGACCACAACATTTAAAATCAGGGCATACAACATAATTGATTGAGGTCATACAACTCCGAGGGAACATAAAAAGCATTGAGCAACTCATCTAAATCAGCTCATTCCCATGCTGGCAGTGGTATTAGTATAGCTTGAAGTAATTTGAGGTCCTAAAGTATCAGTCTTTTTTTATGTCTTTTTTAAAGTTTAACTTGCTTTCTATGTACATTATATACTTCAACTAAGTTCAATAAATATTTTTGGAAGAGAATCATTCACAAGTTTTACTGGTGGTAACTGTAGGAGTATGTAAGGAGGCTTGTAAAGCTAACTTCACCTCGATGATTCCTACAGTTAAGTAGTAATACTATCAACAGGAGAACTATTTTAGACTATGTGTTGCAAATTTCAGTCTGACTTTTAGTAACAATGTCAATACAAAACATATGCAAGAACATAGTAAAACACAAACTCAGTGAAATAGAGTTTTCCATAAATGTTAGAGGCCTAGGTGCGAAAACGATGTTAGAATATTTTATTAGCCATCCCAGTAACCACATGCATGCTCATTTTCTACTTGTTGCTACACCCATCCTAGGCCACATACTTCTGTTTTGTCATGTGGGGGCATGCCCCACAGTATCTTACAAAGCTATTTATTCATGATAAAAACAGGAGAATTGGCCTAAGTCCAGCGTCTCCACATAGTAATTGCAGTCTCTTAGTTTCTTTAAATGCAGTCCACTTATCACTCTGTGATAGTTAAAACTATTCTCTCATGTTTTTAAGTTTCATTTTTGTCATGTTTAACACCCAGTATTGGCAACTTCAACCAAAATTAACTATTTTGTACAATTTTCTAATTAGAAACTGCGAACACTTCAGTTAGCAATCAAAATTTTACTGTTTTAGAAGGAAACAATGTCAACATTAACTGTATTTCCGTTGGAGGTCCAATACCCACTGTAAGGTGGACATTTAATAATTCTATCACATTGAGTCAGACTGATGTGGTCACACCCCCTCAACGTGGAAGTGATAGAGTTGTAACACCAGGAAGAGTAGTATCTACTCTACATATAGTCAATGCTCAATACCCAAGAAATGATGGAGTGTATACATGTACTGGAAGTAATTCTCAATTAAACTCCACTGCAAATGTCATTGTACAAGTAATAGGTACAGTTATAGCATAAATTTGTAGAAAGCTAGATATCTTCATAATGTTATCTTTCTTGACCTGTGTTTGAACTCAAGTTATGACATGGTGTTATCTCATGGCTATATTGAGCAAGCTCATTACCCTAGTAGTTCGGTAATGGGGGGGAGGGGCTGGCTTACCAGTTTTCTGGGTTTTTAAAGCTGGGGGTGTGGGGAGCCACTCACCAAGATTCACCAACAAACAACTTCAGTGAAGATATCTAGCAAGGAATAAACCACTTATTACACTTTGTCAGGGTGATATTGCTAGATATTTCACTCTCAGGCTTTATTTTCACTCACCTCTGGCAAGTGAAAATAAATTAGCCTGCTCTTGAAATATTTTGCCATATCATACTCTGACTTTTGTAATAGGTTATATTGTATTGTATACAATATACATATAGGTAAAAATAGTACTATTTTGTTTCTGCAAGCTCTAGTCATGCTTTGGATTACTTTAATAATGTATAGGATGAACTTGTATTCTCATATGTATTATCATAGTAATGTACAAATGCAATGCTATCTTTGTCTTAGTTGCAACAATAACTAAATAATGCCAATAGTAATGAAGCTAGTGTTCTTTACTTCACAAAATGTGACAGTTTTGTTTGGCGTTACGACAAATTCACATTATCTCCCATTTTGCTACATGTACATACTAATTTTTTAAAGCTTTCATTATATAATAATCAGATCAATAATTATAACATTTACTAATTAATTCTTACAGTTTTACCTCAGGTGACCTTAGAAGTCATGGATCAACCTAGAGTTAGATTAGGTGAAGCTGTGACTCTTACTTGTACTGTAGTAAGAGGTAATCCTCCAAGTTATTCCTTTCAATGGTATCACAATAGAACGCTAATTAGTTCAACAGGAGCAATATTAACCATCTCAACTTTAATGATCAATTCAGTTATGGAATCAAGTTTTGGCACATACGAGTGTAATGTGGCGAATGCGGCTGGTAATCAGTCAAAAAGCATTGATATATCTATGATATGTAAGTACATGTATTAACATATCCAGAGTATTATATGGACTAACCAAGAGAGTCTATAATAGTGTTAGGTGTTACTACCATCTTAATAGTGTAGAATTGTACAATAATGTGTATATCAGTCAGTACATAACAATCATCAATTATCGTAATTTTTTACTTTATGTTTTACTTAAGGCCTTAAGTTTAGTACTCAACAGTCTCCTAGCACATAATTATATTAAACATAATTATATGAAAATAGCGAACATTTTGTAAGGTACACTAAAGTTTAAAATTGAAGCCATATTTGAAAGTCTACTAAGCCTATTCTAGTTATTATTAAACCACTGCCAGCATAAATAAAATAAGAATGGTGTAATGATATTAATTGTGTTTAGTTGGTTTGAGTTTGCATTATTCAGAAAATATATTATATAGATCATGAATCTTATATACAAGTCAAGTTAAAATTGCGTTATTACTTGTTTTTCAGTGCCTCCACCTACAAGTATAATTATCACAGCTATAAGGGAGACTGATTTAACAATACAATGGAAATCATCTTTGGGATATAACTACTTTCAGGTAGCAACTTTAAGTAATATCCTTGTTTCTGGTTTTTATTAAAGGATATATCATGCTCAGGTTGTTGCTGAACTTAACTCTACTTATTCTGTTAGAGCTATATATAATTCTAGCAATGCTCAATCCTATGGCAATGGAACTTGGAGTGCCATGCTGACTGGTGTAAGTGAAGGATCTAGATATAATATCTATGTGACATCACTTGATTCAGTATTAAAAGAACCAATTAGTCTGCCTTCTTGTCTTTTCTCAGTTCTTACTGCATCTAGTGAGTATATTTTGAAACCATAAAATACAAAATGTTAATTTAAAAAACAGTGTATGATAGAATTCAAGTTTACGCTATTTTTAAAACATTCAGTACCTGATCAATTTGATTAAATTTAATGTACCAAAACTTTATGCACTCCACCATGATAATATTGTAACACTTTGATTTGTTTAATTTTATTTACATACCTAGAGGTCACATCAAACACTTCTTATAATAATATTAATTTTATAGCAATTTTGTCTCATTTTTAGGTGAATTATTTCAGCTTGTGCTGCAAATTAGTACTTTCTGTAATGTCTACATAGTAAGTCAGTTTTATTTAATTCATTTTGCTGATGATTTAAGTATTGTAAATGTCATCAGAATGATAGTCCTTCAGAGAAATCTCAGGACATCACTTCTCACATTACATCATTATTAATACAACAGTGTCAGTGCAGTCTTGATATGAATACTGCAATTACGAATGGAGGATTTCAATGTTTTGCTGATACACCGGAACTTGTAACATTTAGAGCACAAATTCATGGCTCATCAGAAGTTACAGCACTGAATCTTGTACAGATAATACAGCAATGGGGGTGTTAAGTGGACCTTCAATAAATATCAAATCACAAATTTTAAATGTCAAGTCTTCCTGTCCGGTGTTAATTACTGCTTTAAGAGAAAACGAGTGTGTTCATTCTACTATGGTCACAGTAATTCAAACTACACTTGCTATTTCTGATGAATTTGTTTCTGCAGCTCCTGGAGTAATCAATTTAACTACAATTATCATAATTTCTCTAATCTGTGTAACTATTATAACTTTAGCTATTACTATTGTAATAATTGTATGTTAGAAAGAGATATGGAGTGTCATTAAGAAATAAGTCAGATAATAAAATGTGAGTGTTCACATAGCAGAGTCCATCATTTTATGTCTGCATAGCTGTAGTTATCGAGCAGGTGGCAGTTGATTCAAATAATTGTATTTGTGTATAACTTTATTTTAGATCTACAGAGGTTCATTTGCAGAAAGTTCACCGTCAGCCAGTAGAGTTTCAGGCAGATCAGAATACTGATGTTCGTGAAAATAGCACTGTGCAAAATGTGGAAATTACCAAAAGTAATGACAAAGGAGGAAGCAACAACAAAGAAGATAAATTTTCATTTTCACAGTGCCAGGCATATGAAACTCACAAATTGCCTGGCAGCAATATAGACAGAGGAAGTAGCTTCAAGAAAACCAGTCCTATGGACAATACAGGAAGTCAAGTACATGGAAGAGGAATGAATCCAATTGATTATGAAGATGGAAGCAATCATCTGGAAAATAATGTAGAGGATACTTACGAAGTCATTCAAGGCAATAAATAACATTTTTTGTGAATATTGTGGTACTAAATATTATTATTGTAGACTTTAATATTTCTTGTAGATTCGTTATAATTAAAGCAAACTCACAAATAAATACAACTTGTTCTTGTCATACTATTTTCAGCATGAAAAGCTGCCAAAATTGTTATGTCAAAGTTTTTTAAATTACTTGAATTAATAGAAAATTAATATTAATGCGAAAATTGTTGCACTATGGAAGACATTGATATCAGTCAGGTATCATGCACTTTAACCTGGTAGAATTTATTTACTAAGGTTGATTTTGGACAATACTTTAGCAGTTCCTACTTTGTTCATGATTTTGTCTAATGTAGGTACCCTACCTCTTATCTGGGGATTTACAGAGTTTAATATCCACTAATCAATACATGGTGAATATCCCCAGTATGTTTAATCACTAAAACCACCTAGGGTGCTACACCACGAACTGTTGTTCTCTTCCATGATGTTCTGATGTAAATGTATGCATATTTCTTGTCTAATGCCATCCTTTATTTCATAGAGGTATGGGTCCTATTGTCCACCAGAGTTAATGCTTTCTAGATTATCATCAGTAGCAGATATTATAGGCTAAAGACACATGATATATCTGAGCTACTGATTTCAATATCACAAACTCGCTAGCTGGCCATATCATAATCATGAACAACTTTAAGTGGTTATGGATTCTCTAGCAAGACAACTACGGACTAGAGTAGTAGCTGCTGATGTCAACATAACATCACACAAACCATACCAAATCAGGATATGCATTTCCATGAAGCATTGAATATTGTAAATAGGGCAAACTTTCAGTCCATGTACTGAAGAAACCAATGACAGGAAGAATCTCAAAAAAAATTTGATCTCTTGTATACCATAATCTACACTTTCATAAAAAACAATACAATAATAATATAAAACCACTGCAGCCTCTTGTTAAGAGTTCTTTCACTTCAATCAAATGAAGTTCTTTTAATAAAACTATTTTTCTATAAAGCATAGTAGTTATTACTTTAGATAAAATGTGCTTCCAGGTTGTACCACTGAACAGTGCCTCTGGACTCATCAGTATCACTTAGAACTTTCCTTCTCTGATTATTTGTTTGTCTTTGGTCATCTTCACATCACTTACACTGCTAAAGTTCCAAAAGAATGTATTGATCTTCCATTAATAGGATAGATATAAACCAGGAGGATCATTGACTTCTTTGCCACACCACGTATAATGTCAAACACACTAGGAAGCAGGATATAGCATATGAATTTTCCAAACCCTGTTGGAAGGGAGATGAAGACATCTTTTCCTTTGGTAAATTTGATATTATTATCCTCTTGTGTCTCACGGGCCAGACCCTCATTTCCCAGCGAAGCGGTATGGTAAAGCGTCTGGCAAGCGAGACTAGTTGGGTGTAGCCCGACCGACGGTCGGTCGACGCCCAATTAAAGCGAGACTACCTCTTGTTCTTGTTTTAGCCTGTATCCAAACCCAAAGGCTACTTCACCGATCACAGCTTTCAATTGCACATCTGACATTTCACTATTCCACTCCACACTCCCAGTACAGACATTTGGTGATGCTGGAATACAATTTATCTGAACATTTGCCGCGGTTTGTTTACATTCCATTTAGCTAAAATCAATCGTGTGCACTATTTTCATATAGTTCATTTACCCTGCATAACGGTGTTAAAGTAGTCTGTACTGGAAGTGTGGATTGGAATAGTGAAATGTCAGATGTGCAATTGAAAGCTGTGATCGGTGAAGTAGCCTCTGGGTTTGGATACAGGCTAAAACAAGAACAAGAGGTAGTCTCGCTTTAGTTGGGCGTCGACCGACCGTCGGTCGGGCTACGCCCAACTAGTCTCGCTTGCTAGACCCTTTACCATACCGCTTCGCTGGGAAATGAGGGTCTGGCCCGTGAGCCTAAACAAGAGGATAATAATATCAAATTTACCAAAGGAAAAGATGTCTTCATCTCCCTTCCAACAGGGTTTGGAAAATTCATATGCTATATCCTGCTTCCTAGTGTGTTTGACATTATACGTGGTGTGGCAAAGAAGTCAATGATCCTCCTGGTTTATATCTATCGTATTAATGGAAGATCAATACATTCTTTTGGAACTTCAGCAGTGTATGTAAGTGATGTGAAGATGACCAAAGACAAACAAAGAATCAGAGAAGGAAAGTTCTAAGTGATACAGATGAGTCCAGAGGCACTGTTCAGTGGTAACCTGGAAGCACATTTTATCTAAAGTAATAACTACTATGCTTTATAGAAAAATAGTTTTATTAAAAGAACTGCATTTGATTGAGGTGAAAGAACTCTTAACAAGAGACTGCAGTGGTTTTAATATATTATTGTTTTGTTTTTTATGAAAGTGTAGATTATGGTATACAAGAGATGCAAAAAACAATTGAGATTCTTCCTGTACTTGGACTGAAAGTTTGCCCTATTTACAATATTCCATGCTTCATGGAAAGTATTTCCTGATTTGGTATGGTTTGTGTAATGTTATGTTGAGATCAGCTACTACTCTAGTCCGTAGTTGTCTTGCTAAAGAAACCATAACTACTTTAAGTTGTTCATGATTCTGATATGGCCAGTACTAGCGAGTTTGTGATATTGAAATCAGTAGCTCAGATATATCTTGTGTCTTCAGCCTATAATATCTGCTACTGATGCTAATCTAGAAAGCATTAACTCTGGTGGAGAATAGGAGCCATACCTCTATGAAAGAAAGGATGGCATTAAACAAGAAATAGGCCTACATTTACATCAGAACATCATGGAAGAAAACATCAGTCCGTTGTGTAGCCCTAGGTGGTTTTAGTTATTAAACATACTGGGGATATTCACCATGTATTGATTACAGGATATTAAACTCTGTAAATCCCCAGATAAGAGGTTGGGTACCTAAATTAAACAAAATCATGAACAAAGTAGGAACTGCTAAAGTATTGTCCAAAATCAATCTTAGTTAAAAAAATTCTACCAGGTTAAAGTGCATGATATACCAAACAACTTAAAGTAGTTATGGTTTCTTTAGCAAGACAACTACGGACTAGAGTAGTAGCTGATCTCAACATAACATTACACAAACCATACCAAATCATTGGTATTTAGCAGATATTGTATGCTGAAGACTACAGATGCTAATCTAAAAAGCATTAACTTCCTTTAAAACTAACTCTGCTGGGGAATGGGAGCCATTATGAACCAAAGGATGGTAAGCAAGAATTACATCAGAACATCATGGAAGAGAACAACAGTCCGTGGTGTAGCGCCCTAGGTGGTTCTAGTGATTAAGCATACTGGGGATATTCACCATGTATTGATTAGTGGATATTAAACTCTGTAAATCCCCAGATAAGAGGTAGGGTACCTACATTAGACAAAATCATGAACAAAGTAGGAACTGCTAAAGTATTGTCCAAAATCAACCTTAGTAAATAAATTCTACCAGGTTAAAGTGCATGATACCTGACTGATATCAATGTCTTCCATAAAGTCATTACTTTTGGTAATTTCCACATTTTGCACAGTGCTATTTTCACGAACATCAGTATTCTGATCTGCCTGAAACTCTACTGGCTGACGGTGAACATTCTGCAAATGAACCTCTGTAGATCTAAAATATAGTTATATACAAATACAATTATCTGAATAAACTGCCACCTGCTCGATAACTACAGCTATGCAAACATAAAATAATGGACTCTGCTATGGGAACACTCACATTTTATTATCTGACTTATTTCTTAATGATACTCCATATCTCTTTCTAACATATACAATTATTACAATAGTAATAGCTAAAATTATAATAGTTACACAGATTAGAGAAATTATGATAATTGTAGTTAAATTGATTACTCCAGGAGCTGCAGAAACAAATTCATCAGAAATAGCAAGTGTAGTTTGAACTACTGTGACCAAAGTAGAAGGAACACACTCATTTTCTCTTAAAGCAGTAATTAACACCAGACGGGAAGACTTGACATTCAAAATTTGTGATTTGATATTAATTTTATTGAAGGTCCACTTAACACCCATTGCTGTATTATCTGTACAAGATTCAGTGCTGTAACTTCTGATGAGCCATGAATTTGTGCTCTAAATGTTACAAGTTCAGGTGTATCAGCAAAACATTGAAATCCTCCATTCGTAATTGCAGTATTCATATCAAGACTGCACTGACACTGTTGTATTAATAATGATGTAATGTGAGAAGTGATGTCCTGAGATTTCTCTGAAGGACTATCATTCTGATGACATTTACAATACTCAAATCATCAGCTAATGAATTAAATAAAACTGACTTACTATGTAGACATTACAGAAAGTACTAATTTGGAGCACAAGCTGAAATAATTCACCTAAAAAATAAGACAAAATTGCTATAAAATTAATAATATTTTATAAGAAGTGTTTGATGTGACCTCTAGGTATGAATTCAAAGTGCTACTATATCATGGTGGAGTGCATATAGTTTTTGTACATTAAATTTAATCAAATTGATCAGGTTTAAAAATAGCGTACACTTGAATTCTATCATACACAGCTTTTCTAATTAACATTTTGTATTTTATGGTTTTTGCTCTTTGTAAATGTCTGCTAAACATACGGTTTCAAAGTATACTCACTAGATGCAGTAAGAACTGAGAAACGACTAGAAGGCAGACTAACTGGTTCTTTTAATACTGCATCAAGTGATGTCACATAGATATTATATCTAGTGCCTACTCTTAGACCAGTCAATGTGGCACTCCAAGTTCCATTGCCATAGGATTGAGCATTGCTAGAATTATATATAGCTCTAACAGAATAAGTAGAGTTAAGTTCAGCAACAACCTGAGCATGATATATCTTTTAATATAAACCAGAACCAAGGATATAACTTGAAGTACCTGAAAGTAGTTACATCCCAAAGATGATTTCCATTGTATTGTTAAATCAGTCTCCCTTATAGCTGTGATAATTATACTTGTAGGTGGAGGCACTGAAAAACAAGTAATAACGCAACTTCAACATGACTTGTATATAAAATTCATGGTCTATATAATATATTTTCTGAATAATGCAAACTCAAACAAACTAAATACAATTAATATCATTACATCATTCTTATTTTATTTATGCTGGCAGTGGTTTAATAATAACTAGCATAGGCTCAGTAGACTTTCAAATATGGCTTCAATTTTAAACTTTAGTTTACCTTACAAAATGTTCTCTATTTTCATATAATTATGTTTAATATAAGTATGTGCTAGGAGACTTTTGAGTACTAAACTTAAGGCCTCAAGTAAAACATAAAGTGAAAAATTACGATAATTGATGATTGCAATGTACTGCCTGATATACACATTATTGTACATCTTCTACACTATTAAGATGGTAGTAACACCTAACACTATTATAGACTCTCTTGGTTAGTCCATATAATAATCTGGATAATATTATGTTAATACATGTACTTACATATCATAGATATATCAATGCTTTTTGACTGATTACCAGCCACATTCGCCACATTACACTCGTAAGTGCCAAAACTTGATTCCATAACTGAATTTATCATCAAAGTTGAGATGGTTGATATTGCTCCTGTTGAACTAATTAGCGTTCTATTGTGATACCATTTAAAGGAATAACTTGGAGGATTACCTCTTACTCCAGTACAAGTAAGAGTCACAGCTTCACCTAATCTAACTCTAGATCGATCCATGACTTCTAAGGTCACCTGAGGTAAAACTGTAAGAATTAATTAGTAAATGTTATAATATTGATCTGATAATTACATAATGAAAGCTTTAAAAATTAGTATGTACATGTAGCAAAATGGGAGATAATGTGAATTTGTCGTAACGCCAAACAAAACTGTCACATTTTGTGAAGTAAAGTGCACTAGTTTCATTCCTATTGGCAATATTTGGCACGACTAGAGCTTGCAGAAACAAAATAGTACTATTTTTACCTATATTGTATACAATACAATTATAACATATTATTACAAAAGTCAGAGTGTGATATGGCGAAATATTTCAAGAGCAGGCTAATTTATTTTCACTTGTCAGAAGTGAGTGAAAATAAAGCCTGAGAGTGAAATATCTAGCAATATCACCCTGACAAAGTGTAATAAGTGGTTTATTCCATGCTAGATATCTTCACTGAAGTAGTTTGTTGGTGTATCATGGTGAGTGGCTCCCCACACCTCCAGCTGATCCTTTAGCAGCTGCTCTAATGTGGTTGGGTAGGCTCCACTAGAGTAAGGCAGCCTTTAAAAATCCTGAAAACTGGTAAGCCAGCCCCTACCCCCCATTACCAAACTACTAGGGTAATGAGCTTGCTCAATATAGCCAAGAGATAACACTATGTCATAACTTGAGTTAAAACACAGGTCAAGAAAGATAACATTGTGAACATATCTAGCTTGAAACAAATTTATGCTATAACTGTACCTATTACTTGTACAATGACATTTGCAGTGGAATTTAACTGAGAATTTCTTCCAGTACATGTATACACTCCATCATTTGTTGGGTATTGAGCATTGACTATATGTAGAGTTGATAAGACTTTTCCTAATGTTATATCTCTATCACTTCCACGTTGAGGGGGTGTGACTACATCAATCTGATCGAAAGTGTTAGAATTATTAAATGTCCATCTTACAGTGGGTGTTGGACCTCCAACCGAAGTACAGTTAATGTTGACATTGTTTCCTTCTGAAACAGCAAAATTTTGATTGCTAACTGAAGTGTTCGCAGTTTCTGCATTAAATAATTAGAAAATTATACAAAATAGTTAATTTTGGTTGAAGTTGCCAATACTGGGTGTTAAATATAACAAGAATGAACTTAAAAACATGAGAGAATAGTTTTAACTATAACAGTGATAAGTGGACAGCATTTAAAGAAACTAAGAGACTGCAATTACTATGAGGAGACCCTGGACTTAGGCCAATTCTCCTGTTTTTATCATGAGTAAATAGCTTTGTAAGATACTGTGGGGCATGCCCCCACATGACAGAACTGAAGTAAGTGGCCTAGGATTGGTGTGGCAACAAGTAGAAGATGAGCATGCATGTGGTTACTGGGATGGCTGATAAAATATTCTAACATCGTTTTCACACCTTGACTTTGTATGGGCTAAGCCTCTAACATTAATGGAAAACTACCCCTTATTTAAGTTCTATTTTACTGAGTTTGTGTCTTACTGTGTTCTTGCATATGTTTTGTATTGACATTGTTACTAAAAGTCAGACTGAAAGTTGCAACACATAGTCTAAAATAGTTCTCCTGTTGATAGAAAACTTGTGAATGATTCTCTTGCAAAAATCTATATTGAACTTAGTTGAAGTATAAAATGTCCATGGAAAGCAAGTAAAACTTTTAAAAAGACATAAAAAAAGACTAATACTTTAGGACCACAAATGACTTCAAGCTATACTAATACCACTGCCAGCATGGGAATGAGCTGATTTAGATGAGTTGCTAGTTTATTTATTTATTTATTGGCGAGTGAGCGAAGCGAGCGAGACAGTATTAGGGGTGGATACCTTACGGCGCAAAAATTGAAATTGAGATATAGGCTCCAGAAGTAAGTCATCGGAAAAATTCTTTCTTTCTCCTATTTTTGTTTTTTGCAGAATTAGTCTTAGTGACCCTTACTCTACGTCTATGCCAAATTTCGAATGTCAAAACTACTTAAAAGACCCCAAGCGTGCCGTGAAAAGACAAGCTACTTTTTATTCTCTCTCATTCTCGAAGTACAATAAACGGGGAATGGGCGGAGTTTCAAACTAGCAGCTAAAAAAAACTGCATAGCTTTGAGACTATTGCATGCACTCTACAGCTTACCTTTAGCTTAAAGTTTACCTCTACAGCGAATAGAGTAGCCAAGGATTCCAACGAGACAGGTCGTGAGACGCTTTGAAAGCTAAAAAGAACTCTACGCAAACTGCCGTTAATAAAAAGCGGCTGCATGATTCAATTGCGTATGCGGAGTACGCCGTTAAGTATACGGAAACGTTAATTATACCGGAAGTGGAAATTCAATTTATGTTTTCTCGATTTCTAGTCCAATTGCTTTGCTGAATACAGCCCAGTTCAACTGCCAGTTTCTCTGCGTGTCGAAGGTTTTACCCTCCAGTATTTTAGCACTAAGTTGAGATAAGTTGTATCTTTTTATTAGCATAAAAAACTCAATTTTTTTGGTTTGTGCCATAAGGTCCCTTTTCCTAGACCCACTCACATATATATGTATGTATGTATGGATGGTACGTATGCTCTTTAAACGCGCGTGCGGGGAACTTTTTTCTCCTAAAAACACGGCTATTTAGGCTTGACTCCAGTTTATTCTGAAACTACAGCATTAAGCAAACCTTACTTTATACTTAAGCTCCAAAGTATGAGAAAATTCCTGCTAAAACGCTTGTTTTCAAGACACAAAAAGTTGATTCGACCGGTTACTATGGCATTGAAGACCCTTTTCCAGACTTAATTTCAAAACTTCGCCGTTTTATGGGGGGGATACGGAGTAGTCTCGCGTAGCCAGACCCTTTACCAATCGCTGCGCGAGGAAAGGGTCTGGTAAACTGACATTGAGCAGTTTGTTCAGTTCCCCTCGCTAATTGGGGAGACCGCAAACAATAGGTGACGTAATATCCTGTGAAGTAAGATTGCTCAAACTTTTGCGCGTGTAGTATTTCTGTGCACAACTAGCCGTGTCAAAACTCTTCCTTTACGTGATGCCATTAGTTTAAGCAGTGACTTGGCCTAGCTTTTTTAAGATATCTGGAGTTGGAAGTTTCTCTTAGTTGTTGCTTTGTGCACAGGCCATTGTATATGCCATGGTACCCCTTAGGTTTTTGTCATGCTTAAAGGTGAATAATGCTAGCCAAGAATCAGTATCAAAGTGCCATTAATTTTTAACCGGCAGTATTTCCCAGCATAGCTTTGCACAAGTAACATTTTCTTCATGGCAATACAGAACGAACTCTGCCTACTGATCTGAACAATTCACGCGCCTGAAAATATTTAACGATTTACACCCACACTAATTGAACCACAGTTAACCACTTGCTGACTAAGCAAGAACAAACTGCTCTATGTCAGTTTACCAGACCCTTTTCCCGCGTAGCGATTGGTAAAGGGTCTGGCTACGCGAGACTAGATACGGAGTGCCGGTTGTTGGTTGTCAAGAGCCGTTGGTAGTCAGAATACCGTAGTATTAATGCTATGGAAGCTACTCGAGGGAAACTGAGATAAGTACGTAATTCCATATTTGTTAGCTAAATATGCAAAATTAACTCTGGCCTTTCATTTTTGTAGCTAAGAGCTATAGTATGTCCACGTTGAGTTGGCGCGACCACAAATGTGGCAAAAGAGGAATGCACTTGACGAAACCGGAGACCAATTAAGGTCACATGACAGTAGTAGCTCAAACGCGCGAAAACGTCGACGCCCACAGTAAAAACGGGGCGGGTCCAAGTTGCGCATTATTCCCGTAAGTTTACTTGTTGAAATGAAAAAGAAGCTAAAGCAGTTTCTTCCGCGGCTGTATTCAATATATGCCCAATCACTCGTAGTTTATAGTTTGTACGAGCTTCTAGTTGTGCGCTAAAACTGGTTGAAGGTTGCGGAGGGTTATCTGGAGCTACAAAGCTTAGAGGAAAGAAGCACAGGACCGCGACTGAATGCCTCCTCAAGTAAGTCTGATTGTTGTGTGCTTAAGCGTGTATTTAAACTCTATTCTTATTTCTTGGTGTGACGAATTTCTGAAGTACTCAACAGTAATGTGAAGAATCCAGCACATCACCTACACTTTAGCTATGGCCACACACATTCCAGTATTACTTTGTCCTTCACACTGAATCATTCATATCATTTTATTCATGATTTTACTATATTTTATATCTACTTGTTAAATTTCAATTTTTTTTAATTATACAAAAAAAAAAGACTATTACCATAATTTTATAATGACATGTACAATAATTATATATATTATATAATATTATGATGACATGAAATTGCAGCAGTTGAATTTGGAGGGTGGTAAATAGCATCACCATAACCATAGAGAACTGTACCTATATAGACATGAGGAGTAATGGACAGCTAAAGCATAAATAGTGGCATGTAGAGTCTATGATGAATTGTATATCTTATTATTTTGGTCAGCAAAAAGTAAATTGGCTGAGTATCTAAATAAATAGGCCCTATTTAAACAGGTAAGAAAATCTGAGTGGACAAGCAACCCGTGATACAAACGTACCTCACATTGTAGCTTGCTCTTGTTAAGTAGCCTTGAATAGCAACAAATTCCTGAGCCTAAAATGAATGTCAAGCAGAAGGGTAGAAACGAAGTCACCAAACTTACGACTGCTTTTTGTTTACAATTGTCTCTGAGGTACTGCGCACGTGTTTGGCCCAGTTTGAGCGCGTGACTAAATCCCGCCGCGTGTAGCGCGGGAAACGTGTGGTTTTATTTATTACCATAGACTTTTCTATTGAGTTTTGAAACTGCACTTTCCCGCTGGCCCAGAAGTTTTTAAAGGAAATTTTCTGGACCGCTTCGGCACGAGCTTTCGAATGGTATAAACCCCGGAAGCGTAGCTACTTCCGTTCATAAGTTACTAACGGTTTTTACCGCGCCAATTCAACTTGGACATACTATAGTCAACAGTGACTGGTAAATTCAAATAGTCAGATTGGCTCAAATTTGGTACTACAAAAGTTACCACTGCTCAAGAAAATGAGGTAAGAAAGTAATTTTGTATTTGTGTGCTAAAATTGATTGTCTTTTGTTTTTGTAGGTGAGAGCTTGTTGTCAAGAATTCAAGGTAATTCAGATGGTCAAAGTAACTTCAATTTGATACTACAGAAGTTATCAATACTCAAGAATGATGTAAGTAGTAATTCCATATTTGTTGGCTAAAATTACAAATAATAACACTGGTTTATTTTTTATCGTAGCTGAGAGCTTGTTCAAGAGTTACTGGTGATTGAGATTATCAGAATGGTTGATGTTTGATACTACAAAAGTTGGTAAGAGAGTGATTTTGTATTTGTTTGCTGAAATCAAATGTCATAACTGCTATTATAGTGTTTGCATGAAGTAAGCTAAAACATAGTAACATTTTATGTTACCTAACCATCAGGCTCGCTCGCCATTTGTGCTCAAACACACCACTAGTTTGTATATATGTTTGGACGTACGTATGTCATTTTGACCCTCGCGTTTTTGTGTTAGTTATGTGATCGACCCCGTCCCAAATTGCACTAAACAGAATCCTCTGGTTTATCGATCAGTACCCGTATCACCCTAGAAATTGAATTGTTTACCGTTTTGAATTCTTTTGCGGGTGCAGTTCAAACTTGAAACTTAAGGGACTTCCATTTCTATTCGAGTTAGTGGCGGTGGTAAGTCAATGCGCTCTTTGTCATGGTTATAAGCCGTGCGCAACAGTATTTACTTGAAAATACATTGTCCACTATACTACTGCGAAGGTAAGTCTGTGTAGGTGCATGTCCAGTTGTGTCAAAGCATTGTGTGTAACAACCACTACTTAGCTAACAAAGAAAACTTTTAAATAACGTGTATTTTTTGTTTTTTTTGTTTTTTCCTTCCAAGCAGTTGCAGAGAGTTGTTACTATGGCACTGAAATCCGTTTACCCTGTATCCTAAATTAAAAAACTGGACCTTATTTTCAGTAACTTCAGTGTTAGAAGTCAAAATCATTCATATAAAAATAGTATAGTCTTTAGGCTCGCTCGCCATTTGTGCTCAAGCACATCACTAGTATAAGATAAAATGCACTGTACTGTAAGTCACTTGTATAGTTATGTCCCATAATTTGCTTCAGTATTTATTGTATATAGTACATTTTCTAGTGCATTTGTATAATACATGAACATTTCTTACTTGCCATGTTTATCAAATTTGAGTACTAATAATCTGTGATTACATTTATATTCACTATGACTGACCTAATGGAAATGTCAATATTGTAGCTCCAGTTCCACCCTGTCCAGAATAAAATATGGCATACTCTCCATAATCATCCCTGGTAGTTGGTTCTTTGAAATATATCTCATGAAAATAGACAAACTGTGAACGTGTACCAAAGTCCACACCATCTCGTGTCCAAATAATACCACCATGAGCTCCACTTGAAACAACTTCCAATGTCAACTTATCAGGAACAGAAAAAAATACAACAGAGGGAGATAATCGTACAGGACCAGCTGCCTGACCTGGAATATAGAAAAGCACAATGCATGTATAATCATATTAAATGACTCGGTTATTGAAGTTAATAATAATTATGTAGTAATGAAATATATCATACAATAATGAAGACCGTGTACATAATTAGTAGAATAGTAAAAAAAAGTTCAGGAAAAAGAAATGGCATGATGTTGGACAGATGTTATAGGTTTATTTTGTTACAGATTGTTTCAACCTGTTACAATTCATACTTTTCAAATTACTTCACATCTTGTTAGTAAGCAACAAGTTCAATTATTTTAATAAAACAACCCTGTTAAACAAAAAAACAAAAACAAATGGTTAAAACTGAGACATGAAGAAAAACAACAGCAAAATGTGATGTTGATTGCTTATGCTAGCATGGAAACTTGTTTTTGAAAACTGTTATCAGCACTTAACTTTCAATCTATTCTATGACACAAATCTAAGTAACAATATGCAATTTTTACTTGTCTATCATTATTTTATTACCATCACAGGTACTATTTATATCTTAGTATTGACCAGATGTAGGGTTCCAGGCTGGTGGTACGGGCATCAGACCTAGCAATTGCAGACCAATATTTTAACTATAAGTTTTTGATACTTTAAAATATTAATTTAAACAGTGTCAGTAAGTTTTCTGTACAAAAAACTGAACACTGCTACTTAAGCTCACAACAATTGTGTAAAATGATGACTCTGCTCACCAATATGATACTGCCGACTATGAATTAGCTATCCACACTTTCCATTTCAACAATGATATCGATTGGTTTCGGCTTTCTGTGTCTGAATTAGCTACCGCCTGGCTAAACAGTGGTAGCTTGATAGTGTACCAGTCAAGTTTCATGTAATATTAGAAAAAATATTAATTTTAATTATTATTATTTTACAATACTTAATTCTAGAATCTTTCCTATTTTATTTGTAGTTACAGTGTATAGTGGTAACTAAATTTTAATAACTTTAAAAGCAATTTTAAAATTTTTTTTTATTTAGACACACTGTAGATGACTATAATATATGAGTGAATTAGAAATTTAAAATGATTACACTCCATAACTGAGACTAGGGTTGTGTAATTAACAGGATCGGATGTTATTGTGTACAAGAGGTTGTTTATAAAAATAAAAGCTGTAGTATAATCACAATCTTTTCCTATGCATCATTTTAGGGTTTCTAAACAATAACTTAAACAGAAGGCTGCAAATAGTAAAAGTTCTTCCTTCGTCAACATTGCCAGTTAGTATTTAAGAAATAGGAAGAGCATGATAGGATAAACAATATACTCACCACTCTCTATTATACACATATTATGTAGCATTTTTCAGCATAACACTAAGGAAATACTTGTGCTTTAGGGTCACCGAAGTTGCATTAAATCAAATTAATATCGGATCTTTTTATAAATTTTTCACTTGTTAGTTTATAGATAAAAATGCATAGCTCACAAGTGGACCATTTATGTATTACAAAGATTTAATCAGGAGTCAAACAAAATCGAAAAAAATAATTATGTTAAAGAGATATGAATAAACAAAAAGCACTATTTTAATAGAATTGAGAATATTTTCACACACAATGACTAAAGAAAGTATTGATATCCTTCCATCAATAACTTTGAAAACACTTTTCCACAAATAATTTGTTGAAACCAAATTATGCGTATTATGCATTTTTAAACTCAGCCTATTTATTTCAAACTAACCAGTTTCTAATCTCAGCAGAACTGTGCCATAAACTTGAGAGTTGTCACTCATAAATATACATTGATAAATTCCAGCATCAGACTCTTGGAAACTGAAGGACAGAGTGGACTTCAATCGACCATGTGCTTCCATTGCATTCATTGGAGACATCCTGGCCAAAACTCCATTATGCAGCCATTGTGCTGATGCTACAGAATACATATTCCTTTCATCATCCTCATGGCCAGCAGTGAACGATAATGTAATAGCTTCATTGACAGAAGCTGCTCTTCGATTAGGAAATTCTACAGATGTTAAACTATCCTGTTTAGTTATTCTCAACACTCCTGTATCACTGGACAAAACTTCAAAGTAACAATATGTGAGTCACGTTTACAAATAATACTAGCAGTAAATTGTCAAATTTGCATACCAGACTCAAAATTGTGGATTTCTTAACAGGTAATGGTGGGGTTTTTTTAACTATATTAATGCATATATTTATGTCCATGTAAAATATTTGTGGGGAGGGGGATTATTGGCAGTCGAAAAAAGTATGGAGATAGAGAGAGAGAAGCTGATGAAGAAGTAGTGTTGACTGCAACATCAAGGGTTGTTTTAAGTATAAAGTATCATGGTTTCTCTTGACTGGTGTGGGACATGACTAGACTATTTCATTGTAACTCCAACCTTTGTAAAAAGTCTTTCTCTCATTAAGTCAGAGCTTATTATTTTGCTAGCAACTAAAAAAACATTTTAAGAATATCATAGTACATACAAAACGAGAAGAAACTTGTGTGCTTTTGTGACATACATTTTTGTCTTCAAATTTGTTTTAAAATTTATTCTACTACTATTATATTATACAGAAATATAATTCTTAGTGTGGGGGTCACATAATTTGTACAAGTCTACCAGCCGCAGATAGATTAGTAACTTTGATGGCAATACAAAGTGGAAGGCTGGATTCTTTTGATTGTATAGTAGGCGCAAGCACTAGCCGATTACTGGCCAAATACGCAATTTTTGGTACCTCCGTATTTTGTCCCCGAAAGGCCTAATACGCCAATTCTGCGTACAAGAAAGGGGGTAATAACTATCTGCCTACAGGTGCATACCTGAATCTACCAGTTATCTATCATTGCATCTCAGGTTTGTAATGTAGTATAGCTATCTGTACAGCACATCTACAAGTGTGGTTACAATATAAAATTTATCAGATAAACCATGCTACAAAACACTTCAAGTTTATCAAATATTCTCATATAAAATTTTATAACAAGAACTATAATTCATGATTATTTTGATACTTTGAGTTATGCTGCAATGATAGCTTAAGTATTCTGGAGAAGTTTATTGATTCTACTGTGGATTCAGGACTCCAAAGATGCAGGAAACACAAGAGTATCTCCAATTTCCAAGCTGATCCATAACTTTGGAATATTAGTAGTATTGTAAGGTAGTTTATAATATACCTGGAATATATAAAAAGAACAGTGACTTATTAATGAATTAAAGTCGATATCATTGGCTAGATCTGGATGTTTTCATTCTTACTAATATAAATCTGAAAATGGTGTGTGTTTTGTTTCCTCACAATTCACCTATATAAGTTGCTGTTAGTGTCCATTATTGCGTCATTCATCATAACCATTACTCAAATCTCTGAACTTGTCTTCTATTGTAAGCTCATAACGCGAAGTGGCACCCTAAGGACGCTACGAAATACAAAAAATTTCGTAGCCTTAGGCGTGCAGGACATTCAATCCATTGAGCAAGCAAGAGCAAGCTTTTACCAGAGGCTGATCAATAGAAACTTTATGTCCAGGACCGATTGTTTCTCCGCTACAAAGTCAGAAAGTCGCTTCTCCAGTAAGGGCTACTTCCGGCGGAAAAAATAATACGGCGGCTCGCGGCACCGCGGTTAAGTAATAATTCGGCCGGTAATCGGCTAGATCTGTATTGCTTTCTAAGCTTTGAAAAAACAGTATATTTGTCACATCGTGCTGGATTTTACCAGCACAATCATTTCTGGATCACCTGTTGTGTAATAGATACTAGTAGTGAAAACTTGAGAAATTACGAATTAAGATAATTGCCGTCGTTTAGTGAGGCACTTACTAAATTAATACAGAAGTGTCAAATACCACTCAAAATTGTTTTGGCGCTGTCACACTTATTGACTCATAGGTATCAATTGTCTCGATATGAGTAGGACAGTTACAATTTAGACAACTTTGTCCAAATTCTCACTTATATGGAGGACTTTTAAATAGTTGACCTGATTACCTATCTTGGGCTGTATTTACTAAAAACCTATAAATTATTGGATATTAACTTCTCACTTTGCAGACAAAAGAGTGTTGTACATAAGAATAGATTATTGTGTTAGCATGTTTGAACGTGCCAACTGCTTGAGTACAGAACATTCTGTTAAATGCTAGGGCTGAACCCTAAAGCAGGACCATATTGTTGGAGAATAAGATGGAAAACTGTTACTAGATCACCCAAACAGAAGCTCCCACATCTACCTGGTAAAAGTCACAGAGAAATTTCTGGACTTGGGTTGAGCTATAAGTCCTGTAAGTTATTGGGGGCACGGACAAATTCAAAGTTGGTGGGAGAGTGTTCTGCTATTAGACATGATTAGCTTATTTGACTCAGAACTCTCTGCATTGTATTTAGCTTTAATGTAAGGGGGCCACAATTTGCGACCACCAAATTATTGTGGTAAACAGTAATGACATTGTAATTTAATTAATGAGTATTGTCCAAATGGGTGCAGTCAGTTTTTGCACTTATACTTTGCTCAACCTATTGTACTATTCAATTTCTAAACCCGTTACAGCTTACATAATTGACTTTATTATAAGGTTTGAAATTGTTGCAGCCAATCAAGTGGTGTTAAAACAATAATTTAATTAACAACCAAATTTTGTGACATATGAATCAGCCCTTAAGCAGATAATCCAGCAGTACAATTTGTCTAGTGGCATGCTCTGATTTGTAGGTACACAATAAGAATCTAAACTCATAAACATTATAAAAATATAGTTGTCAACACACCAATTCCTGTCCTATTCTAGACGAAGATTCTGCACATTTTATACCATTATCTGCTTATTCATTTAATATGAGAATGTCATATCAATTTAACTATACCTCGTTTGTATACTACATTCACACTAATTTACCACCTGAGCTCCTCAATATTCATGAGTTCTCAGTTCGGAGTTCATACATTGCTTTTCATGTTCATAAACAATTTTTAACATAAATATATTAGTTTAGCATATTGTTGAAATTCTATAACTTCACCCAATGAGAACTGAACATGTGCCATTTTGTAGCTAGTCGAAATGGTGCCCCCAAAAATACATTTTTTCTACTCTTCATGCTACAAATCAAGCTACTTAGTAACTTATTTTTTTGAGCAAAAAACTAATTAACATTGACTTGCCTTTAATGGGAATTATGTCTCCATTTGCAGTTACTTGTCCATCTTGAGCAGTACATTGATACATTCCAGAATCAGAAGACACTACCGTATCTATTGTTAGCATTAAAGTAGTGGTGGAAGAAGTGTTAGTCATGAGAGATCTTCTTATAACTGTGTGAGGAACATCTTGTACTAGCTGTCCTCCATTTTTATTCCATGTCACAGACAGAGTATTAGATGATGAATTAACTTCACAGACCAGCCAGATAACTGATCCTTCTACTACTCTAGATGACTGAGTGTACAATGAATTAGGAAGTGTAACTACAGACAGCTGAGCTTGAACTTCATGACCTATATTCATTTTGTTTTTAATGTTGCAGCCATTACCTTGCAATTAATGCTATACAAGTATGTAAATTAGGCATCTAATTGTTGCGACTATAATAATTGTTGGAGCAAGCAAACAAGTGACAAACATAGCCAGATGGCACAACAATAAACAATTAATTAATGATTTATACCTTATTGAGAAAGGACAAACATACATTCACACTTCATTCAAACACACATTTACGCATTAGCTTCATGAAAACAACCCCCCTTGGACTGAGCTACAGTATATAGTGGACTGACCCAGCTCAGTCCAATTAGTTGTGCAGTTGTTCAGTTTTTGTTGTGCAGTTGTTCAGTTTTGTTGCATTTGTTCAACTCTTCTAGCCATTCATCGCATTCTTCATTTCATATTTTCTTGAATATTATTCGACTTCCTATTCGTTTACTCATCATTGTACTATTCTTCAATTTCATATAACTTAAAACCTATCTACCTTTGATTGTCTGGGGCGTAGTCGAACTGCACTCTGGATTAGCATACAACGGACATTTGCGCAGGAAGAGACATACCCAGTGCAGTGTTCGTTAATTTAAGGGCGAGTTGTGTTGCTACTAGGTAACCAGCCGCACGCTTAATTGCGCACTAGAAGATTCATGGTCCTTCGAGCAGGATCAGAAGAAAACGGCAGATTTCAGCAACAGGGAAGAATTAACTACTCTGCGTAAGTCACAAAGCGCTCTTCAAGTCACACTCACTAAAATTGAATCCAACATTCAAAATTATCTTTATCTCCCACCGGTGGATTTAGATGCAGTTTGTCTCAAGAAGCACTTGTTACCGAATTGCCTAAATATAGCAAGCTGTCTTATCTACGCTCTGCTCTGAAAGATGAGACGGCAATCAAGATTGCATCGCCTTCAACAGGTTACACAGCTACGTACGGATTTGTCGTGGACAAGCTAAAAAAGCAATACGAGCGCAAACCCCTTATTCATCGCAAACATATGCAATCGCTAGCTAGTCTCGACACATTCTCTTCATCAACTTACAAAGGATTGTTGGATATGAGAATCGAAATCGACAAACACATCACTGGATTGAAACGACTTCAACAATTAGACATCGAACATAAGTTGTTCAGTTTTGTTGCAAAGAGCTAATCTTTACGAATGTATTGGAATTCTTCATGGATATCACTCTTAGCTCATGGATGCATACGGACGAATCTGTGAGTAAAACTTCAAGCAAAGGTTCTAAGCAAAGGCCGAAGAAGCACAGCAAGGTGCCAGTGTACGTTGCAGAGACCACGCGTAACTGTGAACTTTGCGATCGTACTTATCATCCTCCATATCTTTGTTCAAAATTCATCGATATGACCGTTGAACAACGACAAGCTCACGTTCAAAAATTCAAACTTTGCCATAACGGTCTCGGTTATGGACATGCGCTCAGATCTTGCAGAAGTACTTAGCTATTACTGCAAGAAATGCTAGGGCAAGCATCACACTCTTCTTCATAGGGATGATTCACCACCTACTACTACTACTGCTGCTGCTTCAAGCAATAATCCTCCAGGGACATCCAACTTAGCATTGCCCAACCCACCAACTACCATAGGTAATAATCCTCCTCCAATGGCATCGAATGTAGCATTGCCCAAGCTACCTACTACTATTGCTGCTTCAAGTAATAACCCTCCGGCTGCATCCATGGTAGCATTGCCTGAACCTGCTTGCACTCACAATCGACAGTTTTTAAATTCTACTACTCTATTCATGACATGCCAAATCAAGGTGCAGACACCAGATGGACACATTGCCATGACACGAACACTTCTTGATACGGGATCATCCACTTCATTCATCACTACGAAACTCTCTAACGTTCTTCATGCAAAGAAATTTCCTAGTTCGACGAGGATAGCAGGAATACAAGGAACGGAAGCTCCAAGTAGCACTCATCACACAACACTTCATTTAGTTCCATCAGTAAAGAAGGCCGATGGAATAACTCTCTCTCCTGCTATCGTGGACAAAATCACTATCGATCTACCTACTCAACCTGCCTTTACGGACGATATTCCGATCTTAAAAACATTTGGCTGATCCCCACTTCAATCGTCCTGGTAAGATTGATATTCTTCTAGGAATGGATGTATATCAGAGCATAGTCTTTCCCAAAATTCTCAAGGTTTCTTCTTTCATCACAGCACAATATACTATTCTTGGATGGCTACTGTACGGTCAAGCCGATAGCGGAGCAAATGTTACAGTGTATCTGACATTACATTCTGTATCAGAAGACACAAGCAATCAATTGTTGAGAGCTTTATGAGAGGTGGAAGAAGTTCACACTCCTAAAGATTCCTACACTAATGAAGAGCAACTTGCATTGGTTCACTATGAGAAGACGACCATCAAAACACGTGACGGATTGTATCAGGTAAAGCTTCCTAGACGTCCTGACGCGCCAGTTTTAGGAGACTCACGTAAACAAGCGGAGCAAAGACTTGCCTCAACAGAACTGTCACTGAAAAGGAAAGAAAAATGGGACTGCTTTCGAGAAGTCATCAACGACTACTTCACTAGTGGACATGTTGAACTAGCTCCCAATGAAGACCTGAAGAAACCAGCGTCGAGTGTATTTTATCTTCCAATGCATGGAGTAATGAAACAGTCTAGTACCTCCACTCAGCTAAGAGCAGTGTTCGATGCTTCCGCTGCTACGTCCACCGGTGTATCACTGAATGATATTTTGCTTCCGGGTAATGTCTATTCTCCACTGCCAGATATTCTACTTCGATTTCGTCTTCATAAGATTGGATTACAGCCGACGTTTCAAAAATGTTCCGCATGATTGAGCTTTACCCTATAGACCGAGACCTACATCGATTCTTATGGACAACAGACAGCAGTCATATGGTTGACTGCAGAATGACACGCTTGACCTTCGGCATCACTTCTTCACCTTTCATTGCTGCTCAAACACTTCAACGCATTGCATCGGATAATGCCGAACTTTACCCACAAGCAGCCGAGGTCGTACAAAAGAATTTCTACGTGGACGATTGTCTCACTGGTGCAGAATCTGTTACAGAGGCAACAGAGCTAAGAGAACAACTCAATGGTTTACTGGGACAAGGGAACATGCAGCTGAGAAAGTGGCGCTCAAGCTCTAGGAGTGTCATTGCCAGTGTCCCGGAAGATCTACATGAACAAGAAGTGGTACAGGAACTTCCGACTCCCAATGAGCTTCACAAAGCACTGGGAATCCATTGGGATATGTGTAGAGACTCACTTCACATTTCTACTTCATCTCTCAAACCGTCCGAGGAACTCACCAAACGGAATCTCACCTCGGATATCGCTAGGACGTTTGACGTCTTGGGTTGGATTGCTCCCACAATTCTGCTACTCAAACTGCTACTGCAGCGACTTTGGGAACTACAACTAGCATGGGATGACCCAGTTCCCGACAGCATAGCTACAACTTGACTCTCCTGGAGGAACCAGATTCCTGCACTAGCTAAAAGGCCGATTCCAAGACGCTATTTCTCACTTGACCAGGATCGACTTAGCGTACAACTGCATGGTTTTGCGGATGCTTCTGAGTCAGATTATGCAGCTGTGGTTTACATTCGCACCGTGTACCTAGATACGACTACTGAGGTCAAACTTGTTATAGCGAAGACCAGAGTCGCACCTTTGATGAGACTGACCATACCCAGACTGGAATTGTGCGCGGCTCAACTATTGGCAAAACTTCTCGACACTACAAGAAGAGCATTGTCCATTCCATTGCAGGATGTTTACTGTTGGACAGACGCTACAATAGTTCTTGCATGGCTGGATGGACAGCCCCGACGCTACAAGACCTACATTGGTAATCGAGTCAGTTCCACACTACAACTTATGCCGTGTCAGAAATGGCACGTCCCTACTGATTCGAATCCTGCCGACTGCGCATCTCGCGGTCTACTGCCGAGGAATTAACAAGAGCACAAACTATGGTGGAATGGGCCCCCTTGGTTGTGCAAGCCTCCCACTCACTGGCCACATATGCCTGTAACTAATCCTCCGGAAGACATTATGGAAGTCAAGACTGTTTCATATCTGGTTGTAGCAGACACTACGTGGCTAACGCAACGCTACTCATCTTACCATAAGCTACGAACTACTGTAGCATGGATACTACACTTCTGCCAAAACTGCAAACGGCATTCCGAGGAACGATGCTTATTCCCACGACTCTCAGTTGACGAGACGCGGAGGGCGGAAGAGCTTTTTTGGAAACTATCACAAGAGAATACATTCTCCGAGCAGCGCCAACGCCTGAGAAAGGGAAATGATTTGACTACTCGTGACCCTCTGCTATCGCTGCATTCATTTCTTGACAATCAAGGTGTGTTACGTGTAGGAGGACGTCTGCAATGCTCAAAACTCAAATACAGCCAACGTCATCCCGTAGTGCTCGACAGAAAGGAGCCTCTAACTCACCTCATTGTTCAGTATCTTCACACTACATCATGTCATGCTGGCCCTACACTTCTCCTGTCTATTCTCAGCCGATCGTTCCACGTCATTGCTGGGAAACGCTTAATCCGTGATGTTTGCCGTAAGTGTGTGATTTGTTGCAAGCAGTCACAGGTCGTCACGGAACAACGCATGGGACAGCTACCGCCTCAGCGTATCACACCCAGCGATGTTTTCTCCACAGTGGGCATTGACTACGCTGGACCTTTCCTAGTGAAACATGGCAACCCAAGGAAGCCTGTTATGATCAAGAACTACCTCTGTGTGTTCGTAGACTTCGTAGTTAAAGCCGTTCACCTGGAGTTGGTCACAGACATGACTGCTGAAGCCTTTGTGGCTACACTGAGACGATTCATGGCACCAACTTTGTAGGTGCAGAACGAGATCTTCGTGAATTGTATCAACTTCTGAAGGAGAAACCACTGCAAGACACTGTTCATGCTTACTGCCTCCATCAAGACATTCAGTGGCATTTCAGCCCAGAGAGAGCCCCTCACTTTGGAGGCCTCTGGGAGGCAGCAGTAAAATCTGCAAAGACACTTCTCAAGAAGACTGTGGGACTCCATAAGTTCACCTATGAAGAACTCTATACGGTTATCACTCAGGTTGAATCATGTCTCAACCGTCGACCACTAGTGCCATTTGACAGTACAGATGAAGATGGACTCGATGTCCTCACGCCAGGTCACTTCCTGGTAGGAAGGCCACTAGAAGCCTTACCAGACAAGGGAGATATACTGCAGCAACCTTCAACGCTCAAACGCTGGAATCTTTGTCAATTGGTTATCAGAGAGTTCTGGTACAGATGGTCGACAGAATACATTTGTACATTAAACAGACTCAACAAGTGGAGGAAAATTCATGAAGATATTCAAGTTGGAGACATCGTCCTCCTCAAAGACTCGACAACTTTTCAAAACAGTTGGCCTCTGGGTAGAATCGTCAAGACTTACCCAGGACAAGATGGTCTAGTCAGAGTGGTGTTAGTCAAGACAGCCAAGAATTTGTTACGACGTCCAATCTGCAAACTTGTTCTTCTACTAAAGGAAAGTGATAAAGCCAAACAAAGTCCGCCTTAGGGGCCCGGGATGTTGGAGCAAGCAAACAAGTGACAAACATAGGCCAGATGGCACAACAATAAACAATTAATTAATGATTTACACCTTATTGAGAAAGGACAAACATACATTCACACTTCATTCAAACACACATTTATCCATTAGCTTCATGAAAACAACCCCCCTTGGACTGAGCTACAGTATATAGTGGACTGACCCAGCTCAGTCCAATTAGTTGTGCAGTTGTTCAGTTTGTTGTGCAGTTGTTCAGTTTTGTTGCATTTGTTCAACTCTTCTAGCCATTCATCGCACTCTTCATTTCATATTTTCTTGAATATTATTCGACTTCCTATTCGTTTACTAATCATTGTACTATTCTTCAATTTCATATAACTTAAAACCTATCTACCTTTGATTGTCTGGGGCGTAGTCTAACTGCACTCTGGATTAGCATACAACGGACATTTGCGCAGGAAGAGACATACCCAGTGCAGTGTTCGTTCATTTAAGGGCGAGTTATGTTGCTACTAGGTAACCAGCCGCTACGCTTAATAGCGCACTAGAAGATTCAATAATCGTCATAAGGAAAATATTAATTGATTCGCTCATTTAACAATATCTGGACTAATATACGATTTGGATATTATTAAATAATTCTCATTGTCATGCATGTACCTAACAATTCCTAGAAGTTTTTATGACTAAGTGGAAACTAGAGCACTAATAGTGCTAATCCTGAGGTTTAGTTAAAAACTGCACTAATTCGCAAACAACAAACAAACTATTGTTGAATAACCAAGTTCTTAAATATTCAGCTTCTAACTGTAATAGTAAACACTTAGGGCAATTTTTTGGGAGAGCAGGCATATTAAAGTTGATGAAAAAAGTTTACCTCCATTAAGCAAAGACATCCCAGCACCTGACAAACGAGGTTAGGCACTGGAATTCCAGAACGCAAGCAACAAATCTGAACCACCCTGTAAAATTTGTAAACTCACATGACCACGCTTGATTCTAAACGGCAGCTAGACAATTAAATGGGCGTGGCCATATAGCAGTAGTCACTATAGTCCGCCCTCTCTCTCGTTTTCGCAAAACTAAGCCGAAACTCCAAAAAGTGGCAAAATAAAGGGACTTAAAATCATTATCTAGTCGAAGTTCTTCTTCTCTCAAAGCATAAAAGTCTGCTATCTTCGGAGATTGGCTGTTGACAGAGTGAATGAATGAATGAATAAATGGATGAATGAATGAATGAATGACAAGCAGACAAAACCCTCTCGTGCATGCACTCGTGAGGTTTAATTACATTATTAACAGGACAGAACTAGCACTATAATGAAAGGGAAGGAAATATATAATTAAGTCAGAATGTGTGAAGTTCTTTTAATATTATTATAAATAATTTGGATATTTATTATCAATGAAGAGCGTAAAGAATTTTCAATCAATTTGCTATGTAACTAGCATAAACAAGTAATGAACACATGTTATAATGAAAAAAATAATAACTGTGAAGAATACCTATAGACGTTTAGACTATCAGGTAAGGAAATTGATTCAATAAATTCCAGATTTAGCATTAATGCATCTCAAGAGGAAGGCTAAGTTTATCAAGTTCCACCAAACTTGCTGTATACCGTGTAACATTAAGTGATCTTCAACCACCATCTTAATGTAGTGGTTATGTTATTTAGTTATTAAAGTTTATTTGGGTGCCATCCAATTTATCTTACTGTAAAAACAATCTGAGAAACCTTTTGTTTTTACCAATCTAGTGTTTATGAAATGCAGTTATTATAACTATCAAATGTTTAAATAAGTGTTGCTCTTCTCATAAAGATCATTGTTACAGTCGGTCATATGGCTTCTCACTAAGTAGTAAACAAGAAATGATGAAATCAACACTCATGCATCATGCTGGTTGGTATAACAAATGACAATGTGTTGATGTGCAGAATGGTATTAATAGCAGTTTGACTGTAAACTATTTGTGAGAAGAGATCACTGGTGAGCTAAGTAATGAGGCTCTATAGTATTTGTAACGTACTACTGTTTTGCTTATGCATAAAAGTTTTTACCACATTATCACATATATAAGTACTGATATTATGCAGAAAAATAATATCATTTTAACTATGCTGGCTTGTTTGTCAATATACTTGCTTTGTTTTAGGTATTATTTAAACATTATAGCAAAAAACAATATAATAGTTGACGATTTAAAATAATTTTATTTTTTTCAAAACCTGAAATCTGTTATTTTTAATATTATATATTTAGTAGACAGAGTGCAATCAAGAAACATGCAGACAGCCAGGCAGCAGACAAACAGACAGACAGACAGACAGACAAAGAGACAGACAAATGGACAGACAGACAGACAGTCAGGCATTGTCTTTAACTTAACAATTAGCTATACTTAGTTCATATAGTCATTACAAAAAAGCTAACTTGAAATTCAATGATAGAGTCCAAGCAAAGTGCAAACCACTGGCATACAAACAGTTGGGGATTGGGGCAGAGGGGCCAGCCTCAACCCCCCCCCCCCCCCCCCCCATGTCTCAAGATAGGGGGCAGGATCCCTCCTTTTGTTCACAGATTTAGTACATAGGTGACTGTGTATTGAAGCTAGTGAAAGATTTCAATATTGTGCTTGGTTCATGGCCAACCTCTTCTTTCCAATGAGTGTAAAATTTACATACATTTACGTCCTGAAAAACCATAACAGAATTGAGCAATGAAGTTGTCAACCATTGGTAATGATTTTTTTGTGAATTGAAATGAAAAGAAGATTGCTATTCTTGTAGCAAACCTAAACACATAAGCTATTGATTACTTTAGCAACTAACAATGCATAACCAACTATTAGACACATTATCTAAACAATTCTTTTTTAGTGCCTTTAAATGATGAGTGTCAACCACATCAACTACCGCTTAATGGATTGTAAGAGTAAATTAAAAGGCTACTTTAGTTATTGTTAAGTAAGTGTACTTAAAATTCACAGAGCAGTAGGAGAAAAGGGACAGGAAGGGTGACTGCTTTTCCCTTTTTTTTACATTTCGTGTTACTAATGGTTTAGAAAAAAGCATATTTACTGTTTATTTCAATTTGACCACTGTTAAAAATGGGGATTTTGGAGAGCTTAGTTTTGGTTTGGACATCCCAGTTAAAAGCCTAATATTGCCTCCATAACTAGTCATTACTAGAAGATATTTTAAATGAAGAAACTAGAGGATATAAGCTATCAATTGTACATGCTCATTGGGTATATAATGTATTGATGTGTAAGTCATTAGGGCTGGGTGTTCAGACAGCGCCTCCTGGTAAATACCTCAAAAAGTGTTATTTAAACACCCCGTTTTAACAGAGAATAGGGTTAGAAAGCTTTCTTTTAGAATTCTCCACAATGTTTCGATACAAGGAGCAGCCAGCCCATATTTTATCTTCATTGTAATGGTCTCAGCCCTCCACTTGTAATCTTAATATATTGGGGAAAGGCCCATTATAGTGACATCCATATTGTAACTTATTAGATGTATTTTATCTCTTTTGCAGGCTACTTATTAAACAATACAGAATTAAAAATATTTAGTTGCTATGGGGAACTGAACCCAGGAACACTTGGTTAATGCACAAGTGCTCTGCTAAGGAGCTATGACAACCAGCTACCGCCCTTGTCAGCTTACTACTACACATCTGATATTTCAACTTCAGTGTGGTGCTAAGGTACATGATTTTTTTTATCCTTCATTGTATGTGCTTAGTTGGGCAAATGATGTCAGGCTCTCACTAACAAGTCTCAATTGAGATTTTGGTATAATATATATGATAAAGTAAAGAGAACTCAGGGCTACTCCTCAGTAGAAATAGGCAAAATCAGATTGTTAGATGAATTGATATTTAATAGTACAATCTAAGGTTTTCTTTAATGATTAAGTCATTCTCAGCTGAAATAATGATAATAATAGCAAATGTTCTCGTTCTAATAGCCAATACTATATTAATTGAAACTAAACTTAATTTTTAATTAACATAACATTGGCTGTTAGAAAGCGAAAATTAGCTCTTGTTTATTCACAATAAACTGCTGCTGATCAGAAGGTTCAATTACTACTGGTATTTCTGTATACACAAAATATATCATGTAAGGAACAACAAAATAATCTATACTTGACAGTAGACCTTCTATTATCTGAACCTCACTAATTTAAACTTTGTCAGTTAAAACGTTCAACACTCACTATTCCTTGACATAACCATCTAAAATAGCTGACAGAGAGCACATAGCAGCACAGTATCTACCCAGATGATCAACTATCATTTACCTATTTTTCAGCAGAATCTTACCATAAAGAACACATAAACCCATTCTGTACATAGATTGTAGGGGAAAAATAGCTCATATACTCACAAACAACTAGCATAGGAATTTTTAAGCAAGCACTTTAGAAAATGGTGATAAGGTACAAGAGCATTACAACATAAGCAGACTGAGATGAATTGCAGTCATGGTGGAATACCATGACGGTAAATAAGAATAAATAAGGGATAAAAATTTAATTATAATATAATTAAATTTTATTATTCATATTATTATTCATTCCATTGTAATAATAGATTTTCAATTTGAATACTTCTTGTATGAAGACCCTATGGCTTTGTACCAGTGAGGATCCACTGTATATAACATTCTTGTTGATTAAACAACTCACCATACACTGTGAGGTTTACACTGCCTGCATCTGTTCCTAACCGGTTCATAGCTACACAACTGTAAGTACCAGAATCCACAGCAGAGGTAGGAGCTATGGTGAAGTTGCTGGCTCCCATTGAAGTAGATATAGAATAGGTCTTGGAATTAAGTGTTGTTGTGCTTAAATTAAATGTATCTTCAATATTACTATCTCTGACTCTATTCCAGATAAATGTGGGAAGTGGTAGACCTTCTGCTGTACATGATAGAGTGACAGAATGTGGACTTAAAGCTTGCACTGTAGTAGATGGAGACATAGTATTAGTAGGAGGAACTAAAAATAAAGAAATCACTAACTGAAATGCATTATAGTTATTATATTATGCACCAACATTAATTATAGTCTAATTCAACATAATACCAGTTGCAGTGCAGTAGATTCAAGCAATTTATTTAATAATAAAAATTTAAAATGGCGGGTTATATGTCTTGTGTTAAACACATGTGCAGTACAAATATTAGAGAATCCAAACTCCTATGTATCTTAGAGCCGGTTCAACACTTACAGATTTTAAACTACTTACAATAAATGGTCAGTGTGAAACTGTGACTATCCATTTCATTAGAATTACTAGCAGAGCAGGTAAATGAAGTGTCTCCTCTCATAACATTAGTTATTGTGAGAGTGGAAGTGACTACAGCATAGCCTTCTGCATCCATATTTGTAATTGAAAACACTTGATACATGCCTCCTGATTGTATCCATGTAAAGGCAGGGGCTGGTAATCCTCTGGCAGAACAGTTCAATATCACCATTGTATTAACATCATATTCCAGACTACTACTAGCTCCAGTTGGCTGTATAATAGTAGCAACAGCTACAAAAAGGAACAAGGAAATAGTATATTATATACAATTATTTATGATTATTTAAATATCAGTATAGTGTTCAGTGATGAAATGCTTAAATGTATTGAGTGCGAGAATTTATGTGAGAAGGAAGTTAAAGTATCAAAAAATGTCACAAGGGGGGGCTCCGAGGGCTGGACCCCTCCAATGCTATTTTTGGTCACAATCTAAAGCTGATTTATTACATAAACACTGGCAAACTATGCATCATATGCTGTGAAGCCGCTCCCACCCTCTACCCCCACATTGGAACATCTTTCTACACTACTGCTAATGCACTCCCACATTTTACTCTGACTGTATGTAATGTGTTTTCTTGAGAAGAACAATGACTTATTGTAAGCATAAATGATGACTGGAGCTTCCCCAACCAAAAATTATCTCCATACCCGCTGGAGAGAGTAAATAGGATGCAAATAGCTATTTATTGAGAAGTTCACCAGAGAGAAATAATATACAATTGTTACAATCTGTTAGGAATCTCCAGCCATTTGGTAGCATTCTAAACTTCAAAAGCTGCAACACCAATTTAAATTAATTATATTCTTACCTAACACTTGCACAGTGATGTAAGCAGAGCTTTGGAAATCATTTCCCTCATAGTTTACTCCCATGCATTGATACTGTCCATTGTGTTGAGGATATAGGGCATGTGTTATGTGCAGTACAGAGACCACCTGACCTGGAGAATCGTAACGAACAGTACCATTAGTAAAATTTATGTCAGTTTGACCAAATTTAGTTGTATGATTATTGATGGTCCAGAAAATGGAGGGTGTTGGGGCTCCTATGGAACTGCAGGAGATGTTCACACTCTCCCTTTCCCTCACTTTAACCAAATTAGACTGTCCATCATCTACTGCAGTATTAGGCATTCCTACAGGTATAATAATAATCAGTAAGTTAAATTATAAAACATCATTAATAGCCACGAGTAGTACAGAAAACTTTTAAATTACTGCCATAATTAATTTTATGGGACAAATATACTAATTTAAAGTATTACTCACTTCTTACTGGAATCTACAAATTTACAGCATTACTCACTTCTTTCTGAAACAAATATCGAATCTTCAATACTTCTTCCAGTATTATCAATAGCTGCATAGTATTCTCCAAAATCTATATTAGTTGTGGGCTCTCGAGCATATACTTCCAAAAAATGAGTGAATTCAGAATTATGTGCCAAATCATCAGATGCCAATGCCCGCCTATCTCTGTGCCAGACCAAGTACTCAAAGTTTCCATGGCTGGAAAATTCCAAAACCAGCTTTTCAGGTGGTGTCAGAAAGACAACTAATGGTGAGAGTCGCTTTATTGTAGGGGTGGTTTCTGTATACATATAATATGCATTATAATGGAAATTAGCTTAAGATTTTTTTTGACTTTCCCATGTATGTACAATGTTTTGGAGGATTATGACAAACTTCAATAAATTCTTGTAAACACACTTACTAATGACAGCATGCCACACCCTCTTGCTTTTGTATTTTCCAATTATTTATATTTGATAGACTTACTGTTATCTAATCTCAAAGGAAATGTGCCATAAATAGCAGAGTCGTTACTGTAAAGGAGACATTGATACACTCCTGACTTGGAAATCTGAAATTCAAAAGACAATTTCAAAGATTCATTGAATGTTTTTTCTGCTGTGCCAAGTGACATTTCTGTAGCTTGAACTCCATTGTGTAGCCAAATGACGGAAACATTGGAGTATTCATTTGAATAGGTTCCAATTAGCTCCAAGTAAAGATTAACTTCCTCATTCGGTCTAAATGAGGTTTGATTATTATCAATTACAGATGAGGTTGTAAAGTATGATATACTTGGATGTACGATGGTACCTAGCCAACCAGATGAAACTAAAAAAAAATAGTGCTATTGATTTAGTGTTTTCATGACAACTTATGTTATATATATAGCTAACAATCACAAAAAGGTCTTACATATGAATAATTTTATTATTATTGATACCATTCATTGTATCAATAAAATGGTATAGTACATGTGATGACATTTGGTACCCCATCAAAATATGGTATGTGTTATTATTGTTTTACCTTCACTTGATAATGCATTTCCAGCGATAGTGTCTAACCCATCCCTAGCAGTACACTGATAGACACCAGAATCAGAAGACACTACATTATCTATCACTAGTAGTAATGTAGTGGAGGATGAGTTATTAGAGGTTCTCAGTATAAGGTGGGGTGCATCTTGTCTTATTATCACTCCATTTCTTCTCCATGACACACTAAGTGTGCTGGATGTTGAGTTTATATTACAATAAAACCATAAAACTGAGCCTTGTTGGATATTCACAGATTTGGGAGCATCAAATAGTTTTAGAGGATAGACTGTTGCTGTGAGCTGAGCATGAGTAAACGAGTCTGTAAGTTATTATAAACATTTAATAATACAATAAAAATGTAGTTCCCAAAACTATTTTGATAAATTTTGGACTAATTTTGGACTCGAATGCATTTTTTTTGGATTAACTGGCATTTTAAATTAGTTGATGCAGTAGCAGCTTAAAGGAATTTTTGTCTTAAAATAGCTCAAATTAAAAGAGAATCTTGCAAACTTTTGTTCTGCAGACCTTTATCGGCTATATTTTAGTATGCAGAGAAATTAATATGAAAATGGTTAGCTACTGAGCACAAATCTAACACAGGGCATAAAGTGGAAGTGCCTATCATCACATATTTAAGAAATTTCATACTTTCTCCTCCCTCTAATATAGCACTAAATTGCCCTGCATCTAGGCCATTTAGCTCTATCCTCTAATGGAAATGTGGAGAATAATGCTATATTCCTAAATACGTGGCTACAAGAAATTTACATTTACTCTGTGTAAAATATTAGGATCTTATACTCAGTGGTCCTTCCAGCTGGTGAAGGTCCGCAGTTCAAACTTTTTTCAAAGGTTAAGCTATTTAATCTGTTATTAAATTTGGATTAACTATAGATCTTTACAATTTTAAAATAGCTGGACTATTGAATATCAATAATATTCATCTACTTAGGTATATCTCATTTAATAAATCATGCTAGGGAAACAAAATAAAATATATCAGGTGGTGTACACCTTTCTTCTGAAAGAATCTCTTAATTTTTTAATGCAGAATTACATGAAAATTGTATGTAGTTAATGTGGATAAAAAGCGTGTTCTCACGTACTTACTAATCAAATTATGATCAATCATTATAATAGAACAAAAAAACTTACAGGTCAAAGTGAAGAAACTAGTCAGGAAAGTTCTCATGAGCATCTTAACTACTGATCTTGCAGTGAATGATGATATTCTTAACACATACAGTGATGTTATTTAAGAAGTACACGCTCAGTTTTCATAACAATAAAATCAGAACTGAAAATGTGTATTACATATCAATATTATTATAAACGGTAACGTTGATGGAAGCTGTGCAAAACATATTTTGGAGGAGGAAACTACTACAAACTTGCTTAATGTAACAGCCGAAAAGGAAGAAGCGAAAAATGAAATGAAAAAATGGCCAGATGAAAGTTAATAATCAGAGTGCAATCTCATTCTTTATAGCATATTTTGTAGTGTTTACCAATTAACACTGCATTTGTTATAATTATCTTAATAATAGCTAATATCTTTCAGTTGCTACAAGTTTAGTCTTTCATTTTATTCATTGTTCTTATGGTAAATAGTGGATAGTACAGTCTTTCTCTTTGAAAATTTTTGACCTTGATAATTTTGACAGTATTGAAAACCTTTCATCATGAGAGCTTTCAATGTATTTACAAGTAAACGATTAAATTTTTATTGTAAATATTACCAGTGCCTCCAACATTTCAAGTTCATAGTTCTTCTGTTGGAGTTGAAGTAAACCAAACATTGATGTTGTCAGTAACAATAGATTATAATTACCCTCTCAATGAAATCTCTTGGATATTCAATGGCGACAGTTTAATGGGACAATCACGAGTCAGTGTTACTATTCCACCTGTATTTAAAGTTCCGTCAGTAACCACGAGTTTGCAAATAAGTTCTGTTGTTCCACGTGATGCAGGAGTATAATGTTGTCATGGTATCAAGTCCTGCAGGAGATATCAGTACCTCATTTACTATGGATGTAACTGGTATGATAATTGTAGTTTTATTTTGTAGTTTTATATTAATTATAATTATATACACATGAATATAATAGTGACAAGTTACATACACACAAACAAGTAAACAAGTCCATTCACTTAATTAGCACTTGATGCAGTCCATTAATTCCCAATCGACTTTGCCTTGTAACCAAGTCCATTCACTTAATTAGCACTTGATGCAGTCCATTAATTCCCAATCGACGTTGCCTTGTTGACGTCTTGGTCCAGTGGCTCTGTCAGGGAAGGCTCGTCCCTGACAGAGGGTATGGGAAATGTACAGAATAAAATTTGCATGATAGAGAAGAATTTTGTTACTCAGTTAAGAACTATTCATGCACTCTAGTGGCACAATAATTCTGACCAGTCGTTGGAAGATCCAACAAATCAACTCAATTGTACATAAAAATGCTACTGGAGCACATAATAAATGAAAAGCTGTAACCTGTGCTATTCTATAAGAGGTCACACAAATTGCTCCATGTGTGTATACAGACCTTCTTCAGTGATACAACAAGAGGGTGTGGTCACACAAGACATCCACAAATTTTTAGTTGCCAGTTTTAAGTTAAATGTCCATCAATGTGAAAGCCCAAGGATTTTAAGTTTGAATGGGCTTACAATAATTTTTCAGTATTTTAAAAATAAACCTTATTATAATAATAAATGCGTTAGAAAATGCCCTTTTAATCAATGAGTAACCTATAACAATCTTAAGTATAAAATACTCTTCATAATATTGTATTTAGAGGTAAGGTTTTATCATTAGTTAAAATATGGGCAAGTGGATCGTTGAAGTTTGGGTCATTCTTTTCATAATTGTATTTCCATTGTTGAAATTGTATACATTATTTTAATATTTATCACAGCTTTATTAATTGTGGAATTTTTTTCAACCTTATTTAGTAACAACACCAATGATATGGGTTCACTTAGATAGCTACATTTTATCCATAATACATTTGTATTGACCGCAATTCTATCCTTTGTTTTAAGTAATATATTATACATGTATATTGCTGTAATCGTATTAGTTATTTAGTATAAGTAGCTAACTAGTCAAAGCATGATAGACATTTTTCATTCTTACAAACATAGACAAATTGTGAATTGATATCTTATAAAGGTGATGAGGTGTAATGTGATACCTTGTATGTTTATTTTGTATGTTTATTTTAGAGAGTACAAAAAAGTACACATTCAAGTCCTTCAACAATTGTCCCACCACATCTACCTTAGAACAAATGATGATGGAAGTGCTTCAATTTTTGAACAGGAATTATAGTTAATAAATGCAATAGATTACATAAGCAGTGACTGCAAACAAATCAGTTAATGAATTCACTAACTGTAGAAATAGCTCCTTTGAGACAATTTTAAATGTCTTGTATAAATGTTTAATTTCTATTAACTACATACAGCCAGTGTGGTACAAACACACTTTTTAAATCAACAATATTTTAAAATTAGTGATCATTCAAAATTTGTGGTTATTTTAAATTATGTATTAAAAATATGATTTAGCAACTTTATAAGAGATTTGAAGAATTTTCAAGTTCTTACTACATACTAGTCAATACCACATCCCACTGTGGTTTGTTCGACACTCACTGGCCATGTGCCATCTATTGTTCAGATGTTACGTACTGAAAAAAATTCCAATACAAGCAAACAATAATTCCAGCTTTATTCATCCATCCGAATTTAGTTGTTCTGCAAACTTACAGACTCTATGAGAACTTTGATTTGGTTAAAACAGTGTTTGGGCAGTAATTGTTTTGTTTTTTTCAGTTTATATATTATGTCACAAATTGAATTGAAAGAAAACTTGAACGGTTAATACTATTATATATATGGACTTGATTTTGTAGCACACATTTCCTAAAACCAATTCTTTACATTGGTTCTATAAGTGCAAAAATACACTGCTTACTACCTATGACAGCTGGTAACTAGTGTGTAGAGTGGTATTTCCTGTCTATATTGTAAATCATTTGATAGTTATAGTTGGCTAGTGAAGTTTAGGTCTTCAAGATCTTTGTGTATATGTTTCAATAGTGTCTATACTTCAATAAAAACATTGTAATGCCTTCAATATATGTTTTGGTATCTTCACTGCCTGAAAAAAGTTTATTGACAAGCGTAACAAAATATGTAAGCAGTGGTGGTAGTTAGAGTTGACAAAAATTGTCAAGACTGTAGAGGTCACACTAATTTACAATTGTTAAGTGATAAAGTTTCAATCTAATTGTGTTAGTGTACTATATACATAGACACTTTTCAGGCAGTAAATGTAATTTAGAGTTATTAACAAGCTAGGGACTAACAGAGTGTGATTGAAAGTGGAGTGTATTCATATAATAATATGTGTAAACTGTGTTGTTTGTTACTTCAGCCACCACCAGGATGCTAGTTAAGTCTGAGAACTATGTTAAACTGTGTGCCACTCTGTCTTGTTGGTTATTGTGTCATCATGTCCTTCACTAAGTAATTCATGCCATATAGGTATTTTGAAGCATTAAGTGTAACCAGAGGGATATATGGCTAGCCTACTAAATGTGGGGGAGCTTATGTAAATATAAATTACTGTACTATTTGAGTTAATATGACTTTATTGCAAGGGTTTATCAATTGAGTATTTTTTCTGTAATTATGTATAGAAATGAAGTTCAATTGTTCTAAAAGTTCTCAGTGCACACTTAAGATAAAGCAGTTTTATCTTAATGTTTTGCACTCATACTTTATTTTAGATAAATATTTTGTCTCTGAGTATAAACAAAGTCCTTTCAGCAGTGGGAGATGTAACAAAATGTCAAAGTTGAAAAAAGCAACTTATGGACTGAAGCTAGCAGTTGTGTGAATACAATGTGTCTGGCTATATGATTCCAACTACTTTGATTAAAAAAGTGCTGTAATAATTATTTGAGGATGCATGCTGATAATCAACTAGTTTGATGAAACTACTAGACCAGCAAAATCAGTTGTTTTGTTCGATTGTGGGGAATGACCGACAGTTATCCTTGTACCTTTCTTCTCAACTAACCCTAGGTAGACTCGCTGCCACCAGGGAAAAGGGTAATGGGTGGTGTTGTTGCCTGTGCAGTCAAATTCTCTCTACCAACAGCAAGACTCACAGAACACCTATTGCATAACCATATCCAAATCCACAGAAAAGATTGACAAACAAATTTAAATACATTAGAAACAGGAAATGATGCACATGATACAAGTAAGTTTAGAAGAGTCTTCCCCCAGTTTGTCTATTCAGCACAAGTCATCATATTACACTATACAACACACAAACAAGTTTAACTATAACATAACTGAACACAAAAGACATAACTAACACCTTGCATGATCTTCAGTACACACCAGTGTATAACATAAGTATTACTTTGTTACATGTATGAAAAACACCAGGGTGACTCATTTATTATACACTAGTGTTTCTCCTAAGGATAGGTACCGGTTTACACAATGGTGTATACCATTGATATAAAAAATTATACTACATGTATAAACCATGATACCATGACAATGATACTAATAAAATATAACGAAATAAGAATAATATCGTTACATAGCTCGTTGATCTAAAAGTGTGACTTAGCCTCTCCCCCAACCCTGAAAACTACCACAGACTATTGGGCTTAAAATAAAATTACCAGGGGCGTCAAAGAAATTTTTGCTCGAATGATCATGACAATATAGGGGCATTATACCAATAAAAGTTAGTGATTATACAGCCAAAAATGACTAGCTTAATCTGAAAAACTAAGTAGGGTGGGGCTTTGTTTCCTGTCTATGCTTTGTAGGCTTAGATAGACATTAAGTTGAAACTATGGCTTTTTTAAGTTAGAACTTAGTCTCGCGGGGCAAGACCCTTTACTCAGTCGTTATGTTGGGAAAAGGTCTGGAACTTCAACTGTATTTATTTCATTCCTTTCCCCACAAATACTGGGGAACACAATACTTTAGTATACTTTTTTATAGCTTATAATGCATTTGGGTAATACCAAGGTGTGTTAAGGATCAGCACAAGAATACTTTAATTAGAATAAATAAGAATAATAGTTACTTGGCAATAGATAATAGAACTCAACAACACAGAGAAAACAAAATAATATAGTCTAATCATCATCTAGGTGATAATGCATGTGCAATAAAAATAAGCCTCGAGTAACATATTACAATAATGTTCAGTACACAGCATTAGGTAACATAATGTGATAGTATAATAGTACGTATTGTTATTTCCACACATGGGTAATTCCACTACGTTGTTTTATTACTAGACAATGGTTTCCATTGAAGTCAACAGCAAGCTAAGGGGCCAGGTGAATAGAAAAGCTATGACTATGGAATATTGTAAGTTATCCAATGTAGTTTTGATATAAATAGCTGAACATTTTTCTATATTATATAAACAATAATTATACTTAATTAATATACACAAGATTTCATTCATAGAAATATGCGTACTTTTTAAAGTCATTCAGGAAAAAGTAGTATATAAATCACTCACTTAAGAAGTCACGTTTGAGGACAACACTAAAACGATTGATATAATAATTGATAGTGAGATTAAATATTTAGCATGATATTTAAGTATATGAAAAACTTATCTTCAGGGACACTATGGAAAGAGACTAAACCAAACCTTCAAGACCTTTATTTTTGGCATGAACTAAAACCTAAACATGTTGGTAATTTATGAACCAAAATAATTCTGGAAACAATTTAATAATATTTTTGTAATTATTCTACAGAAGCTTTGTAATATTTTTATTCTTCACATTTAATTACTTTTTCTTACACTGCACAGGAGAGCACAAGGATCAGATGGTTCTTCACATTCTAGTGTTTGTGTAGCATAGAGAAGAATTTTTCTCTGTGGCTGTTGCTGCAGATTCAGAAGCTAAAGGTATTTTAGTGGAAATGTTCTCTTCATTGACGGTCTAAAGAATTGACAAATTATAGTTTCAACTAGTACCAATGCTGCCTGTAATTCTGTAATTATTTCACACCCATATTCTATTCTTAACAATTACCATACTTATTTTATATGCACTACACTTGTTTACTTGCCCTTAGGGCTACTTAGCATCCATTTTAATGTAGTTTTTTTATACAATACTATACATTCTTACCTGCTCTACAGTAGCAGTTTGTTTAACTTTCATCTGGCCATCTTTTTCATTTCATTTTTCGCGTCTTCCTTTTTGGCTGTTACAGTAAGCAAGTTTGTAGTAGTTTCATTCTCCAAAATAAGTTCTGCACAGCTTCCATCAACGTTACCGTTTATAATTGATATGTCGTACACATTTTCAGTTTGATTTTATTGTTATGAAAACTGAGCGTGTACTTCTTAATAACATCACTGTTTGGAATATCATCATTCACTGCAAGATCAGTTGTTAAGATGCTCATGAGAACTTTCCTGACTAGTTTCTTCACTTTGACCTGTAAGTTTTTTGGTTCTAATATAATGATTGATCATAATTTGATTAGTAAGTACGTGAGTCAAGAACCCTTTATTTGTCCATTAACTACATACAATTTTCATGTAATTATGCATTAAAAAATTTATGAGATTCTTTCAGAAGAAAGGTGTACACCACCTTATATATTTATTTTGTTTCCCTAGCATGATTTATAATGAGATATATCTAAATAGATGAATAATATATTGATATTCAATAGTCCAGTTATTTAAAAATTGGAAAGATATTTAGTTACTATAGTAAATCCAAATTTAATAATAGATTAAATAGCTTAACCTTTGAAAAAATTTTGAACTGCGGACCTTCACCAGCTGGAAGGTCCACTGAGTATAAGATACTAATATTTTACCCAGAGTAAATGTAAATTTCTTGTAGTCACGTATTTAGGAATACAACATATTGTCCACCTTTCCATTAGAGGATAGAGCTAAATGGCCTAGGGTAATTTAGTGCTATACTAGAGGGAGGAGAAAGTATGAAATTTCTTAAATATGTGATGATAGGCACTTCTACTTTATGCCCTGAACTATCTGCAGAACAAAATTTTGCAAGATTCTCTTTTAATTTGAGCTATTTTAAGACATTAATTCATTTAAGCTACTTCATCAGCTAATTTAAAATGCCAGTTAACTCCAAAAAAAATGCATTCGGGTCCAAAATTAGTCCAAATTTATAAAATTATTTTTGGGAACTACATTTCTATTGTATTATTAAATGTTTATAATAACTTACAGACTCGTTTACTCATGCTCAGCTCACAGCAACAGTCTATCCTCTAAAACTATTTGATGCTCCCAAATCTGTGAATATTCAACAAGGCTCAGTTTTATGGTTTTATTGTAATATAAACTCAACATCCAGCACACTTGGTGTGTCATGGAGAAGAAATGGAGTGATAATAAGACAAAATGTACCCCACTTTATACTGAGAACCTCTAATAACTTATCCTCCACTATCTTACTACTAGTGATAGATAATGTAGTGTCTTCTGATTCTGGTGTCTATCAGTGTACTGCTAGGGATGGGTTAGACACTATTGCTGGAAATGCATTATCAATTGAAGGTAAAACAATAATAACACATACCATTTTTGATGGGGTACCAAAATGTCATCACATGTACTCTACCATTTTATTGATACAATGAATGGTATCAATAATAATATAATTATTCATATGTAAGACCTTTTTGTGATTGTTAGCTATATAATATAACATAAGTTGTCATGAAAACACAAAATCAATAGCACTATTTTTTTTAGTTTCATCTAGTTGGCTAGGTACCATCGTACTTCCAAGTATATCGTACTTTACAACCTCATCTGTAATTGATAATAATCAAACCTCATTTAGACCGAATGAGGAAGTTAATCTTTACTTGGAGCTAACTGGAACCTATTCAAATGAATACTCCAATGTTTCCGTCATTTGGCTACGCAATGGAGTTCAAGCTACAGAAATGTCACTTGGCACAGTAGAAAAAACATTCAATGAATCTTTGAAATTGTCTTTTGAATTTCAGAATTCTAAATCAGGAGTGTATCAATGTCTCCTTTACAGTAATGACTCTGCTATTTATGGCACATTTCCTTTTAGATTAGATAACAGTAAGTCTATCAAATATAAATAATTGGAAATACCAAAGCAAGAGGGTGTGGCATGCTGTCATTAGTAAGTGTGTTTACATGAATTTATTAAAGTTTGTCATAATCCTCCAAAACATTGTACATACATATATGGGAAAGTTAAAAAAAATCTTAAGCTAATTTCCATTATAATGCACAATATATGTATACAGAAACCACCCCTACAGTAAAGCGACTCTCACCACCAGTTGTCTTTCTGACACCTCCTGAAAAGCTGGTTTTGGAATTTTCCAGCTATGGAAACTTTGAGTACTTCGTGTGGCACAGAGATAGGCGGGCATTGGCATCTGATAATTTGGCACGTAATTCTGAATTCACTCATTTTTTGGAAGTATATGCTCGAGAGCCCACAACTAATATAGATTTTGGAGAATACTATGCAGCTATTGATAATACTGGAAGAAGTATTGAAGATTCGATATTTGTTTCAGAAAGAAGTGAGTAATGCTGTAAATTTGTAGATTCCAGTAAGAAGTGAGTAATACTTTAAATTAGTATATTTGTCCCATAAAATTAATTATGGCAGTAATTTAAAAGTTTTCTGTACTACTCGTGGCTATTAATGATGTTTTATAATTTAACTTACTGATTATTATTATACCTGTAGGAATGCCTAATACTGCAGTAGATGATGGACAGTCTAATTTGGTTAAAGTGAGGGAAAGGGAGAGTGTGAACATCTCCTGCAGTTCCATAGGAGCCCCAACACCCTCCATTTTCTGGACCATCAATAATCATACAACTAAATTTGGTCAAACTGACATAAATTTTACTAATGGTACTGTTCGTTACGATTCTCCTGGTCAGGTGGTCTCTGTACTCCACATAACAAATGCCCTATATCCTCAACACAATGGACAGTATCAATGCATGGGAGTAAACTATGAGGGAAATGATTTCCAAAGCTCTGCTTACATCACTGTGCAAGTGTTAGGTAAGAATATAATTAATTTAAATTGGTGTTGCAGCTTTTGAAGTTTAGAATGTTGCCAAATGGCTGGAAATTCCTAACATATTGTAACAATTGTATATCATTTCTCTCTGGTAAAATTCTCAATAAATAGCTATTTGCATCCTATTTACTCTCTCCAGCGGGTAGGGAGATAATTTTTGGTGGGGGAAGCAAGCACCAGTCATCATTTATGCTTACAATAAGGCATTGTTCTTCTCAAGAAAACACATTACATACAGTCAGAGTAAAATGTGGGAGTGCATCAGCAGTGGTGTAGAAAGATGTTCCAATGTGGGGGTGGGGGGTGGGAGCGGCTTCACAGCATATGATGCATAGTTTGCCAGTGTTCATGTAATAAATCAGCTTTAGATTGTGACCAAAAATAGCATTGGCCTCGGAGCCCCCCTTGTGAATTTTTTTGATACTTTATCTTCCTTCTCACATAAATTCTCGCACTCAATACATTTAAGCATTTCATCACTGAACACTATACTGATAATTAAAAAATCATAAATAATTGTATATAGTATACTATTTCCTTGTTCCTTTTTGTAGCTGTTGCTACTATTATACAGCCAACTGGAGCTAGTAGTAGTCTGGAATATGATGTTAATACAATGGTGGTATTGAACTGTTCTGCCAGAGGATTACCAGCCCCTGCCTTTACATGGATACTATCAGGAGGCATGTATCAAGTGTTTTCAAATACAAATATGGATGCAGAAGGCTATGCTGTAGTCACTTCCACTCTCACAATAACTAATGTTATGAGAGGAGACACTTCATTTACCTGCTCTGCTAGTAATTCTAATGTAATGGATAGTCACAGTTTCACACTGACCATTTATTGTAAGTAGTTTAAAATCTGTAACTTTCAATGCTGCATTTATGCTTATTAACAGTGTTTCTATGGAGTTTAATGTTGTAGAACCGTCTCTAAGATAGGAGTTTGGGTTCTCTAATATTTGTACTGCACATGTGTTTAACACGAGGAATATAACCCGCCATTTTAAATTTTTATTATTAAATAAATTGCTTGAATCTACTGCACTGCAACTGGCATTATGTTGAATTAGACTCTAATTAATGTCAGTGCATAATATAATAACTATAATGCATTTCAGTTAGTGATTTCTTTATTTTTAGTTCCTCCTACTAATACTATGTCTCCATCTACTACAGTGCAAGCTTTAAGTCCACATTCTGTCACTCTATCATGTACAGCAGAAGGTCTACCACTTCCCACATTTATCTGGAATAGAGTCAGAGATAGTAATATTGAAGTTACATTTAATTTAAGCACAACAACACTTAATTCCAAGACCTATTCTATATCTACTTCAATGGGAGCCAGCAACTTCACCATAGCTCCTACCTCTGCTGTGGATTCTGGTACTTACAGTTGTGTAGCTATGAACCTGTTAGGAACAGATGCAGGCAGAGTAAGCCTCACAGTGTATGGTGAGTTGTTTAATCAACAAGAATGTTATATACAGTGGATCCTCACTGGTACAAAGCCATAGGGTCTTCATACAAGAAGTATTCAAATTGAAAATATATTACATTATTTATTACAATGGAATGAATAATATGAATAATAACATTTAATTATACTATAATTAAAATTTTATCTACTTATTTATCCTTGTCAACCGTCATGGTATTTCAGCATGAGTGCAACTCATCTCAGTCAGCTTATGTTTTAATGCTCTTGTACCTTATCGCCATTTCCTTGCCTAAGATTCCTATGCTAGTTGTTTGTGATTATAAGAGCTATTTTCCCCCTACAATCTATGTACATAATGGGTTTATGTGTTCTTTATGGTAAGATTCTGCTGAAAAATAGGTAAATGATAGTTAATCATCTGGGTAGATACTTTGCTGCTATGTGCTCTCTGTCAGCTATTTTATATAGTTATGTCAAGGAATAGTGAGTGTTGAACGTTTTAACTGACAAAGTTTAAAATTACTGAGGTTCAGATAATTGAAGGTCTACTGTTAAGTATAAATTATTGTGTTGTTCCATACATGACATATTTTGTGTATACAGAAATATCAGGTGGTAGACAGAACAGTGTTGAGTACATTGACCATATCCAACACATCTCCATCAGTTAGTGGCAGGTATCAGTGCAGTGCAAGCAATGGAGTGGTCATACCAGAGGCAGTCACCAATGCCACAGCTAATCTGACTGTTCATGGTAAGTTTGGTATTATTTTTTTGGTTTGAAAATAATTCATATTATTATTATACATAGCTAGTATTGATTAAGTCAGTTTGAATATTGAACGTGTTACACAATGCTGCTATTCTGTTTCATCATCTTTCCTTAAGTAATATTCTATTGCCCCACCTTTTCTATTTATTTATTCCTGACATTATTAATATTATGGAATCATAATGAGACTAAAGACTAAATAGTGGAAGCATAACTTTGGATGCATTGAAGTATATACTGTGGACAGTAGAGGCACAATTTCTTTGTATGAAATTAATAGTGCTAATTTTGAACATTTTAAAATAAGTATATTTGCAGCTTTACTTTCACTAAATTAGCTATTTAACTTTGCGAGATAATTTCACTGTTGATTAGCTATGGGTAGAGTTAGTTGACTAAAATGGAAGAATTGAGTGTTTTTTTTTGTACATGATAATAATAATGAAGTTAGTATATTTTGTTATAGTATGGTCTCAACTTGTGTTTATTTGCAAAATTCATTCTAGTTCTAAGCTAGGATTAACCAATGCTTTTATTATTAGCTGATACGCAATAGCTGTATATTTCTGCAATAGCACTTAAAATATTATTTTAAACTTGACAATTAACTTACCAAAAACAATTTTACAGTATCCACTGGTAAATGGAGAAATGCTGTTTTAGCTTTTTCTGTCCGTTATTTTTTTTGCAGCATGTAATTATTCATGCATCCATTTCTTTAAATTTTATTGCTTTCTTCTAGAATATGTTGTAACAATAACATCATTTTGTTTCTGTAGTCCCTCCTCTTATTACACGTCAAAGTGAACAAACACTTGCCACTGATGGGGGATCTGCCAACCTTACTTTTATGATTAGTAATGCTATTCCAATGGTTGACACAAGCAATATTCGATGGTACTATACCACCAGTGCACCTGCTGGAGTACCAAACTTCAATTCTACTGATTTTCTAGAAATTACTAACTTAGTGAACAGAACGGTTAACTCCAGATTGAGATTATCAACAGACAGAGTCACATTGTTCATTAGTAACATAGTTCAGGCTGCTATAGGAAGCTCCAAGGAGACAGATCAAGGGAGATACTTTATTCGAGCATCTAATCCTGCATGAGATGTTAGTAATTTCATTGATTTAGTTGTCAGTGGTAAGTTAGCAAGAGCATTGGTTGGTTTTCTTTAATATTGTTCACATCTAATTGTAGGACCTCCTCAGATTGTGGGTGGTCCAGAGGACAGAGAGGTGCTAGGGGGAAGCGGCTTTAGTGTGAATTTCTCTTGTGAGGCTATAGCCAACCCAGAGCATAATATATCTTGGTCATATGAAGATGCTAATGGAACTATTCTTAGTGACATCATCACAACTTCTAGTATGAGCACATCCAAGTACCGAATATTAGCAGAAGGAATGAACTTTGGACAATTAACAGTTTTAAATGTGATATATAATGATCGTGGAACTTACACCTGCACTGCTACTAATACAGTCGGGAGTGTAGTTGATAGTGGAAGTCTAACTGTGCAAGGTAGGCATTTAATTTCTCTGTTAGATTATACAATTTAAACGCAATAAAATTCATTCATGCACTAAAAGTAATTCTCATAAAAAAAACTTCATCAATACTAATTTAGTCTAGCAAGCACTAGGTAAAGTTTAATGGTTTTACGATCTTTTTTTTTTCTGTTTGACAGAATAATTGTCACAAAAAATGCTATGAAGTTATAATAAAATTAATACTATATCGTGGAAACTTTTCTACATTAATGTGTAATAAAATGTTTAAATAATGAGCTATGTCTATATTTTTAATGATATATCTTTAAGAGCACTCTCAAAAAATAGATTAATGTAACACATTTAAATAGTTTATTATTGTATTGTTTGTGTGATAATATATAAATTAAAGGATATTTTTATTGAGTATTTCCGCATCACGGAGTGTTTAATGTTTTTCTATTATTGTATGTTTTGGCATGCCTCCACCCCAGGACAAAGTAGCTTCTTCAAATATCAGCTGGGAGTATAAAATACCCATTTTGAACTACATTCTAATGTTACAGTCAATTTTACAAGCTCAGCTACCAACCCTAGTATAAACAACTGCAGTCAAAATATACCACATAGAATAAACCACTTATTAAGTTTATCATAAATGATATAGTAAAGACATTTTTTCAGGCATTAATTCCACTCTTCTTTATCTCATGAAAGTATATTAAACATATTAGCCGGCTCATGAAAATTAAACAAAATTGCCATATCACATTCGATTCTTTAATAAAATACTTTATGATATTTATATTTTAATATAATACATTACTGAGTAAGTCAGCATACAATATAGAAAGATATTTTGCAAACATGATAATATTAGCATAAGAGTGAAATATGTGGTTCACAACAGGTTACCAATGATGATATTTATTCTTATAGTTTCTCCTACTCTTGTTGGCAACATGATTACTACTCCACAAGCCACTCTACTGGGTGAATCAGTGGCTATATTCTGTCAGACTAATGGATTTCCTATTCCCAGCATCTCTATGTGATATAATCCAAAAAATAATGTAATATTTGGTGTGTCTGGGAATTGAACTTAAAACCTCATGCTTAACTCATCAACACTCAACCTAGAGCTACAGGTTTGATCTCCAGTGAGATCTATTTCCTGATTGTGCATATGCTACAGGATATGATTTTTTCCTTTATGTCCAGCCTGCCTAATATGGGGTAAGAAACACTTAATTAGTTAGTACTGTTAAAATGAGATTTCATTCAGTAGCTGGAAACAATGATTACACAATGTGCCACATGTCTTATGCAATGCCATTCCTGAAATATTTTGTACTGACTGTCTTTAAATAGCAATCATTACATATTGATGGTTAGATATTTCATGCTGTCAAATTATTTCATTTCAGCTCCTCCACCAGCTGGCATTACTTTTTCTTCCATATTGGAGTCTAGTTTAACAATCACATGGAACTCTCCTGATGCAATTAATATTTTTAGGGTATGTTGCAACAATTCAATTTAGTTTACTATTAAACTAATGAAATCTTGACATTTTCTACAGATAACTGCCGAGTTTAATTCTACTTATTCTACTAAGGCCATATTTACTTCTATTAATGCAATGTCTTATCCCAATGGAACATGGAGTGCCATGTTGACTGGTCTAAGTGAAGGATCTAGATATAATATTAGTGTGACATCACTAGACAGTGAATCACTTGAGGCAAATAGCTTACCTGCAGGTCCCTTCTCGATACTTACAGCATCCAGTAAGTACTTTTTTCAACATTTTTATTATCATTTTATTGTTGCTATTAATTAATATTTTTTCATTATTTAGTAGAGCATTAAGGTTATACATTGATAGGCATTAATATGATATTATTCTGCTTGGTTTTTGTAATTTTTATGGGTTTTATTAAAATTTATTACATATCTATAATATTGAGATATAATAGCATGGAAAACTGTGGTACTCTGGTAATAGCAGAGTGGAGTGAGAAAATTTTCACGACGCGAAGGCGAGTGAAATTTCTCGCCGCACGATTGCTATTTATCCAAGTACCATAATTTTCCATGCTATCATGTGTTAATACTATAGCCAAAGACAACAGTTCATTTCTGCAGCTAAGAAAACCATGATCTTGTATTATATTTCCATCAAAGTAATTTTTTCATCCTGGTTGTGCTATTATTCATACTTTTCTTACCATTGCTAAATATATTTTCCCTAGAATTTTGCCACGACATTGCCTAGCGGGTAAAAGTGCGGCAAGGTCGCGAAGAGATTGCTGTAACCAATCATTATTTCAGTTTTCCACTGCTGTGATATTTCAAAATAATATCACACTTTTTTGAATTGAAAAATGACTTGGCTATGGTATTAGTATGAGTAATAGCACGGGTAGCCGTGCTATTGACCCCTAATAGCATAGGTTACCCGTGCTAACAGTGATTTTTCCCATACATTTTTGAATGGGCAACTTACGCGCCGTACTATTAGTATGAGTAATAGCATGGGTAGCCGTGCTATTCAGGATTAATGGCACGAGTAACGCGATTCAAATAGGACGAGACGAAGCCAACTGTTATTTCGATTGCTTTACGAGTGCTATTGATCCCTAATAGAACAGGTTACCCGTGCTATCACTCTCTAATTTCAGGATTAGCTTCCGCTGGAACTTTCTTTTCATTAATGTATTCTTATACTACTTTAAAAAAAAAGTCTTTTGCAATTATAGCTACACTGTATTGTACACTCACTATCTCCTTATTTCAGGATTAGCTTCCGCTGGAACTTTCTTTTCAACATGCGGCTCCTCCTAATCTGTTGTAATACATTCCGTCTAATACGGGTAGAGGTTCTGTGGAAGAGAATGACATTGTCTCCAATTAGCAACTACTAGAATGTACGTTTCCAAGGTTAACGCTGCACGCATGCGCACTTACCCGTACTATTTCACTTAGCTACCGAGGTATTTCACTTAGTTTCTATACTTAGTTACTGAGGTATTCAATTAGTTACGCGCTATTTCACTTCCCCGTGCGATTTCAATTGAACAGCGACTTTTCCCATACATTTTTGAATGGGCAACTTACAAACTACATGGACTGCATTAATACATGTATACAAGAGCATATGGTACTGGAAAGTAAGGCACAAATGAGTTATATTAAAGGTTCGTATTTATTCTATCTCCTGATTAGAATTTTCAGGAAATCCTGTTATGACATTAGACTAGCTTGCCATTAATGTATTCTTATACTACTATGTTTCAATTGTAAATACATTAATTATTTTGTCCATTCCATAAATAATTGTCTGTTGTATGTTAGTCAATAAGATTATGAAGATGTCAAAGTGCTGTAATTGGCAATTTAGAAGCAAAAAAATTACAGCTTATAAGGAAGTAATTAAAATGAGTACTAATTACGAAGTATTATGGATAATGGAAGTTAACCTCTTCCATACATTGTTTTTTCTTTTACCTGTGTTGTCTGTAATCATAATATTGGAACAAATTGATATAGTGAATTCGGTTCAGGTATTATTGATTATTTCTTTATATTATAGACGAGCTATTACAACTTGTTTTACTGACTGGTACTGCTTGCAATATGTGGATAGTGAGTTACTCAAGGCTAGTTGCATACATTTTTCATTAATTATAGTACATTATTATGTGTTACAGAATGATAGTCCTTCAGAGAAATCTCAGGACATCATTGCTCACCTGACATCATTATTAATATTACAGTGCCAGTGTAATATTAATATGAATACTGTAATTACAAATGGAGGATTTCAATGCTTTGCCAATTCACCTGAACTTGTTACATACAGAGCACAACTTCAGGGCACTTCGGAAGTGGCAGCACTCGAATTTGTACAAATATTACAGCAATGGGTGTCAAGTGGACCTTCAATAAAATAATATTAAAGCACAAATTTTGAATGTGAAGTCTTCATGTCCAGTGTTAATTGCTTCCTTTAGTGATCCTGATTGTGACTCTTCAACAGCTATCACCACATTGAGTGATACTGTTACTGATGCTGTTACTGATGGTGAAACTAGTAGTGCCATGGATGGTGTTTCTGATGGTGTTACTGATAGTAATACTTCAACAGAAGTTAATCTAACTACAATTATTATAATCTCTATTGTTTGTGCGACTTTAATAACTTTGGTAATTGCAATTGTAATAATTGTATATCTTAGACTAAGAAGTAGTGGATCCTTTATAAAGAAGTCCATTCCAAACATGTAAGTGTAGCTTTTTGTTTATAAATATTGCATAATCAAAGTGAATTGATATAATCATTTTGAATGAAATACATAATTGCCATTATTGTCATGTATTAGTTCCTCTCGAGTTCAGCTGCAACATTTTCAACAGCAGCCATTAGAGGTGTCTTCATATCAAAGCAATGACTTGCATGAGTATGACACTATTGATAATATGCCAAGAATGAGAAGCAGTGTTGTCGAAAATGTAGGAATTGAAGAGTTTTCATTTTCCCAGTGTAAGGCATATGAGAGTCATAAGATGCCAGGCAACAGTGGAACAGCAATAGGAAGTGCTGTCAATGATGTTACTTATGAAAATACAGAAAATACACAAAACCAAGCGGTTAGAGGAGAAATAAGTCAAAGTTATGAAGACATAAGAGATCATGTGGTGAGAAATAAAGAAGGCACCTATGATGTAATACCTGGAGATAGCTAAAAATGATGTTGAACAGTGGTGGTACTGATAAATAACTAGTTCACTGTAGATAGTTTTTGTATTTTAAATTATATACTAATTTTGAAATAATTTTTTTATCAAAATGTAACTATGTAAGATATTAACTAAATTAGTCAGAAAAAGCTGTAGCTATTGACTTTATCATGATTTTATTTAATTTAATTTTTAAGGTATATTTCAAGTAGATATTTGATGTACAGTAAAAGTTTCAACCAATACGTATTTTACTAACTCCTGGATATGTCGAATATTTGACTATGGATGATGAAACCAAATAGCTAAAATGGCACTTATGTTTAGTTAATCCAATAGCAAAATAAAAAATTCTCATAATTAATTATTACTACTAAACAATTTACAAACCTTAAAAGTACTTTTAGCCCCATAAACAATATCAATGTGATATCGGAAATCACAAAACATCACCATATTCCTTTCCTCTTGGCAGGGTACACACATATTATAGTAAAATTAACAGATCATAAAATAACAATTGACCTCAAGGAAATTAAGAGCATACTCAGAGCACTTGAAGTAACTTGTAGATCAATAAACACTTAATACATGAATATATTATATCAATGACAGGTTATGGACAATGTTGTTTTACTTGACTAAAACCAAAAACCCTTAGTTTTGAGGTAATAATTATGGTAAGAAAACTAAAAACTAAGCTGTAGAGAACATGGAAAAACTATATTTTAGAATAGCTATAGTTAATTCGATTGAAGCTATAAGTAACTAACAGTAGAGTGGATGACAATAATTAGGAATAGCTACAGTGAATTTGATTAAAGCTATAAGTAACTAACAGTAGAGTAGATGACAAAAACTATAACTAAGAAATTTTCATTGTAACCAAGTCCCCTTGAATCTTGGAGTTAATAAAGTGAACTGAAACTGCCATTAAAGTGAACATTTTCTAAACCAGCTATATAAAATATAGTATTTTATTTATAGTTGTACCCAAGATTTGAATTTTTTTTTGGGAAAAAGTACATGTACCGCTTTCTAATGGTGTCTATTCATTGAAGAAATTGAGAAGCAACACAAGTTAACCATAACTAAGTTAATTGATAGTATAACTAACTAAATTTCAACTTGATTTTGAAGAATACAAAAAATAACTAAATCTTCAGAGGAATTGAGGGAATATAAACTTTAACTAAGCTTTTAAATTTTTTGGTATGAATAGCTAAAACTAAGAAAGTCTGGAATCTGTATAGGTTACATCACGAGGTGGAGGTCGGTATGGGATTTACACAACCGAGGGCCGAAGGCCCGAGGATAGTGTAAATCCCGTACCGACCGCGCACCGAGCGGTGCAACCGACTTGTACCATGGCTCTAGGCTATAAGAAACGCATAACAACCATTTTTTCTGTAGCAACCAAAAAGTGCTATGGAAGAGGACGAGCTAGACACTATTTTGTCTCACTTTGACTGCGACAAATTTCTAGCCCAGTTAAACTACCCGAAACCTGACTCCATCTTCCTAGAGTCCCTTAATCAGCCTACATCTCGCTTTGCCACTCCAGTCAGTGATAGTGAGCTCCAAGAAGCAAAATTGAGTTCTGTCCCCAAAAATACAGACAAAAGTACAAGCTGGGCTGTAAATATTTGGAAAGAGTGGAGTGCTCACAGGCATAAAACTTGCGTATCACACAGTGAATGGCCCACACATCTCATGATAACGCTACCTAGAGAACTTGACTACTGGCTGAGCAAGTTTGTCCTGGAAGCTAGGAAAGCTAACGGCGATTGCTATCCTCCCGATACTTTATACAACATCTGTTGTGGGTTACTTCGATATATTCGTCAGAATAGGCCTGAAATAAACATATTCAAGTCCCACACTTTTGCTGGCTTTCAGAGGACTTTGGATGGCGAAATGAAGCGTCTGCGCTCTACTGGTTTAGGAGCAAAAAGGAAACAAGCAGAGCCCATCACTATTGAAGAGGAAAACCTACTTTGGGAAAAAGGTGTACTAGGAGATAAATCCCCACAGGTGCTACTAGACACTTTGCTCTTTCTCTGTGGAATTCACTTCGCACTACGCAGTGGTGAAGAGCACCGCAGTCTTCAAATCACACAATTAGAGCTGATTTGTCCTCCCCGCGGTGGTCCAGCTCGCCTAGTTTATACCGAAAACTATTCCAAAAATAACCAAGGGGGATTGCTGCATCGCAAAATAAAGCCAAAAGAAGTAACCTGCTACGAAAACAAGGAAAATCCCAGTAGATGCCTGGTTAAGTTGTTTCAAAAATATGTGAGCCACCGGCCATCGGGACCAACCTGTTTTTACCTGTCACCACTTCGAAAATTGAAGAACAATATTTGGTATTCCAAAGTACCTGTGGGGCATAATACTTTGGCAGGAACAGTAAATAGAATTTGCAAAGAAGCAGGGGTGACTGGATATAAAACAAACCACTCACTCAGAGTAACCAATGCCACACGGTTATTTCAAAATGGCATTGAGGAGCAGCTAATCATGTCCAATACTGGACATAGGAGTTTGGATGGGGTTAGGTGCTATAAAAGAATAAGCGAAGAGCAAAAACAGCACATGTCAGATGTTCTCAATTCAGCAACAAATGGACACCAACCTGATGATGATTACCAGCCAGGGAATTTAAAGAAGCCAAAGCTGACAACTGCACCAGCATCAACTACAAAATCTTTATCTGTACAAAACAAGTCCTCTACTTTCAATGTTTCTACAAATAATAATCCACCAATCTTCAATATTGAAGGGTGCTCTACTGTAACCATCAACTACAACTCTTGCTAATCTATTTTCATAAACTAACTCTACTGTCATATCATCCATTAGCTAGCTCTATGAATGTTTAATTTGCACTTGTACTGTATTAGTTTGATTAATAGTAATATAATCAAAATTATCCAATAAGAGCAAAGAGAGTAAAGAGGCAGATTCTGAGCTGAAAAAACTTCTGGCACCTTCCTCTTTGGTCCCCTCTTCGCTTAGCTACAGATCGTAATTCTAGGCCACGGGCAAAAAATATTCACCTCCTAAACTAAAGTGATTTATTCACCCCGAATTGAGAAATCTGATTGGACGGTTTGAACGAACCATGGTACAATTAAACTAAAACAACACATGTTGTATGGATAGGAATAGAATGATGACTTTGACATTGGAATGTACACTAGCTCATTGCTGAACTACAAGTTGGAGTAGGCACAGGAACAGGTTGATCTGATTGATTATCATTACTCAATTATGCTCTATTCAGCATTAATTGCACCCATTAAATATAAACGTAGCCAATACTTTGGCTAAAATTGGTATAATGCAGCATTAACTGTACCTTTGCATGTTGACTTACCACAAATTTAGAATTGTATTAAAGCTCCTCAATTTATAAAAGCAAAGGAAAATGAGTGGTGTAGAAGATGATGTGTTCAGATTTTTGGTGAAATAGTGAAAAATGTTTCTTTATAATCCTTAAGTTATTTTATTTCCAATAAAAATAAGTATAATGTACCATACTGAAGTCACCTGTTTAATGTTATTACCACATTTACTCTCTATACAGCTACAGCACTTTGTTAAAAAAAAACTTTCTATTACTTATGTAGAATCATTTTAATAGGAGAAGATGAGTAACTCATAAATATAAAAATAGTAAAAAATAGTTAGTATTTCCATATTTTAATTTACTGTTTTGAAATTATTTATACTTGCTAAATTGTTCGCAACTTAAAATGTGTATACGTAAATGCAAATGTTATACAATATGTATTTGGAAATTGCTGAGCTGGTTTCAATTTGGTTTGGGACTGTTGTAGAGATTGGTATCACTTGATGCCACACATATTTTAGTTAAAGGTGAGCTATGTTTCACAGGATATTTTCTGTTAAAAATGCTATTGCTTTGAACCTACTTATATTTGACATAAAATACTAACTTCAATGCTAGACAAAAACAGCCATATTTAGAAGTGACTTTATTTTTATTTTTAGTAGGCCAAATAGAAAGCCCACCAAACAAACTTTAGAAGGCAAAACATTATGTAAACATGTCTTGTTGGGACATATTGATTTTGTATGGACAATGGCAAGTATGTATTCTGGAAATTTACAAAACAAACTCTGTCTTAAAACCTTTCCTGCTTGCTAGCCAAAAAACAATACTTATTTGAAGAAAACAAAAGAATAAGATTATGATGAACTGGCAAAATAAAACTTAAGGAAATATTTAATATAATTATTAAGAGTGCAAATATGCTGGTTCAAGAAGTTTTAGTCAGGAAGGTGGGCACCTTCATGTGAAGTTTTCATAGCACTTTGTTCTTAGCTAACTCATAATCTGGTATGAACAATGGTGTTGAAAAAGCTATTGATTTTGCTGTTCTTGGCAAGGTAAGCAAACTGCGAAAATATGTGTATCATGATGTAGTGTCTCACATTATTTTTATAAAATCAGAAATAACTATAGATATTACTACAGTACTAGTGACAGCAATGTGATGTTTAGTAGTTCATTGGGGCATTCTTGTCTGGTTACATTCATTTTTTTGTTTGATGTCTAATATATGAACTAAATTTGGTAATACCTCATATATTTATATATATTACTCATAATTTTAAGGTAGACTGTAACAATGATAAATCTCATTGATAGGTATTTGTTCATTAGTATTATTGTGACAGCAATTATAATAAATGCATTTAAATTTTGTTTAGTTTTGTACTAAGAATTTTGTCATTGATTTTACTTTCATGTTACATGGACTTTCATATAAATAAAGAATTGACTGAGAGCTCTCCTTTTTTTCCTTTATACAATGTATTATTACATATATTACACCTCTTTGAATTTTTTACTTTTACTTAAGTAATGCTATGTTTTTTTATCAGTTTGTATGTCTTTACATCTCCACATTTAGTGTGGGCTATTATGCATGACTAAATAATATATATATAATATATATATATATATATATATATATATATATTTATTTATTTATTCCATGCTAGATATCTTTCATAATGTTATATTTAGGTACTTGACTCTGAGTTCACTTATCATTATCACATCTGTGTTTCTCATGGCTGTATTATGCAAGCTCATTACCCTAGTAGTTATAGCAACAGACCTGGCTTACCAGGGTTTTCAGGATTTTTACAGCTACCTTACTGTAAGTGGAGCCTACCCAGCCAGGTTAGAGCAGCTGCTAAAATATCTGCTGGGAATGTGGGGAGCCCATAGAGAGTTTTATTGCCAACTTTACACTAAGAGTTACCAACAAACTACTTCAGTAAAGATATCTAGCATGGAATAAACCACTTATTACACTTGTCAGAGTAATATGGCTAGATGTTTCACTTTCAGGCTTTTTTGTCACTCCCCTCTCGCTTGGTGAAAATAAATTAGTCTACTCAGTAAAATATTTCTCCATATCACACTCTGATTCAAGTAATAAGTACTATATATACATATATATATATATATTATATGTTTCAGATTAGTTGCTGAGACTTTATATTATAATTTTGAAGTGAATTCAAATCCAATACAACACAGCTTGACTTCGTTATGTTATCATTGTGAGGATGCAAATGGCCTTCACTTAAATTTTAAGTGAGGTCAATTGCATTCATTAAGCTGCATCACATATTTTTAATCTTGTGTTAATTCTCCAGCATCAACAGATGCCCATATGTTATTATAATCAATCACAAGGACTAATGTATCATAATATTTAATTAATGCAGGATATTTATATGCATTAGAGTGAACAAAGTGAGGCAAGCTACAGCTTAATGTTACATAATTCCTTCTGGAATGCTATAGCTGATTATAACAGCAGTTTATAAATGGGATGAGCATAGATGTGAAACTTATTTAACTTACTTGAATTGGTGTATTTTCATCATTCATGAATTGAGCAAGACTAGCTTGTGATATAGCATATGCTCAAATCTATTTGGGTTACAGCAAAAACCACATAATATACAATGTAAGCTGCTCCAAATAACTGTTAAAAAATTGGTTATAATTAAGCATAGGTAGTCCATTGCACAAATTTAATTAATGCACAGAAACTAAATCTTGTCCACTAATTTTTAATAATTACATTGACTGAACTATACTATTGTAGTAAACTCTCAGTTTCATTCTGTATTTTAGAGTTCACATTGTGTGCTGCAATTAAGGATCTCTGTGATCCATTACCTAAAATCCTAACTAGCATTCTATATGCAGTTTTCTTTATAAGTTGTTACTTAGTTGTCCAATTGCCCTGAAAAGTAGAATAAAATGAAAATAATTTACTAATTCTTAGCGTTGTTTTTTATCCTCAACCTCATTTGAGGACAATAAAGCTCTTAAGATTACAGTGATAACCACCTTTTATAATGCACGCCGCCTTTTCTCGCCGATTCCACCCCTTTTCAGTTACAATTAAACGCCTTTTACCTTCGCTTTTGTACTTACGCCTTCCTTTTTGAAACCTTCGCCGCCTTCCATCGTCAATTGTACCGGCTATTTAGAAATGGCCAGCTCTTACTATGGTCTGGCGGAGCCACACGCATGTAGCGCGCTCGCGCGGTGGGACTTGGGACACGACCATACTAAATTTGATCTGGAGGAATGTGGAAGTGGTGAATGCCCCACCTCCTTTATACCTGAATTTCTACCGCAAATTTGCCATGATTGCTAAACCTAGCGTTGAAAGGGTGGCTGGTAGTCTCGCAAGCCAGACCCCCCTCCCACGACCGTACAGAGAAGCGCGCGCGAAGAACTGAAAAAGGGAAGGAGGAGGGTCTGGTGAAATTGCTTAGACCGTTTAATGTCAACTATCGTGGCGGACATGCACAGTAATACGTCATCACTTGCTCAGGGTATTTAATAACAATGCGCGAATGTTTATTGCCGAGGAACACCATCAATCATTGGGATTTTACTAGTAGTGTGCTTGATCACAAATGGCGAGCGAGCCTTAAACTACACTATTGTTAAATAATTGATTATAACAACTAACACTCAAGCTACTAAAATAAAGTCGAGTTTTTAAATTGATTCAATGCCATAGTAACCGCTCCTTGCAACTGTTTGAATTGAAAAAGCAACAAAATCAAGTTACGTTATTTAAAATTTTCTTTGTGATATTTTTAATAGTATATGTAACGCCGCACAATACTTTCACACAACTGAACATACCTACGCAAGACTTACCTTCGTGGTTCGTCTAGTGGACAATGAATTTTTAAGTAAATGCTTTTGAGTAGGGCTTATAACTGTGACAAATAGCGTATTAACTTACCACCGCCACTAACTCGAATAGAAATGGAGCTCCCATAAATTTTTGCGTTTTAACTGCACCCGCAAAAGAATTCAAAGCGGTAAACAATTCAATTTCTAAGGTGATACGGATAATGGTCGCTAAACCAGAGGATTCTGTTTAGTGAAGTTTGGGACGGGGTCGAACGCCGAGCGAACACAAAAATACGGAGGGTCAAAGTACAAAATGACATACGTACGTCCAAACAAGCTAGTGGTGTGCTTGAGCACAAATATCGAGCGAGCCTGATAGTTAGGTAACATAAAACTACAGTATTGTTACTATGTTTTAGCTTAGTTCATGCAAACACTATATCAGCATACAAACACAAAATCACTCTCTTACCTGATTAATAGTAACTTCTGTAGTATCAAACATCTGCCGTTCTGATACCAGTAACTCCTGGACAAGCTCTCAGCTACGATAAAAAAAACAACCAGTGTTATTATTTGTAATTTTAGCCAACAAATATGGAATTACTACTTACCTCAATTTCCTGAGTATTGATAACTTCTGTAGTATCAAATTTAAGTTACTTTGACTATGTGAATTACCTCACATTCTTGATAACAAGCTCTCAGCTACAAAAACAAAAGACAATTAATGTTAGCACACAAATACAAAATTACTTTCTTACCTCATTTTCTTGAGCAGTAGTAACTTGCATAGTATCAAATTTAAGCCATTCTGACTACTCGAATTACCAGTCACTGTTGGCAACAAGCTCTTAGCTACAAAAAAGAAAGGCCAGAGTTATTTTTGCATATTTAGCTAACAAATATGGAATTACATACTTACCTCAGCTTCAATGGAATAGTAGTAGCTTCCTTAGCATTAACATTACAGCATTCTGACTACCAATGGCTCTTGATAACAAGCAAGCTGCACTCCTTATCCTCCCTCCTAGAACGGCGAAGTTTTGAAATTAAGTCTGGAAAAGGGTCTTCAATGCCATAGTAACAGGTCGAAGCAATTTTTTGTGTCTTGAAAATCAAGGGTTTGCCAGAATTTTCGCATATTTCGGAGCATAAGTTTCAAGTAAAGCTTGTTTAATGCTGTAGTTTCAGAATAAACTGGGGTCAAGCCAAAAAAGCAGAGTTTTTAAGAGAAAAAAGTTTCCCCCGCGCGCGTTTAAGGGGCATACGTACCATCCATACACACATATATACATACAACATATACCCGATTTTGCATTAACCACCCCTAATAGTATTTCGCTCGCGACGCTCGCTCGCCAATTACAGCGCGCTTAAACCATTGCGAGTTGCGTATCGTAAATTTCCGTCATCGCGGGCCTTAGAAAAAATGCTGACACTGGCGGAACAACTTCTTGTACTGAATTTTCCCTGACCCTACACGGAGTGTTAGGGTCTGGCTTGCGAGACTAGGTGGCTGGCACGTACAGGAATTTCTATTTGTTGGCTAGCTATTAATTGTAACTAAAAAGCGGGTAGAATCGACGAGTAAAGGCTGGGGTTAGTTTTCAAAAGGAAGGCGAAAGTACGAAATTAAAGAAAACATTTCTCGAAGTAGGATCGAAATACAGAAGGGAGAGATAGACAAAGGAAAATGGGACTCCATGACTAAAGAAGAATAGCTGAACAAAGGAGAGGAAAAGCTCAGATAGTTCAGAAAAAAAAGAGCAGCAGAGGGAAACTTATGTAACCTTAACCAATGGTAGAGAATGCTAACTGAACAAGAAGGTCAAGCACCACTATGTGTCGGGTACTTGCTAGTTATTTATATTATTTGATATATACTTTGAGGAATTACAAGCAAACAACTAAAGTGATAAAAGAATCAAAATATATGCAATATAATCTTTTTAAGTACATGTATTTGTTGTTTCTAAATTTCTTGAGTCATTTTTACACACCATAATAACTACGATTATTTACAACATGAACACACTATATTGAATAAAAAAATAATGATTATAGGCTTATTAGCTTGTTATAACAATGGTTACATTAGAGCATCAATTTTTTAAAGTCAAAGCATAGATGTGTGGTAAGAAATAAAACTTGTTATTACAAAAATAATCTGTAAGCTGAAACAATAATGTAACAATGATCCACAAGAGAGTGTAAGGAGTTGCAGCTAACACTGCTGAGAAGCTCTCTCCTTCCTTGTATCCAATTGTTGTAGGATGTACAATCCCAGGTCTATGATCCTCTTTTTATATAGCATTAAACAATATGCAGTGGAGCAAACTTTGTACTTCATAAAAATTAATATTGACAAAGAAGACTGTAATATTGTTGGTGTTGTGGCTCAAATCAAGGGTTGCCCGGTAGGGGCGCAGGGGTTGTGACCTGGTACAGGGTTGCCCATTATGGGCTCTGAGATCAAGACCCAAGAAGTGGGTCGCCCAGTGAGGGCTCCGAGAATGTCAATTAGTGCTGGGTAGCCCAGTATGGGTGCCGAGATCTAAACCCAACACAGAGCCACCAGTGGGAATCGGGGTATCCAGAAGGTCTGTGTGGGAGAGATTGACGTTAGGGAACCGTGTTGGGGAGAGGGGGGGGAGCCCGGACGGGGCTTTCCTGTTGTGACTGCCAATGACTTGATGGCACGTGTTTGTTGGCCACAGGTACTGAGGGTCTAGCTGAACTGGACCGAGCAGATCAGTCCACAGATCAGAGTATCCTCCAGACCATGATGATGGAGCTGGCCAGAGGGGGTTCCCTGGGCATTTCCGGGGCGCCATCTGATATCACCAAGAAGCAGCCCCGGGACAGCGGTGGGGACTGGGAACCCACTGGCAAGAATATGCCAGCCATACCCAGACGGGTGGTCGAAAAGATCAAGAGGGGACAGTATGTGGATTTTTCGGTGCTGCCACCAGCAGCGGGGTCCACGAGAGCGACACCGTCCCACTTGGAGGGAGATCTCGTGGTCATTCGGGCTGAGGATCTTGCCAGGTCCAGAAAGCTCATCCCGGACATTGGAGTGTGGCTTCAATGCTACGTGTTGTGGATGTCAGTGGCGCTGAAGGAGGAACCAAGCAGGGCCCAAGAATTCTTGGCGTACGCCATCCTCATAGCGAAATGCAGCAAGTCATTTCGGTGGCCATCCTGGATCCTGTACGATCAGGTGTTCCGACAGGCCAGAGCAGGGGACAGGTCCAGCCGCTGGGACGAGATTAATGCGTGCCTCTATACCCGGATGTTCACGGGCAGGATGGAGGAGGGGGAGAACTGGTGCACCCTCTGTCAATCTGTCGACCACACCCGCAAGCATTGTCCTATGCAAGGGAACTCTAGGAGGCCACTAGCGGTGCAAGGACCTCCACCAGCGGGTCAAGTTAGCAGGGTGCAGGGGAAGGCAGTCCAGGTCTGTCACAAGTTTAACCGGTTCAACGGGGACTGCCGGAGAGGATTGGACTGCCCGTACTGGCACGCGTGCAGCAAATGTGGGGGTTCCCACCCAGTGTCGAGATGTGCCGACAGAGGAGGGTTGAGCTCATGAAGTTGAGGAGACAAGCGAATAGTACATGAGCATAGCACTTATGGTGTGGACATTGTCATGTGATGTTTACTTTATTCAAAAAAAAAATTTGCGGCGATTGTCAACTTATTAATAAAGGCAGGGGTGAGGTAGAGGACAGGGTAAAGGGGCATACTGTAGAAAGCAGTTGTGGTAGAGGCGGGTGGGTAGGTAGGTAGGGAAGGAACATGCAGGGGAGAACAGCACTACATATAGGGGCGAGTAGAGACGCATATGATCGGGTTTATCTGAATGCAGGCCTGTACCAGTATCGGGATCAGCTGATGGCCCTGGTTCGAGAGCCAGAGGAAGGTTCCAGACCAGACAGCTGCTCCATGGGAAATATTCAGACCCCACTGAGGTTGAAGGCATGGCGGCAGGAGCTCTCGGGACATCCCGATAAGTGGTTCGCCGAGTACATATGTAAAGGGGTTCAGCAAGGGTTCAGGATCGGTTTCCACGGAAATTGGACAGATCTAAGATCGTGTCGGAGGAATATGGTGTCTGCAAAAGACCACCAAGAAGTAGTGCAGGCATACATTGCCAAGGAAATGCAGGCAGGGAGACTGGAGCAGGTTGTGACTGGGGACAGGGAGAAAGTCCATTGCAGCCCGTTTGGGGTCATCCCTAAAAAGGGAGGAGTCAATCGATGGCGATTAATTGTCGACCTGTCTTCCCCAGAGGGCAGGAGCGTGAATGATGGGATTAGTAAAGAGCTGTCTTCACTGTCGTATGTATCAGTGGATGACATAACATCCAGGATCCTGGGTGAAGGCAGGGGCACACTATTGGGCAAGATGGATATCCAGCAAGCTTACCGGAATATCCCAGTACATCCAGAGGACAGGCCCCTCTTGGGGATGGAATGGGAGGGGGGAGTATACATGGATACAGCCCTGCCATTTGGCTTGAGGTCGGCGCCACTGCTCTTCTCAGCAGTTGGGGACGCACTACAGTGGATCATGAGCTATAGTGGAGCATCCTGGCTCGACCACTACATTGATGACTTTGTGACGATAGGGGGTCCGGGAACTGCTGTGTGTGCAGAGAACATGAGGATAATGGAGAGAACATGCAGCGACTTGGGTATGCCAGTGGAGCCAAGTAAAACTGAGGGTCCATCCACGGTGATTACGTTTTTGGGTTTGGAGCTTGACACCCAAGAACTACTTGTTCGGCTCCCGCAGGAGAAACTGGAGAAACTGAGGGCCAGTCTGGCCAACTGGAAGCTCAAGAGGAGTGGAAAGAAAAGGGACCTGCTGTCCTTGATAGGGCTCTTGAGCCATGCATGTAAGGCAATCAGGGCAGGGCGGTCTTTTCTGAGGAGACTCATAGACCTATCAGCAACCACCAAGGTCCTAAATCGCCACATTCGGCTCAATGCGGCAGCCAGATCTGACTTACAGTGGTGGTGGCAGTTTAGCACCTTGTGGAATGGGGTAGCTATGATGACATCTGTCAATAAATCGGAACCAGAAAAGACCATTGCCATCGTGTCGGATGCCTCGGGATCATGGGGCTGTGGGGCGGTGTGTGGTCAAGACTGGTTCCAGCTCAAATGGCAAGGTCTGGGCCAAGCTCAGCAGTACCACATAACAGCGAAAGAGCTGCTGCCAGTGGTGGTGGCGACGGCAATTTGGGGCCAGGATTGGCAGGGACAGACAGTGAAGGCCTGGTGTGATAACACGGCAGTAGTGGCAATAGTTAACTTTGGCTCATCCAAGGACCCTGAGGCAATGCACCTCAGGCGTTGCCTGGCCTTCCTGGAGGCTAAGTAGCAATGCCACCTATTCCGTGAGCACATTAGGGGTAGAGACAACACAGCGGCAGATGCATTGTCAAGGGACAAGCTAACCCTTTTCCGTGATGTGTGCCCACAGGCAAAAGAAGAACCAGCAGCAACTCCAGTAGCAGTTCTCGATGTCCTGGTGGTGTCCAAACCAGACTGGACCTCGGCAAGTTGGACGGGTCTGTGGAAAGACTTTTCCGAGAAGGCCTGGCCCCGTCCACCAGAAAAACTTACGGAGCGGGTAAGAAGCGATACAGGGAGTTCTGCTCACTACTAGGCAGGGCTCCCACCCCGGCCACAGAGCAGCAGCTGTGTCGCTTTGTGGCCCGGCTGGAGGAGGAGGGGTTAGCACACAGCACTATTAAATGCTACCTGGCAGCAGTGAGACACCTTCACTTGGAGGAAGGCAAGGCGGATCCGAATATTGGAGATATGGCGAGACTGCAGCTGGTAGTGAGAGGAGTGAAGAGTAGCCAGGCCAAGGAGGGGGCTCAGGGGAGGCTCCGGCTCCCTATTTCGATCATTCTACTCAGGGAGCTTAAGGTGGCATGGACAAGCCAAGTTAATCCGGAAGGCCGTATGCTCTGGGCGGCAGCAAGCCTCTGCTTCTTTGGGTTTATGAGGTCAGGGGAAATCACTCTTCCCGAGGGTAACACCTTCGATGAAGCCACACATTTGGGTGTTGGGGATCTGGCAGTGGACAGCAAGATGGCACCGACAACTCTCCGAGTCAGACTGAAAGTCTCTAAGACAGATCCTTTTCGCAAAGGAGTAGATGTCTTTGTGGGCAAAACAGGCAATGACTTGTGCCCAGTGGAGGCTATGCTAGCCTACCTGAGGATCCGAGGGTGGAAACCAGGCCCGCTCTTCTGTTCCAGGGAGGGAAAACAAGGTTCGTGGCAGAGGTACAGAAGGCACTCATCAGCAGAGGCAAATCAGCCAAATGTTACACAGGGCATAGCTTCAGGTCTGGAGCAGCAACTACAGCAGCTTCCCGGGGACTGGGAGAAGCCACAATTAAAATGCTAGGAAGATGGTCTAGTGCGGCTTATCAAGTCTACATCAAGACTCCCCGGGAGCATCTAGCAGGTCTCACAACAGTGCTAGCAGGAGGACTGAGGAAAGGCCAATAACAAGACTAAGTAACAGACATTGTGAGTGGCCTATATGTCTTATTGTCATGATGTCAGCTTTGTTATGTGAAGATAGTGTATAATATAGTTAGGGGGTGGTAGTTGCAGGAAGGGAGGAAGAGGATAGTTAGTTAGGGGGCTTTGGCGGCGTAGACGTTGGCGGGTGTTGCCCATGGCAACATGGGAAGGGGTCTGGCCATGGGCAAAACAAGCTGACAGCGAAGGAGTCAGCTTAGCCTCCAAAGCAATACAGCCCCAGGCAGAAGAATATCATAGGGCGGGGCTGAAAGGAGGAGAAGATCTCACCTACAACCGGGGAAGGTTTCAACTCAGCCCCGCCCAACTGGGGCAGCTACTGCCACGCCTACCCGCCACAACTGCAGCCAGGTGTGTCCATAGTCTATCCCAGTACCAGGGCAGAGGCGACGAATGGTTAACTGGGAGTAAGTCATTGACAACTGCTAGTTCTTATAAGAACTCAATGGCCGGTGGTAAGCGCAATCTTGACCGCTTGGTGTTAAGAGTGGAAAGACGGTTTTGTCCACATTGCGAGCAGTATCTGTCTTTGAAGACGTACAAAGCCCATAAACGTCTGTACTACTCTCCTTCAAAGGACGAATGGGTGCGTAAAGGTTCAATTAGCTGTGATTCTTCTGTACAGTGTGAAAATTTACCACCACTGTCATTTGGAGTGCCTGTACAGTCTACTTGTGAGGATAATGGTCCTCCAAGCATGGAATATGTAGAAGGGTGTGCAGATGAAGAAGGTACGTTATTAGTGTACGGCTAATTAGTTGGTAAAAGTTTTTTCCTCTATTAGAAAAACTAGATACTGATAAAGCTGATTATCTTGAAGAGATAGATGAAGAAAGTAAAATAAATGAAGAAGGTACGTACTTTGAGTTCAATATTATCAGGCTTATTAATAAGTTTTAATATTTACAGATGGCTGCACTGAATATTGGAATGACTCAAGTGAGGAAGAGTGTGAAAATGATTTAGAAACAAAACCAAGAGATGTACAACATGAAGGTTTTGGCGATCAAGAAAGAAGTATGCTTAATCTAATGAAATGGGTATTGGCATTTATTTTCTTAATGAGAAAGGTGTATGCACTGTCAGATGCAGGAACTAAAATTATGCTGAAATTTTTTGTCACCCTGTTTGGTGTATTGGGAAAAATGTTTCCTCCGTTATCTTTTATTTTAAAATGTTTTCCCACATCTACTTATCATTTACAGTCATATGGAACTTTTAAAAATTTCGTAGATTAGTTGTCTGCCAAAAATGTGACTATATTTTATACTTTCGAAGATTGTAAAGAAGGGAATTTAAGCAAACGATGTTCATTCACTCGCTTTCCTAACCATCCACATTTACGAATGAGGACTAGTTGCAATTTTCTTTTATTAAAAACTGTTGAACTATCGAGTGGAAAAAAAATATTATACCCGTATTTAATTTACTGTTACATATCTATCAAAGACTCACTCCAGAAGTTGCTGTTGCAAGAATCTTTCCTGGATAACTGTGAAAAATGGCGTTCAAGAAAGGTCTCCCAGAACACTTTATGTGACATATATGATGGCAATATATGGAGAGAGTTTCAGAATTGTGATGGAACACCCTTTTTTTCCGAACATTACAGCTTTGGGCTTATGATAAATTTAGACTGGTTTCGTCCATTTAAGCATTCTGAGTATTCAATAGGAGCAATCTATATAACTATCATGAATCTTCCTAGAAATTTAAGGAATAAGCCTGAAAATGTAATACTAGTTGGAATTCTGCCAGGACCATCTGAACCAACCAATATTAACGGTTATTTAAAACCTTTGGTAAATGAACTCAATGAGTTTTGGGAGGGAGTTGATTTTAATGTACATAGTTCCTCCACTAAAGAAACAATAAGGTGTGCATTGCTTTGTGCCTCATGTGACTTGCCTGCCGGTGTCGTAGTGAATTTTGTCCCCCCTATAAACTGTCCCCCGGACAGTATTCACTAGTGAATAATGTCCCCCCGGACAGTGTTCACTAGTGAATAATGTCTCCCGGGACAAAATTCACTAGTGAATTTTGTCTCCCTCCAGTGAATAATGTCCCCCCTCCCCCATTGTAACTATTCACTTTAGTATAGGCTGTTCTCACTGCCTGGCTGTGGCACGACTGTAAATGGGTTACGAGGATACGAGTGAATTTAGTATACCCTACGGTGAATAATGTCCCCCCCTCCCCCAAATAGCTATTCACTTTAGTGGGCAGTTCTTACCGTCTGGCCATGGCAGGATTGTAAATGGCTTAAGGTGAGTGAGAGTGTCAGGTCTCTCAGCTTGTCTACTTGCACATTTAGCCAAATACACTGTAAGTGAAGACTTCTTCTTTTCATTAAAGTGTAGAATCAGTGGCTAGGTGACATCCTGGGTAACACAGAGAACTTGGTCTAGTGGGAATAATTTTAGTAGAGTGTTAAACTTGACTTGAAATTTTTTTCAATTATACGTAACTATATTCACCCCTTACAAACTGATACATAGCAGCATTGTATTTTCTATACCTACTAGTTAGCTATTGTGATTTCAACAATTTTTTATTTATTTATTTTCAATGATTTGATGCAGAGCATAGTGGACAGGGCCAGCCATCCAATTTGGGCATTTTTTATGTAGCTATAGCTACCAAATAAATGTTAAGAAGTAGAGTGTTGCTTGATATGGTATTTTTCCAAATTAGTTAGTTTGATTAGCTAGTTAGCAAACGTTAATCAATTAGTTTAAAGATATTTTGGAGTGTCATGTATTAGTTTTAGTTAGCTAGTGTTATCAAGATTGTTTATATTGGTTTTAGTTAGGTTTTTAAATCACTACTAGCTAATAGTTTCAGAATCTACTAAATTTACACTAGCTATTTACAACTTAACTAACTCGAGGTATCTTTAGTGAGGCTAACTTTTGCAGTAGACAGCTACTGACAACTCTTCACACAGCTTTTGCCCTGTGGGTCCACTGATAAAGATTAGGTAGCTATAAGTCAGCTTATCAAATGTCACACAAAACCTAAAATCAGAGAAAGGCCTAACTAATAATCTCTTAATTGTCGTTTAAGTTAACTAATGCAACACAAGTAAATAAGTTGCTAGCTACATGGGGACACAACCCTCATATATGTTGATATATAATATACATACATATATCAACATAGCTATACTATTGGTCCAACTTTTAATTATACTGATATCAATGTAAAATTTCATACTATAGCTACTTAGAGTTATCCACTGCTAATGGACGTTTGCCAAGGTGGAAACATTAGTTTGATCGTATACAATAATTTAATACAGCAGTCCCCCCTCTTGAAGGACGCCCGCCCCCCTCTCTCCCATTTCATTTCTCTTGAAGGTATTAAGTTTGAAAGTACAACTTTCATAGTTTTAGGATAAAGTACTATTAGCTATGTCCCTAATTTCTCCTTTGAATTACTACTCAAAGCAAATAATTATTTAGCAATTCACTATAGAAATCAAGAAATTATGACACAATAAAGATATAATATCAAATATATGAAAGTGAGTTGTAGTTAATATCTAACAGCAGTTTTTGCAAAACCATTGCACTGAATTGCCTTTCTTCCATACTGTACTAGGAGCAACAATACATTTCTTGTGAAACCACTCATCGCAACGTTCACATTTAATCATCTTGCCATACTCTGGAAGCCTACATTCACAATAGATGTTGAAGCATTCTTGAAGCCCATTTTGGACTGTTCGTTGACGATTGCGACGTGGAAATGGTGACATTGTATGTTTTTCCAAGCAATTATAGAGGTGATCACGAAGCTTATATGTAACGTATGAAATTTTGGAGGGGTCCTCACCATGACAAAGAGATGTCACAAATGCCAGTGAAAATACACCACAGTCACTGCAATTGGACTGTGTTTGAACATCAATATAGTTCACAGTTATCTTTTTTAGATCAGTCACGAATAAAATTCCTGCAATTACTTTGACTGTGTGAGCAGATAGACTATTACTTGAAACGCTATCATATATGTTGACAGTTCCCTTGGGGCAACCAATGTTGGAAACAGTAAGCCAATGTGAATTATTCACATTGATTATTTGAACAAACTCTCCTTTTTGAATTGAAAACTGAAAATTTTCAGATAAAATTGTAGGTTGTAATCCACCAATACTTTGATTTTGTTTCTGTAACAAAATTTGTCCGGCTGTAATAATACTGTCTGTCAGCCAATGGCCATTCAGTAATGCCTTTTGATCTTCTTTATACAACATAAAGTCTTTCATCCAATAGATATCATGGTCATCTACATCAGTATTCAGTTTTGTGAGATCAACAATATCTAAATTGCAAATTCAGAATAACATCATTTTCATACCAAGTGAAGTATTGCATACACGCATACAAAAATATGTTTAGCTTACCTCTAGCTTTCTTTGACTGAAACGTATCTACAGACCCCTGACTGATGCCTGGCAAAAAACCACTAGGACTGGTCACACTACAGTCCAGAAACCCTTGACATATTTCAGATTCCTTTTACCAATTACATAATAGGAATGCTTTTAGTGAATACCAATAAATAAATGTATTACCTTGGGACTCGAAGATAATTTTCTCTTCTTGGAAAGAGGTTCACAATTAAACTCCCTATCACTGCTGAATGGCTGTATGATAATTATGTGGGCCATGAAGTATTGAGTATAATGGCTAATAGAATATGTACTCCACACAACCAAGCTGTTTTGTATTTTAATTTCAATAATTTTACATAGCCTATGAGACACCTTACCTTACACTGAAAGTGTACACTACAGTGTTGTTTGCAACTTCTAACTAAGATATTGTATGAGACTATTTCCGATTGTAAGTGTTCATTGCAAAATAGCTCACCTTCATAGTGTTTTGATCATCAAGGAAGGTTCTAATGGAAGCAGGTGTGTTGCAAGAACCTAGAATCAAAACAGCCTCTGTATTATTCCCCATACATTATATAATTCACTTTATTATTATGCTCCCTGGCTATATCAACTACATAGAGGTTGCTTAGTAGATACCTTGAAAATGAATTTTGGGTGATTCATTACAGTATTCATTTGATTTGCCATCAAGAACTTCATTATTCCTTGCTGCAATGAAAATAGATTTTTAGGAAATTAAGAGTTAACACACTATTAAATTTCTTTCTAAGTTCGTCATACAATTTCCAGCTTTCTGGACTCAAAATAGATGCTACAAAAAATGTCACCATGCATACAGACATATCTAGAAGACACCAAGCTAACCTGATATTGTAATCTCACTCTGTGAAGATACACACTCACGCTTGTTCACAAAAGTGTACATGATATGTCTAGCCTAATGAGGAAAAAATGAATAAAAAAGCTGAAATTACATGTGTCTTCATGTGGCAAATTCATTCAACTACAACAATACTGGAGATACCTCATTTCTGCTAACATTGAACTCGTCCATAATGATAAGCTGTAAAACTTCAGGCAGCAAGATGTCCATCGTGTATGAAAATATCTGAATGACATTCAAGTACTAAAATTTATGTTAAAAAACACTGGTTGTCTTCATTACCGTGCTTGACTTGTTATTGCAACACATTTTGGAGACTAAAAACTCAATCACCTTCTCATACTGTGACAGCTTCATACACTTAATTGAATTGCTTCTGTTTTTCAGTAACTCTATAAATAATAACACATTAAAGATAGTCACAATAATTTATTGTTTAACATACGCAGCTTCTTGCATGAAGTTCTTAAGAAGTCATCATAACTCAGGCATTGGGATTCTTGCATCTGAATTTATAACAAATGAAAAATTAGAAAAATTTTAAATTAGGCCTAATATTTCATGATATTTACGTTAAATATTGTTAAATATTGTTGTATATTATGATTGAGTGTTACAATACACTCTCAAGCTTTTATAATATACCACATTGTTCAGACGATGTTACAGTACCACAGGAAAGGTGCACTGATAACACCCAATATTTTGAAATTTATTGTTGGTCATCTATTTATAACTAATCAAAATGCTTCTGTTATATGCAAAATTGTGGCTTATCGCAATCTGCACTATGTTAATTATGAGCTGTGTAGTTGCTGTTCTCTCTCATCGTTATGTTATTAATAATAGGCCTAGCAACTCTTTGATGCCTATAAAAAAAAAAAAGAATGAATACAAAGAAGGCTGAAGAAATACAAGTTGGTTATACAGTTGCTAAAGTGTATGCTAGGAATTACAACTAGAGTTCCTCTATTAACAATATCATTAAAATATTGGAGAGTAGCTACCCAAACATTACAAGGATATTATGGGATGTTAACTTATTAACAAATCAAAGTGTGATTATTGCCTGTAGCCAGTTTGTGAAAATAGGATAGCAAGTTTACAAACTATATTGTTTATTTTAGTGCGATCAGCTGATATTAAGTTTACTTACTTTTCCATCCTTAATTTTTTCCAGAATAGGAATGAGTGGTGACATTCTTGACACAAGACTGTCTGTGCTAATCTGCTGAAATACTTTAACATAATTTATCAACTGCTGATCTGTACCAATACATGATGTCACTTTTTCCTGAATTGAAGATGGGCACTTTTTTGTAAGCACAGCAGGTAGTGGAGGTCTTTGTGGTGACCTAGGAGCGATTGATTCATCTGATTCTGGTGGACAAACTGATTGTTCAAGTTGTGAGCTGGACGGAGATATGTCCGGTGAAAGAGGCTGAGGCGTAAACGTTGAATTTTTTGGTCTTTCTTCAGTATGTGGTAAAGAAGCGATCATGCCATGATCACTGTGGCAACTTTCATCGTCACTACCATATTGAAAAACATCATTCGCTTTTAATTTGAAAGGTTGAAAATTAGGAGTTTGGAAAAATTCTTTCAATCTGTAAAATAAAATTACAAACATTTGTAATAACTTTGATATGTACCATATGCTAACAAAAACCATTGCTATATTAAATCACACAGAAATAATATAGCTAAATGAGGTCATTTGCAAGTAATACAGTATAGATAATCATAACTTCTGTATTTTGGAATACACCCACCTGCATCTATTGAAAGCATTTTTGAGAGTTTTGCCTGATGCAGTATTTTTGAGCAAATATCGACCTTTCCCAATGTCTTCCACAATCATGTATGGCCCAAGCCAGCGCTGTACAAGCTTATCACCTTTTCTAGAATCTCTTGCGCTGTTTCTTAATAATACCATAGTTCCAGGGTCCAGACTCTGTGTATATTTAATTAACCGTTTAAATTAATATGAAACTATTAACTATAGAAAGAAATTTTACAATAGATAAATAGCTACAGGGGAGTCATACAGCATTTTTAGCTAGTGATTGGGGGGGAGGGGGTGGAAATTTTGTAGCATAAAAAAATAACAACCAGCAAATGACATTTTTATGAAGTATGTATGTCAGAAGCTTACCCAGAAAATTTTTGTGAAACCCTTTCAAACTCATCCAAATAATGATGACACTACTGGTTAGAACAGTATCTGGTTATGCCTAATAAAAATGGTGAAGTCATGAATATGCAGCAGTTTATTTTGTTGGATGAAAAATCAGATTGGCTATTTTGTACTGCAATTGAAAGAGCAGAACTGGAAAGTGTTAATTTTGAAGAAGTGCTGGGCAGTTGTAAGCAGACTAACTGTAGAGCAAGGCTTTCTACAATTTTTTATATTTTGCACTGATCATATTTTGTTTCATAAACAAAATTTAATCGGGAAAAAATTTAGTTGGGAAAATTTTAGTCATTAAAAAATTTTAGGGGAGGAGAAACTAAATTTAGGAGTGGAAGGGAAGGGGGGAGAATACCAGGGTTCCCATAGTCTGTATGAAACCCTGATTACTTATCATACTTATGTACACTTACCTTCATCTTTCTTCTTTTGTTATCGTAATCTTTCTTTTGCTTCTGCTGGGATTTTTTAATGCTATCATTGGCATCTGCATAAATGGAATCTCTGAAGGTATTCATTTGTTCTACATATAACTCCATCTTGTTGTCTGTAAAATCATCATCACTCTGGCTTATTTCATTTTCAACAGCTTCCATTTCAATAGGAATTATTGCCTTGCTATAAATTTATTGAATGAAAAATTCACAAAATTTCATAAAAAATTAAATGATGAATAGTGAATTACTCACCGGCAATACATTAGCTCAAAAGGAGTAAACTTGCTTGATTGATGCTGTGAGGTTCTATATGCAAATAGAATTCCATCCAGTTTCTCATCCCAATTAGACTGATTGCTATTGACAACTTTTACTAAAGATCTTTGCAAAGTTTGATTAAATCTTTCAACCATTCCGTTAGCTTGCGGATGGTAAGCAGATGTAATTCTGTGCTCTGTTTTTGTAATTGAAAACAAATATTCATTGACTCGATTAACAAACTCTCTGCCCTGGTCTGAAATTACTACTTTAGCACATCCAAATCTATACAATATAATAAGCACACTCCTATATAACCCAAAATTTACTAAATCAATGATTAAGTAATTATCAGCTAAAATGCAAATATCAAAGCAAATACCTGCAAAACATTTTGAACAGAAATGAAGCAACTGATTTTGCACTCTTGTCTGCCAATGGTTCCGCTTCAGGCCATTTGGAAAAATAATCCACTAAAGTTATTATGTACTTGTTGCCTTTGGAGGTTACTGGAAGAGGACCAACAATGTCTATACCAATCTGAAAAAGTGATGTTCATGTAATTATATAAGCACTAAGATAAAATCGGAACTCAAGAAGAGCTACCTGATTCCATACTTCTGGTTTTATGGGTATAGGATGGAGGGGTTCTGTTGCCTTTTGGAATTTTGTATCATTTGCACGTTGGCAAGCCTCACATTGGTGTATATATTCTTGAATATCACTCCACATAGTCTTCCAATAAAAACGCTCCCTGATTTTTTTTGATGTTTTATCCCTCCCAAGATGTCCACCTAACCAGTGAATAATATTCATTATGATTTAACAGAGACTTGAAAACAGTATATGTATTTGTCTGATAATACATTTGAATCTTTTCTGAAGTGTTTTTAAACTTCAAGATATCATACTGTGTATAGCTTCTTTATTATCATGTTTTGGTACAAAATTCAGCAAAAAAAAATTACGAAAAGCTCAATGAACTTATGGTCAATACCAATTTACAATTACTTAAACACTAACCCTCCTCCGATCCATGGCAAGACTCCAGTATTCTTTTCTTGTCTTTCCCACTTCTTGGAACTTGCTTCCACTCACTTCCACTTTTCGAGAAATACAGAAGACCATCTTTAACCTTGTAGGGTAGGGAGGGGAGGGGGGGGTGGGGGAGGGGTGAAGAGCAAATTCTGATTATAACCGTACTGCACATGCAGATGTCAATATGCAACACACGGATTGTGTATAAAATAATACATTCGAGCCAGCTCTTTTTTTTTTGGTCTCTTACAGAGCAGAAATGTTTCATGCAAACAAAAAATCATAATATACAGAGCTTAACTTATGTTAAAGACACACCTTGGTCACTTATTTTAAGGGGCTGGCACTCATTTGGTGTAGTTTACAATTAATGGTAAAGGGTCAACGATTTGTCAAGTCCACATTACAAAGAAGCCTAACAAGTTTGTAATTCATTTCCTATGTGTATAATTACAGAGTTTGAAATGAAACTATTTTAAACCAAGTTGATAAAACTAAGTTGCTATCGTCATACAACTTTGATCTAGCTAGCTAGCTAGATTTTTTCTTTACCAAAATGTGTTTGCTATCACAGACCTTAAAATTCTTCGCTTTCCTCCTCAATACTCGCTTTTGGTTTTTGCTGAAACAATCTGGGTATATACCAGAGTACAGAAAATCGTATATGTTATCATAATTCTCCATTCCATCCAGATTCACCGAGCGAATGGCAAAGTTGGTAAGGGTTATACGATGGGTTGATTGAAGATTAAAAATTTTTACTTCAAACATTTTGAAAATGACTGAACAAATAAAAATAAATATATCCAGCTAATTTATAAGAATGACAGTTGTAGTAGTGAATTTTGTCCCCCCTCTAAACTGTCCCCACCCCCTCCAGAAATCACTAGTGACTTTTGTCCCCCTTCAGTGAATAATGAATCCACTCCCCAATAGCTATTCACTTTAGTAGCTAGCTAGGCTGTTCTCAAGGTCTGGCTGTGGCACAACTGTAGCTAAATGGCTAACCAGGCACTAGCTAGTGAATTTTGTACCCCTTCAGTCCCCCTCCGCCAAGATAGCTATTCACTTTAGTGGGCAGTTTTTACTATGGCTGTGGCAGGACTGTAAATGGTATAGTGTGTCCTGTCTATCAGTGTGTCTGCTTAAACATTTAGCCTAAAACTCTGTAAATCAAAAACTATAATCATCCTTACAAAAAATGATATTGTAGCAATCTTGGTATTTTGCTATACCAGTTGACTATCTATTTAACAACTTTTTTTTTTATTATTTATTTATTTTTAACAATTTGATGTAGAGCATAGCTACTTGATAGGGCCAACCAGCCAGCTAGGGCAGTTATTTATGTATTACCAAATTATAAGAAGTGTTGCTTCATATGCTATTTTTCCACATAGTAAGTTTTTATTAGTTATTGAAAATTAGCAATGTTCAATTATTACTTTTAAGTTATTTTGAGTGGCATTTAGTAGTTCTAGTTAGAGTTGTTATCAAGTTTGTTTCTATTTCTTTTGGTTAGTTTTTAAATCATCAACTGATAGTTTAAGTTTCTTCTACCAATTAAGTTTAGCTACATGTTTAACTATTATAAACTCAATTCAATCATTAGTGAGGCTAAGTTTTGCAGTGGACAGCTACTGACAACTCCCATATCTGGTAAAATCTTCACACAGCTTTTGCCCCTGGGTAAACTGATAAAAAATAGGACACTCATTTGGGAATGTGAATTTGAATTTAAAATATCATAATTGTCCAGAGTTGACCATGTATTGCTATGTCTGGCTGGTAAAGGACTTAGCTATTTACGACAGATTAAACAATATAAATTTAATACTGTACAGTAAGATTCAAGATATTGTAAAATTTGTAAATTGTATAATGTGTATGGCTATTGAGTTAGTAGTGGTGAAATTCTATTCTACTTCATAACTACATTTTAATATGAACAAATGATGAAGGAGTGAGCTTAACTAGCTAGACAATGAAGTTACCAGTTGATCCACCAATAAGCAAATAGACTTGAAAATAGTGCCTGGCACACCCAGTTCATCGCCAATAACTAATAGACTTGGATGTGGCACCCGGGAGCTCCCTCAATAATTGGAAAACGAGCCTGAGTAAAGGCAGGGTTGAACTTAAAGAAGATTGGTACAGTCCAGCGTCACCAGCCGCAGTTGATTTGCTCGAAGTGTGATTTATGAAGGTGGAGAGAGAGGGGGGGACATTATTCACCAGGGGGGACAAAATTCACTAGTGAGAACTGTCCGGCCGGACATAATTCACTAGTGAATTTTGTCGGGGGGGACATAATTCAAGGGGGGACAGTATTCACTGCGACACCGGATCCCGCTTTAAAGAGGAAGAAGACTAGTTGGGCGGAGCCCGACCTCTGCTGGGGAGAGGTCGGGCTCCGCCCAACTAGGTGAAGACCGATTGACTTCTCCGAATTTTTAAAAATAGTTACTTTATAGCTAGAACCTTCAGATTCATCTAAAATAGTTTTCAGCCAGGACTGCTTCGACAGTACCTCACAGCAGTTACGTTTATTTCTTCCTCGGCAAAAAAAAAAAAAAAATCGGTTCTCCGTCGAATTTTTAAAAAAGTTACCTTCTTCACAGCAGCTTCATTTATGGATCCAGTCATCTCCAGAGCTTTGTAGAAGCAGCAATAAAATGATTGAGCTCAGTAGCCTTCCATAACACATTGAAACAACCGCTTCTTTGCCGACCAAGACTTTGCGGTTTGACTTACTGTCTTCTCCATTTTTATAAAATCGCCAGTTCAACTGGGGACCGGACTCTAGCGACTCAGGATCAAGCGGAGAGAAGGGAGACGACATCTAGGGCTATAGGAGGCCCTGTATCAGGGTTGGTGGACCAGACCCCGTCAACTCTGATACTGAAATGGGAGTCAAGAAGATGATCGAGGTAAGCTTGTCTTTCTCTTGTCTTTCTCTTGAAAAATAGCAAGCTTCTGTTGTGGAAAGGACTTATTTATAGCTATATTGAGATAGAGTAAGCTGTTTAGCTATAATATTATATATATTTCATTGAGTTTTGAGATTTGAAAGTGGCTTGTGGTTTTTTGAACAAATTCAAATTTTCAAAAAAATTAAAAAAGTTTTTACCACATATACTACTAGGACCAGATGTGAATGCAGTCACCGACCCAGATTACGCAGATGAGGGGACAGGAGCAGAGTCTTCCAGTGATGAAGGAGAGGATACCAGACCTGAGTCTTCCAATGATGAAACACGAATAGGCAGCAGGTTCCAGTGATGAAGAAGAGGAAGTGGCTCCTCCTGCTCCGAGTTCTGGACGTCCTCGCGGTCGGAGAAGGCGGGAATTGAAGAGCAAGAGTCGGGTGGATGAGGTAGGGGGAGAGTGGAAGAAAGATGACAACACACACATTGATATTCCATAATCTTTTGTGTGAAGGACCACAGACTTTGATATTTGTGGCTGCTCCCCCCCCCCCCCTCCCCCCCCCTGAACATCCCAAAAGTTGTAATATGTATTGTTATTGTCGTTGTCGTTGTCTGTGTTTTTGTGGTGTTGTAGTGGAGCTTCACACTCGATGTATATGTGTGTGCGTGGAGTTGAAATGTTATTCTGGCGCTTCCAGATCTAACCGGGGAGGGAACGAACTGGGGGGGGAGGGGGGTCTTTTCCAATCGGGTCTACTATGCCCATGTAAGTTGAATTTCATGTATGTGTGTGTGTGTACACCAGTCAATTTATATTATACATTTATTTTTATGATCTGTATTCACCTGTATCTTCTTTTTTCTAGTGTGTGTGTGTGTGCATTTGTGGAATGAGAGAGAGCATCCGTGGACAAACAGTATGTGGCGCTTCCGTATACAACCTGGGAGGGAACTCTGGATCTTTTTGGATCGTGACTACTATGCCCATGTAAGTTGAATTTCATGTGTGTGTGTGTGTGGTGTGTACACCAGTCAATTTATGTATAATAAAATATACATTTATTTTATGATCTGTATTCACCTGTAGCTTCTTTTTTCTTGTGTGTGTGTGTGTGTGTATGTGTGTGCGTGCATTTGTGGAAAGAGAGAGAGAGCAACCATGAACAAACAGTATGTGGCGTTTCCGGATCCAACCTGAGAGAGAACGAACTCGGTGGTCTTTTTCGGTCTGTGACATCATCCATGCCTGGTAAGTTGAATTTCATTTTTTCAACTTACTGATATTTGGGTGTCCAGCTAGGGCTGGGGGGGGTTATGGTACAAGAATGTCGGTGAAAAGTAATGACGGGGGAGGGGGGGTTATGGTACAAGAATGTCAGTGAAAAGTAATGACGGGGGAGGGGGGGTTATGGTACAAGAATGTCAGTGAAAAGTAATGACGGGGGAGGGGGGGGGCAATTCAGCGAGGCCAGCTGTTATGTTACAAATATCATTGTTGTCTTGTGTTTTTTTGGTATTGTATGGAGGTTCCGGATCCTATGGGAGGGATCGTTCAGTCTGTACCACCATCCATGCCGGGTAAGTTGAATTCCACGTGTGTGCTTGTACTGCTTTTCATTTTCAAATTACACTTTCTCAATACAACGATTGTTTCTCTCATGTACAGTGTGGAGTATACATACCAGGGTTCATACAGTGGGAGGCTAGCGCTGGGTTCCCCCCTAGAATTTTGGGAGTTGAATAGAAATGAACATTTAGGAAGCATTTATTTTTAGTCTGATATTGTATCCCATTATGTTCCTATCATAACTGAGCCATTTAGTGCATAGGACCGAACACTGATCATCAGTGTGAAGTATAGACTCGTATGCAAAGATGTGCATCAAAGTAGTGTAGGTTCCAAAAAATGGGTGTGGCGAAGTACACTCGGAGCCCAACCCCAAACAAAAATCCTGTATGAAACCGCATACAATACATCATAAAGTTGCAATTATATAGGATCATGAATAATTTGTTGTTTGTATTACAAATATCTTTGTTGTTTGTGTTTTTGTGTATATGAAATTGTTTTGTAGTGGAGCTCGACGTCCGATGGCATACGTTCCTTGTGGACACTTATAGATGTCTCCTACATGATCACAATCAGCACCACACACAACAAACAACATATTTTATTGTTGAACTAATATAATATTGGTATATAATGCATCAAACAATATTATTTCTATTTTATTTTATTTTTTTATTGATGGGAAAAGTGGATTTTTTTGGGGAAAAACGTTTTTTTTTTGAGGTATTAGTAGATGGCTTAAATATTATTCAATTTTCTCATGAGGGGAATCCCAAACTCTTGGTCTATTTAGTGATATACGGTTGCTATGGGGTTTTCCCAGCCAGCATCGAGTTAAAAAAATAAAATGGCAATGCTCTATTTCGCGGTAGAAAATTAGATTTTTCCGCGCGCGTCCAAACAATTCAGGAACGAAGGGGTTTTAAAGTCTGTATTAATTTGCTGTAATTAGCTGGTGATTACAAAACAATAGGTGATTCCATAATATTTCAACAATAGTTGTATACATGTATAATTTCCGTTTTAGGAACTGGAAAAGTTAGAAACTATCATTGGTATCAGGCTAGATAGTGTTTAGAATTTAGTTTTACTATTATCCTGATTCCATAGTTAGCTGTTAGAAAGTTCAAATACAAACCTAATCATTAAATTGTTGCTCATATGAAGCTATTTCTTTTAAAATTATTCATTCAAATACAGAAAATTGAGGAAATCATATATTTTTAAAGTCCAAGAGAACTTAGACTACAGACATAATATTATATATATATATATATTTAGAATACTGAGTTTAGTGTTTACATCATTATAATTTATATGTGTACCACTTCTGTTTTTCAGGAACAGTAGATATTTTAAGAGATAGGACTTCACACAATAATATCACGTTTTATTAAAACATTAATTTCATGAATTGTCCGAATTTAGTAATTGAAGTTGATCGAAGTGATGGACAAAGAGTGGAAGCAATGGTTGGTAATGAATCAGTTACATTTACGAACTCAACATAGCACACCAGGAGATTGTACAGTATATGCTGTACTAAACTCTGGAGTTAGAGTTAACATTGGATCATTTTTATGTAGTAGTATGGGTAAATATGTATTACAAACTGGGAGTGTTTTTTTATTACAATGCATAAATTGACATTATTCCAGAGAACTGAATTATATAAAAGCTCTATCACTTCTTGTTCTTAGACCAAACGATTTTGCTCATTAGCTATAGCTACTGTAGAATGATATTCTATTTTGATGCAAAATTTCAGTCATGTTGAAAATGTTTTGCTATAGGACAAATTAGAGTAAATACACACTTGATATAAATAGTCTGTAAATATTTGTATGGAACAATCAGCTTATTTGGGGCTATTTTTTCTTACCTGGTATTTCATAATAGCTGTTAGAGGGGTCACATCAATGACGATACATGGGGGCTCACTTGGAAATAATTTATCATACACCAGAGGCAAACACTGGAAACAGAGACTTTTTCCAAATCCTGTTGGAAGAATCACAAACACATCTCTTTGTAGAATTCCTGAAATAACCTCTAGTTGTTCTGGTTTAATGGAATAGCCTAGCTCCAGACGTCGCTTCAATTAAGTGGATTCAGGCACTCTGATTGGGGCGCAACCATAGTTGCGCCAGAATAACTACCATATTGGCACCAGACCCTTTCCTCCCCCCGCCCACTAATATAAGGAAGGTAAAGGGTCGGCTACGCCAGACTAATGATAGGGGTGGAAGGTGAGGGGGGATGTAATAGTGACATCTCATGATGGTGGTCACAAAAAACTGTTTTAAGGAAGCAGTAATGGCATGGATTATAGAATCAATACCATCACTACAACTTGTGCTGTTCTTATAACTACTAATAATAACTACTGCTGCAAAAAGTATACATATATCTAAGTGTTCAATGTCAATTTTTAAATGATTATTTTAATCCACAGTCACCATAATTGGGTGGGCGGGGAGACTAAAGTCCCCCCCTAGCTCCCCTGTATATATATAGGCACAAAAATTCAAGAGTGGTACCTACAGTTATACACAATTTTCTTTGTTCAGTAAAAAAAAAATTTTTTTCCCCCCCTCAATATTAACTATAGCATTGTCTCAGTCATTCTGAGACTTACTGGTTCGTTGCTTAAGAAATAGCTTAGCTATATACACACACACTCAGGGGTGGCTCGGGCTCTAAAAAATTAGTCAGGCCAGGAAATGGGTGTGACTAATAACAGGAAGTGGGTGTGGTCCGGAAGTGACTGTAATTACTAATTAACATGTATTTATAACAGTAAGCCTAAAACTGAGACAGGCACCTTTAGTATTGACATTATTTTATTATTATTATTAATATTTCAAAATGAATGATTTCACATAATGATACTATGGATTCAATGTTGTAGGTAATATTTATGATTCAGTCTGAAACTTTCCATACACATGGAGACGGCGATCACTAATTTGTACAAACTCATTTGCAACATCTTTCATGTTTAAGTTGTCTGTAAGCTCCTTATGAACATGAATAACCATCAAACTGTTAAGTCGTTCCTGTAACATAGTTGATCTCAGGTATGTCTTGATACGTCTCATAGCACTAAAGGATCTTTCACTGCTGCTGTTAGTTGCAGGCATAACTAAAATTAATTTTGCTAAGATAATTATTTGATTCAAAAATTCTTTTTTTGATGCTGGAAGGTCCTTGATGAAATGAAGTATTTCAAAAATTGTTTTTATTTCTGCAGGTACAGTAGAAGAAAGAATTTGGAGCTGAGCTTTTAAATTGTGTAAATCAAAATCATCACCATATATTTTGATAACATCTTCCAAATTTTTTGAGTAGTCTTTTTTGTTAACAGTGTTTATCAGTAAATTCTGTAAGGAACAATAAACCTGATATCCCGGTTGATCAAATCTAGTGTTTATTGATTGAATAAGGAGATCAAGTGCTTCAAAATACAAGCGCCTATACATATTTTCAGGTGATTCATCATATTCAGGCTGAGCTTCTCCTTCTTCAAACCTTCTTGGTCGCTTCCTTCTTCGTGGCAACCTTGGCTCACCGATATCATTTTTGGCTGCCATTGCTTTAACTTTCTCCCAAAAAGCCGCAAAACATTCATCAGTTCGAATACTTTGGAGGGTAGAAACTGTCATTTTCGCAATCACTTGACCTTCACTCGCTGAAATATCCTTTTTCTGTAAGGTCCTGCTCAAATTGTCAGAATGGCGAAAAAGACATTCACCAAGAAGCAGTCCAAAAAAAAAACTCAAAAGTTTCCATTTGTGCACGAACACCTCCTATTCTTGCAATTACTTCTGTATCATGCACTACAGATACCGCTTTCTCCCATAACTCTTCTAGTACACTATAATTATCAATAATACTCCTCATTGAGTCAGCTTTTACAGTCCATCTTGTAGGACAAAGAACTCTTATTCCTGGACACCCTGGTGCAATATCTTGCTTAAGCTTCTCAAAAATAGCTTGCCTTCGAGGAGAGTATTTTACCAATTTTGTAATTTCATTAACAGTATCCAACATTTTTTTCAGTATAGGACATGCCTTAACCATATCTGAAGTTGCTAAACTTAAGCAGTGACCATAGCAGTGAGTAAAGTAGGCCTTAGGTTGTTCAGCACACAATAGTGCTGCTACACCCTGCCTAATGCCACTCATATTTGAAGCCCCATCGAAGCATTGCCCCCGAATTTTACTCAAAGAAATGTTAAAACGAATTAAGCAATCTTTCAAGACTCTAACTAGTGTGGCCGCTTCAATATTATCAACTTTATAGAGCCCTACAAATTCCTCATGCACTATCAGTGAACAGTCCACCCATCTTAACACTAGCACCACCTATGAGGAAGAAAAACTAAATTAAAAACACTTATATCCTATTACATTAATTTTAATACAATATGATTGGTTACCTGTTCATGATTCATTGAATCTGTACATTCATCCATCATAACAGTAACAAACTCAGTTGATTGAAGGTTGCTTGCAATCTTTCTCAAAACATGTTGTGACATTATTTTGAGCATTTCATTCTGATTCTCATGACTTAGATACTTCTCATTTTTCTTCTCCAACCATTCACGACACTATAGTTTAGATACTAACTGAAACACAAATTATATTATGACAGTAATGACCATTATTACCTGGAGATCATCTTGACTCATGAGCTTCATCAGCTGCTGTAAATTTCCGTCATCTTCTTTAGCTCTACGTATTGCACATCCTTGTCTCGCCAAGTACCTTAAACTGCTTAAAATTTTCAATAAACAATGCCTGCTATTAGCCTGACTTTTAGCTAAAGAAGTACACAGCATTTCACCAATATTTGAAGTAGTTCTAGGCAAAGTTATAAGCTTTTCCACTGCAATTTTATGACACTTTCTAGTTTCATGTGACCGAAAAGATTGGGTAGCTTCCTTCCAGTTGCTGAACCCCCTAAGAAGCTAAATTAAACAATTTTTTGTCATATACATAAAAAAATGAAATTAAGTACTTAAATGGCAAACTCACAAATGCAGGATCACTTCCAGAGCTTAATGTCAAATGCTTAAACTTCAAAGCCTTCAAGCATAAATGACAATGAACTGAGTCCTCAGCTTCATTGTAATGAAGCCAATACCACGTCTTAAACCACTGAGGCTGACATGATCGCTCCACTACAGTTTTTTTTCCAAATTTTTTTTTAGGAAATGAAAACGATTCAGGTTGGTTAGCTGTTTCCGTTAGCTCCTCAAGTACCATAGGCATGATAAAAATCGACCACAACTCACAACCTCAGACAGGGTAAAGGATTGAACCGCGTGCAGCGTGCTCGAAGAATGACAGAGTAAGGCTAAATCCAAGGCGCACCGTACCGAGTATGCTGGACACGCCCACACCAATTAGATGCTTACTTTACCAAATAAAGATGACGAGAAAAAGGTCCGGCCATGGTCGGACTGGTCGGACTATCGACGCCACCCCTGACACTCTGTAGCCACATGCTGATTGCAAGCGGTTGGTAAAGGGTCAGTTTTAAGGGGGTGCGGCCGCAAGGCTGATAATTAGCAAACTTGGTGTAAACAGACGGCGGCAACGAACGACTGAAGGGTGTGCGTGGGGGGGGGGGTATAAAATACAGACCAGACCAGACCACGCCAGACCACCAGACCAGACCACACCTACCACGCGTAAACGCTCGTGCACGTTGAGTCACCAATGACTTTAAACTCGCGGACAAAGCCGTGGAAGCAAGTAAGAAAAAGGGTGAAAATACGGACCAATTGGAATAACTGGTATGTTATTTTATTTATTGTTTTTGTGAGCAAATAAACACTGGTATATTATCATTGTTTGTTTTATTGTTTGTTTTATTTATTGTTTTTGTGAGCAAATAAACAAAAAAAATTTTAACAAAATAATAATCTAGACAATGTAAGCATAGGAACTGAAAACTAGTGTTGTTCAGTCAAATATATTGTACTTTTCACTCGTCATAAAATATTTAATACAAACATTTCAACCATTATTCAATGATATCATCAGTGTGTGGATGATATTTCAGTGAAGTAACTATGTCCACAAGAAATGTTTCTATGACAGAGCTTTAACTAACAAACATGTATCCATGACCTAATTTATAACATACAATAATAGCTGTAGGCTATATGTGGTTAAACAACTATAGACTGAAGGCAATAAACCAAAATCTCTATTTATTGCTCACTCACTTTAATTTGCCATGATTCTGAATAATACCTTTTGTATAGATCTTGCTGGTGGTTGCATTTTCCCAATCAATTTCATGATTCTTTTCAATTGCATGGTGAGCAACTGCAAATAGATTGGTATCCATTAATCTTAATGCTCTTTTGTGTTCTTTTACATGATGCTGTAGGATTCGTCCAGTTCGACTTATGTACATCATTTTGCAGGTTTTACATTATATTTGATATACCACTCCTTTTTTGTGGAAGGATGGAATGACTTTTGCATGGACTAGTATCCCTTTTCAGTGTCTTGTTTAGTTTGAATGTAGTTTCAATATTAAGTGATGTAAATTCTCTTGATGCTTCAGATAGATATTCCATATAATAATTATGGTAATTAGGGAGTTTTTCCCCATACTTTTTATGACTTGATTGTGTACCATTCCTCTTAAATGAAATAAATCTGATAAACTGGTTTCCTTTAGGATGTAATTGCATGTAAATCTTCCTTGGCTGTGTCCTCACAAGTGCAACAGATCTTTCCTGCTCTATTAAAAAGTGTTTGGGGTGATGGGTGTCAAAAGAAAGATATTTGTTCGTGTGTATTGTTTTTCTTTGGTTAACAAACTGCTATCATTATTGTGCATAATCTCAGTGTCCAAAAATGCCAATTTACCATCACATTTATTCAATTGAAAATTCTATAGATGGTTCTATTGAGTTTAGATAGATTAAAAAGTCCTCAATCAAGTCTACTTCCATTGCTGTGTAAATGTCATTCACATTAGAATTGTTGTGGTAGAGATTCCAGATTTTTTTAGTTTTTGTTATTCATACTAAAGAAAACCATCTTGATGATTGGTTTTAGTTTGTTTGATTTTCCCAAATTCTCCCAGAAGGTTTAGTTGCTTCAATATCATGTAAAACATTTAATTACTTATACTATCAATTGACTTAGTTTTCGTTAATTTATGTTGCCTCTCAAATTCTGCAATAATGAAACACCTGAAAGAAAGTAGTACAAGTAGTGTTCCTAAATAACTTCAAAAATTAGCATACATATTTCTATGAAATCTTAGGTATTATAAAGTATGATATTTTTATCTTTTTAACAGCCAATATAGTTAATTATAACATAATTATTTCAGCCAAGAATGACTGAATCATTAATAGGGAAGATACAGGGAGATTTAGGAACATAATCCTAGTTTTCATCGATGTCAAGATCTTATCATAATAGACAGTGGCGTAGGAACGGGGGGGGGGGGGCTCAGGGGACTGGAGCCCCCCCATAATTTGGCGCACAATCTAAATTTGGATTGAAACTAGTAGCTACTATTGCAACATAATCTGATGCAAGTTACACATTCATACATTCATGAGGAATAGATACTCTATTTAGTTCAATAAGATGAATACATAATTTGTTTAGTTCAATAAAAGTGTAAATTGCTGTCTTCAATACGGTGCAAATAATGTGAATATTAAGTCTGTAAATGCCACAAGCACAGTTGCTTCTGAAACTTGTAGCTATCATTATATGGCTCAGAGTAAGCTAATAACATTCTAAAAAAGTGCTGCAAGTAAGTGGTAAGTGTTTCATTCGTAGTTATGAGACTAGATATGTTACTTACATGTACCACAAGCTAGATTGTAAGGCTGAATCAGATGTTGAAGCAGACAATTACAATTGCAGTTCTGATGAAAAAGAGAGTGGAAGTGAACACGAAAAAGGTGACTGTTCTTCCTGTGCTCAGTGTGAGTGTCTTTCTTGTACCATGAGTGGTCCACCTTGCCAGCCCATTGATGTAAGCAAATCTAAGCATGTTTATTCGCATAAGAGCCAGCATACTGCTAAGAAAAAGTCTTATAGTAGATCTATTCAGCCAAGGCGGTATAAGAGATAACAGTATGTACCACCAAGTATAAATTTTTCTGTCACTCCTGTTGCTATTCAAGGAAAAAAGGTCTCTTCACTTTTTCTAAACGTCAATTAAATTGTTTTGTAGAGGATGGATTTTGTAATTGGAAAAAAGCTTTGGAGAAATTACTGGATGAAAGAAGTGATATGCATAAGGAAGCTGTATTAAAGCAAGTTGCGCATAATAGTAGCACTAATGTTAGTGCACAGCTTAGTACACAGTGCAAGGAGGCTCAAAATTTACATCAACGCATGCTGTTGAAACTAATTTCTAGCATTCGATTTTTGGCTTCTCAGGGCATGCCATTGCCTGGACGTCATGAAGATCTTGCTTCTTTAGATAGTAATTTTTATAAGCTTCTTTTACTTCGAGCTGAAGATTGCCCAGAGATGAAAACTTGGATTTATCGCAAGTAGTACACCTCACCTTAAATTGTTAATGAAATATTAGCTCTGATGGGTAATACTGTGCTTAGAAGTATATAGTGTCAGATAGCTGAAGGCATGAGTCAAAGTGAAATGTTTAAAAGAATGCTTGGGGAAGTACACAAAGTTTTGAAACTCTATTTCACATTTCCAGTGACCACTGCAACAGCTGAATGATCGTTCTCATCCTTGAAAAGAATAAAAACATTTTTGAGAAATTCAATGACTCAGTCAAGACTGAACAATCTGTTTGCTTTATATATTCATCCAACCAGAACTGTAGATTTAGATCTCTCCCAAATAGCTAAAGAGTTCATTTCTGTGAACACCAGAAGACTTAACTATTTTGGAAAGATGTAATCATAAAATGTGTTTTCTCTCTTTTTTTAAAATTGTATTTCTCTCATCACTTCACAATTATTATAAATATTAATATAAAGATCGATTAATTATATATAGTAAATTAAAGACATAATAATAACCCACTGCCACACTGAAACTGCCCTAGGAAGAGGTGATTTCTCACATGAACACCCTTAAACCACAAAACACATGCCCTGATTTCTTTGTTATGGAGCCCCCCCATACGGAAACATTTTCCTACACCACTGATATACATTTTTTTTTACTGAATAATGATAATGAAACATTTTAATACAGTAAATGAGCAAGATATGAGATGGCTTCAAAGGGTGATATTAAAAACAGCCAACTGATATGATGTTAAATGAGTCTGTTCTTGGAAATTTCTTCTACTATCTGCCTTCGCTTATTGACAATATCTGCCTAAAAATATAATGCAAGATAATGTGGCGAGTGGGAAAAGGACATCATACCTGAGAAAACAAGGTCTTTTCATTCAGAGCTTGACATCTTGCAAACTAAAACCAATCTCATAACAGGTGATGTAATATACTTTAAATACGTTAATTCTTACCAAACAAGTGAACACTCCACAATCATAATTGTTGGTTTGAAATGGTATGTTCTATCAACATAACTAATATAAATAGATATTATTAATAGTTGCATAAGCTACCTTTGGACAGTGCATCTTCCATTTGTACTTATTCAAAGTAGGCCTTCTATTTATTAACAGTTCCCTGTTGAAAAGGAGTATGAAAAAAAATTACATTAGCTTGATGGGACACTTATTAGTTACCAGATTTTTTTTAAACTAGAAACTCCATCACCTCCCATGGAGTCATACCATATGAGTTCACTGGTACAAAAATCTGCTACTGCTAAACACCAGTGATTAGCCTTACAAACTGGAAATAAAATCTTCGAAAAAGTGAATGGATCTTCCTGAGGGAGTGAATAACACTAATTAAGAAGAAAGAACTAGAATGTATGCTGGTTAGTAACCTTGATCCATTTGTTAACAGTTGAACATCCTCCTGCTTCACACAGTTTGGTGTAATAGTAACATGAGACACTGTATACATAGTTAGCCTTTCTTTTATTTCCTTCTTCCGTTACTAAAAATGTGTAGGCATCAACAATCTATATAATATAAATATGATATAGCATCAATGTAAATTTACATGTAAATACTTTACCTTATCATTCAGCCAGGAAGATCCACGCAAAGTTTTTAAGTCTCTATAATTTACAGAAACACCATTTATAGTTGATACTAAGTCATCATCATTCCTTTGAACCTAAAATAATGCAGAGCAAAATAAAGACAGAGCAGGCAATGTGCTTAAAGTAATTATCATACTGAGTCATTCTCTGAGGGTTCACTAGCATCTAACATAACTTCACAGCAGCTTGGTGGATCCTAGTTTATATATATACAATGGTTATTAAAACTGATATATCAAAATATTAAGCATATATTATACAATTAATATCATTTCTTCACTCTTTGCAGTTTCAGATGATATAGGTGTGCAGGAACTGCTATCTGCAATATATATAAAAATAACATAATATATCACTTTGAATTACATCAATTATTGTAACATTACTACCATTATGATTGAGCTTCATGACTTTGCATTTCCTGTGTACACAACACTGCTTTAGAACACCTGTTCCTCCAAACTTAGGTTTGTCTTGGCAGAAGTTACATTCTCCACAATCAATAGCAGTACACCCATCACATATACCACACCCTTTCTCTTTGCTATTTATATAGTGGTAAGGACCAAATCATATTGAAACAAATGAAGTTATTTTGTTGAAACAAACCTTTTCCACTATTACAAAATTTGATTGATTCTTTGTCCATAATCTGAAGGAATAGAATACATTAAATAGCATATAATTATTCCCACCCCCACTACTTAGGAATAAATTAAACTATATTACATATTATTACCGTGTTTTCCATGTTCTTTTCCTCAGTATTATTATTAGGATCCTTTGATGTAGAATTACTGCGTTTCTCAGCAGTTTCAATATCCTAGTAGTAATAATGATAAACATAAAATAATTGCAATTATTATTACGTAGTAATAATAATAATAGTAATAATAATAATAATAATAGTAATATTAAAATATTACACATTTGTTGTACCATAGTTTGGACAAAATAATAAAAAGGAACAACTGGGTTTAGTTCCTCCATAGTCATAAGATTTTGCTTTGTTTTTTATTGTCTAAATTACATTATTTATTAGAATATGTAAACAGTAAATTAATTTATATTAATCCTAGTATTACAGTGTATTTCAATAAACAGTAAATGTGGCTAAAGTGATTATCAGCTAACCCAAATATTGGCATCAGGTGCTGCTCCAACTCGATAATCTCCAGGACGAGGAACTTTTCTCCCAGAAATTTTCTCAACTCTTGAACGAGTGTTTTTCCTAAGCTGAGTGAGGTTTACTTTTCTTTGCAAATCAATGTTTTCCAGACCGACACTTATTCTAACTGCTAAAATGTGATAGCATCTACCAGTAGAAGGACAAGTGCATGCCTCTCGAGGGAATATTGTTACTGCATGTGGACTTCCACTAGTCCCAATTACAGTAAATACTCCCATTGATTGGTTGTGACTGATCTGTTTCTTCTCAATAATAAGCCTAAAGAAATACCATTAAAAGTTGGCCAGGAGCTGCATCAATTAAATTTACCTTGCACGGGCATAGGAAGTACTTCCTGACATTTCCAAACTTTTTTCCTCTTCTGAAAATTTGAGAAATATATTTTGCAATACATTCTATGATTATTTATGCAAACATACCAGTATTATCTTGACCAGCAACTGGCACGGTCATTTCTTCTGATTTCTTTGAGGAATCTGCATCTTTAACTTTTGAATATTTAATGTTTACAATGTTTAAGGCATTTTACCTTTTTTGCAGACATCAGCATCATCCTTGTTTTGAAGTCTTCTGACTATCTCTTCAGGTGAATAACACTTTATAAGGGACATTTCATCACTAGGTCTTGCAAAATCCTCAAATTGCTTCAATAATTTGTAAGTCCCTACACCTGAAAGGATTATCATATAGATTATCTAACTTGTCAACTAATTTTCTTACCAGATAGTCCTCTCTGAATCTCATTAAAATAGTACACTTGTAGATGGTACAATGCCAGTATAATGGAATCAACTGGTACCTCTTTCCATTTTTGCAGCTGCTTCAGAGTACTATTGAAACTCTCTGACTGATTGTTAGTCACACCAGTAAATGGATGATAGACATTTAAAGGTTCCAATACCCACCTACCAAGACTGACACTCATCTATAACGCAAGCATCATCATTTTTATTCAATACATAGTTTAACTATCAGTACCTCATTATGTATCTCAGTCATGAAATACTGGTAAAATGATTTACTCCAGAGGAGTTGAAACTCAGCAAGTTTGTTCTCATAACTACTGGCACTGCGCTGATTTAATAAATCTCGCAAATGACTAATATATACAGGTATTTCCACAGAACTTGCTCCATGTTTTTTAAGCCATGCTTTGACCGCATTAATGGTGTGGTTCCAACAACGTAGCCAAATAACTCCGGGTAAATACTTCTCCACCGCCTCAATATAAAGTGCCAATAATAAACATGTTTAAGTAATAAAATTAATTGCTTACCATCTTAATACCAACTTCCTCATCTGTCACCAAAGGTACTTTTTTTTTCCCTTTCAACAATGTTGGAACGGAGTTTGCTAGATACTGCATGAATCTTTCATGTACATTCTTAAACTTGCGTTCATGAATAAGAAAAAGACAAGGAATTACTGGCGAATTTGAAAACACAGTGTACCGATACAAGAAGGGAGAGAGGTAAAAATCTCCAAGTTGGAAAGTTGTGTCATATGACCGCAACTGTGGACACTTTGAGTCAATCTGAAGGATCAATTCAAATTCATGTATTAACTTGTCAAGCCCACAAATAATGACTAGATCGGGATAAGTTGTAACTTTAACGAAGCCATCAAGATCATATGCTATTTCATGCAAATTGTAAATTGCATCATGTGTTAGCCTGCATTTTTGCCTCTCTTTATACTGAATGTTTTTTATCTGTCTAAGGTTGCGAGGCATATACATTGATTGTAGTGTAGGAGGAAATTCAGTTGGTGGATTTGAAATTGCACTTTTATAAAGACTTGAAGGAGAATTTTTTGTGTTAGTTAATAATGTAGTCAACACTGAAGGACAAGTGCGTTTAAATACATGACTATTATCTTCCTTGCTGTTACCATGAGGGAAGTCAACTGCAATGCTTTCATCACCTACATAGTGAATTACCACTGCCTTGCTAGTGTCACTAAGCAAAAAGAATACCAGCCTCTTAAATCTGTGATCATGCCCACTAGCCAAAACTGATGTGAAGTACAACTTTTTCAAAACTGGATTCCTGCGAGGAATGAATTTAGATCCATACTGGAACCAACGATATCCATCCACTCTCCAGTCATCTATTCGTTAATAAAATAAATAATTCTTTTTAACATGCAAGTTTATTAAAAGGTATCTTTTTATCAAAAGGGGGGGGGGGTTATAAAGACACCTGTAGCCAAAAAAAAAAGAAAAGAAAAAAAAAGAACAGGTGTAATGTTCCAAATGTTTGTGACAATGTAAACTATTGCTGAGACAAGAGCTTAAAAGAGATGGACAAAATTGTTAGAAAGTAGTGAGTAGCTCTATAACTTGTGAAATGATGGAGCCAAATTATAAGACCCCACAAAGACATGGCTAAAATAATGTCATGCAGTAAATTGAGCATTATACTGAATGGTATTGTGCTTTTTAGAACGGATATTAATAAAACAAAAAGATACCAAGGTCAACTACGGTCAATAGTAATGGTGAATGTTGTGCTAAAGATCATACTACTCCCAACACATTGTTAAGACTGTTACCTGTCTTGCCATGTCTATCCCAAATAACCCAACGACATTAATTAGCTATAGGTGTTAGTTGTGTTACAAAAATATAGACAATAAGAGCAAGGCAAGAGTAAGTGTTAGTGAGGTAAAAAATAGAGAGAGAATGAAATGACAAAAATAGATTGAATAATAGCTATAGAATGAAGTGGAGTACATGTGGTTATATGTATAAAGTTGTACAAAAGAAATGCAGCTTTTATGTAAAAGTTGTACAAATGAAATACACCTGGCATTTGAATACAGGTGAAAGGATATGCACCATAACAGCAGGCAATTGAAATGTTATACCTGATCCAAAATTAATTATGTGGATGCTATGGTATGGGGGTTAGGTTGTCAGTATCAGGTGTTGATGTCCTAATACTGGGTAGGTGCCACCAGAATCTTCTTCAGGATGAGTCTCAGAGTTGAGGGGATTGTGGTTAAAAGCCAACCTTGTTCCAGTGATGCAACCAGCTTTACAGTTAAATATTTATTATAGCTTATGGTTGCAAAACTAAGCCAACTGATCCACACAGTGCTGGCTAGCCACTATAATATACTAAACTTGCCAGCAAGCCTGATGTAAAGGTGTGATACATCATTAACATGAAATGTGAGAAGAGACAGGAGGGAAGGAGCAAGTTAATTTGGGGATGTTTGTCTCATGAGAAAGAAAAGAAATGAATACATAATGTTGGTATTCATAATACTAATTTGAGTTAGCTGTGTGTGGAGAACGTTGAAGGTTGGTCTCCACTACATATGGCTTCATTGAACTGAAAAACCTTGTATAGCCAGTTAAGTCTTTAGTCCTGTTTGTGTAATGTGATTACCAGTTGGTGCTGAGGCTATTAGCTACATTACGAGATTTTACTGAACAAAAATTCATTTTGTATACCCAAACCTTTGTCATTTTTTTGCCTTAGATATATTAGTAGTTTGGTATTATTATTAATTAAGTGTCAAGTATCTAACACAAAAGGGGCGTTGCGAAGTAAATATCATTGTGGTGCTGTGCCCTATCAATTATACATAATTAACTTATTAATTTCTTTTTCAAATATTCTTTAACACACAATAATTTTCTAATCTGGAAGTACTTTTCATCTTACCTTTAGAGCAATCTTCCTTCCAAGAAACTAAGTAAACTTCCCCAGCCTTTGGCTTCAGTGGAGGATGTGTCTGTACAACACCTGGATTTTTGAAGTACTTCAAAACTTGCGATATAGAGAGATCGCTGCCAATACCAGATTCCAAAGGTCTGCTTAGCACTATTTTTACATCCATTTTCATAAACTCAAGCTGATGCTTTTGACAATGCGCGTGAGCGAGTGAATGTGCACGATATATAATAAGAGGACGACGCAAGGTGTATATACGCATGTGTGATGCGCGAGCGTTTACGCGTGGTAGGTGTGGTCTGGTCTGGTCTGGCGGCGTGGTCTGGTCTGGTCTGTATTTTATACCCCCCTGTGCGTGTAGGTTTTGTGAGAATACTGCGTAAAGGTAAGAATTCTACTTTTAGGAGCGGATTTATTGCACAGCCTTGTGAACTTAACTAAGCCATAAAATTGGTTATGTATTGTACTCATTCAAGCTTTTAGGAAGTAGCTAACCTTGTAATACATGAGACAAGCAAAATTTGAATTAAAATAGATATAATTAGATAGAACTTTTATTTATTAAATAAGGATTCTTTGTCAACATTGCAATTAAGCCATTGCTTAGTTATTACCAAATATTTTGTAGCAATTTAAGTGCTATGTTGTGACGATCAGTCCTTCTGTCAAATATTTCTGTCTCTTGTCTGTTGTGCAAGCTGTGTTCCTCTGTTTGTCTGAGAAATATCGCATGCATACATTATTGTCATTCAAAGCTAAAGCATGTTTAAGTCATATTCTGAAACTGAACTTGTATTTTATATTTTGTGTCTAGATATGAATTAGTTTCTACTTGTCGGTTGCTTTGAAACTCTACTATCATGTAAGAAATCAGTAAATAAAAAACAACAACACGTACATGCCACTTTATAATGGTTGATGCTATATAATAATATTAATATAGCTACATTGATGCTACTTGTTGTTAGTGAACATGTGCTACATAATAGCAACATCAAATTCCTATTGAAGATCAGTTATATATAAGTTTAGAGATTAAACATTAAACAGATTATTATTACTATTTATATCTAGAAGAATAAAATCAATGTGGCAAAAACATTTCCATTCAACGATGACATTAATATGTATTTTACAACAAGGTTATTATATGTAAATGTGTGAATAATTATAACTAAGTAAGTCTGATAGTTTGCAATTAGCTAATGCTTTTTAAACTAATATTTTGCTTATTCTTTTAAACTCGGTGTACATGAGGAGACGAAGGTATCATTATTTTATATTTTTTTTAACTTGTAGTATTTTATTACTATTTTGTGTTTATATAGTGGGTCAAGCAGCTCTAGGGATTCAGTCAAATGGTGCGACAACTTCTCAAACACAATTCTGTACTGGAGATGAGTTAGTCTTCACTTGTACACTAGCTATGTCAGGATATGATTGGGTAGCTCTGCCATTTCTGAATGGAACTCCGGATAATGAGAGGATTGCATTAAATACCACTAAAACAGTAGGTAACTTCACTCTGTCAGCCAGTGGCTCAGGATCTGGGAGAAGAAGTACATTACAACTAATTCTGTTCCCTGGACTCAATGGAGTTAATATTCTATATAGAGAATCTGGTGGAGATCCTAATGTCAATCAAAGTGTTGACATTACAGTGTTAGGTAATAATAAATAAACTTGTTCATAGCCCAAATTAAGTTAAAATTATGCGGTGGGAATTTGACCAGGATCTGATTAAGAGTCACATTTTGTTATTATTTTTAGAATACATATGTGAATATGTTAAAATTAAATGACCAAAATATAAAATATAAAATATAAATCGAATTAATTGTGATGCTTTGAATAATATAAAGGCTAACCAGTCAGTGAGATACTTATAGAGACTGATTAGGGTAATCAGTATACACGATTTCCAGCAATACACATATTTCTAAAGGTTCATATAGTGGGAAGCATTGTAGATATGTTAACATTCATCATCTACTATAGCTTTTATGAATTTTTGGCAGCTAATGCTTTGCTAAGACTTGCTCTTAGGATTATAGGAAGAATGAATTTCCATTGTCTATGAAGGCATTCACTGTAAGTGTGCAGAGAGACAAACTTAAAAAAAATCCACTACCTTATTACCAGAGCTTTATAGTACTTGTGGCCAAATGTAGTTGTGGTAATTCATCTCTGTCATAATCTTAGGTTCTGTCTATGAAAAATTGCTGTAAAATTGTCAGCTATAGGTCTGGTTCGGGTGGGGCTACTCAAAATAATATTAAGAATTGACAGTCATAGTGGATCTAATTATGAAAGTTAAAACATTAAGATGGAAATAGTATAATACTTAATGATGGCCATGAATTAATATAACCCTTTCCCAATGTATTGGGGTCTATTCGACCCGGCCAGACTGTGGGCTACAAAACTCCTAATTGCCGCAATATCCATATGTACGTTCATATCTAAAAAAAATTATATGAAATGAGGATCATCTTGGTATATTTTATTGAGATTTTACAATAAATACAAAGTTTACTTGTTATGGTTGAAGCAAGTGACCAGACTTATTCATGAGGTTCTTCACTTATTCAAGCAATAGTAATGATTCAGCGAGAAATCTAGTCAGTTTCTCAGTCCCAGATGCTGGGAGTGAATAAGGAGATTACCCAGAAGATAATGGTTTTCTTGAAGATTGGTTATCTATACTTGTTCCCCACGAAAAACTGATTCAAGAAGACCTGTAGTTTCTTCTTCTCACTATCATGGCCATTATACCTTCAAAAAAAGATTTTTTTCTTCTAGAATAATCAGACTTTTGTGGTCAGAATTTGCAGAGATAAATGAATATGACATCATGTCCCAGGCTTTTTGCTGATCTTTGTGTACAGGGAACTGCCCCTGAAATGCCATACAATAGTCAATTATGGACCATTATAAATGAATAAATTGCTGTCGTTTTCTGCCATACAGAAAGAACATGTTTAGCTACCACGTGACTATCATTACCTGCTATCAAGAATGATTGAATGATTATGATTGATTGTTGCTACTACTATTACCTGTGCATAGAGAACTTACAGAACATTTGAAATTAATTTCAATAGCTACACAAATTATGAAGAACGACAAACATACTTAGTTTATTAAATTTTGTTAAGTCATTTGTTGGTGAGCAAGCAAAGCGAGCGAGACACTCATGAATATCTCAATGAAAATTAGGGATATTTGTTTAAAGTAAGACTTGGTTAATGCTGTACTATACAAGAAACTGGGGTCAGGCCTGAAAAACTTTTTTTAGGTGAATAAAGTCCCCTCCCACATATGTTTTAGAGGCATAGTTACTATCCATACTTACATTATAATAGTACTTATTACATGAGTCAGAGTGTGATATGGCAAAATATTTCATGAGCAGACTATTTTATTTTCATGAGCCAGAGGTGAGTAAAATATCTTGCCATATCCACCAGCAAGTGTAATAAGTGGTTTATTGTAACCTAGATATCTTCACTATTGAAATATTTACTGGGACCTTATCTCACACAGTATAATGTTGGCTATAGGGGTTCCCCATACACCCAGCTGTTATTTTAGCAGCTGCTTTAACCCAGTTAAGTTGGCTACACCAGAGGTAGGTGAACTTGGTAAGTTGCGATTACTACTAGGGTAATGAGAGCTAGCTGGAATAAAGCAACAATCTGTGAAATATCTTGAGTTATTTCACCCATTCATGTACCTAAAATATCATTGTGGAATATCTAGGGTAGAATATTATATAAAAAAGCATGATAATTATTATAATTAAGCATTAACAAATTATGTTATTATTATTAAATGAGTAATTGGAAGAGTCCAAAATGTTTGCACCTATCATCCTTGGAAGTAATGAACTCATCTTTCTAGTTAGTTGAGTCTAAGTGATTATAAATGTAAAAGTAAACTGTCATAATGTTCACCCTTTGCTGAGACATAGTTGTACGGAGGTATGCCTTTATCCTTCGAAGAGCAGATGCACTTCTTTTTGATACCCTCCAGTTCCTCCAGGCCTGAAATAGCAGCAGATGAGACAAATCTCACTGATGTAATTACTTCAATGAAAAAGTGAAAGAAAATACATAGAAAGGAGAGGTAGTCAGAGGAAGAAAAGGGAATCCATGAGTTGAAAAGAGAATAATGAAAAACAGGGCCAGAATGGCTGAGGAAAACAAGAGAGTATAGGAGAGGGAAACCTTGGACGAAACTATTGTATTCTAATGCACTCCTAATTTGCACTGTTAGTATGTCAGGTGCCACACAACGGGGTACTTGCTAGTTATTACTAAATTGGAGGAATCTTGAGCTATCTAATGAAATGAGTTCTGTATTATATTTATCCTAAATTATATTTGTATTAATGTACATTGACTGCATTTGCTATTTTTACGTCAAATTAATGTAGTTTTTAGCTTTTTGTGAGGCTTATCAGTTAATACTTTAGCTTTTTGTCCATATTCATTAAGCCATTCAGTTTAGTCCTATATTATCATATTTATTATCATTATAATTATTAAGACAATTATATTTCCTGGATAATATTTGTTTTTAGGTAGCTATAGACATTTTGATTATATGATTCAAATCACTAGTCATAAATTTATTATTAATTCAAATGTTTCAGCTGTTATAAAGCTAGCCATCGTCAGGGAAAAATCATACAGTAACTGATGTGTTACAAATGATTTTGTAACTGTTGATCCTATAAACAGTTTTGATACTGCTATGAAAACCTCAAGCTATAATGCTCTTATACACTCCAGGAAGAAGCCCATGACATTTCTTAGCATTTTTGCTCTATTTCTTTTTTATACCAATCAAAACAATTATAACAATTATATTTACAATTTCTTAAATTATCACAATAAAATTGTTTTGATAACTTTGCAAAATAATACTGAGAGGATTAGGATGGCCTGCAACTACACATTTGCAGAAATTTACTTTTTTAGTTCTAACTGTTAGCTTTTTGCTTCTTTTAACCGATTACGCGCGAATAAAAATTTTAATTGCGCCTTACGTAATGCGGTCACGGGCGCACGCGAGACACAGAGAATTGATTGCTTGGTGGGAGGGTGACACTAAGCGAGAGAAAGAAGACGAACGTTTGAAGATTGCCTCGGGGACAGTATTATCGAACGATAGAGTACGCTCTAGGCTATTGGGAAAGCATAAATTCGACGCTAAGGAGCTGTTCCCGACTTAAAAATAACAAAGGACTCGCACCGTTTGGCAAAAACCTTTATGGCATCACACTGAGGCTCTTAGTAAGCACACTAGTAAGGTTGGAAGTATGGTTTCATGGCTGAAGCAGTTTGCTACTTGATCATAGAGGTAAGAGAAAGTGTTTTTGCATGCATCTGTCTTGCATTCAGGAAGAATTTGTTGATATTTATTTAGGGTGTGTTTTATTTTGAACTGAGCAATCTGTTATAAATTTTGTGAACAGAGAAGCTTTTTATGGCTTTTGTGCATGAAAACAGGTACATCACAAATAAATGATAGAATATTTTAGGGTATTCAGTTTGGTACTCCAAGGTGTCTTTACTTTTGATGTGCTGGTAGGCTGCATTGTTGACAATAGTTAGTGATCTTACTATCAAGTGCAACTGGTCATAGCATAATAGAAGTATATGTCAGAGGGCTCCCTGCAGTCTCACCTGTTGTATAACAATATTTATTTTTACTTATTGTTATAAAGAATGTGGTTAAAATTCCTGTAGAAAGCGCTACCTTTCAGAATCATCAATTCCGTTCTGTCAGAGTCCTTGACCATCTAGTGACTGCTGCAGTCACTACACCCATCAGTACTGAAGTCATTCTTGCTGTCATCAAACTCCTCGTCACTACCATCAGAGTTACTGCCATTCTGGTCACTGCCATCCTTGTCACTGCCGCCATGCTGTGCCAGGTCAAGAATAATGTCTTCATCGCTAGGATGCTGAAGTGCCAGTGTTCCACTTGCCAAGATAGCTTTCTACTTGTTTTATCATGAGCAGTTATAGCTAAAGTAATATTGGTTTCTAAAAAATTATTCTGTGTACCTTTATTATATTATGAAATATATTTTCAATTTATACTTTATCAGAAAGAAGTCTTATTGTTGTGACAAAATTTACTCAACATTTTCTTATGGCAGTCTATGTATTTTATAAGCCTAAAATATACTTACAACAATATAGAATAGTCTGCAATTGTGATTGGTGGAGTCCTTGACTCCACAAAGCTGTAGGGCGAAATGGACACGAAGACGCTTTTTTGACGTATTTTCGCGTCCTCCGCGGTTATCGATTTTTCTTAATTGACGCGTTTTCGCGTCCTTCGGCATTAATCGGTTAACAATAGCAAGACGGTAATTAGTTATTTCATTGTGTTGCCTTTTTTATCATACACCCTTTCCATGGGTCAATTTTTGCTGCTATGGGTTTAAAGGACTACATCACCAACAATGAATTAGATATTTTAGAGGTCTATGTCTGTCATTGCAAAGTAATAATTTTAAAAGTTGTATTAGTAGCTACCTGAAATGTGTCTCATATAATAGTAATTAGGTAACTAGATAATGAGCGTAAATCTCATTAAACTGTGTTCTTATTGTACAATGTTAAATGGTAATCAATCAATAACCTGTGGCTATAATTATCACATAGCAAAAACTTGAATTTCTTGAAGTCTCGTATTTAGGAAATTTCATATTATCACCACCTTTCCCGTAAATGCCCTGCACTATAGGACATTTAGCCCCATCCTCTAACATTAAAGTGAAGAAACATAATTTCCTAAATACATGATTACAGGAAATTCCAGTTTTTGTCTTGTGTATGCTGTTATATTGTGTATGTAATGCATTTGGTATGTTCTATTAATAACGTAATATATTCAGGAGAATTGTGTCCATCAAGAAATGAAAATAGCTCGGACAATGCTATGCAGACTTGTGACTCATACATAGGAAGTTTGACTGGTGTCACTATATTAAGCTCTCTTGTTATTGCTGCAAGTATTTTTTTTAATATAGTGTTCATCGTGAAGTGAGTTATTCTGGTGTTTTATAGAAATATTTAGCTCCTTGGTATATGAACTAAAACAGTTTTAATCAAATAAATTGATTTAAAAAATTGTTACACAAAAAATTGCTAATCTATTTTTTTTTAGATTACGCCTGGCAAAACAGTTCAAAATTATTGCTTCAAAAGGCAAACCTAAATATGATGAAAAAAGTAGAGATTTGTCTGATGTTGATATAGTGGAGTGTCAGGCCTATGAAGCAGTTGTAAAAGCTAAAGCATCAGCTGATAGAGCAAAACCTGAAGGTGCCA
>WLWD01001631.1_pt1 | contig 114174 bp, 59 predicted proteins | sample 6712731 | NCBI WGS metagenome assembly WLWD01 (sample SAMN12718690, study PRJNA576275) | sponge metagenome | isolation source: marine sponge | host: Mycale hentscheli | place: New Zealand: South Island, Marlborough, Capsize Point | collected 2014-11-01 | reverse complement strand
CAGATTTATAAGATTGTAGGAAGTAAAGATTATATAAAATATTATGATAAATGTCTTATGTCTTACCTGTATTAGTATTAGGACTAGTTTGAGCTGTCAATTCTGTACTAGTTACATCCAATGTTGGGTGAGTTGTTTCTGGACAAGCAATATCTTCACTCAAGCTACCATCAATGCAACTGACTGAGATATATGGAACGCTGCATCTTTGAGATATTATCCATGAGCCATTCAATAGCAGAGTGTAATTTCTATTTTCACTACTGTTTTCATTTAGTATGCAAGTATCTAAATATCACATAAAAAAACTTTTCAACAATTTGGTAATTAACTAAATCATTATCTTACCTATAATGAAGGTTGCATTAATCTGGCAATGGAAAAATGTAATAGTTTCAGTTGTGTTTATTTTTATTGGTTGAGTAAATGTCATGACACTGCCTCCTGCTTGCTGATAGTTGATACCACTGATGGTATCTGCTACATTTGGGTAAATGATGATTTCTCCTCTCTCTTTTGAAATGCTTAAAGTGGTAGGTAGAATATCTGTAGCATGTAAATAAAGAAAATGTACATTAACCAAAAATGACCAAGTATTGATATGTGGAATAATGTGTAGAATAGCTTTAAGTTATCTACTATATAGAAATAAACCAGTAACATTAAGCTTACTCATTGTTAATATGTTTATAATGAGTCTATCTCCTTCACACTCCAAGTTCCATTCAAGAGTTGAGCTTCACTAACAGTTGCTGTAACATTTATGTATGATGAACTAATACTTATTATGTTAAACACAACAGTTGCCATATTGAGTGTTTGAGTCACTACAGGTGGCCCAGAATGCAGTCCAGAAATAAGTGACAATAACTGTTGTCTTGAACCTGATGGAAGAGTCCAATCCCATTCTATCCTTCCACTATTTACACTACATCTATAAACTGCACTATCATCAGGACAGACTGGAGCTTTCTCTACCACCAGCTCACCTATCACACGTAATAAAACTTCCGTGAGTTATGTAAAATGAAGTTCCCATACTAACCTGATACTGCGACTGAGAGGTAGTGAAGGTAAGCGGACAGAACGATTACGGTGTACGCCGCCGCCATTGCCTACCACGCCCAGCCTGATTAAAGATAAACTGACTAAAATAACTAAATCTGGTGTACTTCCTGTTATGGCTAAACCCAACAAAGGTCTTATTAAATAATTAAATTTACTCAACAAAATACAGAAGGTTAATATTATTTTCTATTATGTAAGAACTAGTTAAGTGTAAACATTGACGTAGATTGAGATTTTTAAATATTGTGTAGGCCTAAGGCCTTCAGAGACTTGTATTTAACCTATTCATATTCACTCCTCATTGTCTTTATGCAGCAAGCTTCAGTTAATCAGTTCATTCAAGCTACGTTCAGTTCATAAAAATATATACCAGAAGAATTGTTCATAACTTTGATAGTTCTGTTATACATAAACTTTTATAATTGAAGTTTTTTTCACTTTTATAGTAGAATTAGGTGATAATACTGGCAAATTTTCATTATGTGTCACTTATAAATAATTCCGTATTAAACATTTACTACAAACACAGTTGTTTAATAACTTTAACAAATATGTTCACACTGGTTTTATATGAACACTATTATAGAAGTGTGTGTGGGGATCTCCGAAGGACTGTCGATCTCGCACACGTTAAGGAAGACAGCTTATAATGCGCTGCCACCAGGTCTGACGCCGAAGCAAATCTCCTTAAACGAATTTATTTTGATATTAGAACAGACTGAAGTACAAGAATGATTGTGGGTGGTTTTATATGAAATGTATGACTCCACCCACGGGAAATGAATACGTAAGACAACCAACAGTACACAACTCATTAACAACTAATCAACACACGAAACGTTCTCATGAATACACAACACTTGGCACTCAGGCACACAAAGACAATATGACCATAAAAGGAAACAAATACGACTGCTCAAAACGTGACCATAAAAGGTAAAACATACAAACACCACGATGTCTGCAAAACAGAATATTTAAAGTAACATAAATGTCTTTCACAATCTTCTCTCTTCTTTCTTCTCTCTCTCTATCTCCTTCTCATGAATGTGGGCTTCCTTGTCTTGGGGAGCCCACAGTGTGAGCATTAGTTAAATAAGTTAAATATTTCAGTAGTCAATGTAAGCAATTTCGTAATAGCTATATGCGATAGTAGAACTTTTTGTGCACAAACGAAATGGAGCATTATATAAAGCGTTATTCTATATGCAGACAGTCTGGTGTGTTGTGGTTTATAACTACTTCACATGTGTAAATAGTAGTTATAATAAATGAATGTAATGCCACACACCATACAAAATAGTAATCGAGAAAATAAAATAGACTGTGATTGATTTTGTAGTGGCATAAGTAAACAAGATTTAGTTTAGTTTCTTCCACTTTATAAATGTTTGTTTATGTCCATGATATAAATATATTGTGGAACACACAGCAAATACATCATTGTAGCTACATTACTATGGAAACCTTGTCATGTTAAATAGCATCCTTATTTGAAAATAGCAAATCTATTTGATTGCAGTCAGAACTATGCACAAACTTAAAGTAGTTAAAACCATAACTTTGAAAAAAATAATAATGTGTTTTTACTATATTCTGGCTCTGTAATTGACTAGTGTTACAATAAAAACAACGGTGTGGGGGAAAGGAGAGTAAAATGAGAGTAGTTTTGGTCACAAATATAAGAAATGCATGAAAAGTGCTATAGACATGGTTGTGAGAAAAGTCATCTAATAAATCTAAGCATGTTTGACCATTTCGTATGAAGCATTCTTTGACATTTCCACGTTATCTAGTTTTATATCTTCATACTGAGTTTCACTTCCATTTCTGGGATGCTCCAAGTTTTCTCCAGCCGACTTTTGCTTTGTCCTTTTTCTTTTGCTCTTCATTCCAATTAGTAGACCAATAATTATGCCCAAAATAAGTGCCAAGACAAAACTGCCTATAGCACTGCCAACTACTTGACCATAATATTGTGGACAATCCATTGCAGGTAAAGTCTGGAAAAATATAAAGAGAGAATACTATGTGTTATCACTAGCTTCATGCAATGAATTAGAGCTAATAACATGAAATATCATATTATGTCAATGTATTATGTTGTATATGTATATTTCAGCATATTTTGACCTATTATGATCTATTAAATAACAAATGCAATACCTCCACAATTAGGTGACACAAATGATTACTGTAAACATTTAATCTTAACACTTACATGATTATTCATAGTAGAAGAAACTGCAATATTGTTGTTATTTGATGCAACTAAAGATTGGAATACATTAAAATATGCTAGCACAATAATATTAAAATAATAAAAAGAAATAGCTAACTACTATGTAATTGTAAGGTTTCTATTGAATTTTTTTTGGTAAAAAAATATGTTTGCAATTGCTATACACTGTAAACTAAAAGGTGTGTAGTTCATACCAAATTAAGTGTGAATCACTTACAACAATAATATAGTCAAACCAAAATATGGTGTGATGTGCACACCTATGGTGTAAAGTACATGCCAAATTCAGTGTGAGTTCATACCAAATTCAGTGTGAATTCACACCATAAACAGTGTGAACTCATACTTATGAATGCTGAATTATTTTAAGTTGGCTAATATTATTACATTTATATATCAACATTATCTCAAAAAGAGTAGAGTATGTTCTACGGCTAAATCCCAGATCTCATTAATGAGAGGACCAAAATCTTTGCCAACTCTGTTACCTGGCACAAAAGTTTACAATGATGATAGCATTAGTTTTTGCTTGCACATGAATATTATTTTTGTTCGGTAAAGGTCCATGCTATTCACTAAGGTGTGAATTTCACACTAAGTGTGCATTTACACTAGGCGGAAAGTGTGAAGGACACGCTATGCATTGATGGTGTGCATTCATACCCACCAGTTTGGTGTGAATTTGGTGAGTTTCATGCTATACATTAATTTTTACAGTTTGTTGTCTAATAATTATATATTTTCCTTTAAAATAATAGCCACAATAAAGCTCTAAACCTAATTTTCTTCTCAGAATCAATATTGCTTCAATAGTAATTACCAGATAAAAGGTTGCAAACTTCATTCATTTCTGAAAGTCTAGCTATTCATAAAATGCACATTTCATTCATTAAAATTCAAGCCGGTTGTCTCCTATTAGCTATGTTCCATTTTTGTATATTTCTTCTTCATGGTGCTGTAGAGACTTCGATGCCTCACACTGTACTTTGCTTATGCTTGTATTTTGGTCCTATTGATTTTAATATTATTTTAATATTATGTGAATTCATAGGCTTTGCTTTTTCACAGTTATCAATGTTTTTGTATACTAAAATTCCTACAGTGTTACAGTAAACCACACCTTCATGAGTAGTTGGTATAATAAACTGTTCACTAGTTGTAGCTATATCCTGACCACTGATATCTTCACTCCAATTCCCATTAGAACATGTCACATTGATTGTTGGAGGACTACATCTTCTTGAAATCTCCCATATCCCAGAAGAATACAGGGTATAATTTGTTTCTTCACTGTGGCTTTCAAAAATACATGGGTCTGAAAACATCCAATGATTGTTGTAGTAAAGTGTGTATACAGTAATGTAAAATAAAGTACTTTACCTATCGTAAATGTTGTGTTGATTTGGCACTGGATAAAAATAATACTGTCAGGATCTTGTAGAGGTATAGGTACAGACACTCTCATTGCAGCAGCTGATTCTGACAGTTGATAGAGAATACCATCATCATATCCCATATTAGGATATACATTTACTGTACTTCCATTAGGAGATATTGTCAGTGATGTAGGCAATGAATCTGTAATAATATTCCATTTTAATTCATATTAAGCTACTGCTGAAAATAGACTTCAATGAATTCCATAGGAGGTATAAAATAATACATTCTTGGTGTTTTATGTATAATTGTCTAACAATTATCAAAAACTTACTTCTCGGTTTTGGAACATGTATAGTCAGTTGCTGCCCTCCACAAGTCATCGTGATTCCTTTTAACTGCTGTGGACTGAACAGAGTAGCTATAATATTTGTAAATGGAGGACCAACATCTGTTAGGCTGAATTGTACTGGAGTATTAAAAATAGACTGATTCACGATTCCTGGCTCAGTGAAACCAGGAACAACAGAATATCTGTTATTAATAGAGGATGAAGTCCAGGTCCAAGATACTGGATCTGCTCCACTTACATTACATCTATAGACTGCGCTATCACCAGGGCAAGCAAGTTCGTGAAGTCGATAGAGAACTGTAGCCACGCCCAAATATGTAGCCGACCGTACAGGACTACTTAGAATTAATACAAGCTGTGTAATAATGTATTGGATCTCGCACAAGTATTATATAAAGTTAAAATATACTAGTGGTGCGCTCGAATAGCGCAAATGCATGGCGAGCGAGCAGACTCTTTTTACAGAAAAATAGGACAGAAATTACATCTAACTGATTAGGCATGAAGAGTTAACAATAATAGAATTACCTGAATAAACTTAGAAAACAGTGGCAAAGAAGCGCAGCTTGACAAAGACTTCACAATTGTTTCAAGAAGAGAGTAGCTATAAACGTTTTGGTTGAGTTGTGTGAGGCAGTGCAGCAGGATTCTCCGCGCTCGTTAATTGAAAAATACTGGAATTGTGAACGCTCTACCTAACTTACGTAATTAGAAGCGCGGGCGAAATATTTTGACGTACGTATACATACATATATATATATATATCTGAAATCTCAATTGAACACGACTGATAGTCAGCTTCGCTCGCTTCGCTCGCTCGCTGAATTATAACCTTTTTCCTGTTGTTTGTTGTAACATAAAATACTAGCTATTTACTAGGCGAAAAATTAAATTTGCTATACGTCCCACACTACTGTAGGAAATGTACCTATCCTACGTATGATAAGCATAGAATAAGTACATTTACTACAGTGTTGGACATGTAGAAAATTTCAGTTCTGGCCCAGTTGACTATGGAGATTTTGAGTAAAAGCTATCAAATGGATCATTTATCCACTATCAATAAGTTTCAAGATTGCTATAATGATTGCTATAATGATTGCTATAATGATTGCTACAATGGTTGCTGTAGCTAATGGCACATTGGGATTGTAAGCTTTCTCGAGGTTTTGTGGTTAGTTTAGATGTTTATGTAGTGTCTGGAGCTACTAAACTAGTAGTAATTATGAGCATGTTCACAAATTATATTAGTACCACAACAACTATGGACCATTTCTAACACACTAGCTTTATATAACAAGATAAGCTATCTAAAAATGAATTATTTTTTTGTTAGGTTTTATTTGTGTAGTAATTTCTTTCACATTGAAAATTCTAACCGTAATGCTTACATCAATAATAGCATTTGTATTATTATATGAGATATATATGTATTTATATCAAAATAGTAACATCTAGTGAATTAGACAGGTCGGTATTTTCAAAATTCGTAATACTGGAGGCATCTGTGGGGAAAAGTCAGCAGACAGAATTTTCTAGACCTTTTTGACCTGCTGAATCCAATTATGCTGTCTGCCAAACCTATAAATTATTAGTAAAAATGATATTGAGATGTTTATATGAATTAGTTATTATTCTGTCATAAAAAGCAATGGTGTTTTCTGTGAAATGTGGTACCAAATGATGAAGCATGTGCTGTTAGGCTTTATTTGCTACCAAACCTGTTGGATTCTTCTAGGCACAATGCCTCATATAATGTTCAAAATGGAAAGACAATCATGTGTCATGTTGCTTTTTGTCTCACTTTCTTGACATGTTTCCAAACATTATAATTTTTTAGTTTCGAATAAGTAGCCCAAAAAAATGGTAAGAAATAATTATTATAAAACATGCATATAGTGTTTATTGCCATTGTCTTACAGAGTGCTTAACATGACAATAAAAAAAAGTACGACATACTGACCTTCATTCGACCACATGCTACCTCTGGTACAGTTTAAATTGAACTTTTGTTTACATTTACAGTATAAACTTTTGCAGCCAGTCTTGCACTTATACATACAATAAGTTATAGTGTATTTAAACCCTCCAGTTACTACTGTGAATTTGGAGTTTCATGCTTTAATATTTAACTGTCAAAAAAGAAAGTGACCTAGATCTTCTTTATTTCAGATAATGCAAAGAAATTGCTCCAGTTAGATGATAATGGCAAATTTACATTCTCAATTACCCTTCTAATTGGTCAAAAGCAGTGTTCTCTCTAAGGATTTTCAATCTAAGTGGTACAAAAAATATCTGCGTAAATTGTTGCATGCACATTATGGGGTTATGCGCGGGCATACATATGTGGTGGTGCATGTGTTAGTGATAAGGAATAGAAACAGCTACAATAACAACAGTAAACTAATGGTGCATCATGCAACCAATGGTGCATCATGCAACCAATTGTGCATCATGCAACCAATGGTGCATCATGCAACTAAAAAAGCTCTAGAGAGAAAACTGGGTCTAAGTGCCCTGATAGATCATTGTTCTAGTAGCGCTGATAGAAATTTCATAATATTGATCAAACTCAACATCAACTCAAGCAAATACAGCCCCTACCTTTAGCAGCTGGAGCAAACGTATCATCAAAAAAATGTTCAAAGGCCCGTTGGCTTGGCTTACCAATCAGGCCAGGGGTGATGAAAGTAGCTTCAAAGTGAGGGTGGCATGCCAATTTACTCGCACGAAAACCATTTTCATGGAAAAATACAGTTTGGCACTGACTGAGCATAGTAATAGTTCATAATCAGATGCTAAAATTGACTTAATTCAATTAAATTGTTCCAAATAATTTCTGTTCTTCAGTTAGCAATGCTTTTGTTCAATGTTGTTTGCTTTGTCTTTGTAAATATGCACCAACATGGCAGGACCATCAATTCTTTCTTCTTAACCCAAGAACCTGAAGACAACTGATTTGCCAGCTGTAATTACCAACTGACTTCTGCTGTTGGTACTGGTGATTGTGATAGCAGCATGCATTTTTATTATTTTACAATTGAGTTGAATACATGAGCAATTACTATCACAACAGTACATTTACATTAAATTTATATACGCTGTGTGCTCCCCAAGCAATAAATTTGGGATGATCATGGCACACCCCCCTCCCCTCAATAATAATTGGAGTGGAAATGTACATAGTTTGTCGGAGATTGCCATGAATCTCAGGTAGGTTGATGCTACTTCCAGCCTCTTAAGTAGTTCAGAGCATTTGTGTCTATCTCTCTGCTCTATTAATATTATTCTTTCTCTTTTATTAGTTTTGAATTTTCTATCAGTGATGCTAATGTCATGGACTTGTATTTATGTAGGGGATAACTACCTTATAGCAGAAGACAATGGTCCTATCTGCTCCTGGCCTTTAGCATGTGACCATATTAAAAAAAAACAATTTTTTTCAATCTCTTTTTGCTATATCTTTAGTTGCAATATTTGCAATCTCTGATATTCTATAGTCTAGTATAAGTCTAGAATAAGCCAAAAGAAATCAACTGATCATGAAATAATGTAAATGGAAAGTCTTATTACCCTTGTGACAAAACTCATTGAAACAGCTAGATGATTTCATAATAAGCCATGCAATGTACTGTCTAGTTCACTGGAAATGAGCTCATACAATTAATGTATGAATAATTAATAACTTATTCCACGATATAGAAATAATTATAATATTGTAGCATGCTTGTGATGAATTATGTTACAATTTGTATAACACAAAATAATATCATAAACATTTCAAAATTGTGTAATTGAACAATAATGAGATGTTACTAGGTAATCCATTGTAATAATAATTATTGTTATAGATCCTTTACCTACTTTTAGTTTGTTTTATCACTTGACTTTATCAACATCAATACAACATCTTCAATAAACTAGCCATGACTTAACAATTTTTGTTTTATTTATCAATTATTACAAATTAATTAGGACTCTCAAGATTTGGAACATCATTCCTTTAATGTATAGAGTATAATTTCTGCTTTATTAATGGAGAAAAGAGAAGTGTATAAATGGTACTTCATCACAATATTGCCTTTACAAAACTATAAAAAACAAGGTGAATTTATGGGTTTTAACTGTATCAATTTTTACAATATGTGGGCATATGACATATTAGTTATGCAATCTTCACTACATCATATGAAACATTTTTTGACAATTCTACATGTTTATCTATATCTTCATACAGAGGTCCCTTGTTCAAATTCATGTCATTGTTGTAGTCAGAACTTGTTTTACATTGTTGTTTATTCTGATATCTGGTGTATTTGACTCCACAAACAAGTCCCATGATATTGCCCAGAATAAGTGCTACAATAAAACTTCCAATTGCAGTTCCTATTATTTCACCATAATTTGCTGATCTTTGGGAAAATGGAGCCTAGAAAAAAAATTCAATATTATAATCTATTTTTATTTTCAAAGCACTGCATCCTAAAAATAATAGCCTTTTAGTATTAGTTATGTGCAGACATGATATTGACCCTAAAACACAGCTAAATATAGTTACATACCTCATTGCAAGCAGTGACAGCCACCTTCTCCACATCTGCATAAAATATTAGTATTATGTCCAGGGTTAGATCCAGCACTAACGACAGGGAGGGGCCCAAATGTATTTGGTTCGACACTTATGAAATTTAAATGATTGATTGTACATGATCTAAATATTAATTTATTAAGTGAAGATCATGTTAGCATGCTGTTGACCAGTAAATTGTAGTGTCCTTTTTGGTACATTGGTCCTGATAATTTTTTAAAAATTTGGTTGGGAAGGCCTTGGCCCCCTTGAATCCTTCCCTGATGTTATGCCTTATTTGAGACAATGTTTTCTATTTTTAAATCGAGCGATATCGTATATACATACATAAATACATACATATATACATGCATACATACATACATACATATATATATATATTATATATATATATATATATGATAGCTGAGATGTGCTAGTAAACCAAAATTTATTTTATTGTATATACAATGTCATTTGGTAATTTTAAATTACCGAGATCTTTGACTTCCAAATGAAAGTAAGATACATCATAGTGCAAACAATATGTGCTGAATTTAACATGATCAAGCAATATAGCAACTTAGCAACTTACTACTAGTGTCATGTAATTCCTGATCTTGAATATCAGTTGTTGCAGCTATTGCTTGACTATTTGTGTCTATCACTATATCTGTAGTAGAACTATAGATACAGTCTATGTATTCACTCCAGCTTCCATTAACACAAGTTACAAAAATATTGGCAACATTGCATCTTCTATTTATCAACCATGTGCCATTTGCAAAAAGAGTGTAATTTCTGTCTACATTGATGTCATCATTCAATAGGCATGTATCTGTACAAACAATAGATTTACAGCATTATGCAATATATTATAAAACAACAAATACTGCATTATATTCAAGACTAAACCACTAAACAATAGAATAAATCATACCAATGAAAAATGTTGAGTTTTCTTGGCATAGGATAAAGCTGATAGTTTCCGGTGGACTCACAATAATAGGTTGAGTAAAAGTCATGAGACTGCCTCCTGATAATTGATATTGAATGCTATTGTGGCCTTCTACATTTGGATTAATGATAGTTTTACTTTCATTAAGTGATACTCCCAGGACTGTAGGTAGATCTACAACAAATTATAATAATAATAAATATGATTTTTAAATACCAAGCACAAGCACTCTTAAAATATTACATGTTAAACTGTCAGCAGTTAAGTATTGCTTGAATCTATAAATAGCTGCTACAACTAAGTTGCTTACTTGTTGTTAATGGATTTATTGTGAGGCTGTTTCCTTCACACTCCATTAGAGTTCCATATAATAGTTGAGCTACATTAACAGTTGCTATAACATTTATGTATGAAGAACTAATACTTGTTATATTGAACACAATTGTCTCCATACTCAATTCTCGAGTCTCCACACGCGGCACTGAAGATCTTCCAGAAATAAGTGACAATAACTGTTCTCTTGAACCTGACATAGGAGTCCCATACCATTCGAGCCTTCCACTATTTACACTACATCTGTAAACTGCACTATCATCAGGACAAACTGGAGCTTTCTCTACCACGAGCTCACCTATCACACGTAACAAAACTGCCGCGAGTTATGTAAAATGAAGTTCCGATACTAACCTGATACTGCTACAGAGAAGCAGTGAAGGTACGCCGACAGAACGATTACGGTGTACGCCGCCGCCATTGCCTACCACGCCCATAACCTGTAACGGAAAAAAGGACTAAAATAACTAACTCTGGGAGACTGATATACTTCCTGTTATGACTAAACCAAACAAAAGTCATTTTAATGAATGGAATTTATTAAAAAAATAGTAAAGGTTTATTATAGTTATCAGTATGAACTATTTGAGAGTAAGCATTTGACTGTAAGTCAATTTCTTTGTATTGTGATAGTAAACTTCGTTTATTTAATCCGTATTTGCATACATTCACTAAATACGGTGATAGCATTAGAAAATTTAGCACTTCACTACATCAATCATAACATGAGACATCAAATTTTTTTTGGTGAGACATTGAAATTATAAATTTTGTATTTATCTTCTTATAATAAACCTCGGTAGCTCTTGCTGTAGATAAATCTTTATTTTCAATCATTCTAACTATAAAAATAGTATTAAATGATGTAACACTGGCAAATTTTTGTCTTGCATTACAATTCTATATTACAGCAGTTTTAAAATTACTTCAGCCAATGCTGATACCTGTATAATATGATACTATTATAGAAATGTAAACATAGATAGATAAATTAGTATGACTATAATTATTATGAAAATAAATGTAAAGAATTTTAAAATAGCACTAGTAGAACCTCTTATGCACCAACAAAAGAGAGCATGTATATGATGAAGTGCTATTCCATATGCAGACCGTACAAGCTTGATGAGGTTTCTTGTGGTTTATGGTTACTCCACATGTGTAAATAGTACACATGTGTAAATAGTAGTTATAATTAAGTTAATGTAATGCCATACTTCAATAAAAGAGAAAGTATTACACACTTATATATTTTGTAGCAGCATAAGTAAACAAAACTTAGAAAACACTAGTTAGTTTGGTTATATGAAATTACTTAGATAACAACTTAGGGAAATGGCAAATGTTTTGTCCTTCAAGTGAATTATATGCTAGATTATGTCAATGATATGCACATTAGGAACCCAGAGCAAGCATAATAGACTTCAAAACGATCACTACACTGTTAAAAAAAAAGCTAAAGCTAAAGAATTTGAACTCTTTACTTTAGAAGGAATTCTGTTGTGTGATTTGCTAACTAGCTAGTTGCACAGCAGTGGTGGCAGCATATCTACCTCAATTCCCTCCCGGCTGCCAGTCACATCACCACACCTGGTGACCAGCGGTGGTTCACAAAACAGAATTGGAAACTCTGTCTACAAGTGAATCTGAGGAGACGAATTCCCTACGCCTACTACAGCTACTACTTACCCCTACTACAGCTACTACTTACCGCAACCAATTCTACATCCTGTTTCATTTCCTGGAGCAGTTCCTAAAGCAGCTTCTCATCTTATAGCAGCTACATCCCCTCCCATTTCCGGTGGCGGCTACACAATTGACACAACCAGCATCAGTTGAGTTTGTATGTGTTTGTTTGATAGTTTGTGCACACACCACTCACTCGTGTGTAATCATTGGGATAGTCAGTCACTATTGGCAATCACAACCTACATTCGGTCACAATTGGCAGCCATATCCTGTATTCAATCACAATCCAATTAGTAGTTCTCACCTACACTCAATTACAAGCTAACTGGCAATTAACACCTACTTCCAATAAAATTCATTTGGTATTTAATTAATCATGGCATATGAGGGAAGGCCACATCTCAGACACACTCGAAACCGTCCATTGAGAATGGTATTTTCTGATAACCCTTCTGCAAATTTCAGTGTGTCACCATCATCCGACAGCAATTCAGAATCATCAACCACACTCACATATAAATCATCATTGTCAAGGCCATCAGACACCACACTCATGGAACTTGAGAATCTTGACCTGCAAAATGACCAAACTTATGAATCACTACAGGAAGAAGTCACACACAAACCCGACGACACAGGTGCCTCATCCAACCAATCAGATATAGCACAACTTGATAATATTAAAGCAATTACTGAAAAAGCCAAGGCATGTAATGTAGACCCGCAACTACTTTTGTTGGCGGAATTCATGGCCAAATCACACACCCCAACTGTCACTCCCGTAGTCACACCCACAACATATCCACAACCTAGTCATCAAAGATACGACATCATTGCTAAACAGATTGGTATCATGCAAGAAGGGGAAGACATAATTTGCAGTACTTAACAGGTTTCAATACAGCCTGAAGGTGAACAACATCCCACAGAATGAACACTTGAGAGCATTGCCAGCCGTGTTGACAGGTCAATTTAAAGAAGCTTACTACAACAATATTGAAGGGTGCCACTCATATACCCAGATGAGGGAAATATTGCTTGCAGTTGGCGGATACACAGTAAATGATTGTCTCAATTCATTCCCATTGAAGTATAGACCAGGAGGCAGCAAATCTGTGACACAATGGTTTAACATGTGGACGTACCAATTCTCAGTCATGTTGAATGGTATGCCATTCTTGGACAATCTCTCTGAAGCAGCCATTGACAATATTGCCAAAATATTTGCAGCAACCAGTGTTGCAGCTGGATTGCCCAACGACATCAGGGACACCGTTTTTAAAACCGTACACCCAACTATCACTACATTCCTGCAAGATTGCACAGCATTGTGTCCAAAGCCAAACACTCAGTCATGGAATCACTCGTATCAACACACTAGGCCACAGCCACCACATCACGGTAACAATTATTATGGCAATCAATCACATCACAGTAACAATTATCATGGCAACCATTCACACCAGGGTAGCAACTATCACAATCAGTCATACAGGGGCAGATACAATTATGATCACAGTCAAGCAAGGCAGGGAACACCTAGCCACACTCAACAGTACAGAGCTCCGTTGCTCAATCAACCAACGTTACAGCCACCCGGAAGGAAGTATCCTGATCTCTCACATGTTACATGTCACAGGTGCAAACAACAAGGCCATTACGCCAACACTTGTCAGAATCCACCTGTACAGCACAATGCAACCAATCAGCCACAGCCACAGCAGCCTACTCAAAACATCACAAATGTTCATAGGCAGCAAAGTGCCAATAATGGCAGCCACAGCAGGCCAATACGCATGGTTGACATAGTAGGGGACACACCCACTGTCACGGAATCTGACACACCCACTCTCACAAAAAGTGATCACATTCTCAACAAGTTCAATGAGCCAGAAGCTTTCGTAACACAAGGCATGGTGAACAACATTGCCACTGCTATAATATTAGATTCCGGAGCCAAACGGTCTGTGGTTTCACAAGACTTTATTGCACACGACTCTCACCCAGTTGGCATAGAAACTATTTGTGGAATTTCACAAACACCCAGCATGGTACAAGTTCATGATGTTTCAGTTGCAATGACAGGTCTCAATGGCACTTGCAGAGTGGCCGTAGAAACGTCACTTCCACTAAAGACTGTGTTGCTCGGTACGGACTTGGGCACAGACAAATTGCTTGAGTTGCTTAATGAAATCAAAACCAAACCAGCCACTGTATTTTCAATTACCCGGTCTATGGCAGCACAGGATGCAGCTGCAGATAGAATTACTCAAGCACTGCACGCTTCGGAAGGTGCTAACCCATTGCCATTAGAGTCACTTCCTGACATACAGGAAGAGGTGGAGCACTCAGTCACACAGAATAAAGTTGTTCACTCAGACACTGATTCGGTTGTAACACATACCACATCACCAGCATCACATGTCATTGACACATCATCCTCACAGTTGTATGTTTCATTGCCTAACTTCTCATTTGACGGCATCACACGTGACAAATTTATTCAGTTGCAAAAGGAAGACATTTCATTGAAGCCATTATGGGAACAGGCGTCAAAAGGTGACAAAGCATATTTCATAGCTAACAATATCCTCATGAGTATCACCTCAACTCTCAACCACCACAGTCACGCTCTACTGGTACCTGCACCACTGAGACGTAGTGTACTAATTGCAGCACACGACGGTTTGGGACATGGTGGCATTGGCGCCACCAGAGCACTAATTAACAAACACTTTACGTGGCCCAGCTTGAAGAAAGACATTACTAACTACATTGATGCATGCAACACTTGCAAGCTTAATAACAGAGGTGGAGGCACAAAATTACCATTGTGTGAGCCACAGGTTATTACTGAACGTTTCGAGAAGCTTGCCATTGACGTGGTAGGACCACTGCCCACCACCAAGAGACATTACCGGTACATACTAACATGTATTGATTTGGCAACATCATTCCCTATAGCAATTCCTATGCGCACGTACACGGCTGCAGAAACAGCACAAGCATTGCTATCAATAATTTCTTGTTTCGGATCACCACTTGCAATATTGTCTGATCAGGGTGCAAATTTCCTCTCAACAACACTATCATTGCTATATCAAAAGCTGAATATTGCCAGAATCACCACAAGTCCATACAGGCCACAGTCCAACGGAACTTTAGAACGGTTTCATGCAACATTAAAGGCTATGTTAAGGAAATCATTGGACAATCAGCAGCAAGACTGGCCCACAGCACTAGATTTGGTGTTATATTTTGCTAGAAACACTCCACATTCTAGAACTGGTCATACACCCTTTGAATTAACATTTGCAAAGCCTACCACTTTTATTTTGCACACGTTGAAGCAATTATGGACGGGTGACACATGCTCAACAGTCAATGTTCCACAATTCATTGCAGATGTTAACAAACACACAGCTGCACAATCATCAATTGTGAAGGAGGCACTCAAATCAAAACTCAGCAAGCACAGGCTAACACTTGAATCAAATGCCATTTCTAATTTCAAGAAGGGTGATACTGTGTTAAAGCGAGCACCGGGACTTAACAAATGCCTTGAATCATCTTGGGAAGGTCCATTCACAATTGTAGCTCTGTTACCACCAGTAAATTGTAAAATTATCCCAGCAGGGCAAAGCAAAGCAAAACCAAAAGTGATACATCTATCCCAATTAAAGAAAGCACCCAATATGGAAATGTTCAGAGTTGTCATTGTGGATGAAACAAAAGCAGGCATTTGTGAACAAGCAAATAGCAAACCACAACCAATTTCATTGTCACCTCAGCAGCAATTGCAGCTAGATAGCACATTGAGTAAATTTCCATCAGTGTTCACAGACAAACCAGGTATCACGAAAGCAATTACTCATTCAATTAAGTTGTCATGTACCACACCTCTATGGACACCTTCATATACCGTACCACTAGCACACAGGGAGGCTTTCAAACAAGAGCTTGACACGTTACTTGAGCTTGGTATTATTGAAATATCTCATTCTTTGTGGTCAAGTCCACCAATACCCATCAAGAAAAAGGATGGCGGCATACGTATTGTGTGTGATTTCAGGAGGCTTAACACTGTCACTATTCCGGAACCCTTTTTAATGCCGACAATTGAATCTATAGCCAAGTTAGGCAGTTCAACAATTTTGTCCAAATTAGACCTACTAAAAGGATTCTATCAGGTTCCGATGGAACAGGAATCGAAGCAATACACTGCATTTTGCTGTGCACACGGGAAGTTTCAGTTTCGAGTTATGCCTTTCGGGTTACGGAACGCACCAGCCACGTTTCAATTATTGATGCAGAGAGTGTTGGCCGGATGTGAACAGTATGCATTGCCTTGATGATGTAATCATTTATTCCACATCATTTGAGGATCATCTCATTCATGTTGCAAACACATTGGAAAGACTTGCACATCACAGTCTCACGGTCAAGAAAAGCAAATGTCATTGGGTATACATGTCATTTGAGTTTTTGGGTCACATGGTCGGCAAAGGCGGCATAGCAATTCCACAGGCAAGGATTGAGTTCATGTCACAGTATAAAATTCCCAAAACAAAATCACAATTGAAGGCATTTCTCGGTTTAATTAATTTCTATTCCAAATTTATTCCAGCTTTTGCTCATCACACTCATTTTTTGTCACCTCACACCAAAGCATCATATCCCAACATGGTTAATTGGAGCACGGAAATGACTGAATCATTCAATTATATCATCACCACTATTTGTAATCATGCAATGTTGATTGTGCCGTGTTCAAGTGATGCACTGTGTGTCTTTGTGGACGCCTCGACCACCGGAGTGGGAGGAGTCCTGTGTGTGTCGAGGGATGACACATGGATGCCGACAGCATTTTATTCGAGACAGTTGCAATCAAGGGAAAGTAAATATTCAGCTACCGAGTTAGAAGCACTGGCTCTACTCACAACCATCGAACATTTCAGTTATTATTTGAGTGGCAGAGAATTTGTTGCATACACAGACCATATTGCTCTCACCCACATACTGGACAAGACACCGAATTCAAACAAACTGCACAGATGGAAGGAGAGACTGTCTCTATTTGATGTCACAATCATTTATCTCCCTGGAAAGCGGAATCTGCTGGCAGATGCATTATCCAGGCAAGGATGGCCGCAACAGCAGCAGCTACATCAGCAGCAGCCCCAAACTCTACCAAGTGATGGAGAGCCACCTTCACAAAGAGGGGGGAGGTGTGGTGACCCTACCCACTATTATGGACACGCCCACCACACAATGCAAGAGGAAGACTGCACCTTACCTTACTCATTATAATATAACTATGTTTATTGTTCTGTTTCATCCTTTACCAGTATGTATGCTGAATCATGCTGACTCATTGCACACACCTTCACTGAGCATGCTCAGACTGAACACATGCATCATTATCACTTCACTCATGATTTTGAGGTTCTTGCTGAAGCTAAAGAATTTGAACTCTTTACTTTAGAAGGAATTCTGTTGTGTGATTTGCTAACTAGCTAGTTGCACAGCAGTGGTGGCAGCATATCTACCTCAATTCCCTCCCGGCTGCCAGTCACATCACCACAAAGTAATCACAATGATTCATTAGGTGCATATACAATAACTAATATTTATTTTAAATATTATATTCCTCAACTAAACTGCTGACATTATCAAGTAACCCACATACATTACCCACAAAACATGTATTTATTATACTACAAGAACATATTGAATATGCATATACATAGATGTTTAATGAAATGTCTGGTACTTCTTTATTTTTATATAATTGCAGATACATAAAATAGTATGGACTTCCATTGACAACTGAAGTTTTTTCTCCTATTATCTATCCTGAAAGTCACTTGTATTTCTGTAATACTGCATCATTTTAAAATCTTTCATAATATTCTATTAGAATTATAATTATTGAATATTATATTATTGTCGTTGAAAATATACATGTCTACAAAAAAACAAATCCAGTATATCAACACAAAACAAATGGTTTTTATTCAATCTCACACTTTCCTTGCCAATGTGATTGCAATACTGTTGCTCAGAATAAAGTCGATAACTAGTTATAACATTCAGTATAATCAGGAACAGAGTCTGTAATTAAAGTGTCAGATATTGAAAGTTTGTAGAAATGCAGCTGCTTATGTCTTCTTCCATATTATAAAGATGTGTGCACACTACATTTTCATTAGTAAATGATGTAATCTCTTAGGCAAGGAATTTGTAAAGTTAGTGATAAGTTCACTATTGTGTGTCAAGTACTTACCAGATATTTATTATGCTCATTTTTATATCAGGTTCAGCTTTCCTCATAGTTATCAATACACATGCAAACAGAAAGAAATTTGCTTAACTATGCCTATCATTAGCTCTTCATAATACAGTTTTTATAGCATTCAGTTGTCCAAACATTTCAGTTATCTGAACATGTCCCAGTCTCGAGGTGTTGGGATAACTGAAGTTCCACTGTAGTTATGGTTCGTGCACTAGTGTTTTATCTGTGTGCCAAACTATAGAAGCTACTTTTTACTAAAATTGTCCAAGCAGTAAATTTTCAAAAAATTAGTTTATAAAAAATGTAGGGCTTCTGCCTTGTATGAATTTCATTTGTATTTAGCTATTGATTAACAGTCACAACCTGCGGAAAATGCACATATAAAATTCATGATTACTCATTTTGTAATGCATTCAACTTTCCTTTGTCAAATCATTCAGGAAAGTAATAGATGTAGTCTATGGAAATCCTGAATACGTGGTCGTTTTGAATACGTACGCATTTTGAATATGTCGTCGTTTTGAATACGTGGTCGTTTAAACGCGCGCGCGCATTCCAGAACTTCGCTGGCTCGCCCAACCAATGCTACACGAGCATTTTCTAGTATGTAATAAGAATTGATTGAACAACACTTTGTGTAGTCAAACTAATATATAGCTGTGAGTTATCATTATAATATTAAGCTTTTAATAACAAATCCAGAATCACTGTGTCTTCATAATGGCACTATTGTTTTATCTTTTTTTTAAGTGTGTGATGTAATATTGTTGCTTGGAATAAGATGAAATTCCAGAATTACAAAATAAAAATTAACAAATTCATAACTTTAAATATATTCCAATTAGAGCTATGATATTACCTTATATTAATTCAACTGATATGCATTTTAAGTATTGTTCACATTAGCCATATACATGTGAGTGAGTGTAAATTTGGTTGGGAGTACATAATATATACATTGTTAATAATTATTATAGCCTCCTCTTATAATAAACACTTAGATGCAAACACCTGCTTGCTTTATACTTAAAATAATTCTTACCATCAAGTTATTATGGCTTTACTAACATCAACAAGTGAATTCAAACCTCAAAAACATAGAAAATCTAGTGATTGTGGTTTGCCAGGATTAACAGGTAAATTCACAATGACAAAGTATTTACTAAAACATGTTACATTATTCTTCTATTCTGCCCAATAAACAATACTATTAGCAAACTGTTACTATATTGTATAATTTCTAGTAATATCCACATTTGACTATTTTGAGTTAATGCATACTTTTTATTCATAGCTAATTGCAATATACAATAAAAAAAACAATAATATTGATGGTCATTAGTCTATTATCAATTGTTAACAGTACTACAACTTGTTATGCAATCTTCACTACATCGTATGAGACATTTTTTGACATTTCAACATGTTTATCTATATCTTCATACAGAGGTCCTTTGTTCAAATTCACGTCATTGTTGGAGTTGGAACTTGTTTTATGTTGTTTTTTATTCTGATATCTGGTGTATCTGACTCCACAAACAAGTCCCATGATATTGCCCAAAATAAGTGCTACAATAAAACTTCCAATTGCAGTTCCAAATATTTCACCATAACTGGCAAATCTTTGAGAAGATGAAGCCTGGAAAAATATTCAGTATTACTAGTGATGTGCTTGAGCACAAATGGCGAGCGAGCCTAAAGACTATACTATTTTTATATGAATGATTTTGACTTCTAACATTGAAGCTACTGAAAATAAGGTCCAGTTTTTAAATTTAGCATACACGGTAAAGGGATTTCAGTGCCATAGTAACAACTCTCTGCAACTGCTTGAATTGAAGGTAAAAAACAACAACAAAACAATACACGTTATTTAAAAGTTTTCTTTGTGACATTGTTTAGCTAGGTAGTGGTTGTAACACACAATGCTTTGACACAACTGGACATGCACCTACACAGACTTACCTTCGCAGTAAGTGGGCAATGTATTTTCAAGTAAATACTGTTGCGCACGGCTTATAACCATGACAAAGAGCGCATTGACTTACCACCGCCACTAACTCGAATAGAAATGGAAGTCCCTTAAGTTTTCAAGTTTTAACTGCACCCGCAAAAGAATTCAAAATGGTAAACAATTCAATTTCTAGGGTGATACGGGTACTGATCGATAAACCAGAGGATTCTGTTTAGTGCAATTTGGGACGGGGTCGACCACATAACTAACACAAAAACGCGAGGGTCAAAGTACAAAATGACATACGTACGTCCAAATATATTATACAAATAAATAAGTAAATAAACATCCCCGATTTTCGATTGTGTTACCCCTGTAAGTGTCTCGCTCGCTACGCTCGCTCGCCAATAATCTGAAAAAATATTATCAAAGTAAAGCACTCTAGAAATATTGTATTGTCTTTCATGTAACCATTTTTACTAGTTATACGAGGACATAAAATTGGATTATAATTGATGTGGCTTAAATATGGTTACATACGTCATAGCATGTAGCAACAGCAACCTCCTCTATATCTAAAAATATAATAATCAGTTATAATCACAAAAATTATAGGCACTAGAAAATACCTGGTCAAATATGTAAATTAAGTTTATTAGGCTTGAACAGTATAAAGAACTAAATTATTATAAATAATAAAGTAATTGAATATTACTATATCACAGAGTATATCCCATAATATTTACTACTCATTATTATTATAGCTAAAGGTGTACTACTACTGAACCTATTTTGTGTGTATAAGTTAGGTAGCTAATCTTACCCAAAATAGTAAACATAATAGTGCAAATAATGTTACTGAAAATAACTACTAAATAATGTGCTAGAATTCATAATATTGATTTGATGAAACCCAATCATTACAAATCCTAGTTGTTCGGATATGCACATTATTTATATTATTTATCTTTAGAATAAATTGTATACCACAATGGGTTGCGTAACAGTTTATTGAGATTGAGTAATTTCTAACATACTTCTAGTAGTGTCATGTATGTCCTGATATTGAGTATCAGTTGTGGCTATATCTTGACTAGGTGAGTCCATCACTATATCTGTAGTAACACTATAGGGACAGTCTATGTCTTCACTCCAGTTTCCATTAACACAATTTACATAAACATTTGGTACAGTGCACCTTCGATATACCAACCATGTGCCGTTAGTATAAACAGTGTAATTTCTCTTTTCGTCATTTTCATCATTCAATAGGCATGCATCTGCACAATCAATAAATTTATTGCATATTTCTCTTCTCTAAATGAACAAACCATTATTATACATCATACCAATGAAAAATGTTGAGTTTTCTTGGCATAGGATAAAGCTGATAGTTTCCGGTGGACTCACAATAATAGGTTGAGTTAAAGTCATGAGAAAGCCTCCTGATAGTTGATACTTCATATTGTCATAGTTGTCTACATTTGGATTAATAATGATTTTACTTCCATTCAGTGATACTTCCAGGGCTGTAGGTAGATCTACGTGAAATAATAATACAGAAGACACTTAAATAACTAGAATAAATGCTATTTCTTTAATATTAGCTGTAAAACTATTTTCAGGCAATTCAATTGTGTACATCTTTAGGTAGCTACTAAAACTAAGTTACTTACTCATTGTTAATTGATTTATGGTGAGTGTATTTCCTCCACACTCCATCAAAGTGCCATACAATAGTTGAGCTACATTAACAGTAGCTATAACATTTATGTATGATGAACTAATACTTGTTACGTTAAACACAACTGTAGCCGTATTAAGTGTTCGAGTCACCACACTTGGTGTAGACCGTCCAGAAATAAGAGCTAATAACTGTTGTCTTGAACCTGATGTAGGAGTCCAATCCCATTCTAACACTCCATTATTTACACTACATCTATAAACTGCACTGTCACTAGCACAGACTGGAGCTTTCTCTACGACTAGCTCACCTATCACATGAAACAATATCGTTTTAAAAAAACGTCCAAAATATTCTTCCATCTCAACCTGAAACTGCGGCGATGAGCCAATAATGGTACACGAGCAGAACGACTACAATGTACTCCGCCATTGCCTGCCACGCCTAGCCACGCCCAGCCACGCCCGCAACCTAATTATATCGGATAGAGGGACCCAAACTAATCTCTTAGTCTGTATTTCCTGTCAGGATTGATAAACAATATATTGCAGTTTTTGCAAACGTAAGACGACTATTTTTTTTTACTCGTTTTTTTTTGCAAGTGTGTTTGCATATTTTAAGACCTGTGATGGCATCACAAAATTTGAAATTTACTCTTCTTTACTACATAGCAACCAAACAATTGTATAAATTAATGTCTTATTGTGAGATTTCTAATATTTTTATGAGTGTGTGAAGTCTATTTAGACTTATTAAGTCTTTTTCAGAGGTCAATTAATTTAGCTAAAATAGTTAAGTTTATCTATTTTTGTGTACCAAAATTATTATTCATTAAGTTAGGTTTTAATTAACATAATATATTGGCTGTTAGAAAGATAAAATCATTAAAATCAATTTATGTTTTCATATACCATTGAAATATATGAAATTTTTATTGTAATAAAATATGTTATAACAATGTAATTTGACAATTGCAGTTCCTTCTGTTTGTCCACTTTATTGTAGAAAATACACTCCAAACACAGTTATAATATATATGAATATGTAAGCTCCTCCATAATATAATACTCATATGAGCATCACAATTAAAGTTGGTGACAGTTGTAATAGCTAATGAGATATCATTAAAAAAAATTTATTCAGGTGAACAATTACATAGTACAATGGAAGAATCTCACAAGCATAAATCACTGAACATAATTATTATTATAATTTATAAAGTGGTATCTCATACTAAAGAAATAACATTAATAAATGTATCGTGGTTTGTGGTTACTCTACATGTGTAATTAGTAGTACTATAATACAATTAATGCAGTGTCACTTTGTATAATGAAAATAGTGTGCAGACTATTATATTAGCGGCCAAAGTAAATGAAATGTAGCATAACAGCTATCAGTATGTTTATAATGATTATGTGTGTCTATATTAGTATATTAGCAATACGATAGTTTGTAGCAATTATTAGCTGATCAATTAAAAAGTTTGTGGCTATGCTATTGATGTTTCTTTGTTAGTCACTGATATAATTGTATTATATTTGACATTTCAAAATAACACAATTATAAGCCATTTACATGATTTAATCGTATATAACTGTTAAAAAATGAGATATTTTAAACCAAAATGTTGTCAGTCTATTGTTATTTTTGGGTCCTCAAACTAGGGCGAAATAGTGAAATTTAAGAAACAGGGCAAAGAAAAGAGGGTAGTTAGTGTTGCTGAAGAGAATATTTTGTTTAAATATTTGAGACCTATCAGCTACTAACAAAGGTGGATAATATACTGTATGTAAATAATCATTGTTCTTATCCATAAAATGCCTGTATAGTTTAATCAGTGACAATTCTGTATCATAAGAAAACTATTGCTCATTTCACTTATGTATTATTCAAACAAATTATGGACGCCTGCAAGTATTGTTTAGAATAATGTTTACTGTAACAAATTATCTTTACTCAGTAATCACAGGTGAATTGTTTACACTTAGTTTTTTTGTAACTGGATTATTTTTGGGGATTTTTTCAAGATATCACTTTAATACAAATTTCTGTTTTCTGAAGCATTTAATTTAGGCTCTGTATGGCTTAGCTAGTTTTATTTTTACTGAAAAAAGTAAAATATCCCGAAAGTGAGAGGTTTTATTTCAGTTGTAGTTATGTAAAACATCACCAATCATTAATTCCACACATGTTGAGTAACTACAAAACAATACTACATAGACATGGTCATTGTTTTTTTACCACATCATATGACACATTATGAGATAGTTCAATTTTTTTGTCTATTGCCACATCTTCATAAAGAGGTCCAATATTCAAACATTCATCATTCCTTGAAGAATTTTGCTTCCCTTGCGAATTTTTCTGAGCCATGATTTTTCTAATGAAAACTAATCCACAGAGCAGTCCGAATACAATACCAAGAATAAGTGCGACTATAAAACTTCCTACAATGCCTCCAGCTATTTGTCCAACACTGATTATAGATTCCACCTCATCTATTTATTAGAAATAGTATTATTTGTTCATACCATATAACTATTATATATCTATTGTTACCTGCATTCGTTTGTGTATTGCTATGAAATTCACATATTTCTGTAACACTTGTGCTCCACTGACCATCATCCTTACACTCCGTATAAAGTATAGCATTACTATCTCCAGACATACATCTAATTGTTGCTGTCATTTTATCTGGTGTTTTAGTTATGTTATATTGTATTACTGTAAGTTTTGTGGACTGTGCAATAACAGGACATTTTCCTAATAACATAAAATATTGTAATTGTAGCATAGTTTCATAATACATGTCAGTTTATTAATGTACAAAGTACTCACCTGAAAAATGGTAATTAATTCCATTATTGGTAGTAATTGTAATGTTATACTTTGTGTTGCTGTTTAAATATAATATTGCTGTTATATTATCATTAATATAAATAGGTTCAGCTTGTGAAGAAGGAGAGAGTATAACCCTGTAATTGTCTATAGATGATATCTTAGGTCTCAGTGTAGCTATATACAGTGATAGTAACTTGTGTGAAGTCAATGATTCCAGCAACAACTCATTTGGTGTATTCATATCTGTAACAAAATATTATATGTACCATAATTATATGCACCATGTGCATTCATTATACAAATATTAAAGTGATACATGGCCCTCTGTAGCATTTTTTATTGGTTTAATCTTGCCAAGAATTATTTTGATAATTATTGGCTAATTTTCCAAACTGGTGAACAGAATTTGTCAATTTTATTTGTTTGCCACTAAACTATGATGTTATGTGTACAGTATGCACACCCGTGAAAAACATAACAAATGCTTCATTATTAATCGACTAGAAACAGTATGTTAGTGTATTATGTCTAACAATATTTAACCGCTGATATTTTGTAACTGGTATCTTACCCACTATTTGGGTTTCAATAGTGCTATTTAACGAATAGTTTCTAGATGGTGTATATGTAAGATAACTTCCATGGTAATAATAGTTTTTTTTCTAGTTCTAACGGTCTTAGTTTAACAGAGACATAGGTTTAGAGCATCCTTGGTTCATGATATTATATTCAGGATATTATATTGAAAAGTAAGGTGCCCATTCATAATGTTATTTTCAGGTAATGGACATTCACAATATATTTTTTTGGTAATTGACCTGAATATTTTCAAGATAAATGTGCTTTCATGCACTGTAATAAGCATACCCGTTACCCTCAATTATAAGCAACTCTCTAGCTGTAGGGTATTCCAAGAAACTTGAGTGGGCCTCGCAGAACCTCAACAAACAATCGGAAGAAACTACACTACACATGCACTTTAGGTCAGTCGCGGTTCATACCCATACCTACCTTTGTTATACGTATTTATAATATAAAGAAGTAGTGCAATGCCGATTCGAATTTAAAATGTACGTTATTTTTAATCTTGATTTACACCAATACTTGTCATGATAATATATGTAGTTGTCAAAAACACACTCCTGTGCAAGCAATTTTACTATTTTTGTTAAATTAATTGTCTCTTACCATTGGATCCATTTGAATTTTCATTTATACATACAATATTATCACTCCAACTTCCGTTTACACACTGAACGAATAATTGAGAACTACTACAATCCCTCTGTATTGACCAAGTTCCATTAATAAAATACGTGTAGTTTACTTCTCCGTTACCAACATCAAAAATACACGAATCTAAACATAATATCATTTGTTAGAAATACTATCAAAAATAGAATAGTGAATTGTCAACATACCAAAAGTGAAGCTATTGTTGATTAAACATGTAGAAAAATAAATAGTTGCAGGTTGATTCAAATGTATTGGATTAGTAGTCAATAATGTTTTATTCATTTCTGAGTTCAAAGTGTAGTAAGTATTGTTAGTTCCATTATGATATGGGTATACATATACTCCAACAGTGTCTTTCAATATTCTGAGTTGAGTAGGTAGAGAATCTGGTAATAAATAGTCATATAATTATACAGTACTAATTGATGCATACTATATTAATTAGCATATAACAACATGGAGGTTGGTGGGATTGAAAGTGTAAAATGGGATTTTAGTGTATATTATGTACCGAACAAACATGGAGGGTGCAACCAATAGTATTATGGCTCTAGGTTATACGCAACACATAGAAACAAGGTTTTGATTGGACGGTTCACTTTTTCACCACTTAGGAGGTCAGTATGAGATTAAATTCATTGCGAGTAAACCAATCTTATTGAATAGTTTGATTGTACCATGGTACAAGTAATAGTTACATCATAGGCTCGAAGAATTATCGCTGATCATTGTCCTTATCCCGAGAACGAAACCTGGGGAAGATGGCGGTTGTTTAGAGACAATTCTGAGAGTTGTCATGTTTTAACTATTTATACCTTAGTTACTTCTTTGATCAGAGTAAAAGACCAAATACAGTTAAGATAATACCGCTGGATAATTCTTGGTGTCTGTTCTTACGTAGGGATGAAGAAACTTTTCGCAAATGCACCAAAAATTACAACATGCAACACATAATTATTTCATTCTAGTTGACTACTCGCAATGATTTGAATTTTTTTTGTCTAGTAACTTAGTATGTATAAAAGAGGTGGACTTGCCAGGATTTCCCTCCTTCCCCCAAACCCCCCCCCCCCCCAAATAACATTTTGTAATATCAATATTGACTCACCAAATTCAATGTTTATGAGACTTTCTCCATTCAGGCATGTCATACGTATACCATTGAGCCTGACAGGATCTGAAATAGATGCTGTGATACTTAAGAAAGATGAATTGGCAGAAGTGACATCAAAAACTGTTGAAGATCCTGCAATTTCTCTCATTTCAGTATATCCACTAGGTGTAACCAGATGGTGAAATGAGACAATTTCAGCAGTTGGAGTAGTATAGAAGTTCCAAGTCAAAGTACCAACATTATAAGTACATCTGTATCTAGCACTCTCACCAGGACAAACTGGAATTACTTCTGCTACCAACTGACCTTTAGGACAAATTGCTAATGACTGGATTATAAAATCATAATAATAATTACTTACTATTAGCCTTAAGAAACAAATAGTAACAAATGAAGAAAGTTTTAGTCCCAAACATTGCAACTGCAACAGTCCTGAAGCTGACCAGTTGATGCACTTTATTTAGAAAAAAAATAAACATCCTGTAGGAAACTCTATACCAATCAATAATTAAATAAGGCCATGTGAAGAGGTGAAGTCCATATTACAGCTAATTATTATGATTAATGTTAAATTCCATGTTCTGAGTAGCTATAAAAAGAGGTTGTACATAATTATTAACTGTTGATAAATTTGGTGGGATCTCAAAATTGTATTATATCTCTTAGCAGATAAATAATAATACATTACAGGGAACAATTTTCTGTAAAAAGTGGGAGGCCAACAGTAATTACTACTGGTCACCTTGTCAAAGTTGAAGAATGAATGTATGCTAATGTCTTATAAGCATATGAACTGCAGTCAAATGAACTCAAAGTCAAATGCATTATTCACCAGTTCACCCTAACTAAATTACTACTGGTCACCTTGTCTAAGTTGAAGAATGAATGTATGCTTGAAATTAATATAATGCATAGATTTTTATAATGTCTTATAAGCACATGAACTGCAGTCAAATGAACTCAAAGTCAAATGCATTATTCACCAGTTCACCCTAACTAATCTTATAATTCTAAAACTTTTCGTACAATAGATAGCTTGAAACCCTATAGATTAATTACAATGAATGCTAGTCAGGCGAGTATCAACATCTGGTCACATACTACTAGTTTACACAGTGTGGTTATTCAAACTATATAAAGAGTAAGTTATGTCAACTCAAACTCTACATTTACAAACACTTATGTGTAAAAAGAATAATAATACTAACAGCAACAGTTACACTGCTGAATTATATGCTATACTTCAGGCTCAGATTGAATTCTTAAATACTTTTAAAATAATGAAATTTTTGCACCCATTGTAGTTGTATCAAAGTAGAAGTAGTGCAGTACCATATTGTGAAGTATCATTCAATCTTGTTGTACTCAAAGCTAGAACATTCACTGATGCCGCATTAGTGTCCACTCTATATCCAATTTTTATAACCAAATTTATATATGCTACATTTAGTATCATGCCCAAAATTTATCTTGTCTAAATAAGTTTGGTAGCTAATTTCAGATAGAGATTGCTACAGCAAAAAAGACTGATTAACATTGGTATCAATTACTGAACTGTTGCTATTCAATTGCACTTGTCCTATTGATTTTCTGATTTTGTTGGCAATATTTTTTACTTCTGTCTTATACTTGTAAGTAGTTAAGTCAGGAAATGAGTTACCAGCTAACAACCATACAGAAGATGTTCATGAATCACAATATTGATATTATTGTGTATACTGCACAATTTTGGGACACATGTATAAAGTCTACAGTACATATATAACAATGAATTGGACTTATCTAACGTTAATCTGATATTGATATTTACACATGTGTAGTAACCACAAAACCTCAAGAAACAACTGTTGACTATCACTGAAATTATTATTTTACCAACAAACTGTGGCCTTTTTTGTCATCAAAGTTATGCTAGATCTTTCAGAGGATTAAAACTATTTTGGGCTGCAAATGTTTTAGTTATATTTTCAAGTTTATGTCAATTTCATTAATTTCAGTTATTTAAATTTATATTTTTAATTATTGTGTGTAGCTTATAAAAGCAGAGTATCTCAACTATAAAAAATAATAGCAAATTTTTCTCATTTTTTACAGCCAATAATATTGTTCATTAAAACTTAACCCGACATTTACACTTCTGCCAAAGTCCTCTTCAGGGGTCAACTGAGGTCGAACTTTCCGTGTTGATATAACAACACAATGTAAACAGCAAGATTTCTGGAGGGTACGCTTACTGTGTACTATATCCTGGAGGGTAATTTGCACATAGCTTGGACAGCCAACATCCTGGAAGCTCTAAACCTATGTCTATATTAAACTTCTTGTTGTCAGGTGTCATCTTTACCTATATGTATTACTCAAATTTGTATTAGTTTTAGTAATTATAACTGACTAGCTCATTCAAAGCGGTTTATATTATTAGTTTAGACTATTATAAGTTTAATTTACAACAATCAACTCAAAAGTTAAATTATCATTTTTATCAGCGTAGCATATGAATGAAACAGTTAGCTATAAAGAATTAAAACATAGTCAAATAATGTAATTACATAAACATGCAAGTAATAATGCTAACAAGGATGGTAGACATTTACACAGTTGTATAATTGATACATTTGTAAAGTGATTTTTAAGAGAACTAATCAAAAAGAAATTAAATCTAATTTGTTTATTAATGATGTCATTACACATGTGTGGAGTAACTACGAAACAATGTTACATATTATAGACACAGTCATTACTTTTTTACCACATCATATGACACATTATGGGATAGTTCAATGTTTTTGTCTAATGCCACATCTTCATAAAGAGGTCCCATATTTAAGCATTCATCATTCCTAGAAGAACTAAGTTTTCCTTGTGAATTATTTTGAGCCATGATTTTTTTAATGAATGCTAATCCACAGAGCAGGCCCAATGCAATACCAAGAATAAGTGCGACTATGAAACTTCCTACAATGCCTCCAGCTACTTGTCCAACTCGTATCACATATTCTACCTCATCTAATTATAACAAAATATTTGCACCATATTATATATACAGTATAGCTGTTACGTATCTTTAGTTACCTGTATTCAATTGAGTATTGCTATTAAAATTACATATTTCTACAACATTTGTGTTCCATTGACCATCATCCATACACTGTATATGATGTATTGCATTATTCTCTTCAGTGGTACACCTAAAGGTTGCTGACATATTATAAGGACTTCTAGTTAAGTTATATTGAGTTACTAATAATTTTGAGGAATGTGCAAGAATTGGACACTTTCCTAATAAGATAAAATTAATAGTAATTGTAAAGAAACATTCAAAATACATAATTGCTTAGTATTGTACAAGTTACTAACCTGAAAAATAATAATTTATTCCGTCAATGGTGGTAATTGTAAGGTTATACTTTGTATTGCTTTCCAAATATAATATTACTGTCCTATTATCATTAATATAAAAAGGCTCAGATAGAGAAGTAGGAGAGAGTATAACTCTGGAATTATTTGGTATCATTGGTCTTACTGTAGCTATATACAGTGATAGTAACTTGTGTGGAGCGAATGATTCCAGCAACAACTCATTTGGTATATTCATATCTGTAATACAAAATTGAATATATTATAGTAGTCACATTCTATACCAAGTAAAAAGTAGGTTTACCACACAACATGTTCAATACGCCATAGGAAGATTATACCAAATATGTATGTATGGCACTACTCTAGTGTATAATGTAATGTTTTGGTGAACATATCGAATTCATAATTCTAACAATAATGTTTATAATATACATTCGAACATACTTTATTTTAATCTGTATCTTCAAACATGCTTCTGATAAAACTAGAGTTTAGATGTATTATGCTAGAAACTAACATATTCGTACAGTTTACATTCTTCCTAGAACTTTATAAAATCAATATGCTCATTTTACAAAACTTGGCCTACAGAATTTGACAAATTTGTTTCTGTTTGTCATATTGAATATAACTAATTACATAATATTAGTTGCTATTACAATGGCAATGATTACTGATTCATAATTATACTTTAGCTATTAATTGACCAATGCAATGCCTAACTGAATTCATCAGGTACATACTTTTAATTTACATTAAATGAACATCCCACAATACACAGTTGATAATTTTAACCATAAGTAACTGGCTAAAAATAAATGTGATAAGTTCTGAAATAATTACAAAATAAAAAAAGCAATAAATTTATATTGTACTACCAAATCAAAGCAGGAAATATTTACTACTTCTTGTCTTACCGTTAAAATCACACTTAATGTTATTATTCCAACTTCCATTAATACACCTAACTAAAACTTCTCGCATACTACATTTTCTTATTATTGACCAAGTTCCATTCATATGGTTTGTGTAGCTTACTTCTTTGTTACCAACTTCAAAAATGCATGAATCTATAGACACAACGTCAATAAATAAACTAAAATACAATTATAATTATCAACATACCAATAGTGAAGCTATTATTATTTCGACATCTAAAAAAATGAATAGTTGCAGGTTGACTCAAATATATTGGATTTGTGGTCAATGATCTATTATTCATTGCTGAGTCCAAACTGAAGTAGGTATTGTTAATTTCATTGTTGTTAGGATACACATCTATTCCAGCATCATCTTTTACTACTCTGAGTTGAGTAGGTAGGATACCTGGTGAGGAAATTATAAATATTTACACTGGATATAATGTGTGCTAAAATAGACCTTACCAAATTCAAAATTTAAAAGAATATCTTCACTTTGGCACGTCATTCGTATGCCATTAAGGCCGACAGGATCTGAAATTGTTGCTGTGGCTCTTATGAAAGATGAATTGGCTGCACTGACTTCAAACACTACAGCAATTCCTGCAATTTGTCTTGTTTGAGTGTGTCCAGTAGGTGTAATCAGATGGACTAATGAAACAGTTTCAGTATTAGAAGGAGTATGGAAGTACCACTCGATACCACCATCATTCTTGTTAGTGCATCTGTACTTTGCAATGTCACTAGGGCAAACTGGAATTTCTTCAGTAACTAACTGGCCTTATATAGTAGTAGCATAGACACAACTAATGACTGCATTTAATGTCATTGTAACTAACAACTTACTGTTTGCTGTAATAAACAAAAAGTAACCAATAAATGATGTTTTTATCCCAAGCATTTTAATCCCAATAGCCCTGAAGCTAACTAGTCGGTGCACTTTATTTAGAAGAAATAAACATCCTGTTGAAGCTCAACACTAATCAATTATTGAATACCACATTATAGCTAATTTGTTTAAATGTAAATGATAATTGTCTTCCAAGGAGGTTCTAGTTACCATTACATTATAATCCAGTCAGTAGCTATTTATGCTACTAAAAAGATCAGGTTAATAGAAAAAATTCCAACTAGTCCATACAATCGTCCAAGCTCAGAAGTGCATTATTACTCATAGTTACCAACAGTCCTGAAAGCTCCAAGACAGTTCTGGATTTATCAACTACCCAATGTCCCACAACCAATATGTACTGGAAATGATAAACTTTGTACCTGTTTACTATGCATAATCAGACAAACTCTACTGTTCTAAACATTTGGATTGTTTATTTGATTCTGCAAAAACGGGCAATTATCTTGGTCACCATTACAGCAATATTTTTTTCTGCTCAGTTTCGAAGCTATTTATTTTGCCTTTAATTTGTTTACTACCTCCTTTTCAAGTACCAAACTTATTCCAACGGTAGTACCAGAAATCACACGCCGTTCCTGATCGGTGTCAGATCCAGCTACCGCGCCCCTTCTACAGCCACCGCGGCGTGTCGATATTTCCTAGGTGAAGGACCACGTATGGTGGGTAACCAGTTCGCGGAGTTCGTGTAATATTGCAGAAAACAAAAACAAATTTGTTATTCAATTCTAATTTTGTTTTAATTCTACTTCACCCAGAAAAAATTGGAATTACCAGTCCTCAAGTATTTAAGTAATTCCATATTTTCACCACCTTTACCTTGTAGGGGATAGCGCTAAATATCCTAACGTTGTTTCGTGCAGGACACTTAGCCCTAGTCACAGGCTTTAGCACTATGTATAACATTAGCAGTATCACAACTTGAACCACTCATTCTGCAAGCTGCAATTTCGGCATGAACAATGATGAGTATCTCAGATGTGGCTGCATTAGATGCTGTGCACAAATCTTTAGTCAGCAGGGTTGCTCGTGCCTAATGAAAGAATGAATACAGTTTGACTAAAAAGACAGCATTGATTTTCTTGCTGAATAAAAGTTTTCACTCTCAATTTTCTCCTTAACCACATGCTGTCACTCAATGTAAGTGCTTAAGCCTAATGTTTGCATGAAACTGGAACCACTGAGACAATGGTAGTGTTCTAGACCCTTTCCTCCTGGTGAAGGACCAGGCTACGGGAGACTATCTTAGACCTATCCTGTACTGGAAAGGTCCCACAATGTGAAATTTCATTTACATGTCTACCTGAGCATTTGTTATTCCTGTGCTGGCTAGGCTGGTGTAGCCATACTCATTACCTACTAATGTATCTCCACGTACATATTAGTTGGTATAGGATCAAGCTACGCCAGACTATGACTCAATTGCAAGGCACTATCAAGGATAGCTGAAATGTGATATACTATAAGATGTGTGTCTATGTTTTCATGGCTAATAGCAGTATGCCACATTTGTACAGGCATCCTACACTTTCAACTGAGCTCCATCATTCAGGTGTTGTATAATTCACTACATAAAATACCATGTAAAAAATAAACTAGGGATGTTAATAGCTGTGTATTACAATTTATTTCACTCTTGGTGTAGCTATAAGTGAAGCAATCTCATGTTATGTGTGGATATAACTTGCTTTAGTTATATAAGCTTATTTACTAAAGATCAGTAGACCTAGCCATCTTTTGAGATTCCGGAATAATTCACGAGCTGAAACATTCGGTAAAGCGTGTCCCTACTGCACTGAATAGGTAAATTTCTTTACATTGAGCTGAAAGTGATTAATTTAATGAAAAGTAGGTGGAACAGATGAGGAAGATTGGTACAGGTTTCAAAAAGGTAAGCAAAACTATGAAAGAGAATAGTCTGGCGGGCCAGACCCATTACCTTCTTCTTTATGGACGGGGGAAGGGAAAGGGTCTGGAGTCACTAGCATCAACGACTTGTTCGAGCCGCCACCCCGATTTTTGGGGGTGGCGGTTTTAGCACATTCCTTGGTACATTTGTCATGGGACGTCATTATAATGCTTCATTATTATACGGTTCTTTTTCTTCAAGCATGGGAGACTCCTACACGATGATATTTGTAATGTAAGATTACAGCTAAAAGTGAACATAGAGAGGGCCCAGTATTCTCTTCCAGTGCTTCCTTCATTAGATTACGCCAGGCTAACAGTACTCCCGAACGGAGTCATGAGAGATCTGATCTCTCTGCAACTAGCCTACGGACATATCTAGACTCTGATGGAAGATCAGAGCCACAACCTAAGCAGAACTCCATAGCTAAGCCGGATCGTAACCCTGTAAGCTGGCCGAGCTGCAAGTTACAGCTGCTTTTCCGGGAAATATTAAAATGGCGGGGAATATGTGACGCAATTTTGACACTTTTTAATTAAATTCCTCAGGAACAAGTCGTTGATGCTAGTCACTAACTACATGGGTTCGGCTCTGCCAGACTAGATGCAGGTATGGTACCTAATTGTAACTAAAAAGCTGGTGGAATCGAATTCTCCCCGGCAATTTAATTGCTTTCACTGTAGTGATAGGATTACCTAATTAATATCTAATACGATTGCACTGACTTAATATTTTATAAATTATTGAAATATTTACAGTGACATCTAACAGAGACCCAGCTATCAGGTGCGACAATATTCACAAACTAGTAGCATTGGTTTCATTGTTAGCATAATAATCAAATGTAGCATAGGTAGCTATCACCAATACAATATATAGAAATTCACTGACCTGGTCTAATTTATAAATCCTATTTATATTGACTAATATAAACAAAATTGAATCTCTTGCAATACACAAGTTTACTCATTTTGTAAATTGAATAAAAATGTAATACACTTCACAAGAATGTTTGTAATGTCAATGAGAATAGTTGTCCAGTCATATCCAAATTGAATTTTATACTTGTATTTCGTTAATATTTTTATTATGTAAAGATAGAAAAATACTCTGTCCCTTTTAGTTGGGGCAAAATTAACTTCTCAAATTTGGCTAAATCATAAACAGTCACTCTCTCTGTCTTTAACAGAGTGTAGTATTGCAGGAAGAATAATTTTTCCTCTACTTCTGAAAACTAACAAGCTCTTCCTACTCTCTTTCCGTTATAATTATAAACATTATGTCTAGGCTTTCATTAAGGCTTACTATTTTATTGTTACGTTACTGACGCGTAGTTGAAACTTGTTAGACATGCAACGGATAATCTCAGTGTTCTTGTTGCACCAAATATGCGGTACTTTGTGTTGATAATAAATATGGTCTTTAGAAATTATAATAAATATTTTTTCTAGGAAATACAGCCACACTTAACGATCCATTAATTCCAGAAGATATAGTTCGCGGGAAAGTATCTCCTCGGGAAATTGTAGCATACGAAGGAGGCAAAGTCACACTGATATGTCACAGCGATACACCCGTTGTATGGATGAAAAAGGGAGAAAAAACATCTGTGCTTAAACAAATGCACACACAGCGAAATAACTATCTTATTATGATGAATGTTAAAGAAAAGGATAGTGGTAGATATATCTGCTATGGAACATATACAGAAGCAAAAGTACCTTTCAACGATTACGCCGATGTTTTTATAGGAGGTAGTAAATTGTGACTGTACATATTAATGTTGGATATATTTCGCTGTACATAATTAATGTTGTTATTAGATATCTTTAGCTAGTTCATGTAAGTCTGGTGTTAACTAGCTCTGGCATATTGAACAGTTAGCTTTGTACTAATTTAGCTAGGTCTCACATTGAAATAGGTCTTACAACTAGTAATCCCTATTGAATTAACTAGTGATGTGCTCTAATAGCACAAAATAGCTAAGCGAGCGATGCATGTTCCCTGTAATTGCAGCTATTCCATGCATGCTTGGTGTGGCTACAAAATACTGTCAGATTCTTTACTTTGCAACCTGTTTCTGTTTCGTTTTAGCTCTCCTCCTCCTTGCCCTGTCTTTTTCATTTCTTATCGCTCTCCTTACAAATTTTTCTTCAGGAGTTTCTAACGCCCTCAAAGCTCTTGACCTAGCGTTTATAACGTTTTGTCTACTGGGCATCGCTACTTCGTACGGCGGGTAAACAAAACAAAATGTTGCTAAGAAGGTTACCCCGCGCAAGCGCGTAGGAGAAAGGGTACACACGTACGCCCACGCAAGAACCAAAACAATTTCTAGACCTAAATATATATATCGCGAACTCATTAGAGAGTCAGCTCCGCTCAATTCGCTGAATTATTATTGATAAAATTATCTCATTTGTAGTAGCTTCAGTAACCCTTACTACTTTTTTAAATTTTCTGTTCATCTAATGGATGAATAAGTGGAAACATCAAATTATCTTCAAGCACTAAATATACTTAAGGCAAATATTAGGGAAGTGTACTTATTCACACAGGTATACTCACATAGGTATACTCACATTAGGATGTTTACAGGAATTTACAATAGATATTTATTTCGCTGTGTGTGCAATTGATTGATAAATGATACTCTTAGCCAGACTAATCATAGCATGAGTCTTGCTTCAATTTATTGTGAGCATTATTTCAAGAGAAAATTATAGTATACAATCAAATAATTATCAAAACTGTCTGTTATTCATTATAGAGGAGTATCTTTTATTACTCTAAGTCAAACAATCTAGCTCATTTGGAAAAAAAATAGATTTTATGAATATACACTAGGCAAAATATGAAATTTCCTATGTCTTACACTGTAGGAAATGTAGCTATCCTACATGTGTCAAATAGGTACATGTCCTACAGAGTGGGGACAGTATTAGCGTAGAGTATGTGAACACACATGAACTCACAGCTATCAGGAGTGATGGAAGTGTGGGAGATGAACGGGTAATGACCCAATTTTCCCCCCTCCCTCTCTCTCTCTTCCCCCTCCCCCAAGGATTTATGTTTGATGGGGAGGGGGGCACAATGGAGCACATTGTGTGCTGTTTTGAGTATTGATATGTTGGTAAACTTGTATGTTGCTTCATCAACAAGAATTAAATTGTTTTTTAAGTGGCTTGTGATACGTAGTGTCTCTCGCTTTCCTCACATTGAAATTCCATCACTCCTGACTATTATGAATGAATGAATGATTTATATTATAACTAGTTTGTAGTACCACGTTGTATAAGTTGTAGTTGACTATATAAAGTTTAGCAGAATAGTAAGACTTCCTAAACATATTCTGGTTTGATAATACTTCCTCTAGTTAAACATGACTCACTCATTAGAAGAAAAGAAGAGTCTGGTTCTACAATAGTGGGAAAACTTTTATTTTTGAATTGTCTAGCAAAGAATGGAACCTCTAGATGGTACTATAAATCATTAAAATCTGAACCTATTAGATACAATAAACTGCTGCTCATAAGGGTAATGCTAGACAACACAGGCAATTATTATTGTTTTGGATTTGATCCATATAAGGAAAGAAGTTTTTTGTCAAAGGAAACAATTCGAGTGTTCTGTAAGTCAATTCATAGTAAACTAATACATCTACAAGTGTTACGACTAAAACATTCAGTTTACAAATTGGAAATTTTAACTAGAAGCTAGAACTTGTATTTCTAATTAGTCCACTTGGTATTATAATAGTGCCATACAAGGTAAAGCCAGTAAAGAGCGTCAAACAACTTCATGATAGGTTAGAAATTTACTGTGAAACATTCACTACCCCTCTATGGAAGCATAACGATAACAAGTTCTTGCAGAGAAACGTGTACAGAATAAGTAAAAAAATAATTGTGATAAAGAACATTGCATTTATGAATAAGGGGAATTACACTTGTGAAGGAATTACTGTGCATGGTACCTATTTTTACTCAGAATCTATTCTTAGAGTTGCAAGTAAGTAATAATATAATAATAAAACATAATATATATTATAATGTATTTGTATGTATTTTTATTCCACCCTATATATCTTCACAGTGATAATTTTAGGTACATGACCCATGAAATAACTCAAGATATTTCATGTTGTTATTTCACTCTGTACAGCACAAGCACATTACCCTTTTATTTATAGCAACCAGCCAAGCTCAACACTTTTCCTGGTTTTTACAGCTACCTTCCCCTGGTGGTGTAGCCTACCTACCTGGGTTAGAGCAGCTGATAAAATATCAGCAGGGGGTTTGGGGAACCATACAGCCAACTATATACTTGTGTGAGTTAAGGTCCTAATACAATCTACATAGTGAAGATGTCTAGGGTAGAAGAATAAACCACTTATTACACTTGTCAGAGTGATATAGCCTCTGGCTCCATGAAAACAAATTAGCCTACTCTTGAAATATCTTATAATATCACACTCTGACTTATGTAATAAGTACTATATAGTATAATATTATATATATAGTATAATATATGCATATATATAATTATATATAATACTATGTATATTATATATAATTTTTAATTTTACTTTGCAATTACAAAAATATACTCTTTCATAATGGATCATTATGTTATAAATATAGATAGTATTCCAATGATAATAGGCCCCAAAAAAATTCTAGCCGATATTGGAAGTACAGTGAAATTCTTTTGTCAATCTGAACTTCCAGTCACTTGGAGTTTTCTAGGAAAAAAGAGAGTGAATAATATGGAATTCAACAAGTATAATGATGACAATGCTTATGTATTAACAATTGCTAATGTTACTAGATATAATGCAGGGAAGTACATGTGTGTTTATGAAAAAAATGATTTTGTTGGTGTGGATATTGTCAAACTGAAAACCAGAAGTAGGTTTCTGATAAAAAATTATTTGTGATTGTCCTATTAACTATTATATATACTGCATTAGTTCATGATAATTGAATTGTATTTTATTCAATACATGTCATTTAACATAATTATAGACAATGCTGCATCATGCGCATGCGCTAAGGGTTGAGGAATGCAGGTAAAGGTTGACCTATGACCTAGAAATACTGTTACCAAGCATAATGCAGGCACATGTGAAGAAGTAGTGGCACATGGATTCAAGTATTTTAGTCCTGACAGCTAGCGACTATTTATAGACACAGCTTTCAAACCACCACCTTTCTATTTCAAATCACCTAATTGATATTGATAAAAAAGCTAGAAACACTCCATCTATTTAGTTGGATATGATTGAGCAGGGGGGGACTCCAGTGATGCAGGACAATTACCACAAATATGACCACATACCAGTATTTGCCACTGGCCCAACAAGTCTCTCACCACCAAGGCTACACAGGGGGTGAAGTGAGAAGGAGGTGGGTCATAGTTCATACTGCTACCTCACACAAGGTGCATATGGACATATGACCATGTGCATACATAAGCTCAGACAGTAAATGTGTAGTTTAAGAAGATGACACCGAGTAACCGTACCAATTAAGCGAAATGTAGTTAAATTATTATTATGCTGTGTTTTAATTACCACTCTGGTTCTTTTCTAATGAGTAATGTGGTCCAGTTTAAGAGTTGACCCACATTCCAAGTTGTATGTCTCAGTAGCTATTTATAAACATTAATATTTAAACTATCATTAGAAATTTATCAGTTTGAATAGGTAAGGTGAGACAGAAAAGAGAATGGATGGATGATACACACAGGCACATTTATTTTATGACACAAATAATGTAAATAACTTATTTGTCACAATTATCAAATTCTGACACTTCATAAAACAAGATTGAAACTTTCACACTTATGGGGTCAAAAGAGAAGTCAAGGCAAAAACGTGAATAAAATCTCAGTTTTTGCCAGGAAATTGAATTCGGGACCCCTAACTTTAGCCACCAGTTATCTAGCCACTGAGCAACGACAACCCACGAAGAACTTAGAAAAAAACCAGTGTGGTAATTAAAACACATCATAATTATAATTTAACTACATTTCGCTTAATTGATGTGCTTAATTGGTGTCATCTTCCTAAACTAAGTAGTGCTAATTGCTGCAGTCGCTTACTGAGCAGACCACCAATTATGTGTCATCAGAACAACTGATCTGTGTCGACAGGAAACATCTTCCCCTCCAGAGAGGAACCATAACGTGAATAGAATGGGTTGTTGTAACTCAGTGGCTAGAGCACTGGTGGCTAAGCCAGGGGTCTCGGTTCAAAATTCCCTAGGTGACCAGTGAGATTTTTTCACATTGTGATTTTGCTTCTTCAAACCCCTTTAAGTGAGAAAGTATTTATCTAACTTAATTCCCTTCATATGAATATTCTGACTCATTTTGTCAACATTTAAAACAATTATCCGCATCACATTAATATATATTACAACATGCATTATTATAATATAAATCTATATGAATGTTGAAATAAGTTCTTGATACAAATATTTGACATGATTTTTCCAATCTTTACATTATTAACATAATTATTGTTCATCAATATAGCTACTGGATTTTTGTAGGCATCTTTTTAGCAAGAATTGCTAAAGAAGTTCATATTATTATAATAGTTACTCATAAGTCGATTAATGGTTACTTGATAGGGGTGAAAATATTAACATAATAGTGTTCTGATACTATTCTTAAATAAGTTATAAACATGCATTTAGTATAACTTAAATTGAAAGATCACCATCTGCATGGTAATGACCTCTGTTTCTAGTATGATGATCAATTTTCTACATAATATTATTTGCAATGTAATCAGATTGTAAGTATTGGGCAAGCAAAGCGATTTTCACACTAAGGTGTCTCAATTGAAATTTTAGTATTTATCACTCAGACATTGTTGCACAATATAGTACTCTTTCTATTGTTTGTATGTTTGTCCCGCAATAATGATGAAGTTCATATCCACTTACTTTGTACGATCTGCAAACAAATATTTTGCTAAGCCAAACTGAATGCTTCCAAAGTTCTAAAAGTTCGGTTTAAAAAAACAAAATTTGAATGTTTATTTGACTCTAAAAAAGCTTTTTCTAACAATGAATTATAGATGCATTGGAAATAAAGTTAACACATAATTTTCAAGAATTGTCAGCAAATATGAAGTGTGGGTGACAGGTACAGGTGTACTTTGTTTGTTTCATAACATTTGTAGTTGATTTTTTTCCACAATTACTATTAAGTTCAGCTTAGGCAGTTACTCATAATTATTATACTTTATTACTATCATGTTATCATTGCTAATTCAAGTGTAGTATAAACAATAGTAGCTATGTAATCATACATACATTTTATTCATATTTTTTTTTTGCAGTAGGAACACAGAATGCAAAAAACATAATAAACACAATATTAGAATAGGACTTATTATATTATTGGAAGTGGAAATAATATTTTAATAATTATGCTTAACTTGGACAGAAGTAACATATAGCTATTCGGATACTTAAGCAATGTTTATTTCATTGTGATAAGTTAGTAATGATACTATAAACTTATCACAATCAATTAAACATTGCTTAAGTATCCGAATAGCACAATCTATATTTTAAAATTGACTAAATGGACTAACTTCACACTGTAATAATGTTTACTTAAGGTAGGGGTACCCTCAGATTTCCTACTCTCTTTGTTTCTATTCCATCTCCCTCCTGCCCTCCCCCAACCTCGCTAGTGATACTGATTTTTTTATCTTGTGTTTCATCTAGTGAAAATAATGAATTATTTAAAATTACTTAAAATCAGTTATAGTTTATTCAATGTAGTTAAGTATTTATTATGTATGATTTAATGTAAAACTGGTAGCCTAGCTATTTATTTCAAAATCATTACAAATTGTGTATATTGCAACCCTAACTTTTGCAATAAAAAATGCTCTACTTGATAAAAAAAACAACAACTTATAAGTTTCTCCATGTCAGCTACAATACCTTTCATTTAAAAAAGTTGTAAATACAACCATTCATATTCCTAACTACAAGTTATAACTTCATGATTAACTATTAATGCAACCTGTATAGAGACAACACAAGAATTACCAAATGGTGTAGTGGGCTCTCATTTATATTAACTGTACACTTGTTTGCCAATTAAGAGAGTTTGACAAATATTTTGGCCCACTGATTTATTGAGCTCTAGGATTCAGGAGGGGAACATTCACTATCTCTTTTGAAAGTAATTTTGATATAACTATTAGAAGCAACCCTGTGATTGAAATTAAAATCATTCACACTTATATGAAAGTATGAGTTCACACTGTTTATGGTGTGAACTCCTATTGCATTTGATGTGTACTTCAGACTGAATTAGATGTGTATTGTACACTAAATAATGAGGTGTGCACATCACACCATATTTTGTTGTGACTGTTGTTGCAAAATATTCACACTTATTTGTTGGTGTGAACATACCTTCTGGCTTGCAGTCTATGATATTAATCGTTCCTCCCAATTGTATGTCCTGTAATACAGCTTACCTGTTTAAGTGCACTGAATTTGAATTTGTACTCCATTTATGATATCCAGATGTATCTCCGGAGCCCCCCCCCCCCCCCCCCTTTACTACGCAATGCACTGTAAGTAAACTTGAACTTTCCTGGACAAACAGAGTCATACATGTTATTGTCTGAAGCTAGTGTAAATACATTTGTTTCCAACCATGATGTAACAGCAAGTCAGTCATTAAAATTAGTATCTGAAATTGGAGTGGAAGAAGCTAAATAAATATCAAAATAAAGTACTATCATATGATGCCATGCACCGATATGAACTTTATTATTAGCTATAGTTATTAAAGGAGTATACATACTCTTTGGAAAAACAACATATGTAACTGTGGGATTAGCCCACATAAAGATGTTATCCAGGAAAAGAGGAGGGTCTTAGATGCTGCAAGGGGCGCCCACACCGAGAATTAAGGGCACGGAGTTGCCTGTACTACCAGAACTCTAACCAAATGGACTATATTAACGTAGTTGTCATTATTTAGATGATGTGTGTCATGGCCAGTGGGCATGGCTTCATGGTCAGTGATTTGCATATAAAGGTTATGCACCTGAGCAGCTCTTGTTCTTTTCCTTTATCATGCACGTCATTGTACTGTACCTCATGAGTCTATAATGCTAACCTAAGGTGGCAGAAGCTAGTGTATGGGAAGATTTAGTGAGAGAGAATTAAGTGACCTTATAAGCTCTAGGTGCGCGAGATCAAGAGCCATAGCAAAGGCCTGACAGTTGACCTCCCACAGTGAGCATACACAACTTGTCTTAAAAGCCACTGTAATTAGCATGTAGAAAGCCATACAGCATATTTAGAGGTCAAAAGCAACTATGACGAAAAATTTTTTTAAGTAGCTAGTTATGAACAAGTATTGCACAGACAAGATGAAACAAAACAGTTTAACAATTTGAAAGAATAACAAAGTGATAAGTCGGACGACCCAATATACACTCGTGTGAGACCTCATAATACAACTACTTTAGGTCTACTAAATAGCAAGAACTAGGGTAGATTAAGGCAATAACGAAAAAAAATAGCATGTATATACACTGTTCTCTTACTGTTTGCTGTATATTATATAATTATAGTAAATTTGTAATTTCTGGTGCTATTGAAATTGTTATTCATATTAGGCTATATGTTTCCCGAATAATTGGGGAAAAAATGCTAATGTCCCTATAGGAATTTTTTGAAAGCAATAATATATTCAGCAGAGTCTATTAATGAATATGTTGCAAATTTCATTTCTTTATGCTTGATTATTCCGTACCACTGCAAATAAAAGCACATGATATACTTATTGTACAGTGTAATAGCTAATTTAAAAAAATTGAGAATATTAACTAGCTAGTTGTATGTAGCGATTATATATGTGTAATCTGGATTGTATTCTCTTTCCTTTGTTCTTAAGCAACAGAAAAAAAAAGATATGTTTTACTACAATAATTGAAGCACCATGCAATATTTTATTAAACTTGATACTAGGCATGTGCTCCTGGATTAATTTTCTGGTGATATCTAAACTTTTATTTTTAATTATGTAATGTTCAAATGAAATCATAAACCAGAGTTACATCTAATCTGACAAAGAAATTGTGAAATCAATAATCAACAAAGAAATCAAATATAATAAAAATGAGCACACTATTTCTTCAGAACGTCATATGAAACATTTTGTGACATTTGACAGGTTTTTTTTTAGTTCAACTTCTTCATACAGTAGTCCTGTAGTTGACGTTGTTGCATTAATTGAAACATCCATGCTCTCTTTAGCTTGCTTCTTATTTAAATTTCTTCTTGTATATTTAACTCCACAAAAGAATCCAAACAGAATTCCCATAAGTAGTGCAAACAGAAAGCTTCCAATCACACATCCAACTATTAATTCATAGCTTTGAATTTGTTGAGGAAATGACACCTACAATTATATAAGACAACCTGAACTTCCAGTTATCTCTTAAACTTACATCATTAATTTAGTATTATGGGTATAGCTAAGATTATTTAATAACTGTATATTTATTTTTATACATGACATACATGCAAATTTGGTAAATAATAATAGCAAGTATAATGATTGAACATACAGTAATATATTTTCCTGGGCTTGTAGTAGATGTAGTAGATGCTCTTGTTTTTGTTGCTATGACAATTATTCACACCATTTTTTTGAAATTGTCCAATTATAATTAACATTAATAGAGAAAAATACAAGTTACATATAATATAATTTTCACAAGAGATTTAAATATTGAGTACAAATATATCATTTTGCCATTCATTATTGTTAACGCCCATCTCCCCACTCTCTGCCTTCTGTAACTATTACTGGAAGGAGGAGATTGGTAATGCACAAGAATCTTGCAACACTACTAGATCCGAACAACTAATGATAGATAAGGCTAGCACCCCACCCCCCTGACCCCAGCTAGCACCACATCCTCAAAAAACCCTGCCAACATATCCCCTACCAATCTCTGCTAACACATCCTCACTAGCCCATCCCAGCACTCTCCAAACTCATTATACTGTGATTAACTGATACATGTAACCATGACCTCATTGCCTCAAAAAAGGGCCTTTGAAATAACTTAAATCAAGAGCAAGGGTCATTTGATGACACTGGTATATATATGAAAGAAGTATATATTGCAGTTAAGCTGATTCATGATTATCTTGTTGAAGCTTGTAAAAGATGGTAACTAAGGAAATCCTGGATTTTGCATGTGAAAAGGATCACCATATTTTTGTAGAATTTTATTTGTACATCCCACAACTTCTACAAACAGATTGCCTCTCTTCATATTCCTTACTGGTTCTAATATCATTGCTATCAACTACCACTCAACTCATATAAACACCAAAAAACTTTAACATTTTGGAGAAACTTTAACATTTGACTTATCACAGATAACAATCTCAGTCTCTTTTCATTTACATACCTGTTACATTAATTTCCTTTAATATAGTTGTCCCATGTTTAATTTCAATTAAGTATTGCTCAGAGACAGGTTGTGGCTCAGATATATTAACATAGCACTGCATCTGATAGCATGTGACATTTATCACAAATTCTTCATTTAGAGAACTATCGCTTAGCACAATAGTGAATTCATACTGTGAACATTGCATTGGACCCTATATATAAAATTTTTATCACATTATACAATGTAATAAATAAGTAGTACAAATAAATGTGTTTCAATAGTACCACAAAATAGGATTATTCATGGAATTTTTTTTAATATACAATATGCAATATAAAAACTGAAGTAGTATTAGAAATTCTGCAGTAATACTTTCTATTATGATTCTAATTCATTTTTAATTGACATTATTAAAGGTTTAATTAATTGAATTAGCAGATAATACTTAAGTAATAATCAAGTTTATCATGCATAGAAATTTTAGGTCATTTTTAAACAAACCAAACACGTGCAAAAAAATTTATATTTAAGAAATGGGTACATTTAACTCTTTGATATTATTCCAGAATATCTTGAACTGTACAATATTACAGTACTATTGCACTAAGCCATAGTTCTTGGGTTTGATCTGGTTATAACCTAACACTATAATAATTCTGTGATTCTTAAATGCCTGAGGAGAGAGAGAAAGAGTATTTAATCAATAACATATGACTAATTTTTTTTCTTGTTATTATTATAATTATGTAAAAAAAAAAAAAAAAAGAATAATGTGGGACATTTAAAAATGTCAATTAAAAAAATAAAAAGGAAATTTAACTTGGTAAATACCATTAACTATACACATACTATTTACAACCATAATGGACAATAAATTTTTTTCCATAATTACCAGAATAAATTTAACATGTGAGAGTAACTTCAAAGAAACACAATACACATAGCTACTTACCAATAATGTCCATGTAACTGAAATTGCAGGTTTATTAATATGATTATAACATAGGAATGCAGAAGAAATGTGGACTGCAGGCACTAATATAATGAAAAAACAACTTATGTTATGTGTATAAAAAATATAATATTACAGTGCAATCGGCTTAAAGAGTAGAATTTTGTTTTTGTTGTCTATTTCTGAATGTTTTGTTATTATCTTCCAAAGTACAGACATGAAGACATCTCTACTCATCACATGTGCTTAATTTATAGGGTGTGAATTAACATGTATTTCTTTCACGTGAATGTCGAATTGCTTTAGGCTGGCATTTTTTAGACCCAAGGAATTAAGGCCTGTTACTAACTTATTTAATTCTCATATTTTGCTCAGTAATGTCATATATATCGCCAATTTTTTAAAACGCAACAAAACTTTAGGTATTAAAAAGTTAAGGTACCTTAATATCTCACCCCTAGCACGATTATATACTTAAGCTAGCACTTCCTGTCTGCACAGAATTGAACCACGAAGTAAATCTGGCAGGTAACAAGCATCTCAGGGCGTCAATCTCCTCTAATATTGCAAAGTCAGCATCTCTGATATCACAACCGGCAACATTCTTTAGGCAACAAAAGCAATTTTCTCGAGATTACTTGGTACAACAACTGATTTTTCCTCTCAACAAGTGAAGCAACTGCTCTCAATCTTAAGTAATACTTATTGTTTTCAACATTAAAATACTTCATATATGAATTGCAGTCTCCAAACTATGAAACTCACCAAATTTGTCCAAAATTGGCGATATACACAGATTACTGAGCAAAATATAAGGAGTACGTGTAAATCCATATTCAGAGACCTACATTCCAAAATTTGGTCATTTAAGAACTAAATAAGTTCATAACAAACCTTAACTCCTTGGATCTAAAAAATGCCAGCTTGAAGCAATTTGACACTCAAGTGAAAAAAATGGACGTTAATTCACACCTTATAAATTAAGTATTATGATGTGGTGGGAAAATTTCAAAACAACATAATTATGTTATGAGTTGTGATGTCTTCATGTCTGTACCAAGTTTGGAACCAGTGGAACCTGTTCTTTGGAAGATAATAACAAAATATTCAGAAGTAGACAACAAAAACAAAACTGTACATGAGTCAGAGCGTGATATGGTGAAATTATTTCTAGAGCAGGCTAATATTATGTATTCATGAGCCAGAGCTGAGTGAAAATAGAGCCTGAGAGTAAAATATCTTGCCATATCGCTCAAGCAGTGTAATAAATGGTTTATTCTATGCTAGATGTCTGCACTGAAGTTGTTTGTACTGGAGTTGGTAAATAACAGTGTAAACTTGGGTGTTAAACTCTCTAGGGGCTCCCAACATTCCAAGCTGATATTGTAGAACCTAACCTGGTAGGATGGGATTCACTAGTGACAGCTAGCTGTAAAAAACAACAACAGAAAACTGGTATGCTAAGTGGTTGCTATAACTAGTAGTGGTTCAGAGGGTAATAAATTTGCCAATACAGTGTGCAGATAACACAGTGTGTGTGATAAAGTGAGGTATCTATCAGGTCACTACCTCAAAATAACATCATGAAGATATCTAGCAATAATATTGTGAAGATATCTAGCAATAATTTTGTGAAGATATCTAGTTTGGAATATATAAATATATTATAGTTTTTTTTAACTTTTAGCACTATTATTACAAGCTTAAACATGTTTTACACTTTTTTTTGACTGTTTGTGCATGGATGCATAATTTTTTTAATGCTTACCAAAGTCTGTCACCATTATAGAATTACTTCGACTAGTATCACTTCCACACTCTATTAAGAATCCATTTAGGTTATTGAAACTTCCTGTCAATGTTGATGTTATGTTTATAGCAGACACACTCAGACTGATTACATCTCTAATTGTAACATTACTGGGATCTGTAACTGAATCTGCATCCCGAGGATATGTGTGGGAACTTCTCTATCTATAATCTGCCATAATTGATCCATTTTTAAACCATTCCAACACAATAGGAACTCGAATCCCCTTGCAAATAAATCTAATATTATCACCAGGACAAAATGAACCTCTTGAGATGGACGAATTGTCAGACAAGTTGAACATCGTACCTTCACAATCATACAGATGGAAAAATGGACTATCTTTCACTAATGGTAACTCCAATCAAGCATTAATAGGAATTATGTAATGCTATTATAAACTCAAAGGAGAGTGTACAAATGTGAGCAATATTGTAGTGACTAGAAATATATTGTACAATAATACTTAGTATCTTACTCCTCTTGTTTGTGATTTTTAATCCTTCTATTTAATATAATTATTTCTATTCCTCTTGTTAGTATGAGCTATTGAAGCAAAATTGATACAGAAAATTGGATCATACCAAAACTTACCATGTATTCCAATCACAATCATTAATCCAATGAAGCTTATGAAAATCTATGCACAAAATATAACTAAATACAAAGTTACGAGTGAATGAATATGCTGAGAAAAAAGTAACAGCAATTGCTCAATATTATTTAATCAGTCAAGCAGAATATTTCCATTTCACATAATGTATTATATTAGCTATATATTATCAAGCAGTATACTTTATTATTTGATAGCCATTTGGAACAATCACTGCCTAGAGATTATTCAGTTAGACAATAGTAGAAACTGTGTTTAATAAATACTGTCAATCTGTAGCATAAATGGGTAACCCAAGTTATGTATAAAAATCTATACACACCAAGCCACTCATAGCTATCTGGTAATTTACTGCCTCCCTACCTTCTTTCACTTGGTGGTCATACTAAAACAATATTCATTAGCATATCTAACTCTGAAATCAAATTTTGCCATTTTGACTATTTATGTTGGCCCATTAAGCTAAAAAGAACTCAACGCAAACTTCGTTAGTCGCAGTTAAAAAGCGGTTTTACCCTCCAGTATTTTAGCACTAAGTTGAGATAAATTGTAGCTTTTTATTCGCATAAAAAACTCAATTTTTTTTGGTTTGCGTGAAATGCCCCCTTTTGCCAGAGCCTGTCACATATTATCAAGAAGTATACTTTATTATAGGATAGCTGTTGGAACAATCATTGCCTAGAGATTATTCAGTTAAACAATAGTATAAACTGTGTTCAATAATAATACTGTCAATCTGTATACATTGGGAAGCGTAATTATTGGATAACCCGAGTTATTTATACACACCAAGCCACTCATAGCTATCTGGTTGCCTCCCTCCCTTCTTTCACTTGGTGGTCATATTAACACAATATTCATCATTAGCATATCTGACTCTGAAATAAAATTTTGCCATAATTTGCATGCGATGAAGTTTGACTATTTATGTTGGCCCATTATACCTGTTTTAGTCGTACATTTACTAAAACACCTCTATTACGTGTCATTAGTTCATGATAAACCGAGGCAGAGCAATGACTGGTTACTATTTCTTAATTATTATATAAGCTCACAAAACGCCTACCTTTCCATTTATGAACGTAATCTTAAATACTGTCCACCTATTTTCTAGTACCTACTTACCATAATGATGTTCACGTGAAGTAATAGCTAATCATACACAAGGTTGAGCGATTTCTATACTTGCTTAATATTTAGCTGCAATACGTGGTGATAGCGGTAGTGCTCTTTCTTTAATAACTCAACCTGACAGCTGTAATTACTTTCGCTCCTTACCGGTTACAGCTTCAAAATACTGCCTCAGTCTTCGTTACAAAACTCAGTGATTTAGCGAAAGTTAAAAAAACATTGCGTAGTCTTTTTTTTTTACATGGATTAAGTGTTATGAGGTAAGAATCGGTAGATAATTATGTTACAGATAGAAAAAAGATACTAATAATATTATATTCTGGCATGTTGGTCTAAAGTAGCCCTCTTGTTTCCTTGGTTACTTTGATAATAACTTGGGACTGAAACTCTCAATTATATGTTTTTATCACCATATTTCCTTTTACCATGTGAACATCTGATGTGTACTCAAAACACCTGATGTGTACTCAAATCATCTGATGTGTATGTGTTGTATTGTAAATATATACAGCTTGTTACACTAAAATGGTATGTTAACGTATTCTTGAAAGAAATTGTAGGAGGCAATTAAAAACATGATTACAATATAAAAAATATCATTTTGTACAAATTAGTGTGCAGGTAATCTGCATTTCTTGAGACCAGTTGTATTTTATACATCCCAGTTTTCAGTATAGAATCATCTTTAGAAGTGCACATAAGAAAATTGATGAAATATGCTTGTCTGTAAGAACAGTGACCCCATTCAACATGTTAACTCTATGTAATGATGCCAGAAAAAAGCTTTGACATTCAAACTAGAAAATATGAATTCTATGATAAAATAAAAGGCTTTGTTTAAAAAAAATTAATACACAATATAAATCTTGCTTTTCTATTTTTGTTTACATCAATAAAAAGGAGTTTAAAAAATATACATCATTTAGCTCATATTATTCTCTCAGGTACATTAGGAATAGCCTAGTTACAAGTTCCCCAGCTACTTTTGTTATCCAACTAAGTAGCTATGTATTTTGAAATCTGTGTTAACGATTGCATGATCAATCTCAACATGGAAGTTTGTGTACTTATAATGGTGACTGAAGTAAACAAGACTAAACATATAGACACTACTGTCAATACTTTTGCATAGTTCATTCAAACGATACAATCATATCTAGTAAGGTCAGTTTCATTGATTATAAACTAATTGATGCATTTAGCCAATATAACACAAAGTTCTGCATTAGTTTGCATTATGTAATTTATTGTAAAGTCCTTTGGTAGTGTATTATAATGTGTTATTACACTAATCGCTAGTTATAATATCAGTTATATTATTTTGCCATATTGAAGAGAATACATGGATTATTTCTTGAGCAGCAATTATAATTCAAGTATCTAAATGATTTTTTTAACATGTAGCTAGCTATACAGTTGGCACACCGATCACAATTGTAAGTGTGGGCATATATAAGTGGAATTGTGTGAGGGTATGGGTGTGGTTTTGTTGGTGTTTTAACACTACAATCACTCAGACATTGTCCCACAGAGAATCATACTCTTTCTATTGTTTGTCTTACTGTTTGTCCCACTAATGATGAAGTTCATAGCCATATACTTTGTACGATCTGCAATCAAAAATGTGATTAGCTAAGCAAAACTGTGAATGTTTCCAAAGCTCTAAAAGTTCGGTTCAAAGTTCAAAAATTGGAATGTTAATTTGACTCTAAAATAGTTTATTCTAACAATGAATTATCGATTCATTGGAATAAAAAATTACCACATAATTTTCAAAATTGTCAGCAAATATGAAGTGTGGGTGACAGGTACAGGTTTACTTTGTTTGTTTCATAACATTAGTAGTTAATTTTTTCCACAATTACCATTTTAAGCTTAGGCAGTTATTTATTATCTTACTTACTACCATGTTATCATTGCTTATTCAAGTGTAGTATAAACAATAGTAGCTATTAATTATTATGTACATATTTTTATTCATAATTTTTTTTTGCAGGAGGAATACAGAAATTAAAGAGTATAATAAACAAAATATTAGAACATGATCGCCTTTACCCATTACATTTAAATGAATGATATTGATGAAGTTATTATAATGTTGTTGAAGGATATAAACATGTAGCTAAAACTAATTAATTATATCCACAGTGAATACTTCTATTTTATTATAATTAACATAATAATAAAGTATAGTTGGGAGTAATAAATCTGTTTGTCTGTTGTCCATCCGTCTGTCTGTTGTCCATCTGTCTGTCTGTCTGTTGTCCATCTGTCTGTCTGACTGTCTATCTGTTGTCTGTCTGTCTGTTTGTCTGTCTTTCTGCCTGACCGTCTGTCTGTCTTTCTGCCTGACTGTCTGTCTGCCTGTCTGTCTGTCTGACAGTCTTTCTGTTTGTCTTGCTACATGTCAGTCTGTCAGTTTGTCCATTTATCAGTCTGTCTGTCTCTGTTTTCTGTCTGTCTGTTTGTCTGTCTACCTGTTTGTCTCTCAGTCTGTCTGTCTGTTGTCTGTCTGTCTGTTGTCTGTCTGTCTGTTTGTCTGTCTGTCTGTCTGTCTGTCTGCCTGCCTGTCTGTCTGCCTGTCTCTCTACATGTCTACGTGTACACAGCTGGATGATATTGACCAGTCTAACCTGATAATTGTTAAATGTGGCTAGGATTAGACTAGTTGTTTTCAATTTCAAATTTACCAAAAACTGTTTTTTAACATTGAACACCTAGTATACAAGTTTATCATCAGTGTTTGTCCTTCTTATATGGTAGCTTGATATCCTAACTATCATTGGGAGAGAGAAAAAAACACAACAAAAGCAGTCACTAAAATTAACATCCAAAATTCGAGTGGAAGAAGCCATAAATATCAGTATAAAGTACTATAGTGTGATGACATGCACCTATGTAAATAACTTTTATCACTAGTGATAGTTTTCAAAGGATGATGTAACATACACTTTGGGAAAACAACATATAATCAGGGCCGTAGGCAGACTTTTCAAAAGGGGGGTTACAATCTGACCACACCCAAACCACACCTCTTAATTAACTAACAACCATTATCAAGAAAATTGACATAGAGACAAACCATTATAATAAAACTAAATAGCACAGCGAGTAGATTCTAGCAAAACATCTGATCTCTGAAGAGAGCTAGAAGGAACTACATTATTTTCAGATGTGCTTCGCTGCAAGCATTGTACCAGAACCACTTCCTTAACTTGTGCATTAGGCACGTGCTCATGGATTTGTTCCCTGGTTATCTAAACATTTTAATAAGTTCTGTGTTATTCAAAAGAAGCATGCATGTAGCTAAGCTAGAATAAGTTTAATGAATGAAATATATCTGACAAAGAAATTGTGAAATCAATAATCAACAAAGAAAAAAATTGAATAACAAATTAGCATGCTATTTATTCGGAACATCATACGAAACATTTTGTGACATTTTGACATGTTTTTCTAGTTCAACTTCTTCATACAGTGGTCCTTTAGGTGGTGTTAATGCATTAATTGAAACATCCATGCTCTCTTTAGCTTACTTCTTGTTTACACTTTTTCTTGTATATTTAATTCCACAAAAGAATCCTAACAGAATTCCCAAACGTAATGCAAGCAGGAAGCTCCCAATCACACTTCCAACTATTAATTGATAACTCTGAATTTGTTGGGGTAATGATGCCTACAATTATATAAGATAACCTGAACTTCCTATTATTTCTTAAAATTACATTAATTTAATATTATTGTATAGCTCAAATCACTTAATAACTATTATGACATGCAAATTTGGTAAACAACAATGGTAAATATGATTATTGAACATACAGTAATATATTCTTTAGGGCATATAGTAGATGTAGTAGACATTCTTGCATTTATTGCTATTACAATTATAGACACCATTTATTAGAAATTATCTGATTATAATTAACATTAATACAGAAAAATACTGGTTATCCTTGATATAAAAATATAACTTTTGTGAAAAATTTAAGTAAATATATTATTCACTTTGTCATTCATGATTGCTCATGCCCACTTCCCCACTCACTCCCCTCCATAACCATTACTGGAATAAGTGGATTCGTAATGCGCAAGAACCTCCTTTTACGTTCTGGCCTGGGTACCTGCTAACCACTAATGATAGATTCAACTAGCACCCCCCCCCCCCCCCCAGCAAGCACCATATCCTCAGTAGCCCTGCCAGAATATCCCCTACCAATCCCTGCTATAACACATCCTCACTAGCCCTTCACAGCTCTATCCAAACTCCTATACTATGATTAACTGATACATGTAACCATGACCTACATTGCCTTGATAGGCCTTTGAAATGACTTAAATCAAGAGCAAGGTCATTTGATGACACAATAGAAGCCTTGTCATCCAGATGTATATGGACGGGTATATTATAAATACAGTGTACATATGAAAGGATATTGCAGTTAAGCTGATTCATGATTACATTGTTGAAGCTAGTAAAAGATGATATTTCAGGGAGGCCAGGATTTTGCAATGGAAAAGGATCACCATATTTTGTAGAATGTTATCTGTACATCCCACAACTTCTACATACAGATTGCCTCCCTCCATATTCCTTAATGTTTCTACTACCATTACTATCAACTACCACTCAACTCATATGAACACCAAAATCTCAACAACATTCTTATTTTGACAGTTTATATATAATTATTTGGACCATCAGATAATTAAACAAGTAATTTGTAAATGAAATAAAATGTGTTTACTAATTCATATTGGATTAAGTGTTCTGGCACCCAAATATATAAGGCCTTGGAGAAACTTAACAATCGTCTTACCACAAAAAAATATCACAGTCCCATTTCATTTACATACCTGTTACATTAATTTCCTTTAGTATAGCTGTCCCATGATTAATTTTAATAAAATATTGCTTAGAGACAGGTTGTGGCACAGATATATTAACATAGCACTGCATCTGATAGCATTTGACATTCATCACAGACTCTTCAATCATAGAAATGTCACATAGCACAATAGTGAATTCATACTGTGAGCAATGCATTGGACCCTACATATTAAATTTGGCATGATTATAATAAATAAAGTAGTACCAGTAAATATGCTTAAAATAGTAGCAGAAAAAGTAGGATTAATTGTAGGAAAATATTTCAAATATAGAACATGCAATATAAAGACTGAAATAGGAAGTCCAACAGTAATACTCTCTAATCATGATTCTATTTCCTTTTCAATTGACATTATTAATACAGCTTTAATTTTGAATTAGCAGATAACATTTAAGTAATAATATAAGTTTACACATTTGAAACATTAGATTATTTCTAAACAAAAAAAGCACATGCAATACATTAGCACACTGACATAATTTCAGAACAACTTGAACTCTACAATATTACAGAGCTTGTAGAGTACGCAATAGGTGATGGGTTTGATCCGTGGTTATAGCCTAACTATATTTCAATTCTGTTTTTTTTAAAAGATGCCTATGAAGGAAAGAGATAATCTAATCTGAAAATATTCTTCTTAAATATGTATAATAAAAAAAGCAACAGAATGTTGTAGAACATTACAGCATGTCATTTGATAAAATATAAATAATATATGAAGTTGAACTGACTAAAACACAATTGTAAATACCATTAACAGTTACACACATACGATAGTAGCATTTACAATTTGTAATTGATAATAAAAATTTTCAATCACCAGAATCAATTAATCATGTGAGAGAAACTTCAATGTAACACAGTGCACATACTTACCAATAATATCCAAGAAACAGAAATTGCAGATGTAGTACTGTGATTATAATATAGAAATGCTGAAGAAATGTAGATTTTAGGGACTATTACTGTAAAAAGCAACAACAATATAATACATTTATTCCATGCTAGATATCTTCACAATGTTACTTTAGGTATTGACACATGCTATTTCACGGTATTATTTCAAGCTATATTGAACATGCCAGTAGTATAGCAACCCACCCAGCTTATCACTTCTGCTGGTTTTGTACAGTTACCTTCCTCTGGTGAAGCCTACCCAACCACTATAATATTAGCTGAGATAGGGAGCCCTACAGCCAACTTTACACTCAGAATTATCAGTCCTAGTAGAGACTATAGCAGTGAAGATTAGTTCTAATTTTTGAAGTATTAGATAATTTAATCAAGTAGTTTGTAAATAAAATAAAATGAATGTACTAATTCATATTGGATTAAGTGTTCTGGCACACAAATATATAAGGCTTTAGACAATTTTTAACATTAATCACCAATGACAATCTCAGTCTCTTTTCATTTTACATACCTGTTACATTAATTTCCTTTAATATAGTTGTCCCATGTTTAATTTCAATTAAGTATTGCTCAGAGACAGGTTGTGGCTCAGATATATTAACATAGCACTGCATCTGATAGCATGTGACATTTATCACAATTTCTTCATTTAGAGAACTATCGCTTAGCACAATAGTGAATTCATACTGTGAACATTGCATTGGACCCTATATATAAAATTTTTATCACATTATACAATGTAATAAATAAGTAGTACAAATAAATGTGTTTCAATAGTACCACAAAATAGGATTATTCATGGAATTTATTTTTTAAATATACAATATGCAATATAAAAACTGAAGTAGTATTAGAAATCGTGCAGTAATACTTCCTAGTATGATTCTAATTCATTTTATGATTGACATTATTCAAATTTTAATTAATTGAATTAGCATATTATAATGCATCAAGTTTATCATGCATAGAACATTTTAGGTTATTTCTAAACAAAACAAACACATGCAAAAAAATAATATATAAGAAATGTGTACATTTGGCTCATTGATATTTAATCTAGAATATCGTGAACTGAACAATGTTTAAAGTACTATTGCACTAAGCAATAGTTCTTGGGTTTGATCTGGTTTTAACCTAACACTATTATAATTCTGTGATTCTTAAATGCCTGAGAAGGAGAGAGAGAAGAGTATCTAACAATAACATATGACTAATTTGGTTTCTTTTTATATTATAATTATGTAAAAAATATATATATAATTGTGGGACATTTAAAAATGTTAATTTTAAAACATAAAAAGGAAATTTAACTTGGTAAATACCATAAACAGCTATACACATAATATTTACAACCATAATGAACAAAAATACCATAATCACCAGAATCAATTTAACATGTGAGAGAAACTTCAAAGAAACACAATACACATACTTACCAATAATGACTATGTAACTGAAATTGCAGGTTTATTAATATGATTATAACATAGGAATGCAGAAGAAATGTGGACTGTAGGCACTAATAATGAAAAAAAAACTTATGTTAGGCATACTATAAATAAATAATATAATACTTACTACAGTGCAATCGGCTTAAAGAGTAAAATTTAGTTTTTGTTGTCTATTTCTGGATATTTTGTTATTATCTTCCAAGGTACAGGTTCTACTGGTTCCAAACTTGGCAAAGACGTCTCTACTCATCACATATGTCGTTATAAAGCTTCCTACCACATCATGTACTTAATTTATAGGGTGTGAATTAACATGTAGTTTTTTTTACTTGAGTGTCAAATTGCTTTAAGTTGTCATTTTTTAGATCCAAGGAGTTAATGTCTGTTACAAACTTATTCAGTTCTCATATTTTGCTTAGTAATGTGATATATGTATCGCCAATTTTGGACAAATTTGGTGAGTTTCACAATTTGAAGATTGTAATTTATACATATGAAGTAATTTTAATATTAAAAACTTATTAAATATTACTTATCTTTATCTACACTAACTTGGTGCAAAGGTTGGGAGCCATTGCCTCACTTGTTGCAAAAAAAAACAATAAATTTTAGTTTCAGCAGATCTAAAAAAATCTGCATTTCAACTCAAGGGAAAGCAGCGGTTTTGACGTCTTGAAGGCTTGTGGAGAAGGCTTGTAGAGAAGGCTTGTGGAGAACTTACGTTTCACACGTGGGTGTGGATTCCCCATTGAATGCTGTTAACAAACAGCCGTAAGGATCATCATACAGCAAGAAATAACTAAATGAATGTAAATACTTACTCTTTCAACTCGAAATCTAACTGTCAAGAGTGGTGGAGGTGTTGTGCTGTCCGGTTAGCTAAAAGCCTATCATGGTATCGTGTCTGCATACAATAACAGTATAAATGGCTAGCATCATGATGCTAGCCATTTATACTGGATAGTTCCAGTTATTTAAAAAGCAACAAAACTTTAGCCATTAAAATGTTAGGGTACCTTAATACCTCAACCCTAGCACAAGAATATACTTAATCTAGCAATTACTCTCTGCACAGACGGGTAACAAGCACCGCAGGGCGTCAATCTCCTCTAATATTGCAAAGTCAGCATCTATGACGTCACAACCGGCAACATTCTTTAGGCAACAAAAGCAATTTTCTCGAGATCACTTGGTACAACCAATTTGATGCTCAAGTGAAAAAAAACACATGTAAATTCACACCTTATAAATTAATTACATGATGTGGTGGGAAAATTTTAAAACTACATGTTATGAGTTGTGATGTATTTATGTCTGTGCCAAGTTTGAAACAAGTGGAACCTGTACTTCGGAAGATAATAACAAAATATTCAGAAAAAGACAACAACAAAAATAACTATACTCTTTATGCCGGTTGCAATGTACGTGAGTCAGAGCGTGTAATGGCGAAATATTTCAAGAGCAGGCTATTATATATTCATGAGCCAGAACTGTCTGAAAATAGAGCCTGAGAGTGAAATATCTTGCCATATCGCTCAGGCAGTGTAATAAGTGGTTTATTCTATGCTAGATGTCTGCACTGAAGTAGTTTGTACTGGAGTTGGTAAATAACAATGTAAACTTGGGTGTTAAACTCTCTAGGGGCTCCCCACACTCCAAGCTGATATTTTAGAACCTAGCCTGGTAGGATGGGATTCACTAGGAAAAGCTAGCTGCAAAAACCCAGAAAACTGGTATGTTAAGTGGTTGCTATAACTAGTAGTGGTTCAGAGGGTAATAAATTTGCCATTACAGTGTGCAGATATCACAGTGGGTGATCAAATGAGTTATCTATCATGTCACTACCTCAAAATAACATGATGCAGATGTCTAGTACTATTATTGTGAAGATATCTAGCAATAATATTGTGAAGATATCTAGTTTGGAATATATATATATTATATTATAGTTTTTTCACTTTTAGCACAACAATTACCTGCTTAAAATTTGTGTTAACCTTATGGTAATCCTATTAATGTAATACAGAAAAAAGGCCTTTCAAACACGCACTTCAATGCAACTCCCATCCACATAGAAAAACAACATTATGAAAATTAAAGAAATATTTTTACACTTTTTTTTAAACTATTTGTGCATGGATGCATAATTTTTTACTGCTTACCAAAGTCTGTCACCATTATAGAATTACTTTGAACAGTATCACTTCCACACTCTATTAAGAATCCATTTAGGTTGTTGAAACTTCCTGTCAATGTTGATGCTATGTTTATAGCAGACCCACTCAGACTCATTGCATCACTAATTTGTAACACTAACACTGGGATCTGTAACCATATCTGCATCCCGAGGAAATGTGATGTGGCTGTTTCTGTATCTATAATCTGCCACAACTGATCCATTTTTAAACCAATCCAACACAACAGGAACTCCAATCCCCTTGCAAGTAAATCTAATGTTATAACCAGGACAAAATGAACCTCTTGAGAAAGACGAATTGTCAGACAAGTTGAACATTGTACCTTCACAAACATACAGATGGAAAAATGGACTCTCTTTCACTAATGGTAACTCCAATCAAGCATTAATAGGAATTATGTAATGCTATTATAAACTCAAAGGAGAGTGTACAAATGTGAGCAGTATTGTAGTGACTAGAAATATATTGTACAATAATACTTAGTATCTTACTCCTCTTGTTTGTGATTTTTAATCCTTCTATTTAATATAATTATTTCTATTCCTCTTGTTAGTATGACCTATTGAAGCAAAATTGATACAGAAAATTGGATCATACCAAAACTTACCATGTATTCCTATCACAATCATTAATCCAATGAAGCTTATCATTTTAAAATTCTATGCACAAAATATAACTAAATTCAAAGGTACAAGTAATGCAGAGGAAAAAGTAACAACATTTGCTCAATATTATTTAATCAGTCGCAGACTATTTCCATTTCACATAATGTATTATATAATATATTATCAATATACTTTATTATATGATAGCCGTTTGGAACAATCACTGCCTAGAGATTATTCAGTTAAACAATAGTAGAAACTGTGTTCAATAAATACTGTCAATCTGTATACATTGGGAAGCATAAATGGGTAACCCAAGTTATTTATAAAAATCTATACACACCAAGCCACTCATAGCTATCTGGTAATTTACTGCCTCCCTCCCTTCTTTCACTTGGTGGTCATCCTAAAACAATATTCATTAGCATATCTGACTCTGAAATCAAATTTTGCCATGATTTGCGTGCGATGAAGTCTGACTATTTATGTTGGACCATTATCCTGTTTTAGTCGTACATTTACTAAAATACCTCTATTGCGTGTCATTAGTTCCTGATGAACCGAGGCAGAGCAATCACTGATACTATTTTCAAATTATTATATCTTAAGCTCACAAAACGCCTACCTTTCCATTTATGAACGTAATCTTAAACACTGTCCACCTATTTTCTAGTACCTACTCACCATAATGATGTCCTCGTATATAAGAAGTTCACGTGAAGTAATAGCTAATCATACACAAGGTTGAGCGATTTCTATTACTTGCTTAATATTTAGCTGCAATACGTGGTGATAGCGGTAGAGCTCTTTCTCTAAAAACTCAACCTGACAGCTTTAATGACTTAATGACCATATCAGTTAGCTCTTTACTGGTTATACGGCTTCAAAATACTGCCCCAGTCTTCGTTACAAAACTCAGTGAATTAGCGAAAGATACTATTATTATTATATTCTGACATGTTCGTCTAAAGTAGCCGCACTTATTTCCTTGGTTACTTTGATATAACTTGGGACAGAAACTATGTTTTTATCGCCATAATTTCTTCATTATAACTTACTTTGTACTTGTAATTATCCATTAAACTTAGATCATTCATAAAACTAGAATGAGACATATCGATTTATAAATATTATAATCAAGAAGATTTTATACTCCATTATTACAAATATTATAACTTCTGAAATTTGGACAAAGCTCACACACTAAATGATTAGTTTATTCATGGACAACAATATTTTGCTTTCATTTTCCTTTTCACCATGTGTACTCAAAACATCTGATGTGTACTTAAAACATCTGATGTGTATATGTGTTGTCTTCTAAATTTATTCATACTTTTTTTTGCAGGAGGAATACCGAATTTAAACGGCATAATAAACAAAATATTAGAACATAATTGCCTTTACCCATTACATTTAAATGAATGCTATTGATGAAGTTATTATAATGTTGTTGGAGGATATAACCATGTATGTAAAACTAATTAATTATACTCACAGTGAATACTTTTATTTTATTATAATTAACTTAATAAGAAAGTATAGTTGGGAGTAATAAATCTGTCTGTCTGTCTGTCTGTCTGTCTGACTGCCTGTCTGTCTGTCTGTCTGACTGCCTGTCTGTCTGTCTGCCGGTCGCTCTACATGTCTACATGTCTACGTGTACAAAGCTGGATGATATTGACCAGTCTAACCTGATAATTGTTAAATGTGGCTAGGATTAGACTAGTTGTTTTCAATTTCAAATTTACCAAAAAATGTTTTTTAACATTGAACACCTAGTATACAAGTTTATCAACAGTGTTTGTCCTTCTTATATGGTAGCTTGATATCCTAACTATCATTGGGAGAAAAAAATATAGTATAAAGTACTATAGTGTGATGACATGCACCTATGTAAATAACTTTTCACTAGTGATAGTTTTCAAAGGATGATATAACATACTCTTTGGGAAAACAACATATATGTGGGTATATGCAACTCAGTTTACAAGTTCTTGTAAGTAAAAATCCCCAACAGCCTACTTTGGAAGTAGGAAGGAACTATGACCCAATTTTATCTGTATTGCATTGTCAACATATTCGAAACAAAACCATTTAGTAACTTGAAAGATAAACTAAGAACAATTACTGTAATGACCCAATATACACTCTCAAGAGGCTTCATTATACAGCAACTTATAGGCCTATTTGAAAACCAGGGTCGTATAAACACGGCATGAAGGAAAAAAATAACATGTTTACTATTCTGTAACAGGACAGAGTTATTAACTGTATACTGCAAAACATGCTCCTCTTTTGCACTGCTTGTGTATATTAAATTCTTAGTTATTTCTCTAATTTATTTTGCTATTATTACAGTTCGTAATAAGCGAAATGTATTCCAAACAATGATAATATTTGTTATATGAATTTTTAAAGCAATAAAGTGTATATTCAGAAATGTCTATCAATATTTTTTTGTAAAATTCATTTTATTAGGGTCAATATTATTTGTAGTATGGAACAATCAAGCATAAAGTGTGTGACAAAACATAGTACTCATGCAGTGTCAAGTGAAACATAAAAAATTTGAGAAAATAAACTAGCTATTTGTATGCGGCGATTAAATTTATATGCAATCTATAGATTGTACACCCTCTCTTTTGTTCTTAATAAGCAATACAAAATTAGAAAATGCTTCGTTGCAAGCATTGTACAAGAACCACTTCTTTAACTTGTGCATTAGGCACGTGCTCCTAGATTTGTTCCCTGGTTATCTAAACATTATAATAAGTTCTGTATTATTCAAAAGAAGCATGTAGCTAAGCCAGAGTAAGCAAATGCCTGACAGTTGACCTCCCACAGTGAGCATACACAACTTGTCTTAAAAGCCACTGTAAAAGCCATACAGCATATTTGGAGGTCAAAAGCAACTATGACAAAATTTTTTTAAGTAGCTAGTTATGAACAAGTATTGCACAGACAAGATATTTGAAACAAAACAATTTAACAATTTGAAAGAATAACAAAGTGATAAGTCGGATGACTCAATATACACTTGGGTGAGACCTCAGGATACAACTACTTTAAATAGCAAGAACTATTGTAATATTTAAGGCAATAACGAAAAAAAATAGCATGTATATACACTGTTCTCTAACTGTTTGCTGTATATATATATAGTAAATTTGTAATTTCTGGTGCTATTGAAATTGTTATTAAAATTAAGCTATAATGTATCCGGAACAATTGGGAAAAAAATGCTAGTGTCCCTATAGGAATTATTTTGAAAGCAATAATATTATATTCAGCAGAGTCTATAATATTAATGAATATGTTGCAAATTTCATTTCTTTATGCTTGATTATTCTGTACCACTGCAAATAAAATTGAACCTAAGTCAGTTGAAACACATGATTATACTTATTGTACAGTGTAATAGCTAATTAAAAAAAAATATTTCAGAACATTAACTAGCTACTTTTATGTAGCAATTATAAATGTGCTCTCTGGATTATACTCTCTTTTCTTTGTTCTTAAGCAATACAGAAAAAAAAGATATGTTTTACTACAATAATTGAAGCACCATTTAAACTTTGTACTAAGCATGTGCTCCTGGATTAATTCTCTGGTGATATCTAATGTAATGTTCAAATGAAACCATAAACCAGAGTCACATCTAATCTGACAAAGAAATTGTGAAATCAATAATCAACAAAGAAATCAAATTGAATAAAAATGAGCACACTATTTCTTCAGAACGTCATATGAAACATTTTGTGACATTTTGACAATCTTTTTTAGTTCAACTTCTTCATATAGTGGTCCTGTAGTTGACGTTGTTGCATTAATTGAAACATCCATGCTCTCTTTAGCTTGCTCCTTATTTACATTTCTTCTTGAATATTTAACTCCACAAAAGAATCCAAACAGAATTCCCATAAGTAGTGCAAACAGGAAGCTTCCAATCACACTTCCAACTATTAATTCATAGCTTTGAATTTGTTGAGGAAATGACACCTACAATTATATAAGATAACCTGAACTTCCATTTTATCTCTTAAACTGACATCATTAATTCAGTATTATTGGTATAGCTCAGATTAAACTGTATATTTATTTTTATATATGACATACATGCAAATTTGGTAAATAATAAAAGTAAATGTAAGGATTGAACATACAGTAATATATTTTCCAGGGCTTGTAGTAGATGTAGTAGATGCTCTTGTTTTTGTTGCTATGACAATTATTCACACCATTTTTTAGAAATTGTCCAATTATAATTAACATTAATAGAGAAAAATATAAGTTATCCTTAATATACATATAATATAATTTTCACAAGAGATTTAAATATTGAGTACAAATATATCATTGACCTTGTCATTCATGATTGTTCACGCCCATCTCCCCACTCTCTGCCTTCTATAACTATTACTGGAAGGAGGAGACAGGTAATGCACAAGAACCAGGTCCGGCAACACTACTAGATCCTACTAACAACTAATGATAGATAAGGCTAGCACCCCCCCTGATCCCAGCTAACACCACATCCTCAAAAAACCCTGCCAGCATATCCCCTACCAATCCCTGCTAACACATCCTCACTAGCCCCTCCCAGCACTCTCCAAACTCATATACTGTGATTAACTGATATATGTAACCATGACCTACATTGCCTCCAAAAGGCCTTTGAAATAATTTAAATCAAGAGCAAGGTCATTTGATGACACAATGGAAGCCTTGTCACCCAGATGAATTTTATGGACTGGTATATTAATTACAGAGTGTATTATATGAAAGAAATATATTTATTTATAATTGTTGAAGCTTGTAAAAGATGGTAACTAAGGAATCCTGGATTTTTCAATGGAAAAGGATCATCATATTTGTAGAATTTTATCTGTACATCCCGCAATTTCTACAAGCAGATTGCCACCCTTCATATCCTCACTGTTTTTAATATCATTACTATGAACTACCACTCAACTCATGAACACCAAAATCTCAACAACAATATTTGACAGTTTATTTCTAATTTTTGAAGTATTAGATAATTAAATCAAGTAATTTGTAAATAAAATAAAATGAATTTACAAATTCATATTGGATTCAGTGTTCTGGCACCCAAATATATAAGGCTTTGTAGAAATTGTAACATTTGTCTTATCACAGATAACAATCTCAGTCTCTTTTCATTTACATACCTGTTACATTAATTTCCTTTAATATAGTTGTCCCATGTTTAATTTCAATTAAGTATTGCTCAGAGACAGGTTGTGGCACAGATATATTAACATAGCACTGCATCTGATAGCATGTGACATTTATCACAAACTCTTCATTTAGAGAACTGTCGCTTAGCACAATAGTGAATTCATATTGTGAACATTGCATTGGACCCTACATATTAAATTTGGCATGAATTATAATAAATAAAGTAGTACTAGTCAATGTGCTTAAATAGTAGCAGAAAGTAGAATTAATTGTAGGAAAATATTTCAAATATAGAACATGCAATATAAAGACTGAAATAAGAAGTCCAACAGTAATATTCTCTAATCATGATTCTATTTCCTTTTCAATTGACATTATTAATATAGCAATAATTTTGAATAAGCAGATAACATTTAAGTAATAATATAAGTTATTGCATTTGAAACATTTAGATTATTTCTAAACCAAAAAGCACATGCAATACATTAACACATTGGCATAATTTCAGAACAACTTGAACTCTACAATATTACAGAGCTTGTGAAGTAAGCAATAGGTTTTGGGTTTGATTCGTGGTTATAGCCTAACTATATTTCAATTCTGTTTGTTTTTAAAGATGCCTATGAAGGAAACAGATTATCTAATCAATAATAAAGGGCTGACAATATTCTTCTTATGTATAATATAAAAGCAACAAAATATTGTAGACATTACAGCATGTCATTTGATAAAATATAAATATAAAGTTGAACTGACTAAAACACAATTGTAAATACCATTAACAATTTCACACATACAATAATAGCATTTACAAGTATAGTATTTACAATTATAGTTGATAATAAAAATTTTCAATCACCAGAATCAATTAAACATGTGAGAGAAACTTCAATGTAACACAGTGCACATATACTTACCAATAATATCCAAGAAACAGAAATTGCAGATGTAGTCCTGTGATTATAATATAGAAATGCTGAAGAAATGTAGATTTCAGGGACTATTAGTGTAAAAAAAAAACAATATATATATTTATTTTATGCTAGATATCTTCACAATGTAACTTTAGGTAGTGACACATGCTATTTCACGGTATTGTTTCAAGCTATATTGAACATGCCAATAGTATAGCAACCCACCTAGCTTATCACTTCTGCTGGTTTTGTACAGCTACCTTCCTCTGATGAAGCCTACCCAACCAGGTTAGAGAAGCTCCTATAATATTAGCTGGGATAGGGAGCCCTACAGCCAACTTTACACTCAGAATTATCAGTCCTAGTAGAGACTATAGCAGTGAAGATTAGTTATAATTTTTGACGTATTAGATAATTTAATCAAGTAGTTTGTAAATAAAATAAAATGAATTTACTAATTCATATTGGATTAAGTGCTCTGGTACCCAAATATATAAGGCTTTGGAGAATTTTTAACATTAATCACAAATAACAATCTCAGTCTCTTTTCATTTACATACCTGTTACATTAATTTCCTTTAATATAGTTGTCCCATGTTTAATTTCAATTAAGTATTGCTCAGAGACAGGTTGTGGCTCAGATATATTAACATAGCACTGCAACTGATAGCATGTGACATTTATCACAAATTCTTCATTTAGAGAACTATCGCTTAGCACAATAGTGAATTCATACTGTGAACATTGCATTGGACCCTATAATTTTCATCACATTATACAATGTAATAAATAAGTAGTACAAATAAATGAGTTTCAATAGTACCAAAAATAGGATTATTCATGAAATTTTTTTAAAAAATATACAATATGCAATATAAAAACTGAAGTAGTATGAGAAATCCTGCAGTAATACTTCCTATTATGATTCTTATTCATTTTATGATTGACAATATTAAAATTTTAATTAATTGAATTAGCATATAATACATCAAGTTTATCATGCATAGACAATTTTAGGTTATTTCTAAACGAACCAAACACATGCAAAAAAATTATATATAAGAAATGTGTACATTTGGCACATTGATATTAAATCCAGAATATTATCGTGAACTGTACAATATTAAAGTGCTATTGCACTAAGCAATAGTTCTTGGGTTTGATCTGGTTATAACCTAACACTATTATAATTCTGTGATTCTTAAATGCCTGAGAAGGAGAGAGAGAAAGAGTATCTAACAATAACATAGGACTAATTTTTTTTCTTTTTATATTATAATTATGTAAAAAAAAAAGAATATTGTGGGGACATTTAAAAATGTCAATTTAAAAAAATAAAAAGGAAATGTAACTTGGTAAATACCATTAATAGTTATACACATACCATTTACAACCATAGTGGACAATAAAAAATTTTCATAATCACCAGAATCAATTTAACATGTGAGAGAAACTTCAAAGAAACACAATACACATACTTACCAATAATGACCATGTAACTGAAATTGCAGGTTTATTAATAATATGATTATAACATAGGAATGCAGAAGAAATGTGGACTGCAGGCACTAATATAATGAAAAAACAACTTATGTTATGCATATGAATAAATAATAATATTATACTTACTACAGTGCAATCGGCTTAAAGAGTAAAATTTACTTTTTGTTGTCTATTTCTGAATGTTTTGTTATTATCTTCCAAAGTACAGGTTCTACTGGTTCCGAACTTGGCACAGACGTCTCTACTGGTCACACATATGTGGTTTTAAAGCTTCCCACCACATCATGTACTTAACATGTATTTTTTTTAAACTTGAGTGTCGGTGCAAAGGTTGGGAGCCATTGCCTCACTTGTTGCAAAAAACAATCAATTTTAGTTTCAGCAGATCCAAAAAAATCTGCATTTCAACTCAAGGAAAGCAGCGGTTTTGATGTCTTGAAGGCTTGTGAAAAAGGCTTGTAGAGAAGGCTTGTGGAGAACTTACGTTTCACACGTGGGTGTCGATTCCCCATTGAATGCTGTTAACAAACAGCCATAAGGATCGTCGTATAGCAAGAAATAACTAAATGAATATAAATGCTTACTCTTTCAACTCAAAATCTAACTGTCAAGAGTGGTGGAGGTGTTGTGCTGTCCGGGTAGCTAAAAGCTTATCATGGTATTGTGTCTGCGTACAAGAACATTATAAATGGCTAGCATCATGATGCTAACCATTTATACTGGATAGTTCCAGTTATTTAAAAAGCAACAAAACTTTAGCCATTAAAATGTTAGCGTACCTTAATACCTCAACTCTAGCACAAGAATATACTTAATCTGGCAATTCCTCTCTGCACAGACGGGTACGTCAATCTCCTCTAATGTTGCAAAGTCAGCATTTATGACGTCACAACCGGCAACATTCTTTAGGCAACAAAAGCAATTTTCTCGAGATCACTTGGTACAACAACTGCTTATAGCAATTTGATGCTCAAGTGAAAAAAAAACACATGTAAATTCACACCTTATAAATTAAGTACATGATGTGGTGGGAAATTTTTTTAACTACATATGTTATGAGTTGTGATGTCTTCATGTCTGTGCCAAGTTTGAAACAAGTGTAACCTGTACTTCGGAAGATAATAACAAAATATTCAGAAAAAGACAACAAAATAACTATACTCTTTATGCCGGTTGCAATGTACGTGAGTCAGAGAGTGTAATGGTGAAATATTTCAAGAGCAGGCTAATATATATTCATGAGCCAGAACTGTCTGAAAATAGAGCCTGAGAGTGAAATATCTTGCCATATCGCTCAGGCAGTGTAATAAGTGGTTTATTCTATGCTAGATGTCTGCACTGAAGTAGTTTGTACTGGAGTTGGTAAATAACAGTGTAAATTTGGGTTTTAAGCTCTCTAGGGGCTCCCCTCACTCCAAGCTGATATTTTAGAACCTAACCTGGTAGGATGGGATTCACTAGGAAAAGCTAGCTGCAAAAACCCAGAAAACTGGTATGCTAAGTGGTTGCTATAACTAGTAGTGGTTCAGAGGGTAATAAATTTGCCATTACAGTGTGCAGATATCACACAGTGGGTGATCAAATGAGTTATCTATCATGTCACTACCTCAAAATAACATGATGCAGATATCTAGTGATATTATTGTGAAAATATCTAGCAATTATTGTGAAGATATCTAGTTTGGAATATATATATATTATATTATAGTTTTTTCACTTTTAGCACAACAATTACCTGCTTAAAATTTGTGTTAACCTTATGGTAATCCTATTAATGTAATACAGAAAAAAGGCCTTTCAAACACGCACTTCAATGCAACTCCCATCCTCCACATAGAAAAACAACATGAGGATTACATAAAAAAGTAATAGTTTTACACTTTTTTAAACTATTTGTGCATGGATGCATAATTTTTTTAATACTTACTTACCAAAGTCTGTCACCATTATAGAATTACTTCGAACAGTATCACTTCCACACTCTATTAAGAATCCATTTAGGTTGTTGAAACTTCCTGTCAATGTTGATGTTATGTTTATAGAAGTCACACTCAGACTGATTGCATCACTAATTGTTACACTAACACTGGGATCTGTAACTGAATCTGCATTCCGAGGATATGTGTGGATATTTCGGTATCTATAATCTGCCACAACTGATCCATTTTTAAACCATTCCAACACAACAGGAACTCCAATCCCCTTGCAAGTAAATCTAGTGTTATCACCAGGACAAAATGAACCTCTTGTGATGGACGAATTGTCAGACAAGTTGAACATCGTACCTTCACAAACATACAGATGGAAAAATGGACTATATTTCACTAATGGTAACTCACAATCAAGCAATAATAGGAATTATGTAATGCTACTATAAACTCAAAGGAGAGTGTACAAATGTGAGCAATAGTGTAGTGACTAGAAATATATTGTACAATAACACTTAGTATCTTACTCCTCTTGTTTGTTATTTTTAATCCTTCTATGTAATATAATTATTTATATTCCTCTTGTTAGTATGAGCTATTGAAGCAAAATTGATACAGAAAATTGGATCATAGCAATACTTACCATGTATTCCCATCACAATCATTAATCCAATGAAGCTTATCATTTTAAAAATCTATGCATAAAATATAACTAAATTCAAAGTTACAAGTGAATGAATATGCTGAGAAAAAAGTAATAACAATTGCTCAATATTATTTAATCAGTCAAGCAGATTATTTCCATTTCACATATATTATACGCAGTATACTTTATTATATGATAGCCGTTGGAACAATCACTGCCATTTCACATATATTATCACGCAGTATACTTTATTATATGATAGCCGTTGGAACAATCACTGCCTAGAGATTATTCAGTTAGACAATAGTAGAAACTGTGTTCAATAAATACTGTCAATCTGTATACATTGGGAAGCATAAATGGGTAACCCAAGTTATTTATAAAAATCTATACACACCAAGCCACTCATAGCTATCTGGTAATTTACTGCCTCCCTCCCTTCTTTCACTTGGTGGTCATACTAAAACAATATTCATTAGCATATCTGACTCTGAAATCAAATTTTGCCATGATTTGCATGGCTGAAGTTTGACTATTTATGTTGGCCCATTATCCTGTTTTAGTAGTACATTTACTAAAATACCTCTATTCCATGTCATCAGTTCATGATAAACCGAGGCAGAGCAATGACTGGTACTATTATTAAATTATTAAAGCTCACAAAACGCCTACCTTTCCATTTATGAACGTATTCTTAAATACTGTCCACCTATTTTCTAGTACCTACTCACCATAATGATGTCCTCAGATATAAGAAGTTCACGTGAAGTAATAGCTAATCATACACAAGGATGAGCGATTTCTATACTTGCTTAATATTTAGCTGCAATACGTGGTAATAACGGTAGAGCTCTTTCTTTAATAATTCAACCTGACAGTTGTGATTACTTTCGCTCCTTACGGGTTATGGCTTCAAAATACTGCCGCAGTCTTCGTTACAAAACTCAGTGAATTAGCTAGCTAAAGTTAAAAAAAACATTGCGTAATCATTTTTTACGTGGATTAAGTGTTACGAGGTAAGAATGGTGGATAATTATGTTACAAATAGAAAAAAGATACTAATAATATTATATTCTGACATGTTGGTCTAAAGTAGCCCACTTGTTTCCTTGGTTACTTTGATAATAACTTGGGACTGAAACTCTCAATTATATGTTTTTATCACCATAATTTCTTCATTATTAAGTTACCTTGTAACTGAAATTATCCAGATAAAATTGGAATGAGACAAATAGATTTATAAATATTATATTCAAGAAGATTTTATACTTCATCATTACAATTAATATAACTTCTGAAGTTTGGACAAAACTCACACACCAAAATTTGGTGAGAATTTAGTCATGGACAGCAATATTTTGCTTTCAGTTTCCTTTGTACCATGTGTACTCAAAACATCTGATGTGTACTCAAAACACCTGATGTGTATGTGTTGTATTGTAAATAATATACAGCTTGTTATACTAAAATGGTATGTTTACATATTCTTGAAAGAAATTGTAGGAGGCAATTAAAAACATGATTACAATATAAAAAATATCATTTTGTACAAATTAGTGTGCAGGTAATCTGCATTTCTTGAGACCAGTTGTATTTTATACATCCAAGTTCTCAGTATAGGATCATATTTAGAAGTGCACATATAAGAAAATTTGATGATGCTTGTCTGTAAGCCCATTCAACATGTTAAATCTATGTAATGATGCCAAAAAAAGCTTTGACATTCAAACAAGAAAATATGAATTCTGATATGATAAAATAAAATGAAATATAAAAATTATATAAACTGTCAAAATAAGAATGTGTTGAGATTTTGGTGTTCAGTTTTCTATTTTTGTTTACATCAATGAAAAGGAGTTTAAAAAATATACATCAGATAGCTCATACTCTCTCAGGTACACTAGGAATAGCCTAGTTACAAGTTCTCCAGCTACTTTTTTTATTCATCTAAGTAGCTATGAATTTTGTAAATCTGTGTTAACGATTGCATGACCAATCTCAACATACATAGCTAACATGGAAGTTTGTGTACTTATAATGGTAACTGAAGTAACAAGACTAAACACATAGACACTACTGTCAATACTTTTGCATAGTTCATTCAAACGATACAATCATATCTAGTAAGGTCAGTTTCATTGATTATAAACTAATTGATACATTTAGCCAATATAACACAAAGTTCTGCATTAGTTTGCATTATGTAATTTATTGTAAAGTCCTTTGGTAGTGTATTATAATGTGTTATTACACTAATCGCAAGTTATAATATCAGTTATATTATTTTGCCATAATTGAAGAGAATACATGGATTATTTCTTGAGCAGTAATTCTAATTCAAGTGTCTAAATGATTTTTTAAACATGTAGTTAGCTATACAGTTGGCACACCGATCACAATTGTAAGTGTGGGCATATATAAGTGAAATTGTGTGAGGGTGTGGGTGTGGTTTTGTTGGTGTTTTAACACTACAATCACTCAGACATTGTCCCACAGAGAATCATACTCTTTCTATTGTTTGTCTTACTGTTTGTCCCACAAATGATGAAGTTCATAGCCATATACTTTGTACGATCTGCAATCAAAGATGTGATTAGCTAAGCAAAACTGTGAATGTTTCCAAAGTTCTAAAAGTTCGGTTCAAAGTTCATAAGTTGGAATGTTAATTTGACTCTAAAATAGTTTTTTCTAACAATGAATTATCGATTCATTGGAATAAATAATTACCACATAATTTTCAAAATTGTCAGCAAATTATGAAGTGTGGGTGACAGTTTACTATGTTTATTTCATAACATTAGTAGTTAATTTTTTCCACAATTACCATTTTAAGCTTAGGCAGTTATTTATTATCTTACTTACTATCATGTTATCATTGCTTATTCAAGTGTAGTATAAACAATAGTAGCTATTAATTATTATGTACATATTTTTATTCATAATTTTTTTTGCAGGAGGAATACAGAATTTAAAGAGTATAATAAACAAAATATTAGAACATGATCGCCTTTACCCTTTACATTTAAATGAATGAAATTGATGAAGTTATTATAATGTTGTTGAAGGATATAACCATGTAGCTAAAACTAATTAATTATATCCACAGTGAATACTTTTATTTTATTATAATTAACATAATAAGAAAGTATAGTTGGGAGTAATAAATCTGTCTGTCTGTCTGTCTGTCTGTCTGCCTGTCTGTCTGTCTGTCTGTCTGTCTGTCTGTTTGTCTGTCTGTCTGTTGTCCATCTGTCTGTCTGTCTGTTGTCCATCTGTCTGTCTGTTTGTCTACCTGTCTGTCTGTCTGTCTGTCTGTCTGTTGTCCATCCGTCTGTCTGTTGTCCATCTGTCTGTCTGTCTGTTGTCCATCTGTCTGTCTGACTGTCTATCTGTTGTCTGTCTGTCTGTTTGTCTGTCTTTCTGCCTGACCGTCTGTCTGTCTTTCTGCCTGACTGTCTGTCTGCCTGTCTGTCTGTCTGTCTGACAGTCTTTCTGTTTGTCTTGCTACATGTCAGTCTGTCAATTTGTCCATTTATCAGTCTGTCTGTCTGTCTGTTTTCTGTCTGTCTGTTTGTCTGTCTACCTGTTTGTCTCTCAGTCTGTCTGTCTGTTGTCTGTCTGTCTGTTTGTCTGTCTGTCTGTCTGTCTGTCTGCCTGCCTGTCTGTCTGTCTGCCTGTCTCTCTACATGTCTACGTGTACACAGCTGGATGATATTGACCAGTCTAACCTGATAATTGTTAAATGTGGCTAGGATTAGACCAGTTGTTTTCAATTTCAAATTTACCAAAAACTGATTTTTAACATTGAACACCTATTATAAATGTTTATCATCAGTGTTTGTCCTTCTTATATGGTAGCTTGATATCCTAACTATCATTGGGAGAGAGAAAAAAACACAACAAAAGCAGTCACTAAAATTAACAGCGGAAGAAGCCATAAATATCAGTATAAAGTACTATAGTGTGATGACATGCACCTATGTAAATAACTTTTATCACTAGTGATAGTTTTCAAAGGATGATGTAACATACACTTTGGGAAAACAACATATAATCAGGGCCGTAGGCAGACTTTTCAAAAGGGGGGTTACAATCTGACCACACCCAAACCACACCTCTTAATTAACTAACAACCATTATCAAGAAAATTGACATAAAGACAAACCATTATAATAAAACTAAATAGCACAGCGAGTAGATTCTAGCAAAACATCTGATCTCTGAAGAGAGCTAGAAGGAACTACATTATTTTCAGATTCATCCGATGGAAATTGGACTGGTACATCTTTTAACTCATGATCTAAACATAATGAATGTTATATAGTACAATCTTTACTTTTAAATGTCTAGCTCATGATAATATGCTCACCATCTCCTTCCACAGCTAACTTTTTCTAAAAAAACAATCGAATATCTTTGGATTGGCACTGCCTTTTCATTGTCAAGTTAGTTCAACCTCACAATCAACAGACTTCTATGAATATCATTAATTTGAAAGGGGGGTTGCATGTAACCCGCTGAACCTACCCTGGCTACGTCCTTATGTGGGTATATGCAACTCAGTTTACAAGTCCTTGTATGTAGAAATCCCCAACAGCCTACTTTGGAAGTAGGAAGAAACTATGACCCAATTTTATCTGTATTGCATGGACAACATATTCGAAACAAAAACATTTAGTAACTTGAAAGATAAACTAAGAACAATTACTGTAATGGCCCAATATATACTCTCAAGAGGCTTCATTATACAGCAACTTATAGGCCTATTTGAAAAACCAGGGTCGTATAAACACGGCATGAAGTAAAAAATAACATGTTTACTATTCTGTAACAGGACACAGTTATTATAACTCTGCAGTTGAATACCAGTAGCCTGTATTAATATGAGTAGGAGGGAGTTGAGTACAAGTAGTTAAGTACAGTTATCATTACCTATATACTGCAGAAATGAATTGGTAAACATGCTCCTCTTTTGCACTCTTTGTGTATATTAAATTCTTAGTTATTTCTCTAATTTCTTTTGCTACTATTACAGTTCATATTAGGCTAAATGTATTCCAAACAATGAGTGATAAAATGGTAATATTTGCTATATGAATTTTTGAAGCAGTAAAGTCAATATTCAGAAAAGTCTATCAATAATTTTTTTTTGTAAAATTCATTTTATTAGGGTCAATATTATTTGTAGTATGGAACAATCAAGCATAAAGTGTGTGACAAAACATAGTACTCATGCAGTGTCAAGTGAAACATAAAAACTTGAGAAAATTAACTAGCTATTTGTATGCGGCGATTAAATTTAGATGCAATCTATAGATTGTACACCCTCTCCTTTGTTCTTAATAAGCAATACAAATTAGAAAATGCTTCGCTGCAAGCATTGTACCAGAACCACTTCCTTAACTTGTGCATTAGGCACGTGCTCATGGATTTGTTCCCTGGTTATCTAAACATTTTAATAAGTTCTGTGTTATTCAAAAGAAGCATGTAGCTAAGTCAGAATAAGTTTAATGAATGAAATGTATCTGACAAAGAAATTGTGAAATCAATAATCAACAAAGAAAAAAATTGAATAAAAAATTAGCATGCTATTTCTTCAGAACATCATACGAAACATTTTGTGACATTTTGACATGTTTTTCTAGTTCAACTTCATACAGTGGTCCTTTAGGTGGTGTTAATGCATTAATTGAAACATCCATGCTCTCTTTAGCTTGCTTCTTGTTTACACTTTTTCTTGTATATTTAACTCCACAAAAGAATCCTAACAGAATTCCCAAAAGTAATGCAAGCAGGAAGCTCCCAATCACACTTCCAACTATTAATTGATAACTCTGAATTTGTTGGGGTAATGATGCCTACAATTATATAAGATAACCTGAACTTCCTATTATTTCTTAAAATTACATTAATTTAATATTACAGATCACTTAATAACAATTATATAAGATAACCTGAACTTCCTATTATTTCTTAAAATTACATTAATTTAATATTATTGTATAGCTCAAATCACTTAATAACTATTATGACATGCAAATTTGGCTAACAACAATAGTAAATATGATTATTGAACATACAGTAATATATTCTTTAGGGCATATAGTAGATGTAGTAGACATTCTTGTATTTATTGCTATAACAATTATAGACACCATTTATTAGAAATTATCCGAGTATAATTAACATTAATACAGAAAAATACTGGTTATCCCTTATATAAATATATAACTTTTGTGAAAAATTTAAATATTGAGTACAAATATATTATTCACTTTGTCATTCATGATTGCTCATGCCCATTTCCCCACTCACTCCCCTCCATAACCATTACTGGAAGAAGTGGATTCGTAATGCGCAAGAACCTCCTTTCACGTTCTGGCCTGGGTACCTGCTAACCACTAATGATAGATTCAACTAGCACCCCCCCCCCCCCCCCCCCCCCCAGCAAGCACCATATCCTCAGTAGTCCTGCCAGAATATCCCCTACCAAATCCTGCTATAACACATCCTCACTAGCCCTTCCCAGCTCTATCCAAACTCCTATACTATGATTAACTGATACATGTAACCATGACCTACATTGCCTTGATAGGCCTTTGAAATGACTTAAATCAAGAGCAAGGTCATTTGATGACACAATAGAAGCTTTGTCATTCATATGTATATGGACGGGTATATTATTAACACAGTGTACATATGAAAGGATATTGCAGTTAAGCTAATTCATGATTACATTGTTGAAGCTAGTAAAAGATGATATTTCAGGGAGGCCAGGATTTTGCAATGGAAAAGGATCACCATATTTTGTAGAATGTTATCTGTACATCCCACAACTTCTACATACAGATTGCCTCCCTCCATATTCCTTAATGTTTCTATTATCATTACTATCAACTACCACTCAACTCATATGAACACCAAAATCTCAACAACATTCTTATTTTGACAGTTTATATATAATTATTTGGACCATCAGATAATTAAACAAGTAATTTGTAAATGAAATAAAATGTGTTTACTAATTCATATTGGATTAAGTGTTCTGGCACCCAAATATATATGGCTTTGGAGAAACTTCAACAATTGTCTTAACACAAAAAAATATTACTGACCCGTCTCGTTTTACATACCTGTTACATTAATTTCCTTTAGTATAGCTGTCCCATGATTAATTTTAATAAAATATTGCTTAGAGACAGGTTGTGGCACAGATATATTAACATAGCACTGCATCTGATAGCATTTGACATTCATCACAGACTCTTCAATCATAGAAATGTCACATAGCACAATAGTGAATTCATACTGTGAGCAATGCATTGGACCCTACATATTAAAGATTGCAATAAATAAAGTAGTACTAAAAAATGTAATCAAATAGCAGCAGAAACTAGGATTAATCACAGGAAAATGTCTAAACTATACAATATGCAATAAAAGACTGAAGTATATGAGAAGTCCAGAAGTAATACTTGAATTATGACTCTACTTCATTTTTAATTGACATTATTAATACAGCTTTAATTTTGAATTATAATCCATTTTTATCATGCATTGAAATATTTAGATAATTTCTAGACAACATATGCAATATATTATATTTATAAGAGATCTGTACATTACAAGCTTGTTCATTCCAATAGGTTTTGGGTTTGATCAGTGGTTATAGCCTAACATTATTTTAATTCTGTGTATCTCAAATATACATGTGAAGGAAAGAGAGAGTATCTGATTCTCTAGTGGCTCTCCACACTGCTTCTAATATTTTAGCAGCTGTTGTTAGGATAAGATTCACTAGAGGAAAGTAACTGTAAAATCCCAGAAAACTTGTAATCTAGATCTCACGTTGCTTGTAACTACTTGTGGTTCAGAGGGTAATGAGCTTACCAATAAAGCATGAGATAACACAGTGTATGATAAAGTGAGTTATTTCACAGGTCACATATCAATTGTGAAGATATCTAGCAATACATTGTGTGAAGATATAATAACTTTAGTCATAATAATTGAGTAATTACAAATGCTTTTAAGAATTTTTTTGTGTGCATAGATGGCATAATTTTTTTAAAGAATAGTTACTAAAAATTACCAAAGTCAGTGACCATTATCAAGTTGCTTAGAATAGTATCACTTCCACACTCAAATGAAAATCTGTATAGGTCATTAAAATGTCCTGCCAATGTTGATGTTATTTTGATAGCAGTTACACTCAGACCAATTACTTCACTAATGGTTACAGTAACATTGTGATCTGTAGTAGAATCTGCACTCCAAGGAAATGTGTAGCTACTTCTAAATCTATAATCTGCCACAATTGATCCATTTATATACCATTCCAATACAACAGGAACTCCAATCCCCTTGCAAGTAAATCTGATTCTATCACCAGGACAAAATAAACCTCTTGAAATGGACGAATTATCAGATAAGTTGTACATCACACCTTCACAAACATAAAGATTGAAAATAAAAGGACTTGTTTTCACAATTGGTAACTCACAATATAGCTAATAGGAATTATGTAATACTATAGCAATGATAAAAAAAATCAGAGGAGTGGATATAAATGTGAGCAATACTGTGGTGACCAGAAATATTGTACAATATTCCTCTTAGCTATTAGCTATAATAAATTCTATTCCTATTGGTGTCTACTAACCCTTTCACCGTCGGATTTATTTAGACATTTTGAAAAAAATTATATAAAATCAGGACTATAAAATGGTCCATAGCAACCATAGAAAAAAATTGTCTCTATAAAATATACATTACAGAAAAAATGTTTATGTTGCCTAGCAGCCAATGTGTGGTAATTACCACTTGTAAACCATAACATGAATATAATTATCTTGTAAACCACGACAATGAATAACGTTATTTTGAACTCCAGACTGGTTCAAGCCAGTCCATGGATTATTTTACTGTACAGCTATTTCATGGGACAAAACTAATCAATAATCATATTTACCATTGTTGTTTACCAAATTTGCATGTCATAATAGTTATTAAGTGATTTGAGCTATACAATAATATTAAATTAATGTAATTTTAAGAAATAATAGGAAGTTCAGGTTATCTTATATAATTGTTATTAAGTGATCTGTAATATTAAATTAATGTAATTTTAAGAAATAATAGGAAGTTCAGGTTATCTTATATAATTGTAGGCATCATTACCCCAACAAATTCAGAGTTATCAATTAATAGTTGGAAGTGTGATTGGGAGCTTCCTGCTTGCATTACTTTTGGGAATTCTGTTAGGATTCTTTTGTGGAGTTAAATATACAAGAAAAAGTGTAAACAGGAAGCAAGCTAAAGAGAGCATGGATGTTTCAATTAATGCTTTAACACCACCTAGAGGACCACTGTATGAAGAAGTTGAACTAGAAAAACTTGTCAAAATGTCACAAAATGTTTCGTATGATGTTCTGAAGAAATAGCATGCTAATTTTTTATTCAATTTTTTTCTTTGTTGATTATTGATTTCACAATTTCTTTGTCAGATACATTTCATTCATTAAACTTATTCTGACTTAGCTACATGCTTCTTTTGAATAACACAGAACTTATTAAAATGTTTAGATATCCAGGGAACAAATCCATGAGCACGTGCCTAATGCACAAGTTAAGGAAGTGGTTCTGGTACAATGCTTGCAGCGAAGCATTTTCTAATTTGTATTGCTTATTAAGAACAAAAGAGAGGGTTACAATCTATAGATTGCATCTAAATTTAATCGCCGCATACAAATAGCTAGTTAATTTTCTCAAGTTTTTATGTTTCACTTGACACTGTATGAGTACTATGTTTTGTCACACACTTTATGCTTGATTGTTCCATACTACAAATAATATTGACCCTAATAAAATGAATTTTACAAAAAAAAATTATTGATAGACTTTTCTGAATATTGACTTTACTGCTTCAAAAATTCATATAGCAAATATTACCATTTTATCACTCATTGTTTGGAATACATTTAGCCTAATATGAACTGTAATAGTAGCAAAAGAAATTAGAGAAATAACTAAGAATTTAATATACACAAAGAGTGCAAAAGAGGAGCATGTTTACCAATTCATTTCTGCAGTATATAGGTAATGATAACTGTACTTAACTACTTGTACTCAACTCCCTCCTACTCATATTAATACAGGGCTACTGGTATTCAACTGCAGAGTTATAATAACTGTGTCCTGTTACAGAATAGTAAACATGTTATTTTTTACTTCATGCCGTGTTTATACGACCCTGGTTTTTCAAATAGGCCTATAAGTTGCTGTATAATGAAGCCTCTTGAGAGTATATATTGGGCCATTACAGTAATTGTTCTTAGTTTATCTTTCAAGTTACTAAATGTTTTTGTTTCGAATATGTTGTCCATGCAATACAGATAAAATTGGGTCATAGTTTCTTCCTACTTCCAAAGTAGGCTGTTGGGGATTTCTACATACAAGGACTTGTAAACTGAGTTGCATATACCCACATAAGGACGTAGCCAGGGTAGGTTCAGGGGGTTACATGCAACCCCCCTTTCAAATTAATGATATTCATAGAAGTCTGTTGATTGTGAGGTTGAACTAACTTGACAATGAAAAGGCAGTGCCAATCCAAAGATATTCGATTGTTTTTTAAGAAAAAGTTAGCTGTGGAAGGAGATGGTGAGCATATTATCATGAGCTAGACATTTAAACGTAAAGATTGTACTATATAACATTCATTATGTTTAGATAATGAGTTAAAAGATGTACCAGTCCAATTTCCATCGGATGAATCTGAAAATAATGTAGTTCCTTCTAGCTCTCTTCAGAGATCAGATGTTTTGCTAGAATCTACTCGCTGTGCTATTTAGTTTTATTATAATGGTTTGTCTTTATGTCAATTTTCTTGATAATGGTTGTTAGTTAATTAAGAGGTGTGGTTTGGGTGTGGTCAGATTGTAACCCCCCTTTTGAAAAGTCTGCCTACGGCCCTGATTATATGTTGTTTTCCCAAAGTGTATGTTACATCATCCTTTGAAAACTATCACTAGTGACACTACAAAAAAAGTGGCATTTCCTGAGTACAGTTTAAGTCAGAAATTAACATGAAATGTCAGGCTTGACTTTCATGAGTTACAAATGAACTATCAGGTACAGGAAATTTCACATTCCACTCTAGTTTCATGGTGTGCATGAAATATGATATGCCCTGGTAATGTAATTCCATGAAATGTGATATTCCTGAAAAATTTCATGAAAACATGAAATTTGGAATTTCCATAGCTATTGTATGGAACATGAAACATGGACTGTAGCTGAATTTCATGATGTCAGAAATTTCAAACGTTAAATAATGAGGCTTGTGTTTCCATCTGTTCACATCTAGCTATAGCTAAACTTTAAACTTTGTTCAACAGCTGTTATTTGAATAAAAAAATTCTTTCTAAAATTTACTTAGTCATTTGTTTCCTTGTTTCATTTGTTTATGCATTTTTTAATTTATTGTTTAATTCTGTACACTACATGAAAAAGCCCAGTTTACAAGGATTTTCACAAATTTATATGCAGCATATACGTCGTAGTTTCTTTTTTTTTTTACCAAGACAAGTGTACAGGCACAATAGATCAATTAACACCTGAGGTGTACTAGGCATCTACTGGAGTTTACTGAAGTGGTAAGTTTACAGATAGTTTAACACTAATACTTAGAATTTACAGATGTACATGCAGGATGTATACACTGTACAAAAAAAAATTTTTTAATTCATATGTATATTATTTTTAATGTGAAGTTTTTGTACGTGATGATAATAATAATAATTAATAAACACAATTTTAAATTATTATTACTAAATTAAAAAATATATGCATTTTTTAGCTTGGTAAAGGGTTAGGTCCCCTTGAGACTGCTACAGTGTTATATCAATGGAATCTAATGGATACATTTGTTCATTCTCCTTCATTCATTTACGTGTTCTCACTCATTCATTCTCATTCATTCTTAATTGCTTTACAATTAATTGATCAAAAAATATACACCACTACACTGTCTATTTAAATAGCTATTTCTTAATACTAATGGAAAAAAAAACATGCATTTGTTCTCTGACTGTTCATTTATAGCTAAACTGTTAGTAAACAATACAATAACCTCTATCCAGAAAACCCTTTACCAGTGATATCACCAGGCCAAATGTGTTAAAAACGCTTTACCATACAAAAGTAATAATATTGACTGGAAATGGTCGTCCGAAGCATTGTCAAAGTTTAATCTCTCGTCGGGCCAAAGATCTCCTCTGGCTATAACTACGCTAACTACCCTAACATGACGCGCGGGGGAAGGATCAGGGTTAGTAAAAAGACCGGCCCCGTGAGACTGCTGTGCGAATGTGTTGCACCAATAATGGGTGGCGTGGATGCGTTCCTATGGTACATAGGCTTCAGCGTCGAGGTGAGTAGTTCACAACTGAATTATGGTATTTCTAAATTTCCTGTGGGGATAAGCAGAGGTTACCTGAATTATAATAGAGATTATTTTGTCTGTAACACAAATCTTTAAGACGGTATTATTCCCAATTGTTTTTCGTAGCACACTAGAAAATTTAGTTCAAGGATAACAGTAACAACTAAAAAAAATATTTTGTGTATCTCTTTGGCCATGGCAATAATTTTTCAGTTACTCATTCAAAATACTCACAAGTGCTACACAGCTACAATGAAAGCAAAAGCATCCGTGTTAACTTTTATCTGTGGTGCCATTCTAATTAATGCTGTCTTGAATAAAATTTGGGCGATGATTTGTTGTTGTTTTTTGTTGTTTTTTTTTATTTCTGAAATCAATGTGTGACGTAACTTATGTTTTTTTTATGATGTGGAGTGAGAATGGTAATTTCTTTGGAGTAACATTGGTTTCCTATAACAAGGTGTACAGTGTATCTTTTCACATACAAGAAGATTGAGGCTAGGAACCATGGCAACCATTACAACCTATCTTTAGACAACTGGGTACATTCGCAAAGTTTTGATGATTTTTTGCCCCAGTGTAATTACTGCTATTCCTACTCACATGCTGGTGTGTCGAACACTCACTAATTTACATGATAGTTGCTCCTCCCAATCTGTTGATTTAATACAGATAGGACATTCGTGCTAAGGAATGAAATAGTCTCCACCTATAAACTATCAAACTGTGTGTTTCAAGGCTAGTGCTGCACGCACATGTGTTTATTCGTACTATTTCACTTTTAAAGCCTGTAAACTAATCCAAAGATCTTTAGTTTTATGCTTTCAGTGATTCAGTCATTCTCGGCTGAAATAATTATAATAGTAGCAAAAATTTTCTCGCTCTAACAGCCAATATTGTTAATTAAAACTTAAGTTTTAATTAACAATATTGGCTGTTAGAGCGAGAAATTTTTTGCTATTATTAAAAGTTATGCTTATTAACACTAGTGCACATGTGTGAGAGGGTTACAGTAGTCATCCTGTGTGTCTGTCACACTCTGATTTTGGAGATTACAGACAATTGACGGTTTGCTGCTGTGAAGTTAATGAAGTTGCTGGAAGTGGAGTTTTGCATTGAAAATATATACCAGCGAGTGTCTTTGGCCTGGTTTAGCTTCTTGAAGACAATGTTGACATGTACCGTTTTCACTGCTCGAACTATATTGATGCCTCATTTAGAATTGTCGTGCCAGCATGCAGAGAGCGACATGTTCAATTGGTTACAAAGTACACATCACATGAACACATGTGGATACAGAGTGTGGTATTACAATAAGAGTGGGCAGAGTCTATTATACTTGAAGTGTAATGTGTAAGTACACATAATTATAATGATACGGGACTTAAATAGAAAGCTTACCGGAGTGACAGATCTACAGTTTTACTCTTGTGGAGTAGATAATATTTCACCTTCAACTTTCACACTCCTACTTCGAAGCATCAAAGGTGTGAACCCTCAACTTTACTATATACTAGCTAGCTATTACAAAATCATCTCAGACCAATAAATAATTTATTTCGCGAACTATTAAGATTCATTATATAGTATTATAATTTTTTACTACAATAGTGCACGCTATATGCATTGAAATATATATACAGGCCCGGAGGAACCGGTCCGGTTGGTCCGGTTTTGGCTGGACCGTCATTTGAAATGGGAATTCAGAAATAACTGTTATCTTCAGGGGGGGAGGGGGGGGGGGAATCCCAAATTGACAACCTTTACCGATAAATTTCATTCTCCTGAGGCTCGTTTAGCGATGGCTTAACATTTTATTGATTGCGATAAATACGAAGTCTAAGATTTATTTATTTATCACCATTGTAAGTACAGTTTGCAATGTAGTTAGTATTGTCAGTAATTATTCTAGCTACATGTATGATGGCATCATTCTAAACTTTAGCTAATACAAAATTCTTTTTTAATTTAGCAAGCTATTACAATTATAGTGAATAAAAGTGTGTATAGACTTGTCGCACGTGTAGGTTAGTGTTCACGTGTAAGTTAGTGTTCATGTGTAGGTTAGTGTTCACGTGTAGGTTAGTGTTCACGTGTGGGTTAGTGTTCACGTGTAGGTTAGTGTTCACGTGTAGGTTAGTGTTCACGTGTTGTGTAGGTTAGTGTTCACGTGTAGGTTAGTGTTCACGTGTGGATTAGTGTTCACGTGTAGGTTAGTGTTCACGTGTGGGTTAGTGTTCACGTGTGGGTTAATGTTCACGTGTGGGTTAGTGTTCACGTGTAGGTTAGTGTTCATGTATAAATTAGTGTTCACGTGTAGGTTAGTGTTCATGTGTAGGTTAGTGTTCATGCGTAGGTTAGTCTTCACGTGTAGGTTAGTGTTCACGTGTGGGTTAGTGTTCACGTGTGGGTTAGTGTTCACGTGTAGGTTAGTGTTCACGTGTAGGTTAGTGTTCACGTGTAGGTTAGTGTTCACGTGTTGTGTAGTTGTGTAGTAGTTCAGTAGCCACATAGCTACATAGTTACCCATACATACATACATACACACACATGCATACATACATGCATGCATACGTGTAGGTTAGTGTTCACATGTAGGTTAGTGTTCACGTGTTGTGTAGGTTAGTCACGTGTAGGTTAGTGTTCACGTGTTGTGTAGGTTAGTCACGTGTAGGTTAGTGTTCATGTGTAGGTTAGTGTTCACGTGTAGGTTAGTGTTCACGTGTAGGTTAGTGTTCACGTGTAGGTTAGTGTTCACGTGTAGGTTAGTGTTCACGTGTAGGTTAGTGTTCACGTGTGGGTTAGTGTTCACGTGTGGGTTAGTGTTCACGTGTAGGTTAGTGTTCATGTATAAATTAGTGTTCACGTGTAGGTTAGTGTTCATGTGTAGGTTAGTGTTCATGCGTAGGTTAGTGTTCACGTGTAGGTTAGTGTTCACGTGTAGGTTAGTGTTCACGTGTAGGTTAGTGTTCACGTGTAGGTTAGTGTTCACGTGTAGGTTAGTGTTCACGTGTAGGTTAGTATTCACGTGTAGGTTAGTGTTCACGTGTTGTGTAGTAGTTCAGTAGCCACATAGCTACATAGTTACCCATACATACATACATACACACACATGCATACATACATGCATGCATACGTACATATGTACATACATACATTAATTCATACACACATACAAACAAACATACATAAGTTGTCATTTGTTGTCATTTCTATGTTTATTGTTCAGCCTCACTGTCATTGGTTTTGCTTTGTTTTGTTTTTATTTTTTTGGCTTGTCAAAGTAAATTAGCCTGCTCATGAAATATCTTGCCGTATCACACTCTGACTCATGTAATTAGTATTATATACGTGTGTGTGTGTGTGTCATATGTCCGTAAGTATGTGGACAATAATTTTGCAAAAATAACCACTGCTATTTTTCCAAATCGGTGTTCACTCTCAGCACTAGTGTAGTTTGGATTTTGTGTGTGTTGTCACTGCCAAGGCCAAACAGAAGAGGGTTAGATAACTGTAATTTTGAAAGCAACATGCAGACATGTCTCACTCTCAATTAATTCTATTGACGGCCATAGTCACACATACACGATCATTGGCCATTCTGTTCTCCCGAGCTATTCCTTGAAAGTCATCTCCTGCAGTGATCCTTTGCCTGGGCATATATGTGAGGGTTTCTGTAAATATTTCTTCTATGGTTTTTTCAACTTGGACTGAGAACTGATTCAAGGCTAGTATTTGGGGTGAAGGTAACTAACGTAGTTGTGGTCACGGAATGAGTAACTACAATTACACTGTAGCTGACTTATTTTGTTGGTTCATGTGGCAATTTTCACCTAATTTTTTGTAACCGTACATATCAGCCCACTGTTATTTGCATTTGCCAAGTTATTGTATATCAACTGTAACTGCTTTTTAAATGTAATTGTATCGCTCAGATCCAGGGCTTACGTGGGCTTTTTGTATGAGTAATAGCACGGGTAATCGTGCTATTCGGGATTAATAGCATGAGTAACGTGATTGAAATAGTACGAGGCGAAGCAGAGCGCTATTTCAATTGCTTTACGAGTGCTATTGATCCCTAATAGCACAGGTTACCCGTGCTATCACTCGCTAATAGTAGCCAGCTTTTTAAAAAGTCATTTGCAATTGTAGCTATATTATATAGTTCACTCATTATCTCTTATTTCAGGATTAGCTTCCGCTGGAACTTCGTTTTCAACGTGTGGCTCCTCCTGATCCATTGAAAAACATTCTGTCTAATACGGGTAGAGCTTCTGTGGTGGTAAAGAATGACATTGTCTCCAACTAAAAACTACTCGAGCTGTGCGTTTCCAAGGTTAACACTGCACACGTGCGCACTTTACCCATACTATTTCACTTAGCTACCGAGGTATTTCACTTAGTTTCCACTTAGTTACCGAGGTATTTCAATTAGTTACGCACTATTTCACTTTCCCCATGCGATTTCAATTGAACAGCGATTTTTCACATACATTTTTAATGTACTATTAGCTACATTATTATGATACAATATAGTCATTTCACACTCTGTAATATATTGTAGCACACTGGCTTCGGTAGAGATTTTTAGTGTATCAAATACATATCTGAGTATTTATAATTGTAAAATGGTATAACTGTACTTTTACTGTGTGTGTTGTGTATGTGTGCAACTTAAAAGGATTGCTGATGCGAAGGCCTGCTCATGGTCCAAGATGATGGAGTGACAGGACGATTAGAACCGAGAAGTAGACGTGGTGTGTGACCACATAGTACAGGAGTAGCTGGATGGGATAGTGCATAGCAGGGCTGGAGAATGAGGCAGAGGGAAGGCTGAAGAAGGAAGGGCAGAGGAGAAAGGCTACTGCTCAACTGGATAATCATATGCCCTTTATCTTGCCAACGGATCTTCCAGAGAAGGATGAATTGCCTCCTCAAGATGACTGGAAAAGAAGCTGTGAACATTCCAGTTTAACTTGTTTGTTTACACCTGCTGCTATGCATTCTATCATATCCCACTTCATTTGTGCACTTCTTCTTGAACCCCAGTCATCAAGCAATTTTTTTTTTTCATGCCATTATTTTTATTTCTACTTAAGGTGATTGCTATAACTTTATCAGATGTGAAAAAGAGTACTGAAGTGCTGTCCCGGTGAACTTCTAGTGATAATAACATTATACCTTATGTTTGAGGGATCATTATAGGTTTTGACTAGTTCATCAACTCCTTACAGATTCCTCCATAAACATTGTGGGAAACACAAACTCCACTATTAATATTCAGTTGTAGCATACGTGCTGGCAAGGAATTTAATAAGCTATAACATTGCCATGCAAGATGTATGAATAATAAACTGTCCTTTACTGTGACTCCTTAGAACTGGCCAAGAAGCTACCATGAATGTTGCATATCTATATAAGACTGCCAGCCAAAGTCTTGGTGAAGCAAATAGCCTTAATGAGTTGTGTCTAATAGCACAAAGTGCATATCACAGCTGAGTGTAGTCTATCTGGAGAAGTGACTTACACTGTAACAATTACTAAAAACTATAAGGAAGAATGTAATAATTATAATATAGCTAACATTAGTAGCGCTATAATATAGTGATTTCAAATGTCTCAACCTGTTTAATATCAATAATGACTAATATTGATTGAATAAAATTTGTAGCTACTTCTACAGCAAGAAAAGAAAACCGTTCATCGTTTTGTATTATATAAGGTTAAGTGCCTCATTGCAGTGAACTATCAGATTTTTTTTTCTTTCAGTAACTGTAACTAGCTATAACACAATCGACGCCTTCTGAATGAATGAAATATAGGGAAATAATAATAATAATAATAATAGCAACAATAAAAAGCTGCCACACAACATGTATCTCTGGTGACGTGTCTCCTGTAAGATAATGCAAAAAAGTGTCTGGACAAGTGGTATCCCACACTAATTGTCTCCCAGCTCCATGGCTCTAAAGTCATGCCATCTATTTTTTTTTACCATCATCTGGAGAGGCAAGGAGGTTCCAATCTGGAGGGAATTTAAGCTGCTGACAGGTGATGTCAATTCAGTTCATAGTTTCAACATTATTATTAACTACACAGCTAAACGTTAACAGATTAGCTTTATAAGGTTAAGTGCTTTACAAAAGATCAGTGAACTATAGGATTGTTTTTTAAGTAACTGTAACTATAACAACAGTCCGCGCCTTCTGAGGGCGCTTTGTATATGGGGTCTCGCCCCCGCCCTTGCCGATGGAATTTGCTGGGGGGAGGGGGGGGCGGGGGAGACAGAGACTAGAGAAAAGCGTACGCTAAGGTTAGAGCAGAGAGTTTATTTCATGGTGAGTAAAACTGCGTGTACGCTAGCTCTTATGAGACTAGTCACAGGACCAAAACTGGAATTTCCTGTACTTTGATAAGTGCAGGATTTCTAACTGAAATATCGCTCTACATGTTCACTACTATAAATATCATATTTCCTTCAGAATTTATGATACATATGGACATGTGATACAGCCAGCTGAGTTTCCTGCTGGAGAAAATGTGGCCTGTCCACCAGTTTTCTGTGAGTGTAGGAAATTTGATACAGCCAGCTGAGTTTCCTGCTGAAGAAAATGTGGCCTGTCCCACAGTTTTCTGTGAGTTGAGGAAATTTGATACAGCCAGCTGAGTTTCCTGCTGAAGAACATGTGGCCTGTCCCACAGTTTTCTGTGAGTAGAGGAAATTTGATACAGCCAGCTGAGTTTCCTGCTGAAGAACATGTGGCCTGTCCCACAGTTTTCTGTGAGTAGAGGAAATTTGATACAGCCAGCTGAGTTTCCTGCTGAAGAACATGTGGCCTGTCCCACAGTTTTCTGTGAGTTGAGGAAATTTGATACAGCCAGCTGAGTTTCCTGCTGAAGAACATGTGGCCTGTCCTCCAGTTTTCTGTGAGTTGAAGAAATATGATACAGCCAGCTGAGTTTCCTGCTGGAGAAAATGTGGCCTGTCCCACAGTTTTCTGTGAGTAGAGGAAACTTGATACAGCCAGCTGAGTTTCCTGCTGAAGAACATGTGGCCTGTCCCACAGTTTTCTGTGAGTTGAGGAAATTTGATACAGCCAGCTGAGTTTCCTGCTGAAGAACATGTGGCCTGTCCTCCAGTTTTCTGTGAGTTGAAGAAATATGATACAGCCAGCTGAGTTTCCTGCTGGAGAAAATGTGGCCTGTCCCACAGTTTTCTGTGAGTAGAGGAAACTTGATACAGCCAGCTGAGTTTCCTGCTGAAGAACATGTGGCCTGTCCCACAGTTTTCTGTGAGTTGAGGATATTTGATACAGCCAGCTGAGTTTCCTGCTGGAGAAAATGTGGCCTGTCCTCCAGTTTTCAGAAAACTTGACTGTTGGCCTTTTCACCACGAAAACATGAAATTTGGAATTTCCATAGCTATTTCATGGAACATGAAACATCGACTGTAGCTGAAATTTCATGATGTCAGAAATTTCAAACGTTAAATAATGAGGCTTGTGTTTTCATTTCACATCTATAGCTAAACTTTGTTCAACAGCTGTTATTTGAATTAAAAAATTCTTTCTAATTAGCTATTTATTACTTAGTCATTTGTTTCCTTGTTTCATTATTATTTGTTTATGCATTTTTTTATTTAAGTAAAGTAAATAAATTGATAGACAAGCAAGCACACAAACAACTAAATAAATAATAAGTAAATAAATAAAACATTAAATAAATTGAAATTATTAGAGCCTTCATTAACAAAACTTTGGCAAAAATAAAGGAATGAATATGATATCCTGATTTTATGATGGTCTATAAAATTATTTATATATATTCATTTATATTTATTTATGCTTTTATTTATTTGTATATTTATTTTATATATTGCTTATTTATGTTTCTATTTATTTGTTTATTTATTTTTTATTTATTTATTTATTTATTTTTTATTCTATATATAATTATTTATTATTTATTTATTTATTTATTTTTTATTCTATATATAATTATTTATTATTTATTTATTTTTTTTTTTTTATTCTATATATAATTATTTATTATTTATTTATTTATTTATTTATTTATTATTCTATATACAATTATTTATTATTTATTTATTTCTTTTTTATTTATTATTAATCTTTATGTAAATATTTACTTATATATATATTTATTTATTATTTATTTATTTATTTACTTATTTATTTAATATTATAATTTTCATTTTATTATTTGTTGTGTAAATGTTTGTTAGATTATTATGTATGTTGATTAAACCAAAGGAATAGGTGCAACTGACAAAATTAGTGTTGTATTAAAAGTGACCCATACCAACATGAAATAGGTATGGTGTCACCAAAGCAATAAGTGCAACTGACAAAATTAGTGTTGTATTGAAAGTGACCCATACCAAATATCATGAAATAGGTACGGTGTCACCAAAGGAATAGGTGCAACTGACAAAATTAGCGATCCGTAACAAAAACACGTTACTAACTACAGTTTCTCTCTCGGAGCGACAGAAGATTGAATTGGCGGCGAATATGAGGATGGGAATTTGCGGAGAGCTTAACCACTGAAATAGTTGGTAAGTTACAGTTAGCGTGTATTTTCTTCTCGTAATGATAACTTTTGGAAGTGACTAAACTCTAGAGTGCTCCTAGACCCCTTTCTCTATAAGCAGCACGGGTGACTTAATGAGAATTTTAATGAAGATGGTATTACTCTACATAACAATCAAAAGTTAATTGGTTGTGGTAAGAATCGAGTAAGTCTTGTGTAGTAAACCCTTTACCAACTACAATAAGTCTTAAATGCACTAAGCCATGCGAGGAAGCCAATGCTGCATGAAATAAGACTTAATTAAGTTGTAGCAATAGCTCAGTGCTATTAAAAGTAAGCCAGGTTTTTATTTTTATTATGATTTTTTTCATATGAAGGTGAACTGTGGTGTGCACCTTTTGGAAGTACCCCCACCTACCACCATCACCACCCATGGTGCATGTTTGTGTTGAAAGCCAATATAATGTTGAAGTGCTAAATACGATCACATAACCAATACAATGTATATGTTTAATAAGTAGCTAACATTTACTTTTTCAGTTCGAGATTTGATATGTATTCTAATTATCTGTAGTTGTATTATCACCCTATGTTGCATATGGGGTAGTTGGTTTATATATCAATTAGCTGGTCAATTAATTCAGAACATGCACAGGTGCCCTAATATCTTAGTCTGCACCTAATTATAAACGTTTGGTACACTTTATGTTACTCCTGGTCCATGATCAGTGTTTACTTGTTTGTTAAAATCTACGTTGCTATAGGATATTGAACTGTACTGCCAGTTGTCTATTTCTCTGTTCAGTATTACTATCAGTTGTCCTATAGGACTAAGGTCGGACCAATAGAAGAGTCCTACGGGATGTATGCCAAAATTAAATTAACCATTTTATTGTCCATAGCGCTATATGACACTTTTGGTTGGCCATTCTCTGTTACTCTCAGCATGCATGCATGAGAGGGTTATAGTAGTCGTCTTGTTAATAAATTGATTATCTAAGGAACATTCCCATTTTTTGTTTATACATTTCTCTGACATAGTACTTCCTGTATTAAAAAAATCAAAATGAGAGCACTAGTATTTTTAAAACTTTGTTTTAATATGGCTGCTGAAATGCTTACCAATCAATTATCTGTCAACCCCATTGTGGGGCTTTGAATCTCAGAATGAGTGCTGTTCAGCGTACACTGTAAAAATTATAGCGTGAAAACCCACCAAATTCACACCAAACTGGTGGTGTAAATGTCCACCACCTATGCATAGTGTGTCCTTCACACTTTCTTCCTAGTGTGAATGCACATTTAGTGTGAAATTCACACTCAATGGAATAGCATGGACCCTTTACCGAACATTAATTATATTCATGTGCGGGCAAAAACCAATGCTATTATCATTGTAATCTATACCTTATAAATGTTTTGTACACTTGTATGCTAGATAAGAGAGTTGACTAAGATTTTAGTCGTCTGATTAATGAGATCTGGATATCTTTTTGGAAAAAAATGTTGATATGTATTACTAGAATCAATGTAACTTAACATAATTCAGCATTAATGTAAGTATGAGTTCATACTGATTATGGTGAGAATTTACACTAAATTTGGTGTGTACTTCACACCCAAACGATGAGGTGTGCGCATCACACCATATTTTGGTGTGACTATTGTTACAAGTGATTCACGCTTAATTTAGTGTGAACTACACACCTTTTGGGTTACAGTGTATGATGGGATAGACAATGGATACACATGCATCCATAGGAGGGACAGGTGGACATCTTGTGGAATGCCCCATGAGATCGTGGGATGGGATGGACAGAGGGACACACTCGAAAGGTGGACATCCCATGGATTGTCCCACGATCCCATGGGACTGTGGGATGGGATGGACATTTTACAGCATTTCTGGACCCCTATGCAACAACTAGAAGGTGAATAAGCTGTGCACTCTGTTTGAACCTTGTACCAGTTCTGAACCATCAGAAATTGAGCATATGGTTATTGTATTTAACTGTAAGTCTGAGGTTTTAGTTTTACTCTGTACATGTGCATAATATAGTTTGTCACTACTTGCTTTAGAAATTCACCTCTTGCTGAATAGAATTCATACATTTTCATATTACCAAACTGGTCGCCATAAATCTGACCGTGAAAGGGCCTCATTTGTGAAACTACACATGTGACTAAAACACCACAACATGTTAGCTCGGCTATGTAACCGCCAGGAGGCGTTTCTCAGCCTAAAGTATTAAATTTCGTTAAAATTTTGCCCCCTCCCCCCAACACCTCCTCAATTGTCCTTGCATATGGTTGTCTTAGTTAATCAGATGTCAGGAGGTTTGTTGTTGTTTACTTTGTTTATGTTTTGGTTGTAATTTAACAGTCATATAAATTATGTTAAATGTAGAGGTCGCATTTATATTTCAATGCTATTCTCTGTACGCCAAATCTGTGGCCTCATTTACCACATTCTAAACTCTTTCCAGAGGTCTGGGTATGAAAAGGAGAATCCCGGCATGCCCTTTGACCTCTAGCTCCTTCTATTCAAATTTTTAAAAGTAGCCACGCAAAGAGAAACCTCCATCATAGCTCACTATCCTTTCAATTCAATCCATACCATGGTTAAAATGAGTGCCCCAACTCGAACTGCTATATGTAATCATTGTTGTGAGTGATATAATAGAATGATCAAGTCTAGCTCCTGTCAATGTCGTGTGTATGTGTATTGAAGTATTTATTAATTGAAGATGAGCCGTCAGTATCTACAGTACTCTTGACTGCACGCCTTCCCCCCCATAATTTTGGGGCAGTATCTCATGAAATGAATTCTCACATGAACAATTTTTAACCACAAAAAATCATGCCTTTGGAGCCCCCCCCCCCCCCACATACTGAAACATCTTCTTATACCACTGTTATGGTATTATAATGTAGATCTGTATAGCTGATCCATTTTAATATAATGTTGTGTTGTTTTATTGTTGTTCGTTTTCTTCTTCAAGTAGTGAGCTAAGTCACGTATTAAAACAAAATTTATGCAATCATTAACCCTCAGCGCGCATGTGCGAGAGGGTTATAGTAGTCATCTTGTTTGTCTGTCTGTCTGTCACGCTCAGATTTTGGAGATTACTGACAATTAACAGTTGATGTAGGTATGAACTTACTCAGGACAAGATTTAGGACCGTTTATTGTGCTACTTTTTTTTTATTTCGGGCTAGTTGTTCAGAAAACGTGAAGCTTTCAGCACTGTGCAGGTACCAGCTTTTGTGGGTAACGCCCCCTAGCGTCACGCCATAATCACGTGAGCAAATAATTTCTTGCAGCCAGCATTACTTTATGCTCAAGGAAGTTAACGGAATTGAAAGAAGTGAAGTTTCACATTGAAAATGTATACCGATGAGTGTTTCTGGCTAGTTTAGCTTCTTCTCTTATGAAGACAGTGTTAGCCATGTACCATTTTCGTTGCTCGAATTATATTGATGCCTCATTAAAATAACTAAAAGGTTGCTTGTTCTTTTGGAAGGAGATTATAGTGTAATAGCTAGGTAGTGTTTAGTAGCGCTGAGGGTTCGCACCTTTGGTGCTTCAATCACTTATTAGCCATAGGAATGATACAATAATGTTACATATTCATACTGTCACATGACGTCACATGACTTGTGGAATTGCTATGTAGTAGTGCCTAGTGAGGTGGATGTCGGGCAGGCATTATTGAAGTAGAGATTATACTACATTTTCTACACTGGGTCCGCTCAAGTGGGCAAGGTTGTCATGAAGCATGCCGCCGAGAACCTCACACCTGTCACCTTGGAACTGGGAGGGAAGAGGTATGTATTGGAAAGTGTAAAATACAGCCAGGTAAAAGAGGATGTCGATTAGGTTCATGTAATAGATTGTGATTTAATTTTGCTCAAGTATCTGAAGAATGCAAAGAGCAAATCTCCACACAGTTTATTTCTATAGATGTCACATGATCGTGAATGAATTTTATTGTGTTGCATCCAGTAAATAACTCAGTGCGTATATTTAATGGTTGTTCAAGCTCCTAGATTTCATATGTAGCTGGAAGATCTTTCAACTGATGCTGTTCCAAGGAAGGATGAGGAGTGTGTTCAAAAGTTTAAATGTTTCTGAAAAAATCCCCATATACCTCTGAAGTTTAACAGTGGACAAAGCAGCTCATATTAGCATTAATCCCCTCCAAACTCCGCACCTTCCCCTCTCTGTGGCTTGTTTAGCCACACGCTATCCTAAATAGGAATAAAAAAGTTCCCCCCCCCCCAGAAAAAAATCCTGTATGAAGCCCTGATGAAGAACCTCAATTAAATGCTCGAAGTATCCAACATGCTCTTGACAGCAAATCAATATTAGATGGGGAATAATATTGTACTGGACTGTTGTGATCGCCCTTGACTTGTAACTCAATTAGTCAGCAGGTAAATAGAAATAGCGAAGGTTGATTTAACCAGATGATTGAATATTTGATCCTTTAGGTTTCCTTTGCAGTGAGAAAAAACTAGCAAGTTCTACCATTTCTGTAATTAAGCTTTAATATGATTATGATTTAACCTTGTGATCCAATGCATTGAGTCTGAGTAGCACATTTCACCCTTTGGTGATGTCAGAGCTATAGTTTAGCTTTGTTGGTCGATTAGAACTATTCCCGCTCGTATCGTGTTCACACATACACACTCACAAACGCACACTCACAAACGCACACACAAAATAATACATATAGTATATTCATTATTATAACTAGCACTGACAATTATGCTTGTGGTTGGTCAGTAGACAAGTTTTGCCTGCCCAGTGAGAGCAAAAATTATGCTTTGATGTTGTTATTTTGTTGCTGTTGTTGTTGATTGGGACTTGCTCTACACCAACTTTATATTTAAATTTTTTCTATTAAGTTCAGCATGCTGCTATAAATTCACTCGGCTAGTATCAATCCTTCTATAGTTCCCGTGTCAATGCAATAAAACAAACAAGCAAACAACAACAACAACCCTGTTCACACCATTTATAAGCACCATCCATTATGCAATCAATAACAATATTATGTAATTAGGTGCAGTAACTCGTGAATATTTATAAGCCTCGATTATCCTTAACTTCCGTTTATCTGAAAGTAATTTTTTCGGATAATGGATAAGTGGAAATGTCAGATGGACACTGTATGAAACACACGTACCAGAAAACATAGACGTAATAGTCATTCACCCATGTGTAGACATAAAGAACAAGAACAATATTTCCTATTTACAGTAAGTGTGGATTTCAGTATCTCACATTCTCACAGACTTCCTTTATAATCTGCTTTGTGCTTGGGGGATGGAATTAGTGGGATTGATTTATCATGTTGTTGTAGTCACATGAGTGGTACACTCAGAGTGTGTGTGTGAGGGAGGGGAGAGAGAGAGCGTGTCCCACATCTCCTTCAATACTATCACAAATCATGCATTCATCTTGTATTATTGTATCACTATCACAAGAATTTAACCTCGTGACTTACTCACTTGATTATTAAACAACTTCCGTCCTCCCCCTTTCCCTCCCCAACCACTCCCCCAATAGCTCGCCCGAACAGCTAGTACAATATTTTAAAGAGTATGAATGAACAACATTCAGTATGGAGTTACAACTATATCTCACTGAACTTTCATTATTAGCCCTCACCACGTGTGTGCAAAAGGATTATAGTAATTGTTCTGTCTGTTTGTCTGTCATGCTCAATTACTGACACTTAACTGTTAATTTAGGTATGAGCAAACTCAGAACAATCATTTAAGACCTTTTATGGTGCCACTTTTTGAAATTTTGGGCTGAGAAAAACGAAGCTGTCAACTCTGCATTCAGTACTAGTTTTTCCCCTATCATCACGTCAAATTTCTTGCTGTCCATCGTGGTTTGGCTTTGTACTTTAAAGTTAACGAGTGCTGGAATTGGAGTTCACATTGAAAATGGATACTGGTAAATGTCTCTGGCCTGTTAGCTTCTTCGCTTATGAAGACAGCTTTTACGTATACCATTTTCGTTGTTCAAGCTATAGTGATACCTAATTAGAATAGCCAATAAATCATTCTTTTGGTCCTAAGATGATTTTGTAAATAGCTTGCTAGTGTGTAGTGGCGCTGAGGGTTCACACTTATGGTGCTTCATTATGCCAGTGAACTAAAAACACTATTGCACAATCTAATTGTAAGCCATATATCATCTCACATATATACTTTGTTTGATCTGGTTTATAAATGCATTTACAGGTAGTTTTAACTTCACAAACTTGCTTGATTGTAGAGTTGGTCATCATCATGGAAGCTTATTAGTAATGAGCTAACTGTAATAGATTAAAGAAATAATAATGAAAATATTCAGCATGGAGTAGCTATCTCACAGAATTTCATTAAGGTATGTGTGACTGTGAACTGACAATTATGTGGTGGGTATTTTCTCTAATTAAAGCACTCCATCTTCATCATTCACATTTTAACTTAGCTTTTTGCTTACGAAAATGTATAATATTTCAAGGGGGGGGGGCGAACACCCCCTGGCCCCCCCTAAATGAACCCCTCAATACCCAATTGCTAAATATAATGACCCAATTTGTTCTGAAAGTGGGTATAGTAACTACTGAGTATGAGAATTTCTGAACCACATGAACGGTCAATATTCTCCCATACTAAACGTTCAATATTCTCCCATACTAAAAACGTTGCATAATGAATGCTCCAATGTGCCCATGTGTAGTTCTTGAAGCACAACCAATTGAAACCAGTATTACTTCGATGCACATGTCTTCCTCCCACTTTTACGTCAACTTCCCCCTCCCACTCCAGAAAGAGAAAATTGAGTCAATTTGATATTTTTTTTTTTTTGATCCATTTGTAATTTACAGCATGTTTCAACACTGCATCATGGAGAAGGGCGACTGTAATTGGAGAGGGTGGGGGGGAGGGGGGGAAGGACTCGGTTTGTTGAGAGGGAAAATTTCAGTTTCCCCCCTCCATCCTTCTGTATCACACTCTGCTATATGAGAGTATTTATACTGATCAGTGCTTAATCAATCACATGCATGATTTTACAACTCACTTTAGTCTAATTACTATAATTATTACTCTATATGAAACCCAGACAACTATAAACACATGATTATCAGTCTTTTTGTTTACTTGTTTGTTTTTGTTTTGTTATTTTAGATTTAGTGGACGTCAAGCGAAGTTTCTCTAGGAGAAGATGGCATGATAAGGTCATTCATTATGAAATCTACAGAAAATTTCCTGCTCAGCTGTGCAAATTGACGCCTACAAATGTCTTCTTTCTGGTCCGAGAACACTGCACTTCTAACTTTGACGACGGATAGCAGAATGTCTGATCATATTGCTGGAAAAAATATTTTTAGTTGTTTTGTGTGAATATTAATTTATACATTCATCATGTTCATAATTTGTATCCTGAAAGAGAATATTGCACCTTCGTTTCATTGTACACTCACCTACTCCTTTTAATTTCTGAATTATATCATGGCGTATTCATCATTAGTGAACCAAAAATCAAACATAACACTGTGTACACGCACTAGTGATACCACTGTGTACACGCACTAGTGTACTACTTAAATTCTATCATTTCATCAATTTTCATATACACATTATAAATAAATGAAACAATTGATAATTTTATTTAACAAGAAAGTCTGGTATCTTTAGCTACAAGTTAACAGTGCTGTACTGCTGAATCTTGTGAATATCAGAATATTTCTTGGGACACAGTAGGTAGAATCGACTGATTTTAATCCTGTCTCTTTAGAAGAACGCCCCACCAGTTTGTGTTTTCCATCTGCTGTACATTATCTGCCGTAAGAAACATAAATATAATTGAAAACAGACGAGATGAGTTGTACAATGCCAGAAAAACTTGCGGTCGTGCCAACTCAACTTGGACATACTATAGTATTACCAATGTGCACACACATACTAATAATATCACTGTATGCACGCACTAGTATATCACTGTGTGCACGCACTAATAATATCACTGTGTGCACGCACTAGTAATGCCACTGGTACACACATGCACTAGAATTACCACTGTGTGCACACACATACTGGTATTACCGTGTGCACACAGTGTTTGTTCGTACTAGTGTTTGTAGTGTTTGTTCGTACTAGTGTTTGTTCGTTCCAGTGTTTGTTCATACTAGTGTTTGTTCATACTAGTGTTTGTTCGTACTAGTGTTTGTAGTGTTTGTTCGTACTAGTGTTTGTTTGTTCTAGTGTTTGTTCATACTAGTGTTTGTTCATACTAGTGTTTGTTCGTACTAGTGTTTGTTCGTACTAGTGTTTGTTCGTACTAGTGTTTGTTCGTACTAGTGTTTGTTCGTACTAGTGTTTGTTCGTACTAGTGTTTGTTCGTTCTAGTGTTTGTTCATACTAGTGTTTGTTCATACTAGTGTTTGTTCGTTCTAGTGTTTGTTCATACTAGTGTTTGTTCATACTAGTGTTTGTTCGTACTAGTGTTTGTTCGTTCTAGTGTTTGTTTCTAGTGCTTGTTTGTTCTAGTGTTTGTTTGTTCTAGTGTTTGTTTGTTCTAGTGTTTGTTCGTACTAGTGTTTGTTCGTACTAGTGTTAGTTCGTAATAGCTTTCTGCATTATTACTCCTTTTTCTCCGTTTCTTCTCTTTCGTGTTTTTCTAGGCAATGAATGCCCGGGATCAGCCTGTTATTGGGGTTCTTGCTGCTATACATTGATATTCTAGCTTGAATCTTGATACTGTTGGCATAGTAGCTACAGGTAAGTTGCAATTGTATGTATCATAACGTAATTATGATTAGTTAATAAGAACTTTAATAAAAAATTAGTTGGCTCTACTTTTTCGTTTTTTTTTGGGTGGGGGTGAGGATGGTGGAGAGAGAGAAGGAGATGTGGATGGTAAAAGTGTGGAGTCATGGTTGTGAGGTGTCTGAGTATGAGGTGGAGGACAGACAATGTCTTAACATGCATCTGGGACAAAGTCCCGGATTTTATCATGCAGGTACTTCTGCCTCTCCTGTGGCAGTCCTGGTGGCTCAATCACTTCGGGTAGCTGTTCGGGACAGGGCTTCCAGTCTTGGTGGTTCTTCATGAGGAGAGTGAGCGTCTTCTCCTCAGCATCACATCGCATCTTCACAACCACTTTGCCTGGTGTACCTGAGGAGAAAATCGGGTGGTGGAATGACGTAATGCCATCAAAGGCTCCCCTCTTGAAGTAAGGCTGGAAGTGTTCTTGTATTGAGGGGTCTGAAGCCTGGACGTCAGAGTCTGAGGGATCCAGGGGGTCATATAAGTTGAATTCATCCTCAAAAAGAGGAGGAATAGACTCGGACTCAGAGACATCACTAGAACCTTTAAAAATGTATTATTATTTTATTTTATTTTTTTAATTAGTAAAAATGTAAGCCCTAGGCTGTTGCATGAATATACGTTCTTCTGAGTAGCCAATAAAGTAGCCATCAAATTCTTCATCACCTAAAAAAGTAAAAGAGTTATGATTTATGAGTAATTTTGTTGATTGGGTACTGACAGTCTGGGGGTTGGTCTTCACTTCCTGGAGCCATGAATTCGCTAATGAGCTCCTCTAAGGCTTCACCATCAGCTCCACCCATCATGTCCAGGCCATCGCGGTGGCAGAGATTCAAAGCTCTGGCTAGGTTCTTCACTCATGGTCTGTCTCTAGCTCTATCTAAACTGCACGTTCCTCTGAGCTGTATTTTCCCGCCTTCACGGCGCGGCATTTTGGCGCGAGTTTCACTTGCACTAAAACTAGAGCTCAGCAACGATCCGGATACTCATTCTGCAGCAAGTTGATACGGTGACTTCTCGGGCTTATCAGTTCCAGAGCGCGCCTGTCCTTCAAACTTGATCAGTATCTATAAAAATAGGTTATCATTCCATATATGCATTAAAAATATTTTGGTAAAAAATTGACAGAAACCATAAAATTGTTAATTGTCCAATTTGGTGCTTGCCACGTTGTGCCCGATTTTCCAGTAGACAGTCACATATGAAGGGGTACAAATTTAACTTATGATGTAGTCACTGCTATTTTATTTATTTATTATTTAATATAGTTGACTTCTATAAGAAAAAAAATTTAATTGCATATAGCAAGTATGAGGTAGTTAGTGGAGCAGTGGGTGTGACCTGCATAATAAATTTTGAAGCAGTGGCTGCATCACCCAGGCAGATGCTGTTGAGAAACAAGGTATTTAGTTAGTTTCGACTTGAAGTAAACGAACACTTATTCCATAAATTGAGGAGGCTGTTACCATGTTATGTTTGATTTTTGGTTCACTAATTTTTTTTACACCTTCAAAAGAGACTGAGCTGATCTTTGCATTGGTTGCAGTGTGTACGTGTGTTGCAAAGTTCACCAATTTAATATTGACTGATCATTCCGTATGACAGTCCCTTATTACTCCACAAGTCTGTGTAAGACTACCCTTTACCAATTATTAGTATTGGCTGATTATTCCGTATAGCTATGACAGTCTTTTATTAACCCTCGAGTCTGTGTAAGGTTACCCTTTACCAATTATTAATTACAGTTGAACCTCTAGAAAGGTGCTTGGGGGCGTCAATTTTGGCCCTTGCACGGTGTTTGGTTGCTTTTTGAGTCCATTTTCAATGATAAAAATCAGTTCCATTCCAACCATGTTGACTATTGTGGAGAGCCGACTTGCTTTTCGGAGTCCCTTTGTAGAGAGATTCTACTTTATTAGTATTGGCTGATTATTCCGTATATGACAGTTCTTTATTACCCCTCGAGTCTGTGTATGACTACCCTTTACCAATTATTAATATTGACTGATCATTCCGTATATGACAGTACTTTATTACTCCACGAGTCTGTCTATGACTACCCTTTACCAATTATTAGTATTGGCTAATTATTCTGTATGTGACAGTTCTTTATTACCCCTCGAGTCTGTGTATGACTATCCTTTACCAATTATTAATATTGACTGATCATTCCGTATATGACAGTCCTTTATTACTCCACAAGTCTCTGTAAGACTACCCTTTACCAATTATTAGTATTGGCTAATTATTCTGTATGTGACAGTTCTTTATTACCCCTCGAGTCTGTGTATGACTATCCTTTAATTATTAATATTGACTGATCATTCCGTATATGACAGTCCTTTATTACTCCACAAGTCTCTGTAAGACTACCCTTTACCAATTATTAGTATTGGCTGATTATTCCGTATAGCTATGACAGTCCTTTATTACTCCACGAGTCTGTGTATGACTACCCTTTACCAATTAGTAGTATTGGCTAATTATTCCGTATATGAGTCCTTTATTACCCCACAAGTCTGTCTATGACTACCCTTTACCAATTATTAGTATTGGCTAATTATTCTGTATGTGACAGTTCTTTATTACCCCTCGAGTCTGTGTATGACTACCTTTTACCAATTATTAATATTGACTGATCATTTCGTATATGACAGTCCTTTATTACTCCACAAGTCTGTGTATGACTACCCTTTACCAATTATTACTATTGGCTGATTATTCCGTATATAACATAAGAGTCTGTGTAAGACTACCCTTTACCAATTATAAGTATTGGCGGGGTACTTCTTATATGACAGTCCTTTATTACCCCTCGAGTCTGTGTAAGGCTACCCTTTACCAATTATTAATTACAGTTGAACCTCTAGAAAGGTGCTTGGGGGCATCAATTTTGGCCCTTGCACGGTGTTTGGTTGCTTTTAGAGTCCATTTTCAATGATAAAAATCAGTTCCATTCCAACCATGTTGACTATTGTGGAGAGTCGACTTGCTTTTCGGAGTCCCTTTGTAGAGAGATTCTACTTTATTAATATTGGCTGATTATTCCATATATGACAGTCCTTTATTACTCCACAAGTCTGTGTAAGACTACCCTTTACCAATTATTAGTATTGGCTAATTATTCCGTATATGACTGTTCTTTATTACCCCTCGAGTCTGTCTATGACTACCCTTTACCAATTATCAGTATAGGCTGATTATTCTCTTTATTACCCCACAAGTCTGTGTATGACTACCCTTTACCAATTATTAGTAGTGGCTGATTATTCCGTATATGACAGTCTTTTATTACCCGAGTCTGTGTATGACTACCCTTTACCAATTATTAGTATTGGCTGATTATTCCGTATATGACAGTCTTTTATTACCCGAGTCTGTGTATGACTACCCTTTACCAATTATTAGTATTGGCTAATTATTCTGTATATGACAGTCTTTTATTACCCGAGTCTGTGTATGACTACCCTTTACCAATTATTAGTATTGGCTGATTATTCCGTATATGACAGTCTTTTATTACCCGAGTCTGTGTATGACTACCCTTTACCAATTATTAGTATTGGCTAATTATTCTGTATATGACAGTCCTTTATTCCCACGAGTCTGTGTATGACTACCCTTTACCAATTATTACTATTGGCTAATTATTCCGTATATTATGACAGTCCTTTATAACCCCACAAGTCTGTGCATGACTACCCTTTACCAATCATAAGTAGTGGCTAATTATTCCGTATATGACAGTCCTTTATTACTCCACGAGTCTGTGTATGACTACCCTTTACCAATTATCAGTATAGGCTGATTATTCTCTTTATTACCCGAGTCGGTGATGACTAAACTTTACCAATTATTAGTATTGGCGAGTTTCAGAATGACAGTTTTTTATTACTCCACGAGTCTGTGTATGACTACCCTTTACCAATTATTAGTATTGGCTAATTATTCCGTATATGACAGTCCTTTATTATCCCACAAGTCTGTGCATGACTACCCTTTACCAATTATTAGTAGTGGCTGATTATTCCGTATATGACAGTCTTTTATTACCCGAGTCTGTGTATGACTACCCTTTACCAATTATTAGTATTGGCTAATTATTCTGTATATGACAGTCCTTTATTCCCACGAGTCTGTGTATGACTACCCTTTTTTGTACCAATTATTTACTATGGGCTAATTATTCGTTTATATTATGACAGTCCTTTATAAACCCCACCAAGTCTGTGCCAGGACTACCCTTACCAATTCATAAGTAGTGTGTTAAATTCCGTGTATAGACCAGTCTGGTCATTAACTCCCGAGTCTGGTAAGCATTTATCTTTTTACCATTATTAGTAGTCGTGTTCCGTATATATGGACAGTCCCTTTATCTCCCCGAGTTTGTGTATGACTACAATTTACCAATTATTAGTAGTGGCTGATTATTCCGTATATGACAGTCTTTTATTACCCGAGTCTGTGTATGACTACCCTTTACCAATTATTAGTATTGGCTGATTATTCCGTATATGACAGTCTTTTATTCCCACGAGTCTGTGTATGACTACCCTTTATCCACGAGTCTGTGTATGACTACCCTTTACCAATTATTAATATTGGCTGATCATTCCGTATATGACAGTCCTTTATTACCCCACGAGTCTGTGTATGACTACCCTTTACCAATTATTACTATTGGCTAATTATTCCGTATATTATGACAGTCCTTTATAACCCCACAAGTCTGTGCATGACTACCCTTTACCAATCATAAGTAGTGGCTAATTATTCCGTATATGACAGTCCTTTATTACTCCACGAGACTGTGTAAGACTATCCTTTACCAATTATTAGTAGTCGCTGATTCCGTATATGACAGTCCTTTATCTCCACGAGTTTGTGTATGACTACACTTTACCAATTATTAGTAGTGGCTGATTATTCAGTATATGACAGTTTTTTGTTATTCTATATGTGGGTCTATTCATTAAGAATTTTGTATCACTTGAAAACATTTTGTGTATTTTGGATTTTAGTCGGAGACCCGTAAAACTTACAAAATGCTGATTGACGAAGAAGAAGAATTTACAGGATTTTGTTTTGGAGAGATGTAAGTTTTGTTATTAGTTTTTCATTCAAATAGTGTATGGTTAAAATATCCAGGTATGATTGGCGGAGCGAGGAAAGTAGGACTGTCACCAATAGATTGGTAGCGGAAGTGAAGGGCCTCAACTCTGACTTCCAATCTTTTGAAATAAGAGGTCAGTATTATTACTATAATATATAAAAGTGATATAAAATATATTCAATTTTGTGTACAAAAGCAGCGTACACATATTTAAAAAATCTTGGCCAGCAAAGGTCGCTCTCTGATCGAGGAAAGGCAGATATGAAGAGAAAATGTAGGAGGAGAACTGAAAGAATAAGAAGGGTAAATACAACTAAGAAAATAAGTAGCATACAATGATGTCATCCAAAATTAGCTAATTTAGTTCATTTTTAAGCATGGTAATTTTAATTTGGTTTTATGGTTTGTTTTGTTATAGAAACTGCAGGAGAGAAAGAGTGTGTTCATAAAAAGAAAATACAATGATGCGGACCGAAAGAAATGGCTGTTGGTGCTGGAGGCCAATATGATGTCGAGTGAGGAGAGCGGGGACGAGGATGAGCTGTACGTGAAACCTTTAACTTGGAGAGCAGATCGCGTCAACAAGTTTTTGATGGACGTAGATGACGAGTTCCACTCCAGCAAGTCTGCCCAAGCAAAAAGGCAGACGAAACAGAGGATACTTGCTGATAAGTCTTCCCAGAGACCGATTCCGCCAGATCTTCCTGCTTGGGTAATTTCTGAGCAATAAGACTGAACATTAGCAGATTATTATGATGACAAATTTAAAAAAAAATTCTTGATGATATCTTTTATTGCAGTTTAGCTAATTATGAATCCACATGAAATGCCACGTGATCCTAGAGTGTCCTGTACCTGACATTGCACATGAAATGCCATTTGATTCTGAAGTGTCCTGTACCTGATATTGGCATGAAATGCCACCTGATCCCGAAGTGTCCTGTACCTGATATTGGCATGAAATGCCACCTGATCCCGAAGTGTCCTGTACCTGATATTGGCATGAAATGCCATCTGATCCCGAAGTGTCCTGTACCTGATATTGCGCATGAAATGCCATCTGATCCTGAAGTGTCCTGTACCTGATATTAAGGTGAAATGTCATGTGATCATTAACTGTCATGTACCTGGGATTCTACATGAAATGCCACATGACCATAAACTGTCAGGTACCTGGGATTCTACATGAAATGCCACATGACCATAAACTGTCAGGTACCTGGGATTCTACATGAAATGCCACGTGATCCTTAAGTGTCAAATACCTGGTATTTAGTACTATCATCTACCTGAAATTCTATCTGCAATATCATATTTCTTTTATCCATGAAATGAATAGTCTATATGGCATTATCACCACATTTCAACCACAAATACTGCAGCAGGAAATTCAACTTTTTGTCTAGTGAGTGACTGACTGTATGGAAATGTTTTTATATGTTGGGTTGGGTACTTAGTTGTATCATTATAATAAGATTTAGTCGGTCACCAAATACTTTAACCTGAGCTTTCTTTTGGTGTTGGTAATGTAGCTAAGATTAGTATGTTTAATTTGCTAGTTGCACGTGTATGGTCTCGTTTATAGTAGAACTAAGGATGCTAAATAACATAATCTATTTTACATTTTCTAACAGAGCTTTTTTTTTTTTTTAATGATCACGTACTGAATAGTGGGGGTAGTATTTTAGTTTTGCTTCTGTTCCGGGTTGTAAAGCCTGAATATGCCGCTACTTAGAAACTATGCTAAATAGATCAGTTCAGAATCGATATACTAATCATTTAACATCCTTAAGTAGGAAGAAGCAAGCAGAGTAGTATGAGAAATGAGTATGATATAACAACTAACTGAACAAAATACTGTGGATACAGAATATATGAGAGATGCAAGGGCCTCCAATGAATGGCCTTACAACAAGTGTGTTGACATAGGAGTCATATGTCACCATGCCGCCTTAAAACTGCCCACTTACCATTGAGACCCGAGTGGACAGGACTGTCTAGGTCAGGCTGTATTCAACATTTACATATATGTGTGTTTGTGTGGGTAAATGTTATATGAACTAAGTAATTTAGGTAGGGAGTGGTGTTGCTTGAAATGTTATGAAAGAGATGGTGGGTAGAGTGTACAGGTGATTAGTGGCTATAATTGGTACAAATTAGCTAACTGTAATAGAAGCTTTGATATAATCAAGTTCACAACAAATTTGATGATGTGCTTTATACTGTGAAGCCTGTTAAACAACAGTAATAAGAACAACTATTCTTTTATTATTATTATTATTTTTTTTGCCAAAGAACAAGATGTTCTTATTCTACCTTGATTCTGCTACAAGTAAAGAAAGAAAAAAGAAGAAAAACCTCTTGCAAGTTGCTGTAAGTATGGGAGCCTGTATTATAGACTTCTAAAATAACTTGAAATGTTTACTTTATTACTTTTATAATGCTGGTAAATGTTTATTAAAAATTATTTAACTATATAGTTGACTGACATCAGGTGAAACTGTAAAGACTGCAGTAGTTTGAACAGGTGTTCATGCATTGATTATATATAGGGGTACAAATTTAACTTATGTAGTCTCATTTCTTGTATTTTTCACAAGTTGTAACCACTCACCTTCTTTTTGAGGCCTGAGATTGAATACCAAAGCCTCTGTAATGTAATTTTTCACATGTCTTTATTAGTGAAACAGATGTTTTATAGCTGGCTTGTTGGTGTACTTATATATTATGGTGTAAATTGAAACAAGTTTTTTTTTTATGTTTATCTTTGATACAAATTGGCATCATCATCATTTTAAGTTATCTTTCTATCATACTCACTTGCCACTGTACATTAGCAGTTAGAAACCACAATCTCATTATGACTGAGAATAAAGCCACACAAACTACACAAACTACATTTCTTATTTCTCATAATATATTGGAAAATGTGACCAGGGAGGAAGGTCATTATTCATTATTTACTATAGTTGACTTCTATAAGAAAAAAATTGAATTGCATATAGCAAGTATGAGGTAGTAGTGGAGCAGTGGGTGTGACCTGCATAATAAATTTTGAAGCAGTGGCTGCATCACCCAGGTAGATGTTGTTGAGAAACAAGGTATTTAGTTGGTTTGGACTTAAAGTAAACAAACACTTATTCTATAAATTGAGGAGGCTGTTAGCTACCATGTTATGTTTGATTTTTGGTTCACTAATTTTTTTTTACACCTTCAAAAGAGACTGAGCTGATATCTATCTTTGCATTGGTTGCAGTGTGTACATGTGTTGCAAAGTTCACAGTCTGAGCTTTATGTATGTGGTTGTGTGTGGTTAGACCTGGTGGTTGTACCTGGAAAACCTGAGCAGCTGTAATTGAGTTCAGTCAAGTTGCTGTAACTACATTTTCTCCACATACACACATTTCATTGAAGTGAGATGTGACAGGTGTACTCAGGTATGTGTATGGGATAAAATTTATTTGAGGCTATTTTGTATGCACAAATATGATCTGCAACCAGCATGACCCATAAAAGTTTTAATTTCAGTCTGCTATCAAAATGTATTTAATTACAATTATGATCTAAGGACATATAATAGAACTCTGTGTGTGTGTGTGTGTGTGTGTGTGTTAGGATGATGAGGATATTGCAGTATGCATGGGTTGTGTTGATCAGCCAATAATGATGGTTACTTCAAGTGTTAGTAAAGTTCCTTTTGTTGAAATTTGTGCTAGATAACCAAAGCAAAATTGAATTTTAATAATTCAGATTTGTTAATATGCCAGGTGAATATTTTTTAAGCCTTTGCTACAGGTCTATAAACTATTCCAGTTAACCTCCAATTTGCATCAGATTGAATGCAATTGGAGCCAAGAAAAAAATTACAAGAGAAAAAAATTGATAGTAACTATATTTAGTTATAATGCATAATCATTATATTGCTAGCCATGGTTGTATTACCTGTGTTTATCAAAACAAAAAATTGTTACTAGGGATTGTATCAACTAATTTTTCAGTTTTCCAAGTTTCATTGCTCATTGTTATGATCAGGATCATTATGTTACTGTATTATTATTGCATAGTTGTCTTGTCTCCAGTTGTATGCAATGGTTTGTATTGATATACGGTTGGTGAATAAAGATGCAAATGACACGTATGTCAGAATTACTGGACTACCGTATGCTATGGGGAAGATGGACCAGATTTTGGGGATTAAAGTTTATCATTATTTTTTTTGAGGAGGTGGCATAGGGTATGTGTTTGCACACACTCATGCTAGTGACTACTTGTAATCTCTATAAGTAAGAAGTAAGCCTTAATTTTTAAAAGTATGTTGTCCTTTGTTTGGTTAGTTATGTTTGAGATGATTGGAATATTTATGATGATGACCAGTACAGATGGATGGAAGTGATAAAAGCGTAAACCACTGCCTTCAATCTCTCTAGCAGAAAGGCTTGGAAAGTCCAACACAAATTTTTTCGAGTCCTTCACCTGTACCATATCAATAATGACTTTTAATTCAACTAACAACCTATAAATCCTTTATCATTTTAAGGTCATAGAACATAGTGTGTCTCCTGTCTATTCCCTCCCCTCTCTCTCTTCTCTCCCACACACACAGCATCATCTGGAAGGTCACACTGATGTCATGTAAATCAGTTATGCAACATCCACTGGTGTTAAATTACTTATTTCTTGTCTGCTCCTCTCCCCCCCCCCCTTCAAGCCTTGAGGATATGTGATGATAGCCATTAGGAGTACCTGAGTTTCTGGTTAGCATTGAGTGTGAGAGTCTCTGCATGTTTACCTACTTCTCTTATGAAGACAACATTACATTTGATACCTGATTAAGAATAGCCAAATAAATCATTCTTCTTATGGCCTTAGAAATGATTTTGTAGTAGCTAGCTATAGTCTGTCCAAGTTGAGTTGGCCAGAAAAAACCTTGAATAACTTTTGAACGGAAGCAGCTACGTATCCGGAGTTGCACCCATTAGAAAGCTCGTGCCAAAGCAGTTAAAAATATTCCTCAGTATACTCCAAAACCAGAGAGAAATTGCCATTCCAAAACTCAAACAAAAGTCTATGGGAATAGAAAACAACAACAACAGGTTTCCTGCTCAAAACGTGCCCGCTTTTGTACAGCTCAATTGGTCACGTGGACTGTCTTCATTTAAGAATTTTGTAAACAATGAGCGATTTCTTCTCAGATAGCTGTGTTTCTAGCTTTGTATCATGATTAGCTTAGGTTGCGAGTGTGGAAACAGGATAGTCGGAGTGTCCTTTTGTCGCAGAGGGTACAGGACCACCTGATAGAATGTTGGTAAGATTATTTGTCTACCTGTTCAATAACAAATGCCGTATAGCCAATATTTTTCAGAGTGATATAGCTATCATTTAGCTAGCAACTTGTAAATAGCCACACTTAAGCTTTGTGCCGTTAAATTTAAATTGTGTGCTTATCAAAACTGTGTTTATTCCAATTTATTTTTCTTCACTACTAGATGCCGTTTATTGTAAGGATTAGGAACAATTCAGGCTGCACTCCACCTTAACTCAGATCACAACTATATTTTGTATAATATGTGTAGCTACTACTTAAATCTGTCATCTCATAAATTTTCATATATGTTATAAATACATGAAACAATTGATAATTTTATTTAACAAGAAAGTCGAATAACTTTAGCTACAAGTTAACAGTGCTGTAGCTACTGCTGAATCCTGTGAATATCAGAATATTTCTTGGGACACAGTAGGTAGAGTTGACTGCTTTTAATCTTGTCTCTTTAGAAGAATGCCTCACCAGTCTGTGTTTTCCATCTGCTGTACATTATCTGCGCATAAGAAACATAAATATAGTTGAAAACAGACGAGATGAGGTGTACAGCGCCCAAAAAAACTCCACAAACTTCACTAAATTTCTTTCTTACAATAGTTACAGAATTAATGCGCACTGTGCTACCGCCCTATTTTCACGGCAACGTTGACGTTTGTGCACTTAATTGACTTGGATTCACATGACTAAATTGCTTCTTGTTAAGTAGTAAATGCATTCCTCATTTACCGCACTTGCGGTCGTGCCAACTCAACTTGGACAGACTATAGTGTAGAGTAGCGATGAGGGTTCACACCTTTGGTACTTCATTCATGTATAAGGTTTGCTCATTTTTATTTGTCACTATGCTCACTGTTAGTTATTGAATTACCATTTGTGATGTAGGGGTCTAATTCAGTGTAGATGTAAACAATGGATGTCACGTCTCATTCTGTTGTCATGTGCTTCTCCTATCGGGTAAGAAGCTACTTACTGGCTTTATGGATATGTATTTGTAGGGCAGGTCTTATGGGAGTAAAAGTTTTGGTGATGATGTTATTAGCTTGTGTAAGTGTTTTGGCATAGACTTTTCTATTCATAACGTTTACTTTATATTTTGTCGTTTCATGTAAAAGTGTAGAGATTGTGTGTTTGTGTAGCATACACAAGTCATCAGTATGTTTATCAAGTTCTATAGAATATTTTATCCAATGACCAATTTAGTTTAAGCTTGTAAGATAGTTCTTTATCTTAATCATGCTGACTATCCAAATTTTAATCCTAATGTCATTTTTCCTACTAGTTGTCATATTGCTGTCCTGGCGATTGTCCTTAATCTTTACCTGCTAACTATCATCTGTCTTAAACCTACTCTTTGTCTTATTTTCCTATACCTTAATCCTGGTGATTGTTTTCTATTTCTTGGTTAGTAAAGTATGTGTGATCTCTAGGTTGGTAAAGATGTGTGATCTCTTGGTTGGTAAAGATGTGTGATCTCTTGGTTGGTAAAGATGTGTGATCTCTTGGTTGGTAAAGATGTGTGATCTCTTGGTTGGTAAAGTATGTGTGATCTCTAGGTTGGTAAAGATGTGTGATCTCTTGGTTGGTAAAGATGTGTGATCTCTTGGTTGGTAAAGTATGTGTGATCTCTAGGTTGGTAAAGATGTGTGATCTCTAGGTTGGTAAAGATGTGTGATCTCTAGGTTGGTAAAGATGTGTGATCTCTAGGTTGGTAAAGATGTGTGATCTCTAGGTTGGTAAAGATGTGTGATCTCTAGGTTGGTAAAGATGTGTGATCTCTTGGTTGGTAAAGATGTGTGATCTCTTGGTTGGTAAAGATTTATAATCTCTTGATTGGTAAAGTATGTGTGATCTCTTGGTTGGTAAAGTATGTGTGATCTCTTGATTGGTAAAGTATGTGTGATCTCTTGATTGGTAAAGTATCTGTGATCTTTTGGTATGTAAAGATCTGGATCTGTGATCTCTTGGTATGTAAAGTATGTGTGATCTCTTGGTTGGTAAAGTATGTGCGATCTCTCGGTTGGTAAAGATGTGTGATCTCTTGATTGGTAAAGTATGTGTGCGATCTATTGGTTGGTAAAGTATGTGCGATCTCTTGATTGGTAAAGTATGTGCAATTTATTGGTTGGTCAAGTATGTGTGATCTCTTGATTGGTAAAGTATGTGTGATCTCTTGATTGGTAAAGTATCTGTGATCTCTTGGTATGTAAAGATCTGTGATCTCTTGGTTAATAAAGATCTGAGATCTCTTGGTTGGTAAAGTATGTGCGATCTCTTGGTTGGTAAAGTATGTGCGATCTCTTGGTTGGTAAAGTATGTGCGATCTCTTGGTTGGTAAAGATGTGAGATCTCTTGGTTGGTAAAGTATGTGCGATCTCTTGGTTGGTACAGTATGTGAGATCTCTTGATTGGTAAAGTATGTGCGATCTCTTTGTTTGTAAAGTATGTGCGATCTCTTGATTGGTAAAGTATGTGCGATCTCTTGGTTGGTACAGTATGTGTGATCTCTTGATTGGTAAAGTATGTGCGATCTCTTTGTTTGTAAAGTATGTGCGATCTCTTGATTGGTAAAGTATGTGCGATCTCTTGGTTGGTACAGTATGTGTGATCTCTTGATTGGTAAAGTATGTGCGATCTCTTTGTTTGTAAAGTATGTGCGATCTCTTGATTGGTAAAGTATGTGCGATCTCTTGGTTGGTACAGTATGTGTGATCTCTTGATTGGTAAAGTATGTGCGATCTCTTTGTTTGTAAAGTATGTGCGATCTCTTGATTGGTAAAGTATGTGCGATCTCTTGGTTGGTACAGTATGTGTGATCTCTTGATTGGTAAAGTATGTGCGATCTCTTTGTTTGTAAAGTATGTGCGATCTCTTG